>Ga0335069_10012393_pt1 | contig 11994 bp, 12 predicted proteins | sample Lox_Sample_11_FD_206714 | JGI IMG/M metagenome (GOLD analysis project Ga0335069, IMG submission 206714) | Soil microbial communities from Loxahatchee National Wildlife Refuge, Florida, United States - Lox_Sample_1.1 | ecosystem: Environmental > Terrestrial > Soil > Wetlands | place: USA...
ACCATCGAAGCCCTCATGGAGGCGGTCGATGACTTCCTCCGCGACGTCCAACCCTTCCCGGGGACCCAGGTCTCCCTCTACGGTCGAGCCGCCTGAGGCTGTCTCAGGTACACTGCAGGTCATTTAGATTGCCGTCGGCGGTGAGGTCGGAAGGCCGGGCGGCGGCGCAAGGCCGCGGCCGATGAGGCGGGTCCACCACGCCCGCGGCGGAACGCCCTCCGCATCGCGCGGTTCATCGAGTACGGCGGGTCTCTCCCACAGCTCCACGGTCGCGAGACGCTCGTCGAGTGCAAACGACGGCCAAGAGGAAATCCGTGCTCCGGCTGGATGTGGGTCTACAAGCAGAACGACGACCGCATCCAAGTCCACTGCCCCACCTGCCACCCCACCTGCGACGAGGTCGAGGCCGTCATTTCGGGCAGGGAGGACGCGCACTGGGCAGAGGGCCAGATGGCAGTATCCGCTAGGAGATTCGGCGGCCGACCGGCAGGAGAGCCAGCACCTCCTGTGGCGCCGGCAGGCCAAGCACCTCCTGCGCTTCCTGCGGGTGGAAGCCTCCAGTGAATACGCTGCCCAGTCCTCTGGCCGTGGCCTCAAGGAAGAATCCTTGGGCGGCCAACCCCAACTCGGCCCACATGAACTCGACGCCACGCGCCTTCACGAGTGGGTCGTCACTGCTGGTCATCTTCCCCGCGTCTCCAGAGATTACGAACACCGCCGGAGCCTGGGAGATAGGATTCCAGGGTTGGCGCAACGCCTTGGTGTCTAGGTCGGCACGTTTGTCGCCTGATGCCACGAATTCAAGGGAGTGGCCGGCTGGGACATAGTGGTAAAGGCCAAACGTTACCCCGGTGACTTCACCAGCTAAGAGGTACAGTTCCAACGGGTAAATCGCGCGTGCAGACGGTGCCGTCCGATGGGGTGCATCGGTCACCCCCTGTGCCGCCCAACACAGCTGGCTCACATCCTCCAGCGTAAGTGGCTTCGACGCGAAATTCCGTATTGAGCGCCGGTGCCTGAGCGCGGCTTCGACCGAGACATGTCCATCGGTCTTCGGCTTGGGAAGCGAAATCGAATGCGCTGTAGCCGCCGAAGAGGCCGACGGATAGGTTAGCAGACCGGCCCCGGCAACGGCGGTGGCGGTCGCCACCATGAAATCACGTCTGGTCCAATCATTCGTCTCCATACTCTTGCCCCTTCATTCCTCATCAGGCGAATGCAGTTTCAACCGTTAGTGCCGGTGCGAGGAGCTGTCGCCTTCGTAGGGCACCAGCCTGCGCTTTTGGGTGGAGACGGACCTTCGGTAAATGGGTGTGGTATCTGGCACCAGCCAACTTCGCCCGAGGTGCTGGGTTCTCGGCTTGCTCGGTCGGCATGACCTGGCCGTGAGGCCTTGCGCGACGACGTGAGCCCCTTCCCTTCCTCGACCTGCCGCTGGACGCCGGTACCATGGTCGCGCAGGTGCGCGAGGAGTGCTGCGCCCCTTGAACCGGTTCGGTTCGTCGCTTCTTCCGAGCACCTGGAGTTGGGCATGCGATTGGCGCTGGCGGCGCCGCGCACAAACGGAGGCCCGGAGGGTTTTCACCCTGGTGGGTGGGTCCAATCCATTTCCTAGCGGCGGTGGTGCAACTTCTCCACCGTACCGGGCCATGCGCGCCTCGGTGTGCCGGCTCGCACCGCTATCCTGGCAGGCCATGGCGTCGAGCCGACCACGGCCGCGGCGGTGGCCTTGAGTCTGCGCCTAGGCGGGCGAAGGGGGGGCAGAGGTACTCCCGTCAGATACGCGGGCGGCAGTGCCGCACCGCACCCCTCCGGTAACAGTGGCCCTCCCGTTTCCAGCATCCAGGTGGCTCTCTCCTCCGCAGCGCCCCGCGCCTCCTCACCCTCACTCTGGGGCACTCCTCCTCTGCGTCTAGGACCTTTGGAGGCAACACATTCTGCCGCGAGCGGCGCGTCCGCAAGGGCTCACCATTCGTGAAGCCGAATCGGAATTGGCTTGCTGATGCGGTAGGCGAGCGCTGCTTCGACGACGTGAGGAGGTGGAGGTATGTCATCAACCAGGTGTCACCGATTCCCAATTCTGGTGGTCTCATTCGGTTTGTTGCTCGCGGTGCCGACGCCAGCTCAGCAGGGAAAGAAGTACGGCACGCTCTTTCTCAAGGAGTTCCAACCGAAGAACGCGGAGGAAACAGACGTAGTCAACGTCCTGATGCAATACGAGGCGGCCTTCAACTCGCATGACCTGGAGAGGCTGGTTTCGTTGTTCGAGAAGGACGCCATCTACTACCCCTGCGGCTACATGAAGTGCCGTATCGCAAACAAGGACTGCCAAGACAGAACAAGGGCGAACTTCAGCATCTATGGGTTCGAGACCTATTACGACCCCCAGATTTTATTGAACGGCGACAAAGCGATCGTGAAGCTGCTTCTCGAGACGGGAGCCCTTCTCGTGGACTACACGTTCTCCTTGAGCAAAGAGAGCGGGGAGTGGCGAGTAGCAGAAACCAGCTACATAAACGTTCGTTACAAAGGGTGACTGTCAAACCGAGTCGGTTCTGGCCTCGTCCAGGGAGGTCGCTGAGGCTGAAAGAAACAGCCGCCCGTGCAACAGGAAAGGACGGCGAAGCCGGACATCGTCGGGCCTACGACTCGGGTACCTGGCTGTGCGCGGGTTTCTGCCGGTCGCGGCGACAGCACCTTATGCCGTCTTCGGCTTCCGCCGGGGTGGCCGGAGAAGGGTCAGCGGCACCCCGCGACGGAGTTGCTGCCGGTGTGCGTCGCACGGCAAGGCCAGATGGTTCTGTCCACTTGGCCATCTCCACTCGTCTGCTACGAGGGCGCGATGGTCCTCGTCGTGGACATCAGGGACCTGGCTGGCCGGTGATGACATCCCCGAGGGCCCACCACGCCTTGGGCGGAACGCCCTCCGAATCGCGCGGTTCATCGAGTATTGGGGGCCTCTCCCACAACCCCATGGTCGCGAGACGCTCATCGAGTGCAAGCGACGGCCGGGAGGGAAGCCGTGCGCCGGGTGGATGTGGGTCTACAAACAGAATGACGAGCGCACAATAGTCCACTGCCCGACCTGGCACGAGGTCGAGGCCGTCATCTCGGGCTGGGAGGACACTCTCTGGGCGGAGGGCCAGATGGAACCCGTGCCGATGACGGATGACTGAATCAGCAACAGGCTGGCCATGCGCCGCGGCACGCTCTTGCCGTTCACGGAGATGATGCGGCCCGTCCGGCTTGAGCGGGTCCCTTCAGAATATCGACTGCTCATCGACCACTCATCGACTGGAAACAGACTGATGGGCTCGAGTGACGGCCAGGTCGAGCTCGAACGGCAACCAGTCGATGTTGCTGGCGCAGTCGGTGGCAGCGAGGACTGCCGGCTCGACGCGCGACCTGACCAGGTTCGCGGAGGCCATCCGATCATCGATGGCGGCGATCAACGACTTCAGGTGGCGCGCCCTGACCTGGGCCCGGGAGTTCATGGTGGGGTCCTCACCTGGTGACGAGCCAATCTCTGGCCTGGCGCTCGTCATCGAATGCCTCGACATTCCGCCGACCTCGGCTCGTGATGGTGAGGAGGATGGCCGCCTTCTGGAATGAGGTCGCGCCGACGATGGCGCTTGCGAGGACGAACGGCACGTTGTGCGCCGCGAATCCCTTCAGGGCATTGACCACGGCGTCGCTGATGTGTGGGGGGACGATGCTGAGAAGCAGCACGGACCCCTGCGGCTCACCGGCGATGAGCCGCCTCGCCTCCTCCATGAAGGCAATCACCCCGGGCGGGTCCAGCAGGGTGTAGTCGAGCCGAAGAATCCGCTTGCCGTTGTGCTGGATGAAGATCGGCGTGACCATGACCTTGCGCGTAACATGCCACCCGCGGCGGAAGCAACGTGCTCGCGTGCCCCAGCCGTGGCGCGGGCCGGGCGGGCTGCGTGCCGTCCTCCAAGGAGGCGGAGCTCCCGCACGAGCTCGGCAGGCATGTAGGGGCCCCGGCCCCTCCCTGGTCGCGGGGAAGCGAGCCGCTCGCCGTCGTCAGCGGGGAGCTCCTGGCGTCGGTCGGACGGCTACCGTCTCGAACCACAGCGTGCCGGGTTGGCCACGGAGGAGCAAGGCTTCTTGGCGGCCCTTGCCGCGCGGCAGGCGTCGCGGGGGCGACCACCTCGTCGAAGAACGCTGCCGGGATCACCGGACCGCGCAGCGCTTTCCAACGTCGCTCAAACGCCCGCCTCCACGCCTCCGGGTCCACCTGCACAATCGTGAGCCCTTGGCGCTGCATGAGCTCGAGCGCGTCGGCGTTGAGGCGCTTCACCTCCGCGTCGATGAGCTGGCCGGATCGTCTCCGGCTTGGGAAGCCGCTACAGTTCAGGAGGCTCCGGACTACCGGCGCCGTGACCAGGCGGGTTGGGGACCCCGGGACGGACGGAAGTCCGGTCACAGGCACTGCGGAGGCCCGGTGCGGCCGATGGCTCTGCACCGCGCCCTTTCCCCAGGCCCGGCCGACCCATGGGGAGTGGCCTCTCGACGAGGAGGGCGCGCTCGTACTCGGCAACCGCCGCGAGCTTGTCGGCCCCCATCTTCGCAGCAGCGTTAGCATCCGTGGAACCCAGGTCGCTCGCAGGGAAGCGCGTTCGGGGTGGGCGAACGGGTGTGGCCGGCGCCCGACGCATGGCCCAGCGCCTCCCACCTTGGTTCGGTATCGATGGGGCCCGGCGGGGTGCTCATTCTGAGGGGTCCTCGGCGACGCGGCACGTTCTGGCAGAGGTCGCCGTCCTTCCCCGGTTGCTTCCCACCCCCGCACCGTCGGCGAACTCCTGCTCGCCCCGCTGGCCTGCGTGCGGAAGCTATCGCCGGAAGGCGCCCGCCGATGAACGGGCATCCAAAGGTGGACTCGCGCGGGTACAGCGACGGGCTTCCCGATTCCCGACACCCACGCTGCACCGATGTGCCGCCACTTCGCGCCGCCCTCTGTTGGAGCAGGCTCTTCTCGCTGGCCGGGAGCCCGACGAGCGTGGGATGATGAGGTCCTTCGGCCGAAGAGTCCACGGTGATGGAGGCGTCGGCCAGAACTCGGAGAGCCCATGCGCGCCTTGGTCATCACGGCCTACAACCAGCCGTGGGAGTTGAAGACGCTTCCCGACCCGCGGCCAGGTCCCGGGCAGGTTGTTGTCCGGGTGAGGGCGTCGGGCATGTGCGGCACGGATCTGCACGTCCATCATGGCGCCTTCGGGCTGCCGCCGGGGATCGTGGCCGGGCACGAACCGGTGGGGGAGATCGTGGAGTTGGGCGCGGGGGTCACCGATCTGAGGGTGGGCGATCGGGTGGGAGTCCACTGGCACCAGAAGGGTTGCGGTCGTTGCCGAGCCTGTCAGTCGGGCCACCATGCGGCTTGCCCGGACGTGCAGAGCTGGATGAACCTGGGCGGCGGGAACTCCGAGCTGATGCTCGCCTGGGCTCAGGGCTGTGCGCTCCTTCCGGAAGGTATCTCGTACGAGGCGGCGGCCCCGATATTCTGTGCCGGCTACACGGTGATGAGCGGCCTGCGCAACGCGGATCCGAAGCCAGGGGAGCGGGTGGCGATCCTCGGAGTCGGTGGGCTGGGCCACCTCGCCTTGCAGTTCTCCCGGGCCCTGGGACTCGAGACCTGGGCGATCACGGGCCAGGCGAACAAGGTCTCCGAGCTCAAGGCGATGGGTGCACACGAGGTGCTCGTCGGGGGGAAGGAACCCGGCCCGGTGATGCAGGAGGCCGGCGGGTTCGACGTGGTCCTCTCGACGACCAACGCGAGCAAGCAGGTTGCCTCGGCGTTCGGAGGGCTGCGCTTCGGCGGTCGGCTGGTCAACATGGGTGTGACGACGGACGGCCCCGTCTCCATCGATCCGTTGGTGGCGCTCTCGGGCCAGCGGCAGTTTCGCGGTTCGAGCCAGGACGAGAGGAGTGATCTCGTCGAGGCGCTAGAGCTCGTCGCGGCTGGGAAGGTGAAGCCAGCCCTGGAGATCTACCCCTTGGAGAAGGCCAACGAGGTTCGCGATCGGCTCGCGGCGGGCCAGGTGCGTTACCGAGCCGTGCTCCAGCACGCCGCGAGGTAGTCCGATCCCACGGGGCCGGTGGCTCGCCAAGCCTCAGGTGCACCCCATTCATGCGCCCGCCGCGGCTTGCGAACGCCGCGAGCCCTCCAGCGAGTACGTTGAGGAGCGGAGCAGGGCGCCTCGGTGCCCGTACGGGCTTGGGCGCGACCTCATCGAGATATGGCGCCGTCACCTCGGCTCCTGTACGGATCCGCCATGGCCACGATCGGATTCATTGGGGCAGGGCACATCGGGAGCCAGCTCGCGCGGCTAGCCATCGCGAACGGCTACGACGTGGTGCTCAGCAACTCGCGCGGGCCCGAGACGCTTGCCGGCTTGGTGAAGGAGCTCGGTCCACGAGCGAAGGCCGGGACGACCCTGGACGCGGCGCGCGCTGGCGAGGTCGTCGTTGTTTCGATCCCACTGAAGGCATACCGGACCGTTCCGGTGGAACCGCTCGCGGGTAAGATCGTCATCGACACGAACAACTACTACCCGCAGCGCGACGGGCACATCCGCGAGCTCGACGAGGAGACCACCACCACTGCGGAGCTTCTGCAGGCGCACCTCCCCGACTCCAAGGTCGTAAAGGCCTTCAATCACATCTACGCGGCGGAGCTGACGAAGCACGGCCAGCCGCCTGCGACGCCGAACCGTCGAGCCCTGGCCATCGCTGGCGACGATTCGAGCGCCAAGGCCGCAGTAAGCCAGCTCATCGATCGCTTCGGGTTCGATGTGGTCGACCTGGGCCAGCTGAAGGAGGGGTGGCGCATCCAGCGCGACACCCCTGGGTACGGGCCGCGGCGTACGTCCGACGAGCTTCGTCGCGACGTGGCGGCCGCCAGGCGATACGCGGACAGGTAGAGCTCGCGGAAGAGGAAGGCCCGCGGCAGGGCGAGCAGGTAACAGACCGATGCCCGCGCTGGCCGGGAAGGGATCGCAAAGGCGCGGCGGGATTGGGCCGCGCCAGGTCCTTCCCCGGGGCGCCGAGGTCTTGAGTCACGAGCCACAAGGTCCACGGTCCGGGCGAGGTCGCGTGTCGCCGATACTCCCCGCGAGTGCAGGAGTGCTCGACGCCCTGGCCTCCTCAGCGCTTCAGCAAACGGTCGAGGTAGGCCAGCAGCCTCTCGAGCGAATCCTGGGCGGCCGCGGGATCGGGTCCCAGCTTATGGCCGTTGTAGTCGCCCTCATAATCGCCGTCGAACTGGTGCAAGGCGCCGGGGTACACCGTCAGAGACACGTCGCGGTGCCTCCGTTCGACGGCTTCCGCCGCGAAGGTCCGGCACAGCCCAGCGGGGGAAGCGTCATCCCGCTCCGCGGCGAAGATCAGGAGAGGAGCGCTGGCCGCTTGGTCTGGGACATTCCCGGGGGGAGGTCCCAGAGAGCAACACGGATAGTAGGCGGCGACTGCGGCGAAGGGCAGTACGCCCTTGACCGGCGTGTTCCGCTCCCACGCGAGCAGGGCCGCCGCCCCGCCGTGGTCCCAGCCCACCAGCCCGATGCGTGATGCGTCGACGAGGGGAAGCGAGGCCAAGTACCGCCGCGCCCAGAAGGCATCGTCGGTCCGCTCCGGGATGGTGGGTGAGCGCTTGCCGGGCGGTTGCTGCGCTTCCGGCGTGCAGACGAGCGCGGGATCCGCACAGTTGCTGATGACGGAGCGCGATACGTGGCTGTCGAACACCAGGACGACATAGCCCGAGTCGCTCAAGGACTTCGCCGCCCTCGCCATTGCCGGCTGTTCGCCTCCGCCTATCCCTTTGCAACCGGGCATCATGATCACCGCCGGGAATGGACCGGTGCCATCCGGCCGGCGGATCTCGCCCGAGAGCTTGAGGTGGCCCTTGCCCGGGAAGAAGATCTGCTCGATCGGCTGCGCAGAGGCCGAATCGGGAAACGAGGCAAGCGTGCCAAGCACGCACGCCGCAACGGCCGTGACCCGGCTGAATCGGAGCACCTTCAGGCCCCCTTGCGCACAGGGCAGCAGAGGTTGGCGCAAGCGCAGCCTGCGCCCCCCGACGCTCAAGAGAGGCGTTCATCGGGGCGTGGAGGTGCACCCTCTCCGAACGGGGATGGGTGTGGGTGACGGCGCGTGGAGTTGCCGGCCTGCCCTCGGTGGTTGGTGGGACTCCCTTGGCGGCGGGATCCGGCCGTCCGGTGCCGAGGCCGTCCTGGCGTCGGCGAAGACCGGCCGTCCCTGGGTGACCAAGCCGGCCGTGGCGCAGCCGCCGCTTCGGAGCCGAGGATGGGCCGGCGGACAATCCCGGCCCATCCTTGCATCGGACCCGGCGCCTCACGACCGGCGTCAACCGGCCTCTCCGGTCCTCACCCGAGCAGCTTGCGCCAGCAAGCCTCGGAGCACATCCGTCGCCAGGCTTCGCGGCACCGTTGCGAGCCGAACATCCTCTGGCGCTGCGGGTCGGCGGCCCCGAGCCCCGTGCGCAGGCGAGAAGGCACGACGAGTCTTCCACTTGATCCTGCAGAACAGCGAAATCACAGGTGCCAGGCAGGGGTGTGGTCCGCGTGTCCGCATCGAGCCCGAGTGCCGAGAGGTTCCGGCGGGCGTGGCCCTCCGTGTCGTGGTGGTCGGCGAAAGCAGCGTGCGGGTGACCTCGGGTTTGACAACGTCGAGGTCGCTTCCCTAGCATCTTCGCCGCACCGTCGAACCCGCACCGCCGCCCTGGCGGTCCCGGCGGAACGGCTGCGACGAGGGAGGTCGCATGCAGGGCTTCGCGTCGATCTGGCTCACCCTGTCTGTCCTCGCCGTCGTCCTCTGGCCGGGCGGCGCCCGGGCCAACGGCTTCGCGCTCGACATCCAGGGGCTCTTCTCGAACGGGACTGCCAGCGCCGGCGCCGCCTCGGCGCACGATCCGGCGGGACAATTCGCGAACCCGGCCGTGCTCGCATCGCTTGAGGGGACGCAGATTGTGGCCGGCGGGATGCTGATCGCGGCCCGGGCACCGTACACGGATCACGGGTCGACCATGCTGGGCGGTGCGGCCCCGCTCCCCGGGGCCAATGGGGACGGCGCCCAAAGCGGCGTGTCGCCGTGGGTCTTCGCCTCCCACCGCATCTCGCCCACGCTCGCCCTCGGGCTCCAGGTGACCTCGCCCTTCGGCACGACTACCGACTACGGTCGGAACAGCAACTTCTACGGTCGCTACCAGGGAGTGGAGTCGACCATCGAGTCGGTCGCCTTCGGGCCGTCCGTGGCGTGGAGGCCCGTCGAGCCGCTCGCCATCGGCCTGAGCGTGCAGGCTCGCCGGGACTCGGTCGTTATCGGGCAGGCGTTCGACATCGGATCGATCTGCGTGGGCAACGCCCTGGCGGGCACCGATCCCGACCCGGTGACCGCCTGCACCGCGGCTGGCATGCCTCCCGGCGCCGCTGACGGTTACGGCCGCTTCAAGGGCGAGGGCTGGGGCTGGACGGCCACCGCAGGAGTCACCGTCGATCCGCTCCCCGGGACGACGCTGGGCGTCGGCTACCGGCACGAGTCGACCTCCAAGGTCCGCGGGCGCCAGACGTTCGATGCGACATCGGCGTCCATCTTCGGGACCACCGGCGAGCCTGAAGCCAGCATGGACCTGCCCTTGCCCGACTTCCTCACCGTGAGCGCCTCTGAGCGGGTCGGGCCGGTCACCCTCCTCGCCGCCTACCAACTCACGCTGTGGAGCCGCTTCAACACCATCGACCTCGTGCCGGCCGATAAGAGCAACGGCCTCGCCGTCTCGGCCAAGCAGGGCTTCCAGAACGCCTCCCGCGTCTCGGGTGCGGCCTCCTGGGCCCTGGCGCCCGCCCTCGACGTGTTCGCCGGGGTGGCCTTCGAGCAGAGCCCGATCACGAACCGCTACCGGCAACCGAGCTTGCCCGAGAGCGACTCTCTCATCGCTGGCCTGGGCGCCGAGGCGCGTCTCTGGTACGGGATCACCTTCGGGGCCGTCTACCAGCGGGTCGAGATGCTTCACACCTCGCACATCGACCAGACCAGCGCGACCGGCGACCACGTGGTCGGGTCCGTGAAGGGCAGCGCCAACCTGGCCGTCGTGCAGGTCGGCTGGAGGCACTGACGGTGCGCGTCGTCTCGGTGGCGACCGCCGTGCGGCCTCCAGGAACCGGCTCCTCTTGACGGTCCCGGCGTCGGCAAGGTGGTCATCCGCGTCATGGAGGGCCGCACCCTCCTCCCTGGGTCCCGCGGCAGCACGGGGAGCCCTATCGACAGCCGTAGCCCTCTCGAGGTCGCCCCGCGCCTTGGCGCGAATGGGGCAGAGCCAGAGGGCCGCACCGGTGGGCCCGGCGATGGCAGCATCCGGAGAAGGGCGCCGTCGGCACTGGTGACCCCCGCAACTCGCGCCGGGGCATGAGGCCGACCTCCACGGCTGACGGTAGTGCAAGCCGCTTCACAAGGCCCCGCGCTTCGAGAGCTGCCTCGCCACGGCCATCCGCGGCGGTCCCCCGAGCGAAGCGACCTGCCAGCTGAGGTGCAGGAGGGGATGTCCCCGACGGACCGGATGCCGGCGCCAGCCTCGGCGCTCCCATGGCTCGTCAAGGTAACCGAGGCCGTCTGCACCGAGGTCGAAGGCCTCGCGCTGGCAGGCATCCGCCCCGGCGGCCGTTGCTACCGCTGCCACACCGTGTCCGAGCCCCGCGCCCGATTCCCTCCGCGGGGTGAAGGTCCCTCGTCGCCGGCAAACCCCTCGCGCGCCTCGCCTCCCCCAGGTTGCAGCCCCGCTCATGGGCGAGGGCGGGCGCGCGCACCGAAACCCCTCTGGAAAGGCGGGTCTCGCCTATCCGGGGTCGCGAGCGACCCAAGAATGGGCGCAAGGAGTAACAGCTTGCTACCGGGCCGCGCCCTCCAGGCAGACAGGCGGGCGAGGCAAGCCCGTGCACCATTTCGCCCGGCGCTGAGCTAATCGAAGGCCCGTGGATTCGACGTCCACGGCGGGCCTGAGCGTTTCGAGCGTCCCGGCCGCCGGCCAGGGTCCCCCGCCGCGGATCCGGTGAGCCGTCCTCCAGCTGGCCGAGCCCAGTGGCACGCTTGGAGCACCACGGCTGACGGCCGGCCCGCCACGTGGGTGGCGGCCGGCAGTGAGGCATCGCCGGGGCCCTCCTGTGACCAAAGCAGCTCCGCCCGTCAACGACTCGCCCGCATCTCCCAACGTGGGCTGCGCTCTCGCCGGCAACCACAGGACCCTCCAGCGGTCCGGCGAGGACACCGGCCCCGAGACTCGAGAGGTCGGGGAGACCGCCGGCCTCCAGGAGACCCCGCGCATCGCCTGCGCTCCGGCCTTCATTGGCGGGCCCACCTCCCTGTGCGGCCAGGTCCTCCCGGTGGTCGACCTCCGCCTGAGGTCCAGGACGGAGCTCAAGGCGCCACCGAGCAGGCCGTGGTCGTCGTGGGCACAGTCGGTCGTCGACGAGTGCGCTTCGATGGCGGGAGCCTTCCTCGACCAGGCTCGCGAGGTCCTCCGCATCGAGGCCGCCGCGATGGAACCACCGCTCCGTTCCCGCCGGGCCCTGGCCAAGCGGCAACCTCGTCCTGGGCGCGGGCCGGATCGCCCACCGAGCAGCCTTCCTCCTCGAATGGGCGCCGGTCCTGTTCCCGTGCGACGCAATCACACCGGCCGCTCAAGCCCAGGCAACCTGCCTCGTTCTTGAGGATTGGGGAAGATCATGATCGCGACCATGAAGACGGGGACGAAGATCCTGGCAGGGTTTGGATTGGCGGTGGTTGCGCTGCTGGCCATAGGAGGGGTGGCCTATTCCGGCGCCACCGCCCTCTCCTCCGCCCTTCACGACGTGGCCGATGCAAAGATGCCGAGCGCCCTGGCACTCGACGCGGTTCAGCTCGGCATCAACGCCGCCGCCCGGAGCATCAACTCGGGCCTCCTTCGCCGCGCGGACGCCGACATGCGGAAGC
>Ga0335069_10012394_pt1 | contig 11994 bp, 10 predicted proteins | sample Lox_Sample_11_FD_206714 | JGI IMG/M metagenome (GOLD analysis project Ga0335069, IMG submission 206714) | Soil microbial communities from Loxahatchee National Wildlife Refuge, Florida, United States - Lox_Sample_1.1 | ecosystem: Environmental > Terrestrial > Soil > Wetlands | place: USA...
TCTCCCTTCGCGACAAGATCGGTGTCGCGCAGGCCATGCTGAAAATGCGTATGGAAGTCGCGGACGACGGCAGACCGTTCCTCGATTGGCTACGGGCCAACCGGCAGACCGAGCGCTCGATTCAGCACTTCTGGGGCCCGGTTTTGGTCAGCGCTTTGAACGAAGATCTCGATCGTTGTTCGACGCGTTACGCCGCGCAGGTCTTTCGCGAGTCGTTCCTGAAGTCAGCCGAGGCGGGTCGCATGGGAATTCCCGCGATTCCTCTCAGCGACCTCTACAGTGCCGCCGGCGAGTACATCCGCCAGCGGGGCGGAGAAGTGAAGCTGCGCGCCGGAGTAGAAAGCTTCCAGGCCGATGCGAATGGAGTGACGTTATGCGCCGGTGGCGAGGAAATAAACGCCGACCTCGCGTTGCTGGCTGCGCCATTCAACGTAATTGCCAATTTGCTTCCGCAGGATGACATCGCGCGTCCGTTGCGCGAGATGGTGCAGCATTTCGAGAGCTCTCCCATCACGGGCATTCACCTCTGGTTTGACCGGCAGATCACCGATCTCGAACACGCAGTGCTGCTCGACCGAACCATTCAATGGATGTTCCACAAATCAAAGCTGCTGAACCGCGGCGGCGAGGGCAGCTATGTCGAACTGGTCGTCAGCTCGTCGAGGTCCCTGCTTGAGATGGGACGGCAGGAGATCATTGACCTCGCGGTGCGCGAACTCGCGGACTTCTTTCCGGAAGTGAAGCGTTCGAAGCTGGAGAAGGCGACGGTTATTAAGGAAGTGCATGCTACGTACTCACCGAAGCCGGGAGTGGACGCCTACCGTCCATCCGCAAAGTCGCCGTGGGAGAGGGTTTTCCTTGCCGGCGACTGGACCCAAACCAACTGGCCCGCGACCATGGAAGGGGCGGTGCGCAGCGGCTACCTTGCTGCAGAAGCGATCGCGTGCAAGAAGTTTCTCGTCGCCGACCTGCCCGCGAGCGGTCTGATGAGGTTCATCAGGTAAGACACCCTACGCTGCAGCTGCCATGGCCTTCGGTTGCACTGCCAACCGATCCCTGATCCAAAACAACAGAATCGCAATCGCCGCCCCCTGCAACGCAAAACCAAACAGCGCGTAAGAGTGGAACTTGCCAATATCGAAAGCACCGACTGGCGTGAGCACCGCAATCGGCCCGGGTATGCCTTCGCGGAAATCATTGCGATTCAGCGCGCCGAGAATCACGACCGCCAGGTAGTAGAGCCAGATCAGCGCGATGCCCTTGCTGACCGGGTTCTTCATTCGGGTCAGCATGCACCACTGCAAGAAAAGAACGTCGCGAACGGCGAAAGTGATTAGCAGCAGGATAGCGAACCCTGCCCACCCCAATGTCAGATCGTGCTGGCCGTATTCTCCCGACATTGCGACAATGAACAAAAAAGAGACCAAGGCGATGGCTCCGGCGAGCAGGATCCATGGCCAGGGCAGTGCATTGTCGGAGAGGTAGCTTTGCCGTTTCGCGCAGAATTCGCGATACCACGATCGCAACCGCTCCTGCGGCGTGAGTGTAACGACGCCGGTAAAGTAGAACAACATACAATTGAAGATCAGGAAGATAACGAACGCAGCCTCGTACGATTGTGTAGATACTCGGTTCTGAAGTGGGTGAAAGAATCCGATCAGCAGAACGTTCACGTACACCGCGAATCCGATAGCCTGCCGATTGGTGAAGATTCGAATCTCTTCACGTTCCTTCTTGAGGTTATTGACGAGCGCGAGCGCAACCCACACAGCCATGCTTCCATAAAGTAGAACTGACAGGATTACCGCCGGCACCGCAACTCCGAAGACGTGAGGCGCTGCTAACTCTGCGACGGTTTGCGGCACGTGGAAGAAGGGGAGCAGCCCGGGAATCATGGCCAATGCCGAAACGCCGGGGAAAGGTGAATCGGACGCCGCAAAAGCCAAAGCCCCCATCGGCCAGCCGAAGAAGAGCACGACGAACAGCAAGCCCGCGGCACGTGGCTTATCAACCACCAGCGAGATCAACAACCCCAGCAGCGACGTGAAAACCGAAAACACGATCAACAGCAGAAACGCGAGCAACATCCCGGGGATAGGGACATGCTCTCCCAGCCCGGAGAGAAACGCAATGAAAGCCCCGATCCCGATCGTGTAGTACGCCATCAACGGCGCGCCGAACAGATACCCGAACAGCAGCTCCAGCGAATTCATCCGCGTAGTGCGCACGAAGTCGTAGGTCTTCATCTGGCGTTCGTTGGCAATCGCCTGCAGGCAAGCCGACAGGCACCACAAGGGCAGCGCAACGGCAATCACGCACATCAGCCAGAAGTAGAGCGAGTCGTCTACCCCGACTGGCCCGCTACTGGCGTAACCACGGTTGGTCACTGATTGCGAATGTGCCTGAGCGAACAGGAAGCAGATCAGCGCTGACAATCCCCCGGAGAGCAGCATGCGTGGAGCACGCATTTCGGCGCGCCAGTGACGAACGAACTCAGGATTGCTGGTGAGCAGGTTCATCACATCACCTCGTTTTTCGACAGCTTGAGATAAATTTCTTCCACCGTCTGCTTTACCTCTCCGAACGACAGCAGCTTCACGCCTTGCGCAGCGACAGCTCCCGGAATCTCGGCCAGTGCATCGTCGCCGCCACTGAAGCGGAAAATCGCTTCTTTACCCTGTGCGACCACATCCGTCACGCCGGGAATAGCCCCGAAGATGCCGCCGGCGTTGACTTCGCCAATCCATGTAACTCGTATTACTCGGAACTTGGTTTCGTCGGCGACGATCTGCTCAATGCGGCCGCTGCAGATCATGCGGCCCTTCTCCATCACGCCGATGGAAGTGCAGAAGCCTTCCAGCTCCGACAAGATGTGCGACGAGATGAGAACCGTCGAGCCCTCGTCGCGAAGCGAAAGCAACAGGTTTCGCAGATCCACGCGCGACTTGGGATCAAGCCCCGACGCTGGCTCGTCGAGCAGCAGCACCTTGGGCTTGTGAATCACCGCCCGCGCGATCCCCAGCCGCTGCTTCATGCCACGCGACAGGCCCTTGATGAATGCGTCGTGCTTCACCTCGAGACCGACCTGCTGGATTACTTCTTCGATGCGCGGTTTGATACGCTGCTCTGGCATCTTGTAAGCGTGCGCGAAATAGTCGAGGTACTCCCAGACTTTCAGGTCGTCGTAGACGCTGAAGAAGTCCGAGAGGTAGCCGATGTTGCTCTGCGCGCGCTCCGGCTCGTGGTGGACGTCGACTCCGCAGATCTTTGCCGAACCAGAGGTTGGCGTAAGCAGGCCGCAGGCCATACGGATGGTTGTCGTCTTCCCGGCGCCGTTCGGGCCGATCAGCCCATAAACTTCACCCGGCGGGATGGTGACCTGCAAATCGTTGACGGCCACCACCTCGGGATACTCTTTGCGCAAATTCTGTAGTTCGATCATTGCCCCAGAACCTTATACGAAGAGATTGCAGAAATAGTTCAGGCCGCCACCGATTCGGAGCGGACGGTCTCCACCCGCGGACCCGTTCCCAGCCGTCGCAACGTCAGCAAAACAAACACGATGGCCAAGGCCAGTTGCATCGCCATGCCGATCCACTCGGGATCGCCGTAATCGTAGCGTTCAAACGCGCTCGCCGGGGTGAACTCCCTGAGCGCGATGGGTAACTGCGGAATGGCCGGGCTGTTCCAGAAATGCGAGAACAGCAACGCCGAGGCGTAATAAATACTGATCAGTCCAACGCCCTTGGCGAGCGGATATCTCATGCGCGTCGCGAGGCACCATTGCAGGAACAGGACGTCGCGCGCGACGTAAACCAGGATGGTGGCTAGTCCCAATGCAATGCGGTCGAGGTGCCAGTCCTCGAGCGCGCCGATCTCCGACGACGAGTACGCGATGAACGCATAGGTTGCAAATCCAACCACAGCGGCGAGAGTGAGCCAGAGCAGCGGAGGAGCATCGGTTGAAAACACTGCCGTCCAGCGGTTTCGTAGCCGACGACACCAGACCTGTAGGCGTTCCGCGGCGGCCAGGGTGGTCAGGCCCACCGCGTAGAGCAACACCGTGTTCATCACCAGGAAATCGACGCCGGCATTACTGATCGCATAATCGTGCGCGATCGCGCTGATATTGGTTGGGCTCAACATGCCGATCAACACGATGTTGGCAAAAATGGCGAATCCCAGCGCCTGCAGGTTCGAGAAGATTCGCACCTCGCCGCGGTCTTTCTTGATATTGCGCACTATCCCGAGAACGGTCCAGGCGGCGCAACTTGCGTACAAAACCAGCGTGAGGACCCATACCGGCACAGCCTGATCGAAGATCGGGACCAGCGGGGCCTCGAAGCTAATGCGACCCGAAATCACACCCAGGGCAGAAAATGCGAACAGCCCCGGAAATGCTGTTCCGTTTTGTGGGCCGGCGGACAAGGTCAACCCGAAGGCGACGAATACCAGCACCAGCATCACGCCCGCGATCCATGACTTGTCGATCAAGGTGGAAGCCAACAAGCCGAGAAGTCCGATCATCAGCGACGCGACGATCAGCTCCACGTAGTTGATCGCCATCACGTCGCCGGGGACACCTTCGCGGACGCCGATCCCGATCGCCACAATGATCGAAAGTCCTACCGTCACGAAACCGAGAACCGGCGGTCCCAACAGGTAGCCGACCAGAAGTTCGCGGGACGTGAGCCGCGTGGTACGAACGAAATCAAACGTGCGCATCTGGCGCTCGCTGGTCACCGCGTGCAGAGACGAGACCAGGCACCAAAGCGGCAACACGATCCACTGCAGGACGGCGAACCAATAGAAAAGGTAGTCTTCAGAATCCCCAGCGCGGCCGATCCTGAGTTCCATGTTGCGCGTCCCGAGGAACTCGTTGTGAGCTTCACGAAGAAGAAAGCAGAGAAATAAGGAAATGCCGCCGGCTATCAAAAGCCTGGAACCACGTAGCTCGGCTCGCAGAAAACGCTTCAGCAGCGGATTTGCCATGGATGACCTTACGAGCGCGATGGTACTCCCGATTCAACGCTCATGAAAGTACAGACACTGGAACGAAGGTGTTTGTTCCCATCGTCGGTTCCAAAATGAACTCGCGGTTCCGCATTCCTCGTCTCTTTGCGTAAGATAAGGCGCCATGAAAAAACTGACCGTGCTGGTTCTCCTCTTTTCCTCTCTCTCCCTCGCCCAGGCCGCCAAACCCCTGGCGAATGTCTACCCCGCGAATGAAGGTTTCGTGGATGCCAATGGAGTGCTCATCTACTACATGACCGTCGGCCACGGCTCCCCGTTGATGATCGTGCATGGCGGACCCGGAGCCTCGCACGACTACTTCATGCCCTACCTGCTGCCGTTGGCCCGCCACAACAAGCTCATCTTCATTGATGAGCGGGGATCGGGACGGTCGGAAAAACTCGAAGATGTGTCGCAGTACACGGTCGAGAAGATGGCCGACGATTGCGAGGCGGTTCGCGTCGCTCTGGGCCTGGGCAAAATCAGCATCCTAGGACATTCTTACGGCGGAGTCGTGGTGCAGGCCTACGCTTTTAAATACCAGCAGAATTTGACGCACCTGATTCTTGGTTCCACCTTCTCCAGCACACGCGAGACCAACCAGGCGCTGGCGAAGATAAAGGCCGCCATGCCGGAGGAAAAACGCAAACGCATGGAGCAATTGGAGCAGGATGGCCTCTATGGCAAAGGGCAAGCCTGGGAACACGGCCGTTATCCCGAGGAGTACGCGAAGCTGGCGTGGGGTGTCGGGTACTTCCCCTATCTTTATCAGAACCATCCTGATGCCAACTACAACCCCCTGGACAGCGACACCAGCAACTCGTGGGATCTCTATCGCGAAATGTGGGGTTCGCACGGGGAATATATCGTTGACGGGAACCTGAAGTCGGTGGAGTGGGTAGATAAGCTGCCAGGCATCAAGGTTCCGACGCTGATCATTGTTGGCGACCACGATGAATCAGACCCCGTGATGTCGAAGGAGATGCACGACAAAATTGCTGGGTCGAAGCTGGTGATCGTGCCGAAGAGCGGCCATATGACCTTCGTCGATCAGCCGAACCTGTTTATCAACAGCGTGAGCGAGTTCGTGAACGGCAAGTAGGAAATGGGGTGAGTTGACAAGACGCCACTCGGAGCTTACAAGAATGGCGTCTTAAATCCATCGTTGGATGGGCCTGTCATGTTACGGAAAACAGGATGTCGCATCCTCATCTCGCTTCTCGCGCTTGTAACTCTCGCGTTTGCTCAATCCAGTGTGCCCAAGGGATATCTCGGCCGCTGGGACCTCACCCTGAAGTCCGCCGGCAGGGAGTATCCGACTTGGCTTGAGTTGACTGAAAAAGATGGCAAAGTCTCGGCCCAGATGACCGGCCGCTGGGGGAACGCGCGTCCGTTACCGAAGGCTGAGTTTTCCAACGGGCAACTCACGTTCGTCTCTCCCAAGGAAGAAGAGGACAGCAAGGCCGATCTCGTATTCACGGGCACACTGAAGGGCGAAACGCTTTCCGGCACACTGAACGGTCCCGACGGCAGTACCTGGTCGTTCACCGGCAAGCGCGCGCCATCCCTCAAGCGCACCAGGGAACCGCAATGGGGAAGACCGGTCCCTCTCTTCAACGGCAAGGATCTGGCCGGCTGGGCCATGACCGACCCCAACGCGAAGACTCCGTGGAAAGTTGTAGATGGCGCGCTCGTCAGCCCCGGTCACGGTCCCGAGATCATCAACGATCAGAAGTTCATGGATTTCAAGCTGCACGTCGAGTTCAAATGCGACGAGAACTCTAACAGTGGTGTCTATCTCCGCGGCCGCTACGAAGTCCAGGTCGAAACCAACTCCATTCAGGAGCCGCCTAGCCATCACATGGGAGGCGTGTACGGTTTCATCGCCGCCGTGCCCGAAAATCGCGAAGCCAATGTCTGGCACACGTACGACATCACGCTGGTGGGACGCACCATCACCGTCGTTCAGGATGGCAAGACCGTGATCGACCGGCAGGAGATTCCCGGCATCACCGGCGGCGCGCTCGACAGCCACGAAGAATCGCCCGGCCCCATCTACCTGCAGGGCAGCGAAGACGGGCACGTCTACTACCGCAGCATTGTAATCACCCCGGCGAAGAGCTGAACCCTAGCCATACGAACAGGAGGCCCTATGAAGAAGAGGTTTTCACGCCGTGAGTTTCTCGGAGTCAGCGCCGCTGCGGCCGGAGCGACGCTCGCCGCCAAGACCATTTTGCTAAGTCCCGAACCGCTGTTCGCGAGTGATGTCCCTGCGACCAAGCTGCGCCTGGGAATCATCGGCATCGGGATGCAGGGCAGTGGTCTGCTGGCGAATGCGATTGGGCTTCCGGGCATTGAGTGCGTCGCGGCCTGCGATCTGTACGACGGCCGCCACTTGTTGGCCCGCGAGATCACCAGCAATCCGAGCCTCCCGGCAACGCGTCGTTACCAGGAACTGCTCTCCGACAACAACATCGATTGCCTGATCGCCGCCGTCCCCGATCACTGGCACAAACAGGTCGTTGTCGACGCCGTTACTGCCGGCAAAGACATCTACTGCGAGAAGCCGATGTCGCACAGCGTAGCCGACGGGGTGGCGATGGTCGACGCGCAAAAGAAGACGGGCCGCATCATTCAGATCGGCTCGCAACGCGTGAGTTCGCAAATCTGCAAGAAGGCGAAGGAGATGGTCGCGCAGGGGGTGCTCGGCGACCTGATGATGGTCGAGGGCTGGCTTGGGCGAAACGATCCGACAGGCGCGTGGGAGTATCCGCCGCCTCCTGATCTGTCTCCTCAGAACCTCGACTGGGACACCTGGCAGGGAACTGTACCCAAGCGGCCGTTTAGTCCTGAGATCTTCGCGCGCTGGCGCTGCTGGAAAGAATACGGAACCGGTGTGGCCGGCGACCTGCTGGTCCACCTCATCAGCGGCATGATGTACGTGCTCAATTGGAACGAGCCTCCAAAGAAGGCGATGGCAATGGGCGGCATCCTGCGCTGGAAAGACGGCCGCAACATGCCCGATGTCCACGCCTCCCTTTACCAATATGGAGACATCCCGGTTTACATGCGCCTGAATCTGGGCACCGAAATGCCGGAGACGTATCGCTTCCAAGGATCGAAGGGCATCCTCGAGATGACCGAGTTCGGCCTCAGCTTCACTCCGCAGCCGGGAAAAGACACGTCGCCCAGCTATTACGACGGCAGTTTCCCGCATGCTATGCGCGACGCGTACGAGAAGCAGTGGCGCGAGCAGAACACGCCGAAATTGGGAGAAGAGCCGATGCCGGAGACCGTGTCCATCAAGGCTCCCGATTACGACGATGTAAGACCGCACCTGCAGACCTTTTTCGACGCTGTCCGTACCCGGAAACCTGTTGTCGAAGATGCTGTCTTCGGTCATCATGCTGCTCTCGCCTGCCACATGGCGAACGAATCCTACTTCCGCGGCACGGCGGTGCGTTGGGATGAAGCGGCGAAGGAGATCAAGTCTGCGTAGTCGGCCTTCGTTGTTCGGGATTTTCTTGCTCGCCTCCTTGTTCTTGGGGGCGAGCGACGCTTCCTCGCGGCTGCAATCGCTCTCCAGCAAGATGAAATGCAATTGCGGCTGCGGGGATGTGCTTAACGAGTGTTCGCACAAGGAATGCACGCGCAGACCTTCGCTACAGAAAGAACTCTCCGATCAGATCGCGGCGGGAAAGTCCGATGAGACAATCCTCAAAACCATTGCAGCCGTGCACGGCGCCGATATTCTGCTAATTCCAACGTTCCAGGGATTCAACACGATGCTCTGGATCGTGCCCATCTCGGCAGCGATGTTGGCGATCGGCGCAACGATTGCCGTGCAACGGAAAAGGGCTGCTGAGGCGAAGAAACAGTAACAGCTTACCCGGCGATCAGCACCACGCCGCACGCCACCAGCAGCGCCGCCATCCAGCGGCGGCGGTCTACTTTCTCGTGTAGAAAAAACTTCGCTGCTATTGCATTGGTGAGAAACGTTAAGGACGCCGCTGCGGGCGCTACCAGGCTCACCTCGGCCCACGACAGCGCAAACATCAGGCTGAAGAACGCCAGCGCCATGAAGAAAACGCCGAGCCACAGTCCTCCGTTAGTTAGCATGCGACGGGTGACGCCGAAAACTCCGTGATCACGGAAGACGTGAGCGACGTCGCCGACTTTCTTCATCGCGTGCGCAATCAGCACGTCACCAGCGGTCGAGGCTGCAACAACACACAAGATCGCCGCCCAGGTGTAGAGATGTCTCATGCTTCACCCCGGCTGGCGGTCGGATCAGGGATGGGAAGATTCGCAGCCGGCGATGGTTCCACCGTCAACGAGGGTCCGCGCGCCACAAATCCCACACCGAGTGCGATCAGCAGGATTCCCACCCAGCGCAGCGGACTGATTTGCTCGTGCAGGAAAAATCGCGCGAGCAGTGCCATTCCGATATAACCCACCGATGTTGCCGGCAACACGTACGTCAGGTCGGCCCACGATAGCGACGAAAGGTAGCAGGCGAAAAATGCGATCAGCAGCGAAATTCCCAGTGCAACCTTGGGGTTGAAGATGGCATGAAAAAGAATCGGCCAATTGGCCAGCCTGATCTCGGGAAACGCCGCCATGCCGTGCTTCAAACAAACATCGCCCAGGGATCCAAAAATTACGACTCCCGCTAGTGTGGCCAACTTGCGCAAAGACATCAATTCAGTTTAACAGGGGAACATGATCGTTTCGCGCCAGCAAACTACGGCAGCGAAGTCACGGGGTGATACGGCTGCTTCACGAACTCCAGCCATTCGTTCGCGACCTGCTTGTTCGGGAACCAGCCTGCTGGAAGGGATTGTCTCGGCGGTTCCTTCCCCTCGGATTTGATGACAGCTCCGCAAGCATTCCACGTGGCATCGCCCCAGCCATCAATCACCTTCGTGCTGCAATTTCCGACATAGCCGAGCCAGCCGCCGTGTTGATCGATGTCGCGCAAAGGCTTCGTTGCGGATGGTTCGCGCAGCTTGATGATTTCGTCGAGCCAGTGAACGATCAGCGACTTAGCGTTGATGACGCAGCAATGTGGAGTCTGGTTCTGCACCACGAACGCCCACGGCGCTCCTTGTTCTCGGTACCGGCGGAAATACTGGTACGGCCGCTCGGTGCCGCTGATCTTGTCCGCCCCTCCGACCATGATCATTTCCGGAACGCGAATCCCAGCGGGCGGAAGTTCGACATTGTCCATGCCGACAGGATCGTAGTGGCCGGGATTCGCTAGGATCGCAGCCACTACGCGTTCCGGCGAAAATCCCACGAAGTGTGCGAACAGTGCACCAGTGCCCGAGAATCCCAGCAGGATCACCTTCGCCGACGATAGCTCAGGATGGTTCGACTCATGCGCAAACTGGTCCAACGCCGTGAACATGGCTCGCCCGATTCCGTGCGACGGGTCCATGTCCATCTCTTCCGGTCCGCCCGGCGCGCGCTTCGCCGGACACTGGTGCGCCATCATCAGCGCCAGGTCGTGCTTGTCAGCCAGTTCACCGACATCAGGATCACCGTAGAACCGCATGATGTCCTGCCCCCGGTCGTACAGTACGAATACGGCGTGGACTTCCTTAACTGCTTCGGGAATCGTCAGGTCGTACGAACACTTCCCGGCCTGGTTTTCGTTCGGCAGGGGATCGACGGTAGTGTGGAAGGATTGGGCTTCAGCGATCAGTGAAGACACGACGACCGCCAGCGCCGCAAGTTTCCCCAGAGACATCTGTGAAGTCTAGCAGGGAATTATTTGTGTAAAGGAAAGGGTTGGTGCCGAATCGGTGCCCCACATCTGCCATCTTTTGGCAGATGTGGGAACGAAACTAGTCTCCGTTCAGCACCGTCAACGGCGAATCATCCTTCGCGACCACCGCCTTCGGCACTTCCGCGCGCTTTTCTTTCACGTACTTCTTGCGCGCCGAGCGCAGCGTCAGGAACGCCTTCGCTTCCTTGTACAGCCGCTTCCGCTCTTCGCCGTTGAAGGCCGCTTTGCGCAGGATTCGGTAGACCGCCTTCGGGCGGAAGTAGTACTCGTCATAGAAGCGGTGCACTGACTCGAGAATCTCTTCCGGATCGATGTTCGGATACTTGATGTGAGCGATCTGGTGTCCGGCCTTGTCGACCATCGCCGTGCCGGGGACGATGAACCCGTTCTTGATCGCGAAATCGTAAAGTTCGGTTCCCGGATACGCGTGCGCCACCGAAACCTGGATGGTCTCGACATCGAGTTCCTTGGCGAAATCCGTCGTGCGGCGAATCGATTCGCGCGACTCACCCGGCAATCCCAGGATGAAGTCGCCGTGAACTACGAGCCCCAGTTTCTTGCAGTCTTTTGTGAACTGTCGCGCCCGCTCGACCGTTGCGCCCTTCTTGATGTTCTTCAGAATCTGCGGATCGCCCGAGTCGTAGCCAACAATCAGCAGGCGGCAGCCGGCGTCGCGCATCGCTTTCAGCGTGTCGTAGTCGGTCGTAACACGTGAGGTACACGACCACGTCAGCTTTAGCGGCTTCAGCTTTTCGCACAATTCAATGGTGCGTGCTTTCTGGATGTTGAACGTGTCGTCGTCGAAGAAGTATTCTTTGACCCACGGCCAGTAGTCCTTTGCCTTCGCCATCTCGCGTACGACGGCATCGGTAGAGCGCTTGCGCCACGGATGTCCGCTGAGCGTCTGCGGCCACAGGCAGAACGTGCACTGGGCGGGGCATCCGCGGGTGGTGTAGAGAGCCACGAATGGATGCAGCAGGAATGGCACGTTGTAGCGCTTTACATCAAGATCGCGGTGGTAAATATCGGTCACATCGGGCAGAGCATCGAGATCGCTGATCTCTGGCCCGACTGGGTTGTGCACAATGCTGCCGTTCTTGCGATAGCTGACGCCGGGAATCTCCTCGAGCGATTTGCCTTTAGCGTAATCGGTGACGGCGTAATCGAATTCCTTACGCACCACAAAATCA
>Ga0335069_10012395_pt1 | contig 11993 bp, 9 predicted proteins | sample Lox_Sample_11_FD_206714 | JGI IMG/M metagenome (GOLD analysis project Ga0335069, IMG submission 206714) | Soil microbial communities from Loxahatchee National Wildlife Refuge, Florida, United States - Lox_Sample_1.1 | ecosystem: Environmental > Terrestrial > Soil > Wetlands | place: USA: Florida...
CACCGGAGCCACGGGCCGTATCCCGCTGGTGAATGCGATCTTCGGGTTCCATACCTGGATGGCACTGTTCGGGCCGGTCGTCGCCCTGGGAGCGATTCTCCTGCTCGTGCGCCTGGCTATGATCCGCGCCGTGGACCGCGAGTTTGCCATGGGCTACGCCGCATTGGTCGTGGTCACGGCCCTTACGGCGAGACTGGCGGTGACGAGCGTGTGGATCAATTGGGCGGGAACGATTTTGCAGAGTTGAGGCAAGCATCGAGGGCGTGAGGGGCGGGACGATAAACTACACCCAGGTCAAGAGTTTTTGTGAATTGGAGCGCCGGGCGAGGCACCAGCTACCCACGGGCCGCCTGCTCAACGGCAAATTGTGTCGTCCCCAGGGAACTCGGTTTTTTGCTATGGCTCCCCCAGCGTCGAAGAGGCTGTTACGAAACCGAACCACCTCTAAAGGGACTCGAGACAATTTCCCACTTGTCCCGGCACTCCGACTTCGGCTACGTCCACCACACCAGGCGCAAGATCGGCGCCTTGTGTGGACCCGGCTCCGTGCCGGACTACGATTGTTCCGTGCCCGCGGCACTGGATTTTGCACCCGATGTTCCACCGTGCCTGTACCCTGGCACGAGCCCCTCGCAAGCCAGGCTACGACGTCGCCCTTGGCGCCATAAACCCAGCTGCCACCGAAAAGGTAATGCCAACCTGGCCAGGTGTGATTTTCGACGGAGCCTTGGTGTTTTGAGCAACGCAAGGCTCCTCGGAACGCATCGGAGCCGAACGGTATCGAATCAGTCCGTGCCCGCAGCGAAAGACACCAGCTCGGCGACTCAATGGGTCACTGAACCTTTCCCGCTTTCGGCGTAAACTCACAGCATGCGAAAACGGTTCATCGAATCAGTCCGACACAGTGATCCCGATGCAATTCGTGGCTGGCTGGATCTCGGTACAGCGGCTTTGGTCGAAGTCACCTCCGAGGCTGCGGATTATCCGATCGAAAGAGCGCTCTTGCATGATGGACAGCGGGGATGGCGAGCGGCTGCTCCGGGAATCCAGACAATCCGCCTGTTGTTCGATCAACCGCAGACGATTCGCGTGATTCGGCTGCTGTTCCAGGAAGAAGAGTCGACGCGGACCCAGGAGTTCGTGCTGCGTTGGCTGCCCTCCGGCGCGACGGCCTGGAAAGACATCGTCCGGCAACAGTGGAATTTCAGTCCGCCGGATACCACGCAGGAACGCGAGGAATATAAGGTCGAACTTGCAGCCGCCGCAGCGCTCGAGCTCACTATCAACCCCGACATCAGCCGAGTGGGGACACCGGCCTCGTTGCAAAGCTGGCAAGTCTCAGCAGAACCAGAGAGCCACTCCTTTCCTGCCGAGCCTTGATGCTTCGGCGCACCAGGTGTACCCCGCGGCACGGAGCCGACACGGGAATCGAATCAGCCAATCATGAAACGGCGGCCGGCACTACTGCGGCGGCGGCGATCGGCAAAGCGAAATGAAAACTCGCGCCGCGTCCGTCGTTGCTTGTCGCCCAGATACGGCCTCCGTGCGACTCCACGATGGAGCGGCTGATGGACAGCCCCATACCGCTGCCTTGCGCTTTGGTGGTAAAGAATGCGTTGAATATCTGGTCGGCTCCGTCCGCGGGCAGCCCCACTCCGGTGTCGCTGACGGAAATCTCCACTCCCCCATCCTGAACCAGTTGCGACCTAACGATGAGCACCCCTCCAGTATCGTGCATGGCCTCGATGCCATTGAGCATCAGGTTCATGAGCACCTGCTGCAATTGCACACGGTCTGCCATGATCTCCGGCAACCCGTCCGCAAGCTCCGTGCGTATGGAAACGGCATGGTGGTTAGCCTCGCCTAGCAGTAGCGTGACCATTTGGCGGATCGTATGGTTGACGTCCACCAGTTCACGTTTTGGTGGGGATTTCTTGTACAGCGCGCGCAGACGGTCGATAATCTCGTCCGCGCGGCCCGCGTCATCTATGATTCTGCTCGCTGCCTCACCCGCCTTGTGCACGTCCGGGTGATCCCGTCTAAGCCACCGCAAGCAAGTTGCCGCATCAAGGGCCACGGCGGCGATCGGCTGTTTCAGCTCGTGCGATACTGAGGCCGCCAGCTCGCCCAACATCGAGACCCGGCTCAAGTGGGCAAGATCTGTCTCGAGCTGGCGCAGCTTCTCGCGCTGTTCTTCGGCCCGCACGCGGTCACTGATGTCCCGCGCAACCTTCAGCAGAAAACTCTGCCCCCCATACGACACCCGGCTGGTGTGGACTTCAACCGGAAACAGCGTCCCATCTTTTCGCCGATGCCAGTGGACGTCGAATACGGCCTCGCCCAGCGCGGCACGCTCCGAGACCGACTTCATGCGCGCTCGGTCCGACTCCAGGTGAAAGAAATGCGGTGTCTTCCCGATCAATTCCTGCCGAGTGTGACCAAGGCACTCGCAGGCCGACCGGTTCACATCAACAATGATTTCTCGCTCGAGGTCCTGAACGAAGAGAGCGTCGCCCGCATGGTCCACAAAGGCGCGAAAGCGCGTCTCGCTGTCACGCAACTCTGTTTCAGAGCGCTTGCGTTCCGTAATATCGATCACGGCGCCAAACAGTTGAACGACATCTCCCGCTCCATTCGGGACAGGGTGTCTTATAACGTAAACGTACTTGACCTCTCCTTCGGGGAGAACGACCCTGAATTCATCGCGGGTCTCCACCTTTTCGCGGACCGACTTCTCAAAACTACGAAGCACCCGTTCCGAATCTTCTGGGTGAATTCGCCCCAGGACCATTTCCTTGGTTGGTAATCCCTCTTGCAGATGGAGGCCAAATATCCGCAAGCACTCCTCTGAAACGTAGAGATACCTGTCGTTGGCGACATCGAAAGCCCAACTGCCGGTATGGCTTAGTTTTTGCGCTTCTGCCAGATACACTTCACTCTGGTGCAGTTCCTCAGAGGTTCGCTGAACCGCCTGGGCTAATCGCCTGATGGTGAAATACAGCAGCCAGGCGGTCACGAGGACAAACAGAGTTCCCTTGATCGTCATTACAAACGGCGGCAGCCCGAAATGCGTTACAATCTCGTCGCTGAACGCGATCCATAGAATCGAGAGAACAGCGTAGCCTACCGCAATTCGGCCTGGACTCAAGGTTGAAACGCTGGAAGGTGGCATAGTTCTAGAAAGCGGGGATCTTCGCAGCCCACGGTTGTCCACGCTCGTCAATTTGCCGGACAGCGCCACGACACACTTCCCTGGAGGAACGGGCAACGTTCCTTCGACTACGCGCGAATTATAGCTTTGATGAACCTGTTTCAGCAGTGATTGCCGTCATAGGTGCCGTGATCCGCCTCGATTGGGATATAGCAGTCCATGTGCTTGGCCATCAGGGCACTACGGTGTCAACCGAATCGTTGGAATGTCTGCGCTGTCGCAGCCCCTGGCCCAGAGAGTGGCAGCTTGCGAGTAGGCGCGAATATCGCGTCGGCCCGGGATTGGGGACGAAAAGTCCCACCCCGCCAATGGAAGGCGGAGTGGGCCACCCACTTCAAGATTGATTGTGAATTGGAGCCCGGGCGGGCCGCCCGCCGGTGATCGGAAGTACCAGCACGGTTCTCCAATGCACGGACGGGTTACTTCTTAGGCCCAACCAGTTCATGCTCGGCTTCTTCTTTCAGCGCCGTTTCGTGCGCCTCCCGTACTCCCTTGAAGACCTCTTCGACTTCCAGGGTTTCGTAGGCGTGCTCGCCGTGAATCGACTCATCCAGGCCTATTTCTTCCGTCATTTCATCCACTTTTACGGTGGTGAAGGCATCGATGATCCGCAGCATGACATACGTGAAGATGAAGGCCCAGAAGGACGAGAAAGTAACCGCCACGACCTGTTTGAGCAGAAAGACCGGATCGCCATTCAGCAAGCCGTTCGCGCCATCCGGATTGTACGCCTTGTTGGCGAAGACGCCGAGCAGCACGATGCCGAGCGCGCCGCCCACACCGTGGACGCCCCATACATCCAGAGCATCATCCCAATGTAATTTGTTCTTCATCTCTACGGCGTAGTAGCAAACCACTCCGGCGATAATGCCGATAATCACCGCCGTCGTCGGCGACACATACCCCGCAGCCGGCGTCACGGTCGCCAGTCCGGCAACCGCACCGGTCAACAAGCCAAGGAACTTCGGCTTCTTCTCGTTCATCCATGCCATGGCCAGCCACGCCACCGCCGCGAACGATGCCGCTACGTCGGTATTGAGAAACGCGGTAGCCGTCACAGAATTGGCCGACATCTCGCTGCCGGCGTTAAATCCGTACCATCCGAACCACAGCAAACCGGTTCCCAGGGCAACCATGGGGATGCTGTGCGGACCGCGATCCAAGACCCGACGCCTGCCGACGTACAGCACCGACGCCAACGCCGCCATGCCCGCGATGTTGTGGACCACGATGCCGCCGGCAAAGTCCTTCACACCCCATTGCTGCAGGAACCCGCCGCCCCACACCATGTGGACAAACGGAAAATACACAAACGTCAGCCAGAACGTGAGGAAAAACATGTAGGCCTTGAAGGTGACGCGGTTGGTAAAGGCGCCCGAAATCAAGGCCGGCGTGATGATGGCAAACATCATCTGGAAAGCCACGAACACCATGGCCGGGATGGTGTCATTGGGGGATGGCGTGTTCAGACCGATGCCGCGCAGGCAGGCGTTGTTCAGGTTCCCTATAACGCCGTGCCAGTCGCCGCTGAAGCATAGGGAATACCCATAGAGATACCAGATCACGGTTGTCCATCCCATGGAAACGAAACTCTGGATCATGATGCCCAGGACATTTTTGCGGCCCACCAGCCCGCCGTAGAAAAACGCCAGGCCGGGGGTCATGAGCATCACCAGGCTGGTGCAGAGAATCATGAAGCCTGTGTTACCGGTGTCGAGGTGAAGCATGAATGCCTCCAAATCTGCGGTAAGAAATTTGGGGTCTGCCCTTCGAAGCTCGGAAAGCGTCAGGGCGAAATCGGCAACGGCACACAATCTTGCGGGGAGAAATCCTGTCCTCGGCGGGAAGCAATGCGGGTCGCCCTGCTGCAGGCGATGAAAGTCTGAGGGGCTCAGCGACGGTGCTTACGGACAGGTAGAACGTATCGGCCTTGCCTTGCGCCTTTTCGGCAGACACCTGGTACCGCTCTTACCAACCTGCAATTTTCCGGCACATGCTGTCTGTGCAGCGCGTCACCAGGGCTGGTGATAGCAGTAGCAGTACCCCTTAACCAAGGAAGCCGCCGCGTGCTTGGCACTGCATCGGCAAGCTTCGAGCGAAGTTCGGGATTCGGAAGGAAAAGCCCCACCCCGCCAACTTGAACCGATATGTGGGCGTGAGCGAAGCGGGAGCCCACAGGCGACATCCTGAGCGAGCGCAGCAAGCCGAAGGAGAAGCGGAGTGCGCCACCCTCTTCCAGAGTTTTTGTGAGTTAGTGCGCCGGGCAGGCCGCCGGCGGATGCTCCATCTTCGGGTGCCCCATCCCTGTCCGCGCTTTTTGCGGACAGGGTGGGCACGTGCGACCGTGACATCCATCACGGTCAATACCGCCCTGCCCGATTAAGCTCCAGTCGTGCCCCGCGGACTCTACCGCTTTCAGCAATCCGGCGATCTTCATTTCGTCACGTTCAGTTGTTACCGTCGGGCCCCGCTTCTCGCAACCGCGCAAACGCGCGACATCTTCGAACAAACTCTGGAGCAGGTGCGGAAATGGTACGGCGTCTACATCATCGCCTACGTTGTCATGCCCGAACACGTGCATCCGCTGATGACCGAACCCGAGCGCAGTTGCCTGTCGGCTGCCCTCCAGATGCTTAAACAAAACGTCGCGCACAGAGTTTCCCCTGGAGTTCGGTTCTGGCAACCGCGTTACTACGACTTCAATGTGTGGAGCGCGGAGAAGCGCGTCGAGAAGTTGAAATATCTGCACCGCAATCCGGTGAGGCGCGGCTTAGTTGAGAAGCCTGAAGATTGGAAATCGAGCAGCTATCGGCATTACGTCACAGGTGTCGACGGAGTTCGGTGTAGAAGACTCGCGCTTCACTGTTGGCGTGCTCCAGGCGACGCTCAATCAACTCGCCTGTCTCCGTGTCCAGCATGGCGATCTGCTGGTAGCGTGTATGTAAATCACAACCTACAATCTGCATGTGCTCGGCTCCTTTCCGCTCCGAGCCTTGATGCTTTGAGCGCACCAAGTCTGCCCGGACGGCATCGGAGCCGACACGGTTATCGAATCAGCCTTGCGGGTCCGCCCCAATCGATGTGTGCACGTTGGCTTGCCGAAAAGGCTGCCCTCATGTGGTCATTTGTCAGCGGGCAGTTCGACACGACGGAGCAGAACGCGCAGCGAAGTTCGAATGATCTGAGATTGTTTCAGCCCGGTAAGTTCCGTAAGTCGTTGCAATATCTTGCGATCCGCCTGCGTCAGCCGGATCGTGGTCTTCTCCAACTCGGGTAGATGTCGCACGACATAAGGTAGTGAAGCAATCGAGATACCATTTCTGTATGGCGAGTGTATGGCGGGTTTCGCAAATCAGGACAAATGTCGATTATCGTGAGCCAACTTGTAAAGACAGAAGCGGTCTCCATCGGGGCCGGGAATCACGATGAGTTCCCTCGCAGGAGTGCAGATTGTTCTCAGAATTTGGCCGAAGCCGTTTCCACCTCGCGGTTGTGTTCCTGTGCATCATCTGCTCGTTGATGTCCTCCACTGCAGTCGCTCAGCGGAGTTTCAGTTCCACTGCCGACACCACTCTCCCGGATGCACCTCAACCTGAACGGATTCCCAGTTCTGCAGCTGATGGCCCACAGCAAGCAGCCGGAAGCATTACCGGCACAGTTTTAGACACGAATCACAACGCCCTCAAAGGTGCGCGAGTGATGGTGGTCGGGCAATCGACTTCTGCCGTTAGAACTGCCGTCGCTGGTGACAACGGACAGTTCGCGTTCACTGCATTACCCCCCGATCTATATCAGCTGACGATAACTGCATCGGGAATGAACACCCACGCGCTCTCTCAGATTTCCTTGCACGGAGGCGAGACTCATCCTGTGTCCGTCACCTTATCGGTTTTCGGTGGTGTAACCAGCGTGACAGTGAGTGGGGACAAGGACGAAGCGGCCGAGCAGCAAGTGAAGATCGCCCTACAGCAACGCATTGTTGGCATAGTCCCGAATTTTTATAGCTCTTATGATTGGAATGCTCCCTCGTTAGGGGCAAAACAGAAACTCGACCTGAGCTTCCGATCAATCATCGATCCATTTTCATTCGTCACGACAGCAGGAGTGGCAGGTGTGCAGCAATATAGAAATACTCACGCTGCATATGGTGGCGGCCTGGAGGGATACGGCCAACGATACGGGGCTGCTTGGGCCAATCACGCCACAAGCACGTTGCTGAGCAGAGGAGTTTACCCCGCCATATTCCATCAAGACCCCCGCTACTTCTACAAGGGGAACGGGACCATCCGGTCGCGTATGTTGTATGCGACTTCAGCCTCGGTAGTCGCACGCGGAGATGATGGGCGGTGGGAACCAAATTACTCGCATGTGCTCGGCACTTTCTCGGCTGCCGGAATCGCTACCCTGTACTATCCGGATTCCGATCGCGGCGCTTCGCGGGTGTTGTTCAGCGGTTTGGCGGGTATGGGCACTAGTGCTGTCTCGAACTTGCTTCGCGAATTCGTGTTCAAGAGACTCACTACCCATGTCCCCAAAGACCAAAACGGCAAACCATTAGAATAGGCCGCAAAGCTTGGAGCGGTGGCAAGCCAACCTCGGTGCCAAATGCAAGGCGTAGGTGGGCAGCCTCAAGGGAAGACGATATTCCGCGATCGGGGAATCTTCGATATTGAGGCGCACCGACCTACTGCCAAGTTTCAGGTGCCGGGCGCTAGCGGCGGCTAAACTCACACCTTTGACTGGTTTTTCCCACCACGTGCGGTTATAAACATAGCTCGTCAACGCCACGTCCTGGGGCAAATTGCCTTAAAAGAGCGAACAAATTTACTCCATGTAGGGTTTCGGCAGGCGTCCAACAAGTCGCATGCTTGTGCTATAGCGAAGATGCGTCTTGCAACGCTTTTACGTTTTCTGGCGTAGGAAGAGGTGCTCCATGAATTCACCAATTATGGGTAGGGAGGCGCAGAACTCGGGCTTGAATTCGGCGCTGGTTTTTATCCGCCTCGCCGGCTCTCTCCCGTTTCTCTATCACGGCAGTGCCATTCTGTTCGGGGCATTTGGAGGCCCCGGACCGCGCGCTTTCGCGGCCTACATGCATGCGCCGGCAATAGTTGGTTATCTGGTTGGGCTGGCGCAATTCTGCGGCGGATTGGCCATCCTGCTCGGTCTGTTCAGTCGCATCGGCGCGGCGTGCATTTTCATCGTTATGGCCGGAGCCGTTGTGATGGTGCACTTACCGAAGGGGTTCGATGTTTCCAAGGGTGGGATGGAGTTCGCGCTAAGCGAACTATTCATCGCAATTGCCATCGTGATTCTCGGGCCGGGTAAATATGCGCTGGGGTCACGATTGCCGCATCCGTTCCACAAACTCTAGACGAAGCCCGTCTTGTGCTGCTCTGTGGCGAAATCATTTGTACGCGCTTCAGTTTGCAGTTGGTTGGTTAGTTGTTGAAGTAACTGAGGAGAGGAATCATCTATGGCAACGGAAGGAGCGAGCAAATCCCCTGCAACCGCGAGCGCCCATGAAAAGCCGCTGAGCGAGGCGATCCGCGAGCGGCGCGCGACCCCACATTTCGATTCGACCCCGATTCCCGATGAAGACCTGAAGCAGATCGTCTGGGCCGGCTTGGAAGCCCCCAGTGGCTATAACCTTCAGCCGTGGCGGTTCGTGGTTGTCCGTGATCCCGAGATGCGCAAACGCCTGCGAGAGGCCGCGATGGGGCAGCCGAAGGTGGAAGAGGCGCCAGTCGTCATCGTTGCCTGCGGAGACCCGCTCGGCTGGCACAACGAGGACCTTGAAGCCATGCTGCAAATGGGCAAGGAACACGGGCACTCGGCCGCTGGGCACGAAGGCGTACGCAACGCGGTCCATGGGTTGCTCGGAGGAAAGGGTGGCGAAGCCGCCGGCATTAGCGGCAACACCCACGTGTGGGTCAACCGGCAGGTGATGATCGCCTTTACCACCCTGATGTGGATGGCCGAGTGCCTCGGGTACGACACCGCGCCGATGGAAGGTTTCTTCGAAGATAAAGTCAAGCAGGTCCTGAATATTCCCAACGAAGTCCGGGTGGTGGCGCTGCTGGCCATCGGCAAGCGCAAGGGCAACGACAAGCTGTACGGCGGGCGCTTCGATTCCACGAAGCTGGTCTTCGAGAACCACTGGGGCAAGGAGTAGTTGTCGGCTAGTGGCCCACGTTAGAAATCCGTGCCCCACAGCCTGCCCTGAGCTTAGTCGAAGGGTTCGGCCATCATTTGGCCTAACGTGGGCCCTCGCGACGAGTCATCCGCGCGGCTCACGATCCACATCCTTATCACACGCATCCGGACCGGTGGCCCACATCTCCCGTGGCCCATATCTGCCTTCCTTTGGCAGATGTGGGGCCTTTGCCCTCCGCAACAACCCGCTCTGCCTTCCCGTCGCTTCACCGCGGCCTCTTAACTTGCTGCTTCCTCCCACTCCCCATAAACTGGAGAGTTTGCATACCGGCACGGCTAAAGCCGTGCCCTTTCAAAGAAAAGACCGGAGCGGAGGCGATCCTAATGGCAACCATGACACAGCCGACCAGCGCGGCAACCCAGAGCGGCAAGCCGAACGTCTACAAGAACTTCATCAACGGCGAGTGGATGGAGTCGCACACCGGGCGGACGTTTGAGAACCTCAATCCGGCGGACACGCGCGATGTGGTGGGCGTGTTTCAGCGGTCGGACGCCGAGGACGTGAATCGCGCCATCGACGCGGCCAGTGAGGCCTACAAGAAGTGGCGGCTGGTGCCGGCTCCGCGGCGCGCCGAGATGCTGTACAAGGCGTCGGAGGCGCTGATTGCGCGCAAGGAAGAGTATGCGCAACTGATGACGCGCGAAATGGGCAAGGTCATCAAAGAGACGCGCGGCGACGTGCAGGAAGCCATCGACTGCGGCTACTACACGGCGGGCGAGGGGCGACGGCTGTTTGGGCCGACGGTTCCGTCGGAGCTGCCCAACAAGTTTGCCATGGCGGTGCGGCAGCCGCTGGGTGTGTGCGCGATGATCACGCCGTGGAACTTCCCGATGGCGATTCCGTCGTGGAAGCTGTTTCCGGCGCTGGTGGCGGGGAATACGGCGGTGATCAAGCCGGCGCAGGACACGCCGCTGTCGACGTTTAACTTCGTGCAGGCCCTCGTGGACGGCGGGATTCCGGCGGGCGTGGTGAACATCGTGAGCGGCTTCGGCTCGGAAGTTGGCACTCCGATGACGCAGCACAAGGCGGTCCGGGCGGTGTCGCTGACGGGCTCGACCGCGGTTGGGCGCGTGGTTGGGCAAGAAGCGGCGAAGACCTTTAAGCACTGCTCGCTGGAGTTGGGCGGGAAGAATCCGATGATTGTGCTGGACGATGCCAACCTGGAGCTGGCGCTGGAAGGCGCACTGTGGGGCGCGTTTGGCACCACCGGTCAGCGGTGCACGGCGACCAGCCGCATCATTGTGCAGAAGGGCGTGTACCGGAAGTTCGTGGACGAGCTGGTGGCGCGCGCGCAGAAGCTAAAGGTCGGCAACGGACTGGATGAAAGTGTAGAAATGGGGCCCGCGGTGAATGAGTCGCAGATGAAGACCGATTTGAGCTACATCGAGATCGGCAAGGGCGAAGGCGCGAAGATGCTGTGCGGCGGGCATCGGCTGGAAGGCGGCGCGTGGGAGCATGGCTGGTTCGTGGCTCCGACGGTGTTTGCGGATGTCGACCCGAAGATGCGGATTGCGCAGGAAGAAATTTTTGGGCCGGTGGTGTCGGTGATTCCGTGCGACGGGCTGGAGAACGCCATCGACATTGCGAATGATATTGAGTACGGGCTGTCGTCGTCGATCTACACGAAAGATGTGAACAAGGCGTTCACGGCGATGCGCGATCTGTATGCGGGCATCACGTACATTAACGCTCCGACGATTGGCGCGGAAGTGCACTTGCCGTTCGGCGGAACGAAGGCCACAGGGAACGGGCATCGCGAGGGCGGCATCGGCGCGATCGACTTCTACACCGAGTGGAAGTCGGTGTACATCGACTACTCCGACAAGCTGCAGAAGGCACAGATTGACAGAGTCGACTAGCAATTAGCACTTCGCAAGAACAGAGGGCGCGAGAAATTCGCGCCCTGATTCTTTTTGCAAATCGTTTACGCCGCTGGTTCAGATTTTTGGGCGCGCTTGAGTTCGTCGGCTAACAGAATCGCCTCGCCGATTTCCTTCATTGTCTTGCGGCGGCTGCGCGCCTGCTTCTTGATGATGCTGTAAGCCTCGTCCTCGCTCACGCCGAATTCCGCCTGCACGATTCCCTTGGCGCGCTCGATGATCTTGCGCACCGCCAGTTTGTCGGAAAGCTCGGCGATTTCGTTCTCGAGGCGAGCGAGTTCGATGCCGGCTCCGACGAGATGTCCAATGGTTGTGATGGACTTGATCTCGCGCGAGGTGAAGTTGTGCGGCTCCTTGTGCTGCACGTTGATGACTCCGACAACGCGTGCGCGAGAGATGACTGGAATCGACAGGAACGACTCGTACTCGTCTTCGGGCAACTCCGGCATGACTTTGAAGCGCGGGTCGCGGCGAGCGTCGCGGGCAAGAACGACCGGTTCACGATGCTCGGCGACCCATCCGGTGATGCCTTCCCCGACGGAGATCTTGAGCGTGTCGATGACTTCGGGGTGCGGCACTTTGGAGGCGCGCAGGACGAGCGCGTCGCCTTCGAGCACGTAGATAAAACAGGAGTCGCAACTGACGAACTCGGTAACGAGCTCGACGATCTGGTCGAGCGTTTCGT
>Ga0335069_10012396_pt1 | contig 11993 bp, 14 predicted proteins | sample Lox_Sample_11_FD_206714 | JGI IMG/M metagenome (GOLD analysis project Ga0335069, IMG submission 206714) | Soil microbial communities from Loxahatchee National Wildlife Refuge, Florida, United States - Lox_Sample_1.1 | ecosystem: Environmental > Terrestrial > Soil > Wetlands | place: USA...
ACAGCGTGACTGTTGAGCCGGGCGGACTTTTGGCGCGCATCGCCCCGGCGCGCTCTTTCGAAGTGAACTCGCTGCACAGCCAAGGCATTGATCGTCTGGCGCCGCCGCTCATTGCCGACGCCGTGGCGCCGGACGGGCAGATCGAGGCGGTGTCGATGCCCGGTGCGAAAGGCTTCGTGCTTGGCGTGCAATGGCATCCGGAATGGCGCTGGAGCGAGAGCCCCGTTTCCCGCGCGATCTTCTCTGCCTTCGGCAACGCCGTGCGCAACTATCGCGAAGGTGCATGATGTCGCGCGGGGATATCGATCAGTTCGCCGAATGGCTGAAAGAGCATCGCATCGGCGAGGTCGAATGTCTCGTCGCCGACATGGCCGGCATCGCGCGCGGTAAAATCCTGCCGACCAACAAATTTCTGAGCGGCCTGCGCAACCAGACTCTCAGGCTGCCGGAATCGATTTTCGGCCAGATGGTGACCGGCGCCGACGCAGAAACCGAATCGCTCAGCTATCAGGCGCCGGACATGAATCTGGTGCCCGACGTCGAGAGCCTTCGCATCGTGCCCTGGTACAAGGAGCCGACGGCACAGGTGATCTGCGACTGCACCGATCAGCACGGCGAGCCGATCGTCTATACGCCGCGCAGCGTCCTAAGGCGCGTCGTGTCGCTCTATGAAGAGCGCGGCTGGCGACCGCTGGTCGCGCCCGAGCTCGAATTCTTTCTCGCGGCCAAGAATATCGATCCCGACTATCCGCTGTTGCCGCCGGCCGGTAAAACGGGACGCCCGCAGACGGGACGCCAGGCTTATGGCATCGATGCGGTCAACGAATTCGATCCGCTGTTCGAAGACGTCTACGACTACTGCGAAGCGCAGGACATCGGCATCGACAGCCTGATCCACGAAGAAGGCGTGGCGCAGGTCGAGATGAACTTCAATCACGGTGATCCGGTGGCGCTTGCCGATCAGACATTCCTCTTCAAGCGCACCGTGCGTCAGGCGGCGCTGCGCCACGACATCTACGCCACCTTCATGGCCAAGCCCTATGAGCAGGAACCGGGCTCGGCCATGCACATCCATCAAAGCGTCGTCGACACGCAGCGCGGCAAGAGCCTGTTCTCGACCAAAGGCGGCAAGGACACGCGGCTGTTCCTCGCGCATATTGCGGGCTTGCAGAAGCATCTGCCCGCCGCCATGCCGCTGATCGCGCCCTTCGTGAATTCCTATCGCCGTCTCGTGCGTTTCCTGTCGGCACCGATCAACACGCATTGGGGTCACGAGAATCGCACTGTGGGATTGCGCGTGCCGGTGTCCGATGCGCAGAACCGGCGGGTGGAGAACCGCGTGCCCGGTGCGGATGCCAATCCCTATCTCGCCATCGCCGCGTCACTCGCCTGCGGCTATCTTGGCATGATCGAGAACTTAAATCCGACCAAGGCGATGGAAGGCAATGCGTACGAATCCACGCGTTATCAGCTGCCGCGCCATATCCTGGATTCCGTCGCCAAGTTCCGCGCTTCCGCCGATTTGAAGGATGTCCTCGGCGAGACTTTCGTCCTTCTCTACAGCGACGTGAAAAGCTCCGAGCATGATGCCTATCAGCAGGTCATCAGCCCCTGGGAGCGGCAGCATCTCCTGTTGAACGTATAATTTTCCGAAAACGGCGATCGGCCATGACCTCGCCATGAAATTGGGCGAGGATAGAGGCATGCGCGCTCTTGGTCCCTTCGTCCTGTCGCTTGTTCTAGCCGTCACGGCCGGCGGCTTTGACGCGCCCCCGCCGAAGCGGACGCCGCCACCGGCACCGCCGCCATTGCCTGTCTCCGAGCTTACGGCAACACTTGTTGTGCCTGTCAGCGCAATCCTTGGCGCGCTGAACGAGAAAACCAAGACCGAGCTCGCCACCATCAGGGACGAGCCGGTCAACTGCACGATCGCGCGATGCAATCTCGATCTTGTCGCTACGCGGACAGGTCCCATTACCGGCAATGCCGGCGGCGGGCGGCTTTCGCTCAACGTTCCGATGACGGCGACGGCGCAGCTGAAGCTCAACGCAGGCATCTTCAGGACCAAGGCAAATTCGCAGGCGACGGGCGCCGTCCACGCCGACACGGCGTTTATCCTCGCACAGGATTGGCACGTCGAAACGGATACGCATGGAACGGTCGATCTGAGCCAGGCGGAAATGAAGATTGGCCCGATCAAGATGTCCTTTGCCGATCTGTGGAACCGCAACCAGCAAAGTCTCTCGGCTCCAATCTTCAAGGCGCTCGATCGCCATGTCGTCTCCGACATCAAGATTAGGCCGGAGGCGGAGCGCCTGTGGCTAAGGGCGCAGCACCCTATTCAGATCGGCAAATCGCCGACGGCATGGCTCGTGCTCGAGCCCGAACGCATCCGCATCGCGCAGCCACAGACCCGCGCCAATGCGATGGTCGTGGCGATGGGCGTCGATGTTCGTGCGCATGTCGTCGTCGGCGACAAGCCGCCGCAAACGGGAAGCGGCCGCCAATTGCCGGCGCCCGCTCCTCTCACAGCGCCTTCGGATCGTTTCGCCTTCGTCGTGCCTGTGCTCCTGCCATACGATCAGGCCGCCAATCTCGCGATGGAGAAGCTTTCGAAATCCTCCATCAGGTTCAGCGGCGGCAATGTGCATTTCGAGAAGCTCGAGATCCTGCCGTCAGGAGAGGATGTCGTCGTCGCCACGCGCTTCTGCGTGAGCCAGGGCTGGGATCCGTTCGGTTTGCTCGATTCCTGCGGCGAAGGCTATCTGCGCGGCGTCCCGCAATTCGACGCGAAGACCAACACCATCCGCATCGCCAATGTGCATTACGATATCGCCACGGAAGGGTTGATCCTGCGCGCGATGCGCTTTCTCTCGGGTGATGCGCTCGGAAAGTTTCTCGAGACCAAACTGGTCTTCAACGTCGCGCACGACATCGACCGTCTGGACGCCGAGCTCAAGACAGCGCTCGCCCGGCCGCAGGGTCGCGGCGTGACGGTGTCAGGCACGATCCAATCATTCGGCAAGCCGACGCTGACCTGGACCCGGGACGGATTCCTGGCCACCTTCCCGGCCTCCGGTACAATCCGCGCCGATCTCAACCTCAAATAGGCCTTGACTATATGTAAGCCATCACTTACTGTAAGTCATGGCTTACGGAAACGCCCTGACAGCTCTGGCAGACCCCACGCGGCGCCGCGTGTTCGAGGAGCTCCGCTCCGGCCCCAAGCCCGTCGGCGAGATTGCCGGCGTGCTTCCAGTCAGCCGCCCTGCGGTCTCCCAGCACCTCAAGGTCCTGAAGGGAGCCGGGCTCGTGCGCGAGGAAGTCCAAGGCACACGGCACGTTTACAGCATCGATCCAAAGGGGCTCGGCGCGATCCGGCGCTGGCTCGATCAGTTCTGGACGGAAGCGCTCGACGCGTTCGCCGCCGAAATCGAACGGGATTCCCGAGAGGGAAATGAGGAGAGGGACAAGTCATGACAGCACACACCATTACGCCCGCGCCGGTGCGCAAAAGCGTCGTCGTCAATGCCAATGCCGCGCGCGCTTTCGATGTCTTCGCCAACGGCATTTCGCGGTGGTGGCCGGCTTCGCACACGATCCTGAAAGCGCCGCTCAAAGAGACCGTCATCGAGCCCTTCGTGAACGGCCGCTGGTACCAGGTGGGACAGGACGGATCGGAATGCGAAAACGGCAAAGTGCTCGCCTGGGAGCCGCCGCATCGACTTCTGCTGGCATGGCAAATCAATCCGGACTGGCAGTACGATCCCGATCTCGTCACCGAGGTCGAACTGAAATTCATCCCGGAAGGCGAGCGCAAGACGCGCGTCGAGCTCGAGCATCGCCATCTCGAACGCATGGGCGCGAAAGCCGAGACAGCGCGCGCGGCCGTGGACTCGCCGAACGGTTGGGGCGCGATCCTCGAGTCCTTCCGGCAAGTCGCGGAACAAGGGGGGAAATAATGCTTGGGAACGGTTTTCGCGCGCCGCGGCTCGGCCATCTCGTCGCCGGCGCCGCCCTCGCTGGACTTGTCATTGCAAGCGGGAAAGTCTCTGCGGAGGTCGCCGACGTTGCGCCCGGCGGTTTCACGGTCAGCGAAAGCGTGCACATCGCAGCGCCGGCCGAAAAGGTCTACGCCGCGCTTGTCGAGCCCCAACATTGGTGGAGCAGCAAGCACACCTTCTCCGGAAACGCCGCGAATTTGACACTCGATGCGAAAGCGGGCGGCTGCTGGTGCGAAGCGATGCCCGACGGCGGGTCGGTCGAGCACATGACCGTTGTCTTCGCTTCGCCCGGCAAGACGCTTCGACTGCGCGGCGCAATGGGGCCGTTCCAGGCAATGGCGACCGAGACCGTCATGACCTGGTCGCTGAAACCGGTCGGCGACGGCACTGACGTGACGCTTGTGAGCGCTACTGGCGGATATGTGAAAGGCGGGCTCGAAAGCCTCGCGCCGGTTGTCGACCACGTCTTCGGCGAACAGATCAACAGGCTCAAATCATATTTGGAAACCGGCGCGCCCTGAGCGCCGATGCAGGAGGAGAGATCATGATCACGGTCTATGCAGCGTACAACATTCCATTCAATGCCAAAGGACTCGCGCGCGATTTCCGCGTCATCTGGGCGCTCGAGGAACTGGGGCTGCCCTACACGTTCCACTGGATGGATGCGGGCAAGGGCGAGCACAAGATCGATCCAAATCGCAGTATCAATCCGTTCGGGAAGATCCCTTCGATCACCGACGGAGAGTTCAAGCTCTTCGAATCCGGTGCCATTCTGCATTACCTGTTCGAGAAGGCGGGCAAGCTTCCAGCTGACGCGAAGGACAAGACGCGGCTTCTGCAATGGATGTTCGCCGCCGTGAATACGCTCGAAATGCCATTCATTGAACTGTTGCGCTGGGATGTGTTCTGGGAAGGACGCCCGGGCCGCGAAGTCCAGTATCCGGAGCTGATCGAAGCCTGCAAAACGCGCCTAGCCGACCTCGAGCGCGCGTTGGGCGCGAAGCCCTATCTGATGGGGGACAGTTTCGGGCCGGCGGATATCCTGACGACTACCACGCTCGATTTCGCCAAGCACAAGCCCGAGGTCTTCGCAGAGGCGCCGGGTGTTCGCGCCTATCTCGACCGGGTGAAGGCGCGCCGAGCATTCAAGAGCGCCTGGGACAAGCATCTCGGCGGCCCTTCGGCCAAAGCCGCGTAGTCTGCCGAGCCTCGATTTGCTATAACGGCGCGCATGACGCGCAAGCATTCGCTTCTCATTCTCTGCGCCCGGATCGGTTTCAATCCCTAGCCGGTCCGAGCGCGGAGCTTTGTCTCCGCACTGCGTTTGTTCTTGCTCCCTGCGGAGAATGTTCATGACGACCGACCCACCCACTCACAACCTCACCCGGCACTGGCAGGCGCTCGACGCGGCGCATCATGTGCATCCCTTCACCGATACGGCCGCGCTCAACCGCGAGGGCGTGCGCGTGATCACGAAGGCGAAGGGCGTTTATCTCTGGGATTCCGAAGGCAAGCGCCTGATCGACGGCATGGCCGGACTTTGGTGCGTGCAGGTCGGCTACGGCAACCAGGAACTCGCCGAAGCCGGCTACGAAGCTTTGAAGACGCTGCCCTACTACAATCACTTCTTCAAGACGAGCAATCCATGGACGATCGAGCTCGCGGCCAAGCTTGCAAAGCTTCTGCCGGAGGGGCACGAACGCGTGCTCTTCGCCAATTCAGGATCGGAAGCGAATGACGGTGCGCTGAAGCTCATCCGGTACTATTGGAATTTGAAGGGGAAGCCACACAAGAAAATCCACATCTCCCGCGACTACGCCTATCACGGCGTGACCATGGCGGCGGCGTCGCTGTCCGGCCTGACACCGATGCATCCGCAATGGGATCTGCCGCTCGAGGGCTTCCAGAAAGTACCGGCGCCTTATTGGTTCGGTGCCCGCGCGGCAGGCTACGGCGATATCGGTCCGGAAGAATTCGGTGTTCTCGTGGCGCGGCAGCTGGAGGAGAAGATCCTCGCGCTCGGCGCGGATCGCGTGGCGTCATTTTCGGCGGAACCGGTACAGGGCGCAGGAGGAGTGATTTTCCCACCGGCCACTTATTGGCCGGAAGTCCAGCGCATCTGCCGCAAATACGACGTTCTCATCCACCTCGACGAGGTCATCACCGGTTTCGGACGCACGGGCGAATGGTTCGGCGCAGGGGCATACGGTATTGCACCCGACATCATGACGATGGCGAAAGGCTTGTCGTCGGGCTACCAGCCGATTTCAGCGATCTCGCTCGGCGCACGCATGGCGGACACAATCCTTAATGCCAACGAGGAGCTGGTGCACGGCTACACCTATTCCGGCCATCCTGTCGCCTCCGCAGTCGCGCTCAAGAATCTCGAGGTAATGGAACGCGAAAAGCTCGTGCCGCGCGTGCATGGAAAGATCGGGCCCTATCTGCAGCGACGCCTGCGCGAGACGTTCGCGGATCATCCGCTGGTGGGTGAGGTGAGAGGCTTGGGTCTTCTGGCGGCGATCGAGCTGGTGGACGACAAGAAGACCCGCACCTTTTTCCAGAAGGATCGCGATATCGGCACCCGTTGCCGCAACTATTGCTTCAGGAGCGGCCTCATCATGCGCGCCATCCGCGACACCATGGTGCTGGCGCCGCCGCTCGTTGTTACGGAAGCCGAAGTCGAAGAGATGATTGCACTGGCGAAAGACGCGATCGACCGAACGGCGAAGGACCTGGGGAAAATGTGACGATGCAGCTGCGTCTCATTTCCGTGAATGTCGGACGCCCGCGCGTCATCGGTGACAAGCGCGGCGAACCTGTTCTCTCCGGAATCGCCAAGACGCCGGTGGAGTCATCCACCGTCTTCGTCGGCGCCACGAATATCGATGGTGACGCGCAGGCCGATCTCTCCGTGCATGGCGGCGTGGACAAGGCCGTCTATTGCTATCCCGCCGATCACTGGCCGTGGTGGGAGCGAGAAAAGGGGTTTCCTTGCCGGCCGGCGGCGTTCGGTGAAAATCTCACCGTGGAAGGCGCCGACGAAACCCAGATTTGTATCGGCGACCATTTTCGCTGGGGCGACGTCGTACTGGAAGTGAGCCAGCCCCGGGCGCCATGCTTTAAATTCGCAATCTTCTCCAAGCGTCCGGACGCGCCGGCGCTCATGACGGCTTCCGGCCGCTCGGGTTGGTATTTTCGGGTGATCCAAAATGGTCATGCGCGCGTAGGTGCAAGTGTGCTTGTGCGTGAACAAGTGGCGGGCGGTCCCTCTGTGCGTGAGGCCTTCTTCGCGGCGCTCCATGCCCACGCCGACGAAGATTTGCTTCGGCGCGTCGCGGATACGCCCGCCCTTGCATCCAGTTGGCGCGGCGCGGTGAGGCGTCGTTTACAGCCGTAACACTGTGCCTGATTTGCAACTGTCATTAATAAAAAGATAGAACTGGGCCCAACCAAAAAAATTCTTGCAAAGTGTGGCTTCGATACATAGGTTTGTCCTTGGAGAGACGATTACTCGTCCAGCAGGCACTGCCCCCCCGCTCGCACGCTGGATGACGTTTCTCCGCGGTGCCGGTCATCCCCTCCCGGCACCAGCGCGTAACGGCGCATGTGACGCCCGATCAGCCCCCTGGTCGGGCGTCTTTTCTTTTAAGGCGAGGGGCGTCACCCGACGCAATGTCAGGTTGATTCTGCCGCCCCCGGCAATCAGGGACGAAGTTCCCGAAACGATTCTGTCAACGCCGTGAAAGGCGAGCCGCGCCGGCCCGCCGAACATCAAAACATCGCCGGAGCGGAGCTTGAGGCTCGCCGTGGGACCGCGGCGCGTCGTGCCGCCGATACGAAAGAGCGCCTCGTCGCCCAGCGACACCGAGAGGACCGGCGCGTCCATTTCCGCTTCGTCGCGGTCCTGGTGCAGTCCCATGCGCGCAGCCGCGGCGTAGCGGTTGACGAGGCAGCATTCCGGTCCGTCCGAGCACTGCCTCGTTGCTGCCCATAGCGCGAGCAGGACATCGGGAATGTGCGGCCAAGGCGCGCGTGTTGCCGGATGAAGCGCCTCGTAGCGATAGCCTCCGATGTCCGAGACCCAGCCGAGCGTTCCGAAATTGGTTTCCTCGACAGAGAACGGCTTTCCCGATTTCGGCATGACGGGGCGATAGAACGGCGCTTTCTCCGCGCGCGCGAAGACTTCGCGCACGAGATCTTCCTGCGCTCTGCGCGGCAATGCCTCCGGCCACAGGACGACGCCCGCCGCCACGTCGAGCCTGTTTTCCAGCGCGAAGCTCATAATCCGAGCATCGGATCGTAGAGGCCGTGAAAGCTCGCTCCTTCGCCGCGCTCTTCGAGCCACGCTTTGTAGTTTTCCGGCACGTATGACTCAGCCACCCAGTTCCGCAGGGGACGCCCGCGCGCATCGCCACGCGCGAAGACGAGAAAGAGCTTCAGCCAGCGCTGATGGCGTTTGGGCAGATGAAGGTACGGCCAGCGCGCGAAATGGGCTTGCGCTGCGTCAAACGCACTCCAGCCTTGCGTGTGCACGATATAGAGCGCCGCCGCGAAGCTCGTGCGGTCCTGGCCGCCGGAGCATTTGAGCAAGACCGGTTGCGGCAACTGATCGAACGCATCGAGAAGGGCCAACAGCATCTTTCGGGTCGGCAGCCGTTTCGAGCTCAACATTACGTCGCGATGGGCAACGCCGACCCGTTCCGTGATTTTCTTTTCGTTACGCCACCAACGCCAATGGGGATTGGGACCTCTCAGATTGACGAGTGCACGAATGCGGTGGCGACGCAGGAAAAGCGCGAGGAAGCCCGCGTAAGCCTGCGAAGACCGTGCGGCCCTTCCGGGATCGATCCAGTGGAAGTTGTAGAAGATGTCGGGAAGCGAACGCATCGGCTAGCGCACCAGCGCCTTCTCCATACGCACGAGCGGCACACTGACGCCGGTCGGAGTCGCTTCGCGGAAATGCTCGACTTCGTGGTAGTCACAGGCGCGATAAAGCGGCAATCCCGCCATGGTCGCCACGAGTGTGGCCTGTCTGAAGCCGCGCGCGCGCGCTTCCTTCTCGCTTTCCGAAAGGACGAACCGCCCAAGGCCGCGCCGCGTATGATCGGGATGGGTGTACATGGCGCGCATGCGGGCCGGTTCGGAGGCGGGATCGAGGGCTGCCGCGTCGCGACCGGCTGTATGATCGCCGCCAAACAGCGTGGCCCGCGCGCTCCAGCCGCCTGACGCCACGATGCGGCCTTCGGCCTCGACGACAAGATAGGTGCCATCCTCGATCAGCTGACGATCAAGCCCCATGACGGAAAACGAAGCTGCGACCTCTTCGCACGACAGATAAGGCTTGAGCAGAGCAGCGATCGCCACCTGCATCAGGCATTCCAGGGCCGGCGCGTCGCGCGCCTCGGCACGTCGCCACGTGTAGCGCGAATCGAGGATCATGGTCGGAAGCCAGCATAGCCCGCGGCTGCGGCACTTTGCTAACCGGCGAAGGCGAATCCGAAGATCGGCTGCAACTGCAGCCGGCGCACCGTGATGAGACCGACGGATAGGCTCGCGAGCAGGGCGCCTGGCACATAGGTGAAGCCCGGGAGCATCGGCGAAAACAGGAGTGGGGCAGCAGCCGTCAGCAGCGACAGTTCGAAGCGGTCGAAGCGACGCTGGCGGAAGAGAAAGGCGCACGCGACGGCCAGCACCGGCACGTCATAGTAAAGGATGTAAGGCGTCGCGAGCAGGACTGCGACGACGAGCAAGGCCGCCTTGAGCTCGAAGGCCGTATTGCGGCTGCGCCAGCAGAATGCAGTCGCGAACGCCACGGCGGCACTTACCAGACCCTGCATCGCCCAGGCGGCGACGGCCGGCGCGCCAGCCATGCGCATGACGCCGTATATGCTCTGCAGCTTGTTCCAGCCGAGATCGCTGCGCACGAGATGCGTATCTGCAGCGTGCGACATGGCGCGCAGGAAGGCGCTATAGGTTTCGAAGCCGAAGATTGCGCTGGCAAGACCGTTCCAGAACAGCGCGCCCGCAACGGCCCAACCGAACACGCGCCAATAGCCGCCGGCGGCCAGGGCAAGCGGAATAAGGATGCCCAATTGCGGCTTATATGTCAGGAAGCCCAGCATCAGCCCACTCAGCGCCGGCCGTTTCTCCATCTGAAGCAGTGCCATGCCGAGGACGGCGGCGGTGAGAAAGCCGTTCTGGCCGAGCATGAATTCGATGAGCACCCAGGGCATCGCGCAGGCGACCATGAAGGCGACGGCGCGATCGGCAATCGCAGCCACTGCTGCGGCGTACAGGATCAGCGTGATGACGCACCACGCGACGTAAGCGGGTACGTAAGCCAGTTGCGCGGGTAGGATCACGACCAAGAGGAAGAGCGGCGGATAGGACCAGCCGAGCACCTGCTGATACGAGTGGCCGATAGCAGCCAGTTCGGCGGCGTGCTCGCGCTGCGCGTCATAGGCTGCAAGCACCGCGCCTTTCAGCGCCAGATGCGCTGCGACCCAGAACACGACGAAGTCGCTGACGACGGGATGGCCATCCGGATCGATGATCCAGAGATGCTGCAGATAACCGTGCCACAGCATTATCGCGTAGACGATCACGAAACACAGCGACGCCGCGAAGACGCGCCGGTCCATCGCCGCGGAAGTCGCGAGAGAATTTGCGGGCGCACGATCCTGATCCATGGCGGCGAAGGAGATATCCCCGCGGCCAGCCTAGTCGTGTGCACGTAAAGGGAGCTTTAAGGACGACGTTCGGATTGCTATGGCGGCAAGCAGCTTCGCGAGGGCGAAGCCGCCTGCCATTCCAGTCAGTAGCAGTAGCCGTAATAATAGGCGTAGTAGTCGCAGTAATACGGATCGCCGTAGTAGCCGTAATAGTAGGGGTAGGGATAACCGTAATAGCCCCATCCCGACCAGCCGGGTCCGTACCAGCGGCCATGCCAATAGCCGCCGTGCCAGCCGCCGCCGCCATGCCAAGCGCCGCCGCCGTGCCAGCCGCCGCCGCCGTGCCAGCCGCCGCCGCCATGCCAGCCACCGCCGCCGTGCCAGCCACCGCCGCCGTGATGCTGGGCTGCGGCCGGCGTGATCGCCAGTGCGAGTCCCGCCGATCCGATCGCCGCGGCGACGGCCGTTCCTTTGATCAGTGCAATGATTTTTTGCGAAAGCTCCAGCATTGCGACCTCCTGTCGATTGCTTCGCTTTGCGCCCTCCAGACTCCAACATGCCGAAGAATTCGGCCGATGCAAAGCAATAACGGTCCGAGATGGTGTTGCGGGGAGCCAATCGCGCGATCGCAATCGGCGCGCCGTGCCGTCGAAATGCTGATCGATGAATGAAATTTCAGATTGAGAAAGGGACGGCGAGCCGCGGGGAAAGCGGCGCGCCGTCTACGATGTCACTCAGTAGCAGTAGCCGTAATAATAATCCCAATAGTCGCAGCCATCGTAATAGCCATAGTCGTACGGATAGCCGTAGATCGCCCAACCGTCCCAATCAGGGCCGTACCACTGGCCGTGCCAATAGCCGCCACGGAAGTGGCCATGCCCGCCATGTGCGTAGCCGCTGTAACCGCCTCCATGGAAACCGCCGGCGTACCCGCTGCCGCGAAAGTCGCCACCCATTGCCCCACCGTGGAAACCACCACCATGAAACCCGCGGCCGTGGAAGCCACCGCCACCGCCGTGAAAGCCCCCGCCACCGCCGTGAAAGCCCCCGCCACCGCCGTGAAAGCCACCGCCATGATGCTGCGCCAATGCAGGGGAGGTCGTCAGTGCAACGCCGCCGACGCTGGCTGCGCCGAGCGCGCCGGCCAGCGCCGCGCCTCTGGCCAGAGTCTTGAACTTGTCCGGAAGCCTTAGCATTCGTTTTCTCCTGTTCTTCGTCCCTCCCATTTCGCTCTCAAGCCCACGCGTTATGTGTGGCCGGCGAATGGCATTCGCCAGTCCTGAAGAAGGCAACTGTCGCCAACTGTCGCTGTTAG
>Ga0335069_10012398_pt1 | contig 11992 bp, 5 predicted proteins | sample Lox_Sample_11_FD_206714 | JGI IMG/M metagenome (GOLD analysis project Ga0335069, IMG submission 206714) | Soil microbial communities from Loxahatchee National Wildlife Refuge, Florida, United States - Lox_Sample_1.1 | ecosystem: Environmental > Terrestrial > Soil > Wetlands | place: USA: Florida...
TCCCTACCTCGACGCTGGTGATCTGCAGGTTCGACGTGTCCCAGAGATACAGGTCGATGTCGTCGAACCCCGTGTTCCAGACCGCCTTGAAGCTGAACTGGGTAACGGATGCGGCGGTGGCGAACTTGTACGTGTCGTACGCGTTGAACGCGTCCATGGTACCTTCGATGACCAGCATCTCGTTGGCCGCCATCGCGGTGACCCCGGTGGCGCTGGTCTGCGCCACGGGAGGGTGCTTCCCGCTTCCACTGTTGTCTTCCGCCCCCTCCACGTAGTTGTAGGTGCCCGGGACCGACGGGTGCATGCCGACCACGGTGTTGTTCGACAAGTTGGAATCGTCCGCCGCGCTGACCGTGGCGATGAACCAGCGAAGGGTGCCGGTGGACGCGGGCCAGGCGGTGTCGAAGCTCTTCGTGGTGAACGCAGAGCCGGCCAGGGGCCCGATGGTGCCGCTTGCGAGCAGCACGTCCCCGGCGTCCAGTACCTGGTCCGTGGAGAGGTACACCGACCAGGTCACGTTGGAGTGACCCGGGTTGGCCGATGCGTTGCTGATGGTGATCTGCGGCGTGCCGTTGGTGCTGATCGGGGTAGCCTGCTTGCCGCTCCACGGGATGAGCGGGTTGAAGCTCACCGCGTAGTCCGGGGGAGGCGGGTCGGTGACTGCCACGGCGGCAGAGGCGGCATCCGCAACCGCCGGCGCATCCGCGGCGGACGCGCGCACCACGATGTACCAGCTCCCGGGCGTGGACGGCCAGGTGCCGGTCCACCCGGGGGACGCGCTCCCCGACAGCCCGAGCGCGGGAGTGGATCCCGAGGCAATGAGGACGTCGCCGCCGTTGTACACCGCGTCCCCGAGGGACGCGTAGACCTGGTAGTTGATGGCAGCGCTTCCTGCCGTCAATCCACTGTTCTGGATGGTGAACGAGCCGGAAACCGCCTGGCCGGCGATGGTGCCCGCGGGGGCGGGCACCGCGGTGATGGAGTACGCCGGCGCGGCGGCGACCACGCCGACGGGGGCCGACGCCGTGTAGTCATTCGCGGCGTTCACGTCATCCGACGCCGCCACCCTGACGATCAGGTACCAGGTGGCCGCGCCGGAAGGCCAGGTCCCGGCGAACCCCAGGGGGCCGTTGGTCGCACCCGCGGCGAGCGCCCCGACCGTGCCGGTGCCAATCGCGATGTCGGAAAGGTCCAGCGTGGCATCCGAAGACAGGTAAGCGGTCCAGGTGACGGAGGCGCTGCCGCCGGCCGTTCCCGAGTTCTTGATGGTGAAGTTGCCCGCGAGGGCGGACCCGCCGGTGGTCGCGCCGGTATTGTTCACCGCGGTCACGGTGTAGTCGATGTTCGGCGGGTTGACCAGGACCGAAGCGGAGGCCACCACGTCGTTGGTGGCGTTCGTGTCGTCCCCGGCTCCGACCGCGGCGATCAGGTACCAGGTCCTGGGGGTGGCGGACGCGGGCCAGATACTGGCGACCGGGAGCGCGGAGGAAGAGGCGCCCGCGGTCAGCCCGGGCAACGCGAGGGAGCCCGTTGCGATGAGCTGGTCGGTCCCGACGCTCAGCACCGGGTCGGAGGACAAGTAGACCGAGTACGGAACGGATTGGGTCCCGTTGTGAGAGCCCGCGTTGCGAATGACCAGGGAACCGGTCAGCGCGGATCCGGCCGTGGTGCCGCCCGTGGAGGAAATGGCCTGGACGGTATAGTCCACGGAGGGCGCCGCCGTGGCGGTGGCACCGCTTGCCGCGGCGTTGTTCGCGGGTACGATGTCATCCGATGCGGAGACCGAGACGATGAGGTGCCACGACCCGGGCGTGGACGGCCACGTGCCGGAGAAAGGGATCGGGCTGGCGGAGGTGGCCCCGGCCGCGAGCGCGGTGGTGGTGCCGGAATCGATGACGATGTCAGTCCCTACCTGCAGCGTGGCGTCCAGTGAAAGGTACGCGGTCCAGGAAACCGGCTGCGCGCCGGGGGCGGTTCCGCCGTTGTGGACCTGGAAGGTGCCCGAGAGCGGGTCTCCCGCAACGCTGGTGCCGGTGCTCAGCACGTTCTGCACGGTGTAGTCCACGTTCGCCGGCGCCGGCCCGCTGGTCACCAGGGACGCGCTGGCCGTGGTGTTGTTGCCGGTCGCGATGTCATCCGGCGCCGACACCGTGGCAATCAGGTACCACGTCCCCGGCGTCGAGGGCCAGAGGCCGGAGTAAGGGATCCCCGTCGTGCTGGCGGCAGCGGCAATGGGGGAGATCGTCCCGCTGTCCACGAGGTAGTCGCCGGGAACGTTCAGCGTGGTGTCCGTGGATGCGTAGACCTTCCACGCGACCTGCTGCGTGCCGTCCGCGGTCCCGCCGTTCTGGATGGCCAGCGTGCCGCTGGCCGTTTGCCCCGAGATCAGCGGTCCGCCGTTCGCGACACTCGTCACGGTGTAGTCCACGTTCGCCGCGCCCAGCGCGATCGCACTGGCCGCGGACGTGTTGTTGGCAGGCGTGGTGTCGTCTGCCGCGGAGACCCGGACGATCAGGTAGTACGGCCCCGGCGGCCCGTTCAGCGGCCCAAGGGTGCCGGTCACGGTCACCGCGGCACTGGCCCCGGCATTCAACGCGCTGGTGGTCCCGCTCCCGACGAGGAAGTCTCCCGTGGAGATCGTGGCGTCGGTGGACAGCCAGGCTTCCCAGCTCACGGCCTGGGACCCGTTGCCGCTGCCGATGTTCTTGAGCGTGAACTGCGCCCCGCCGGGCACCGCCGCGTTGATTATCCCGGCGCCGGGCAGGCCGGTGGCGGGCACGGTGTAATCCACCGCGCTGGCTACCGTGGTGACCGTCACCGTCGCGGTGGACGTGGCACCGAGGTTGTCGGTCACCTTCACCACGTCGGTTCCGGGAGAGGCCCCCGCGTGGTACACGCCGCCGGCGGCCGTCACCGACGGGCTCCCGGACCCCGAAGACTGCATGCTGTAGGTGTAGGGAGTGGCCCCGCCGATAGCTGAAAAGGTGAAGCTGCCCCCGGCCATCATTGAAAGCGTGAGCGGACTGATGGAAAGCGAGCCCGTGGCCTGCACCGTTACCACGGCCTGGCGGGAGTTGCCGGCCTTGTCGGTGACCTTGACCACCACCACGCCAGCCGTCACGGAGACAAAGACGCCGGTGACAGGGTCCAGCGTGGCTCCGCTTCCCGAGACCACCGCGTAGGTGTACGGGGGAATGCCGCCGCTCGCGGAGAACGTCTGCGAGCTCCCCGCCAGGAGGACGGTGTTCGCCGGCGCCAGGGCAAGGGCCTTGCCCTGCGGCCCGTCCAGCACATCGCTGAGCTGCCACGGCACGCAGCCTGCCGCGGCGGCAGAGACCAGAAGGGCGAGTGTGATCCTGGCGGCGGAACGGGCGCGGGCGCGGGCTTTAGAAGCGGGCATACAGCGATGCTCCCGGGGCGAACCCCATGATCACGTCGGAGTTGCTCTCAAAGAAGCCGACCCACGCGGCCTCCACCGAGATGCCCAGCCACGGAGTGAACGGCGCGTCCAGCCGCATGCCTGCCAGGAGGTAGGGAACGACCTTGCTGAGCGTTCCCTCGAACGTCGTGGTGGCGTTGAACACCGCGGGTCCCGCGCTCACGTGAACCAGGATGCCCGGGAACCCGCCCTCGTTCATGGAGTAGCTCAGCTCTGCCCCGACGGGGGCGACCAGCAGCGTCGCGGTGGAGACCAGGCCGGTTGCCTGCATCCCGCCCACGCCGGCCAGGATCCCCATCCCGAGGAGGCCGGGCCCCAGGGGGAATCGGTACACCGCGGAGAACGTGCCCAGCACGCCCAGGTTGGCGTAGGTCCCGTTGCCAAGCGGAATGAAAGGCGCGGCCCCGGTGCACATGGAAAGGGCCGCCGGCCTGGACGCCGGGCGGGCGCCCGGCCCGGCGGTGCTCCCCGGCTCGCCCGGGTTGCCCGCCGCGCCGCCAGCACCCGGCCCTGGCGGCAGGGCCGGTACCAGGGCCCCCGGTGCCAGGTCGGATCCCGGGGCGATCGCGCCGGGCTTTTCGCCGGACCCCGCGGGCGCCAGCGGCTGCGGGGCGGGCTGGAGCGTGAGTCCCGCCAGCACCTTGTCCAGTGCCCGCGTGACGAGTGAATCGAGGGAAAGCCCGATACGGCCGGAGACAGCCGCGGAGCTGAGCCGGGCGCCGGTCTGCGCGTCGTACAGCTGCACCGACAGGGTCATGGTGCGGGAAGAGGTCGAGTAGACGCCAAGAAGCAGGAATTGCTGGTGGCGATCCGCTGCCTGCCTCAGTCCCAGGGTCTCGACGTCCCGATCGGTGCCCTTGAGGGAAACGGAGACGAACGGGGCGTTTCGGCGCATGAACTGCAGGTCCAGCGCCGTGAGAACCACCTCGAGCAAGGCGGGATCGGCGCCGGGCGCGGCTTCCACGGAGCCCAGCACGCCGGCGGCCGGCGGGCGGTCCGCGGTCGCGGCGGACTCCGCTTCCATCAGCGCGGCCGGCATGACAACGAGAAAGACGGCTATGAGAAGCGCGAAATTCCTGCCGCGCATACGGTACCGGGCGTCCAACTCTCTTGGTATTCTGACATTGTAACCAGCGAGTAACGAGAATTCCAGTCTCGTTACCCGCCCTCGGCGCCGTGCGGGTCCGGCGCAGGGCCTCCGCGCGAAGCCCCCTCAGGGGCTGTAGTCCGCCGTCACGTACACGGTGAACGCCGGGTGGCCCGCGTCGCTGGTACAGAGCGTCAGGGTCCACGTGTTTGTTCCAGCGGTCAGCCCCTTGGTCCCGACTTCCTGCAGCGAAAGGGGGATGGCGTGACCCGGGGCCACCGTGGCGTCCTGGATCCCGTAGAGGTAGCCGGCCGGGCTCGAGCTCGAAACCTGGCAGGTCCACGACAGGTCGTCCGTCCCCTCGGACCGGTTCCAGACGTGGATGATCCGGGCGGAGGTGCCCTTGGCCGAGACCTTCCCCAGGTCGACCCGGTCCCCGTCGTGCAGCTCGGTCTGGTCATCAGCCCCGATCACCTGGAGCAGGCCGGACGTGCCCTCTCCCTGCACGGCAAGCTGGAGCGGGGCGTGACCGCCCGAGGCCGGAACCGTGACCGTGCACTCGTGGGGAACCACGAAGTCTCCGGGATTGAACGCAACGGTGAAGGTCGCGGACTGGCCGGCCGGGATGGGAGAGACGGGCGCGGCGCCCAGCCGGAAGCTGGTGGAGTCACTCAACTGCGGCGGCTGCACATCGATGGGTGAAGCGCCCTGGTTGAGGATCGTGAAGCTCGCCTCCGCGCTGGCGCCGGTAAGCACGGTCCCGAAGTCGTAGCTGCCGATCATCGCCCCGCCCTGCACGATGCCGAGATCCACCCCGGTACCGCTGACGGTGAACGAGGTGTCCGTGCCGCCGCTAACCGGGTGAATCGTCACGGTGGCGGTCCGTGGGCCGGCGCTCGCCGGGGAATGCGGATTGAACGCGACGTCGAACGTCGTGCTCCCTCCCCCCGGCAGGACGGTCGACGCGAGGCGGGAAACGGAGAACTCTGCCTTGTTCGATCCGGTGACGTTCACCGACCGGATGTCACCAAGATCCACGGTCGTGCTGCCCAGGTTGGCGATCGTTACGACCAGGGCCGGGCCCGGCAGGTCCACGAGCCCGGCTGAAAAGTCGTGCGCGGCGATCGGGGATCCTCCCACCTGGACCTGGAGGGGGCTGAGCTCGGGCGCCGGGCCCGGGCCGCGGCTCGCCGGCAGGCTGCAGGCCCCCACGAGCGCGGACGCCCCGCAGGCCAGCAGCAGCAGCGGCCGCCGCCTGCCCGGGTGGCGGACCCACCACGTGTAGGCGCCGGCCCGCGCGCGGTCCAGGAAGCCGTCTCGTTCGGGGAAGCCGCCGGGCTCCCACCGGCCGTCGCGGGCCGGTGCTCCCCCTCCCGTGCCGCGGTTGCCCTGGAAAATGCTCGTCATCCGGTCACTCCTGCACGGTGTCGTTCCAGTCCGCTCGACTGCAGGGAGCCAGTCCGAGTCGGTCCCTACGCTTCCGAGCCCGCGGGCTGGCACACCCGGTTCTTGCCTTCTCCCTTGGCGCGGTACAACAGCGAATCCGCGGTGACGATCAGGTCCTCCGCCTTCGTGGCATGGACCGGGCAGCTTGCCGCGCCGATGCTCGCGGTCACCTCGACGGCGGTCCCCGGCGTGCCCGCCTTGAAGTGTTCCGCCGCGAGGGCCGCGCGGATGCGCTCGGCGGCCACCATGGCGCCCTCGATGCCCGTGTAGGGAAGCACCACCGCGAACTCTTCCCCGCCGTAGCGGGCCGCGATGTCGATCTCGCGGACCGAGGCCCGGATCCTGCGGCCCACTTCCTCTAGGATCGAGTCTCCGCCGGTATGGCCCAGGCGGTCGTTCAGCGACTTGAACCCGTCGATGTCCAGCATCAGCAGCGAGGTGGGATGTCGCTGGCGCAGCGATCGTTTCACCTCGAGGTCCAGCAGGTGCTTGAAATACGCGTGGTTGAAAAGGCCGGTAAGGCCATCCCGGTTGGACGCGAGCAGCGCCGTCTCGTAGCGCAGCTGCAGCAGGTCGAGGTTGGCCTTCTGGCGCAGCAGTCGTGCCACCCGCGCCTGCAGCTCGCGCGGGTCCACGGGAGGTGGAAGCACGTCCTCCACGCCCGCGGAGAGGAAGCGGATCCTGCCCTCCGCATCGTCGCGACCCCCGATCACCGCGATGGGCGTACGGCTGGTGGACTCGCTGGATCGCAGGCGCTTGCAGAGCCGGAGGCCCTCGGAGTTGAACAGCCCTTCGTCGAGCACGATGAGGTCCGCGGCCCCCTGGCGACCGTCGGCGCTTTCCAGCCGGGCCGGGTCCGCCAGCTCGAGCCGGTGCCCCATGTCCCGGACCACGTCCCAGAGCGCCGCGTTTTCCGTGCCGCCCTGCTGCAGCACGAGGACGCGCGCGTTCCGCGGCTCCTGGGACGGGGACGGGCGGGGCGGGGCAACCGGGGAGGCACCGGGCAACGCGCGCGGGCCGGCGGGCCCCGCGGCCAGTGGCCCCGCGGCCGGCAGCACCGGCGCCGACGGCACTTCCCGCACGCGCAGCTCCTCCTCGAACCGGCGCAGCCGCACCATGGTCCGCAGGCGCACGATCAGCTCGGCCACGCCGACCGGCTTGGAGAGGAACTCGTCGGCGCCCGCGTTGAGGCCGTTGAGCTTGTCCTCGATTCCGCTGAGCCCGGTGAGAAGGATGACGGGGATGGAAGCGGTCCGGGGATCCTGCTTGAGCCGGCGCGTGGCCTCGTAACCGCTGGTGCCGGGCATCAGGACGTCCATGAGGATCACTTCCGGCGGGTCCTCCCGGGCCATGCGAAGCGCCTCGTCCGCGCTGGATGCCTGGCGGGGCTCCCACCCGGCGTTTCGAAGCTGGGCGGAAAGCACCGTGGTCACCGCGGGCTCGTCATCCACGATCAGCACCCGCCCGTTGCCCGCCTCGGCGGAGGCGGCGCGGTTGAGCAGGGACTGCACCGTCCCGAGGAACTGGCCGCTCTCGATGGGCTTGGTGATGTACGCGTCACACCCCGCCTCGATGGCGCGGGTCTCGTCCCCGCTCATGGCGAACGCGGTGAGGGCGATGACCGGGATGCCGCGCAGCGCGGGGTTGCTCTTGAGCGTGCGCGTGGCGCTGAGCCCGTCGATCCCCGGCAGCCGGATGTCCATCACGACGCAGTCCGGCGGGCTGTCCTGCGCGGCCGACAGGCCTTCCTCCGCGGTGGACGCCTCCCGCACCGTGTAGCCTCCGAAGGTGAGCAGCGCGTGCACGAGCTTGCGGTTGAGCGGGTCGTCCTCGATGACCAGGATCGTTCGTGCCTTCATGCCAGGACCGCCTTGCTGTCCCCGCTGGTGTGCATCTCCGCCCCACCGCCGGGTCCCCGCGGGGACACGGGAACCTCGAACCGGAACGTGCAACCGGTGCCGCGGCCCCGGCTTTCCACCCAGATCCGCCCTCCGTGCAGCTCCACGAGCTGCCGGCTGATGGCCAGTCCCAGCCCGCTGCCCTGGTGCGAACGCGTGCCGTCGTTGTCTCCCTGCTCGAAGGGCCGGAAGATCCTTTCCTGCTCCGACGGGTCGATCCCGATACCGTTGTCGGTCACGCTCACCTGCAGGCCCGGCGCGTCCGCCAGGGGCTGCGCGCGGGCGCCCAGCTCGATCGAGCCGCCCTTTGCCGTGAACTTCACGGCGTTGCCCAGCAGGTTGAACAGGACCTGCAGCAGCCGCCGGCGGTCCGCCCGGAGCGTCGGCGGGAGGTCGCCGAAGCGCGCCCGGAGGGAGATGGAACGGCTCGCGCTCGCCTCCGCGATGATTCCCAGGCTTTCCCGCAGGAACGCCTCGGTAGCGAACTCCCCGTATTCCAGGCTCACGCGGCCGGATTCCAGCTTGGCGACGTCCAGGATGTCGTTGAGGAGGAACAGCAGGTGCCGGGCAGACCCCAGGACATCACCCAGGTACTCCTCCTGGATCGACGTGAGCGGGCCGGTCTTCTTGGACACCACGAGCTCCGTGAACCCGATCACGTGGTTGAGCGGCGTCCTGAGCTCGTGGCTCATGGTGGCCAGGAACGTGCTCTTGGCGCGGTTGGCCTGCTCGGCGGCAGCCTTCGCATCCTCCGCGGCAATCCGCGCCCGCTCGGCGGCCGCCCGCGCCTGCTCGAGCCCTTGCAGCCGGCTTTCGGCGAGGTCGAAGAGGACCACGTGGTCCCGCGCGGTGACCGAGAGCGCGCCCAGGCAGAACCCCAGGAAGCCGTACTCGGCAGTCGGCACCAGGGAGAACACGCCAACGCCGAGGTTGGAGAGGGCGTCCAGCAGGCCCATGACCAGCCAGGCGGCTGCCCCTCCAAAGAGGATCGCGGGGACCTGCCGCTGCCGGCGGAACATGATCCAGGTGACGAACAGCCCGATCCCCATGAGGGAGAGAAATGCCAGGAACGGGAGTCCCAGGGGACCCAGCTGCGCCTGGTGATAGGGACGCGCGAGGAGGAGGAACCGGACGGTTGCCATGCCGCGGCCCACCACGAGGTCGGTGGTCCACACCAGGACTACCGCCGCTGCCTCCACGAGTGCCACCGCGTTCGCGATCCAGACCGGGCGCATGCGAAGGTAGCTGCCGGTGTAACGGCCCAGGGAGAACAGGATGAACGCCATGGAGGTCATCTGGGCCTGGGAGCTTACCCGGACCAGGGTGTCCGTGACCGCGTTGTACTGGATGAAGGTGGCGATGGCGTAGACGCCCGTCCCCAGGGAGATCAGCGCTCCCCAGAGGTTCCAGCCGTAGCGCGAGCGCGTGGAAAACATCTGCCACTGGAATCCGGACAGGATCAGTGCAAGGGCGGCGATGACCAGGGGGCCCGCCGAAGGCAGGGCGATGCTGCGAATGTCCATGACACTGCTCTTCCCGGTGACGAAACGGGCACCGAACGGTATCCCGCGCGCCATGATGCCCTGCCGGCCTTTCCGCGTCAACATGCTACCGTGGAGCATGCACGTCCACGAGGTACGCAGCGCCGCCGACCTTCGGCAATTCGTCTACTTCCCCCGTGCGCTCTATCGCGGGAGCCCGTGCTGGGCGCCGCCGTTGTGGATGGACGAACGGCGGGCCTATTCCTCGAAGACCAACGCCATCCTCGCGCACTCGGACTACCGCCTCTTCCTGGCCCGGCAGGACGGCCGCGTGGTCGGGCGGAGCCTCGTGTACGTGGACCACGCGTTCAACCGCTGGTACGGGTCGAGGACCGGCTTCTTCGGGGCGTTCGAGTGCGTGCAGGACTTCGACGTGGCGCGCGCCCTTGACGAGTCCGCCGTGGAGTGGCTGAAGGGCCGGGGCATGGACCGGGTCCGGGGGCCCATCCACCCGGTGTCCGAGAGCTGGGGATTCCTGCTGGACGCGTTCGACCAGCCGCCCGTGTTCATGGCGCCTTACAACCCGCCCTACTACAACGAGTTCGCGAGCCGGCTTGGCTACGTGAAGGCCAAGGACCTGCTGGCCTACGAGGGGAAGAGCGACCGCTACCGGATCCCCGAGCGGTTCAGCCGTTTCGGCGACCGGCGGCTGTCCGACGGGTCCGGGCTTTCGGTACGACGACTGTCCATGAAGGACCTGCAGCGGGACGCGGATGCCATCCTGTCCATTTCCAACGAGGCCATCAAGAACAACTGGGGATACGTGCCCATCGAGAGGGCCGAGTTCCAGGACATGTTCCGCAAGCTGAAGCCCATCGCGGACCCGGACGCCATCTGGTTCGTGGAGGCCCAGGGGCGTCCCGTCGGTTACGCGCTGGGATTCCCGGACCTCAACGTCATCCTGCGGCGCATCCACGGCCGCCTGTTCCCCCTGGGGTTCGCGCGCCTGCTCCTGGGTGTCCGCCGGGTGGCGGACTACCGCCTCTTCGGCCTCGCGGTGCTGCCCGAATACCATGGCCGCGGGCTGGATGTGCTCCTGTACCTTCAACTCTACCGCGCGTTGTCTCCCCGGATCCGCCGCCTGGAGGCCAACTACATCCTGGAGGATAACCCGCACATCCGAAACGCCCTGGAGAAGCTCGGGCTGGACCTCGTGAAGACCTATCGCGTGTACGAGAAACCCCTGGCGGACTGAAGCCGCCACGCCCGCTCGCGGCGCCGCCACCCGGTGAACGGTCACAAGGAGGGCAACCGGTTGACTTCCGCACGCCCTCCGGCGCATCTTGCTATATCTTACTTTTCGTATATAGGGAGAACTGATGCAAGCGTCTGTTACCGAGAAGGCAGCCGCGGCCCCCGCCATCGACGCGCGCCGCACCCTTCCGTGGCTCATCTACCTCGTGTTCTTCGCGGTGCTCAACGAAACCGTGTTCAACGTCTCCACGCCGGCCATCTCGCGGCAGTTCGCGCTGACGCCTTCCGGCGTGAGCTGGGTCATGACGTCCTTCATAGTGTTCTTTGCCATGGGGTCGGTCATCTTCGGACGGCTCTCGGACCTGTTCAGCATCAAGCGCCTGATCATCGTCGGGATCATGGTCTACGCGGGCGCCTCGGCGGCGGGTTTCGTGCTGCAGTCCTTCTATCCCGGCGTGATCGCGGCCCGCGCGGTCCAGGGGGCCGGCGCGTCGGCGTTGCCGGCCCTGATCATGGTCATCATCGCCCGCTACTTCCCGCCCGAGAAGCGGGGCGGGGTGTTCGGGACCATCACCTCCATCGTGGCCTTTGCCGCCGGGGTCGGCCCGGTGATCGGCGGGTTCGTCGCCGGCTCGCTGGGCTGGCCGTTCCTGTTTGCCATCCCGCTGCTCACCCTGGCGTCGGTCCCGTTCCTGCTCCGGCTGCTGCCCGCGGAGCCGAGGAGAAGCGGCGGCGTGGATGCGGTCGGGGCGGTGCTGGTGGCCCTTGGCATCACCGCGCTCATCTTCTTCCTCTCATTCTCCGCGTGGTACTACCTCGCGGCCTTCGCGGCCCTGGTGGCGGCACTCGTGCTCTGGATCCGCCGCGTGCGGGACCCGTTCATCGACCCCGGGCTGTTCGCAAACGTGAAGTTCCGGGCGGGCATGATCGTGGGCTTCCTCGTGTTCAGCGCGTCGATCGGGATCATCTTCGTGGTTCCGCTCATGCTCTCCGGCCTTCGCGGCCTGGGCACGCGGGAGATCGGGCTTCTGATGTTTCCGGGCGCCATCAGCGGCGTGGTCTTTGGACGCCTCGGCGGGACCCTCGCCGACCGGCGGGGCAACCGGCTGGTCGTGGGGCTGGGGATCGGCCTGCTGGTCGCGAGCCTGCTCGCGCTGTCGTTCCTGGTGAGCCTCTCTCCCTGGCTGGTCTCTGCCGGCCTGCTCCTGACCTACATCGGCTTCACCCTGATCCAGACCGGGCTCATCAACAGCGTGTCCCAGACGCTGGGCATGCAGCAGACCGGCACCGGCATGGGGCTGTTCAACCTGGTGACGTTCATTTCCGCCGCGGTGGGGACCGCGCTGGTGGCGCGGGTGCTCGGAAGCGGCTGGTTCGACTTCGGCGT
>Ga0335069_10012399_pt1 | contig 11992 bp, 11 predicted proteins | sample Lox_Sample_11_FD_206714 | JGI IMG/M metagenome (GOLD analysis project Ga0335069, IMG submission 206714) | Soil microbial communities from Loxahatchee National Wildlife Refuge, Florida, United States - Lox_Sample_1.1 | ecosystem: Environmental > Terrestrial > Soil > Wetlands | place: USA...
TACGACCGCCTCGGAGTGCCCAGACTTGCCCAGTAACCTCAACCTTCCGAACCGCCGGATGCGGACCCGCATGTCCGGTGGTGTGGCAGGGGAGTAGCGCTGCGGCGCTACCCCCTATGCCGATTTAGTCGGAAGAGGGCCGATTTACGATGTAGTCGGCGGCTTTTTGCGCCTGGGCGGCGGCGTGAACGATCAGCTTGGCGTCGGAGTGAAGCGCCTTTAGCCAGCCGGCAACATAGGCGGCCTGGTTCTCGATGACCGCGTTCGAGATTCCGGCTTCGGCACAAAGAAACGCGGCTGAAAGCTCCGCAACGAGTTCTTTGCGGCTGTAGACCGGGCTTCCAAACGGCGCTACTTCGGTTATCCCTTCTCGCGCAAGTCGCTTTTTGTGGCCGCTACTATGGGACAGTTCGTGCAGGGTCGTTGCCGCGTCTTCGGTGGCGGTCGCGAATAGCTCACGCGGCGGAAGTGTGATCCGATCGGTAATCGGTGAGTAATACGCTTTCGTGCCTTCGCGTACTATCTCGGGCGGATTAGGCATTCCGGCGATAATCTTCTCGACGGCTTCGATCGCATCGTGCTGATGCGTCTCGATCTTCGGTAGCTTGTCTAGCACGGCCTGCGGAAGCTCGCATTGTTCGAGGTTGAAGACGCGATAATATCGGAGCAGGAAGCGACGGCGCGCTTTCTTGTCTTCGCCAGCGTCGAGGTCTTCGGCTTGCTCGTCCAAGTCCTCAACCTTCCAGAAAACCACGATGTTGCTTTCCTCTCCCTTCCGGACATGTCCGCCAAGCTCATTAGCCTGTCGCATCGTGAGCCAGAACCGCGACGCGTACTTTGAGGCGGAAGGCAGAAAATAGTTGATGCCTCTGTACGGGCGCTTGCTGACGACATTTCGCGGTATTCCCGTCGAGGTCCACGGCCTGCGCCATGGCACGACGCCGCTTTCGAGCAACCTGATGATCTTCTCGGTCACGATTTCGTAAACGTTCATTGACATAACTCCTGAGTCGCGATGAGAACGGGAGAACCGCTTGCGCGGCTCTCCCATGTGGTGAGGGCGTTAGAAGGGAACTTCCTCGGACGCTTCTGTCTTCGGCGCGGTGCCGTTCACGCGATTGCCGAGCATCCGCAGTTGCAGCGCTATAATTTCGGTCCGGTGGCGCGGTCCGCTTCCGTCCTTGGCCTGGTACTGGCGGGTGCGGAGCCTTCCTTCGATGTAGACTTACCGTCCCTTCGAAAGCAGGCGCTGGCAGTTGTCTGCGAGTTTCCCGAAGGCGACCACGCGATGCCATTCGGTGTGCTCCTGACGCTCGCCGTTGCGGTCCGTAAATCGCGCCTTGGTTGCCACAGACAGATTCGCCACGCTCTGGCCTGACGGCAGCGCGCGAACCTCAGGATCACGGCCGAGATTTCCGATAACGATTGCTTTGTTGACTGACATGACACTTAACCTCCGTTTTTGGTTACCTTTTCGTTTGTGGCTCAGTAGCCGTCTTCATCGATCCGGTGGGCGTTGAAGTCGCGTTCGGCCTTCTCGCCATGACCGCAACGATCGCCGTAGAGGGCCTTATCGCCGGGGTAGTAGAACGCTCGCTCGCCGGCGCCGATTTCCGTCTGGCAGTTGGGCTCTGAACATCGGGCCGGATACCTGACGGTGATCCACTTGAGATCGCACTTGAAACGTCGTCTCATAACTCACGCTCCTTTCGCGCCGCTTCCCGAAGGGCGCTTTGTCTTTGCTTTCATCACCGCGCAACTTTTTCGGGCGGCTCTCTCACCCCAAATTGGAGAGCCGCACGCGGATTCCTCAGATGCGCGAGCGGAGCGGGCGGCAGGACGTGCCAGAGATACCGTCTCGTTCATCAAGGGAATCGGTGTCGTGTTCGGTCAGCGAACCTGGCGCGGCGTGCTAGCACAGCGAACGCCACCATTGAGAGCGGCAGCGGACCGGAGCCGAGTGGGCGGACCAGGGAGGAGTGTTGGGGCCGCGACGCGGAGTTTACGGAGCGCTCGCGGGGCGGCTCATAGCGGAGATGGCGATTGATTGGTCAAGAGCTCAGGTACTGCCAGATCAGATGGACAGAAAGGTGAGGAGCCTAGGGGGATCAGGCTCGATGATCAGCATTGAAAGTTGCCGTCAAAGTCTTTCAGTTCGCGTCCATCGAAGGGCCCAATCGAGCTCGGTCCTTGTCGCATTGCTCAGGTTGCAGCAAGCTTGGCCGCAAGAGAGCGGTTGCGTCTTGGCGTACCGGAGGTCGAAGCTGCTCGAACTCTGTGAGATTCGTGAATGGGTGAATCCATCAGTCAGCCGGTGGTAAGGGCGTCATCGCTTGGGCTTACGTAGGAAGAAGCTCGCCGGGCGACTCACAAGCATGGCGCGGAAAAGACACAACGTGATGGCGTTGTCGGGTTTATTCAAGAAAGCGACCTATGTGGCGAACCGGTCGCGGCGTTCCTATGGTATCATCGCAAGAACGGAGGCTGCCCGTGAACTCCCGATTACGTTCACTGCCCGCGATCACCTTGAGCATGGTCGGGGACGTGATGCTCGGCCGCGGGGTGAATGAGCTGCTACGTGAAGTCTCTGCCGAGTATCCGTGGGGAAATACTCTCTCTGTGCTGCGCTCCGCCGATTGGAGGATGTGCAATCTCGAATGCGCCATTTCCGACGCAGGCACTCCCTGGGCTCGGACCGAGAAGGCCTTCCATTTTCGCTCGGATGCGAAGAATGTCGCAGTGCTCCAAGCAGCCTCGATCGACACGGTATCGGCTGCGAACAATCACATCCTTGACTACGACGTCGAGGCAATGCTCGACACGCTCGAGAACCTCAAGCGCGCAGGAATCGGACATGCGGGCGCAGGTTGCAACCTCGAGGCGGCCGTCGTCCCAGCGATATCGAGCGTGAGAGGCGCACGAATCGGTCTGATCTCGTTTACCGACAATCAGCCGGAATGGGAGGCGGGTGCAAACCGCGAAGGCGTGTTCTATGTTCCCATCGATGCCGACAATGAGCGCGCACAGCTGCTTTTCCAGACCGTCCGCTTGGCCGCGCACCAAACGGATCTGCTGATCGTTTCCCCGCACTGGGGGCCGAACTGGGGATACGAACCGCCGCCGGCGCACTTACATTTCGCGCGTCGATTGGTCGATTCAGGTGCCGATATCATCTTCGGACATTCCGGCCACGTCTTCAGAGGTATCGAGTTCTACTGCAACCGACCGATAATCTACTGCGCAGGCAACTTTATCGACGACTACGCCGTTGACGAGGTCGAGCGCAACGACGAATCGTTCATCTTCAGAATCGTTCTACGCCATGGCAGGATCTTCCGGCTTGCGCTCTTTCCCACTGTCATATCGGACTGCCAAGCGCGGGGCGCCGCTGAAACGCGAGCATCGGAGATCGCAGCCAAAATGAGCGGCCTCTGCGAAGGGTTTGGCACCCGCACGACATGGAACAAGTCCATGCGCGCCCTTGAAGTGTTCGCCTAAGAGCTCTGGCGCCAAATTACATTGCATGGCCGATATCGATGCGGAATTCGTTCAGCTTCGTCCACGTCCCCCTCCCCGAGGTAGGCTCCACTGAGTCTTAGAAAGCGAAGGCCCCGTTCTTGGGAAGGCGCCAGCCCGATGTCAGCGTTGGCGCGCCGGGTCCCGCGCCCCCGAATCGCGTCGTATGGGCCGACCTTGAGAGCTAGACCCCGTCAAGGGTCTTCAGCGCACGATCCTTGGCTCTGGATATTTAGCTGGTTGTCCAAACGATTGTGTGGTCTCGAACTTGAAACCGACCATCGAGAAAATTCTCGATCACCCACATGTTGGTTCGGCAATGACTGGTTACCTCCGAAACGGTGGCGCTACTGCTATAGCCACCCAGCGCGAGGTATGGGAGGATCTGATCTGCCATGTGGCGGTCGAGACAGGCGGAACTCCGAAATTCCCGCAAGAAATCGCCGGCCGCTTCTTTACCTACTTCTTCTGCTCGCTTGCCTACGGCACCAAGGCTGTTCGATCCGATGACCGTATTGGCAAACTCCGCCACGATACATAGCGCGCTACCGACGGAGAAACTGAGGTCATACTCGAGCTCCGAGCGTATCGGGACGCGGAGCGAATCGAGCGCGCCAAGGGCACCAGCGATCTGTCGCTCAGCGACTTTTCGTTTTTCTAGAACTGGGGAGGCTAACGAGAACAGCGTCACATGTCTGAGCGGTCCGCGATCAACGAGTTCGAGACGGTCCAGCTTGCGGGCCACGACTTTCATACGAATTGCCGCGCCGCCGCGCGGATAGTAACCGCGTCGAATCATCTCGACCTCCGCGTCGACACCGATCCGCCGCAGGAACCAAAGGAATACGTGGCGAAAATAGTCGAGAGTTGGCGCGCGTGAAGTATCCGTTCCGCCACCTTCGAATTGGATCGTGGTAACGGCCCGCAAAGCGAGGACGGCGGGAAGGAGAGCCTGAAGCATCAGAGTGATGCTGGCGGCTGTAGCGACGTTCACACGCAAGTAAGGTGTGGTGATTTGATGTGGAGTGAACGCGAGCTCCCGAGAACCGATTTCATCGCCGTGAAGCTGCCCACTGCATATCTGGGCCAATGCCCGAACGCTGGCTAGGTGCTGCGGCTGGAGGCCGGGCGTGCGGCGTGCTTGGCGGATATTAAAGATGCGGCAGCGCTTCCCGGTTACAGCCGCGAAGCTGCACGCAGTCCGGACGATTTGCCCGCCGCCCTCGCCGTACGAACCGTCAATCTCAATCTGGACCCGCTCCATCGAGTTCAGTGCTCTCCGCTCCTCCTTGCGGTACAAAAAAGCGATGTGGCGCCGCTTCGAGGGCTACCGCCGACGCGATTGGCAACTGCGAAATTCGCTTCAAATCAGCGAAACCACAAAATCTGGTTAGCTTCCAGTGGGATTAAGGCATCGGGATGATGCGGAATCATCCGCGGCGTGAAGTCTCCGACAGACCTGTCTTTTTTGAGAGCGGCCTCGAACGCATAGCCGCTGACCGCGCCCTGAATCCTCTCACACGGTTCCATCCTGAGATGTACCGGTGCACCGCCGTTGATGGCGTCGGCGAAAAGCTCGATCTTAACTGCTTGAGCATGCAGATCGCCCAAATAGACCTCGATCCGAAGAATGTACCGATCACTGGTCTCGCGCACGTGCAAATTCCCAAAGCGCACCTGTGACCACAGCCTTCGAAGCGAAGCCTGCCACTGATCAATTGTCTTGGCGAGGGCGCCGTTTTCGGCGGCCCGCCGGCGGAAATTCTCCGCCGCCGGCAGATAGCAGCGTTCGGTGTATTCCCGGAGCATGCGGTTACTGGAAAAAAGCGGCGCAAGCCGCGACATGCTGGCGCGGATGCGAGCAATCCACTCAACCGGAATTCCCCCCGCGTTGCGGCGGTAAAACGCGGGAACAACCTCCTGCTCGAGAATGCAATAGAGCTGCTGCGCTTCGCGCGCGTCCCAGCCCGGATCTCGTTCGTGTTCCTGGACGTCGCCGAGGGCCCAGCCCACGTCCGGAGCGTAGGCCTCGGCCCACCAGCCGTCCAATTCCGACAGATTAAGTCCGCCGTTGACCAAGAGCTTCATGCCGCTGGTGCCGCACGCCTCCCACGGCCGCCGCGGCGTGTTGATCCACAGGTCCACCCCCTGCACCAATTCCGCTGCCAAAGCAATATCGTAGTCCTCGAGAAAGACCACTCTGCCCCGCACCTCGGGCCGCAATGAGTATTGCACCCACTCATGCACCATGCGCGCACCCTCGTAATCAGATGGATGGGCCTTTCCCGCCACCACAAGCTGGGCGGGATGGTCGCGGTTGCAGAGAATTCGGCTGAGCCTGTCCGGATCGTGAAGCAAGAGATTGGGCCGCTTGTAGCCAGTGAATCGGCGTGCAAATCCAAAGATGAGGACGTTGGGATCGAGCTGAACCGCGGAGTGCCCGGTCCCGTCCGTGAGGCCCAGCTGATAGCGCGCCGTTCGCCGGTCGATGGCTTCAACCAGGGCCCGCCGGTTTTTCATCCGCAACGTCCAGATCTCGCCATCGCTGGCGCAGCAAACTGCCGGTTCAAGTTCCTCAAGGGTGCCTATCCAGCGTCCCTTGCCGCAGCTTTCGGTCCAGAACTCATCGGCATGCGCCGAATCCCACGACGGAACGTGAACGCCGTTGGTTACATGGCCAACCGGGACTTCGGCTTGGGGCCAGCGAGGGAACAGTGGCTGAAAGATCCGGCGGCTCACCGCTTCGTGCAGGCGGCTCACAGCGTTTATGCTGCCGCAGCCGCGCACGGCCAGATAGGCCATGTTGAACGGTTCCGTGCCGTACGCACCTGCACGGCCCAAGGCAAGCAGTTCCTCCAGGCTGATACCGAGCCGCGCGGCATATTCAGTGAAATAGGCGGCGATCAATTCCGGGTGGAAGCGATCAAACCCTGCCTCGACTGGAGTGTGTGTGGTGAAGACATTTCCGGCGCGGGTTAAGGCAAGTGCGACCTGAAAGGGGCATTTAGTCTCCATCATGAAATCGCGTGCCCGCTCGATGACAGCGAGGGCGGCGTGGCCCTCGTTGAGATGGCAGACTTCGCAGTCGATTTCCAAGGCCCTGAGCAGACGCCATCCTCCGATGCCAAGCACGATTTCCTGCTGTAGGCGCATCTCCGCGCCACCGCTATAGAGCTCGCCGGTAATTCCGCGATCGATCGGCAGGTTCAGCGGATCGTTGCTGTCGAGCAGGTAGAGTGTGACCCTGCCGACTGTGACCTGCCAAGCTCGTAGATGGACGTTTCTGCCGGGCAGCTCTACTGAAACCCGCACCCATTCGCGGCTGGCATCGCGCACAGGAGTAACCGGAAGCATGGCGGGATTGTTGTAAGGATAAACCGCAACCTGATTGTGATCGGCGCCGATCGCTTGCCGGAAGTAACCCTGCTGATAAAGCAGGCCGAAGCCAACCAGTGGAATGCCCAGATCGCTCGCGGTCTTTAGATGATCTCCTGCAAGAATACCCAGGCCGCCGGCGTAAAGCGGCAGGGACTCACTGAGGCCGAATTCCAAGCTGAAATAGGCAACTGGACTGAGCGAACACCCTGCATGGGCGCTTGCAAACCAGGAGTGGCGATTAAGATAGGTCTGCCTGGACTCCTCGAGCCGCTGCAATTCGGCTGTAAACACGGCGTCACCAGCCAGTTGCTCCAGACGATTCACCGAAATGCTTTGCAAGATCAGCCACGGATTGCCAGTCGCTTCCCACATTTCGGCATCAACTCTTTCCCAAAGCGCGTCTGCCTCATGATTCCAGCTCCAGCGCATGTCTAGCGCTAGTTCGCGTAGCGCCTGGAGATCGGCTGGCATCGATCGCGGAAGATAGCGAAGCGCGGCGTCACGGATTGTTTCCGTTTGTTCGTTCATGACCGTAACCGCTCAGGACATCTCCGTGAGCAGGTCGATGTAACGGTTAGCGGCCTCGGTGAATTTCCGGGCGGCGCCCTTGTCGCCCGTCTGATAACGCCGCCAAGATTCAACCATCTCTTTGACCAGGCCGCGCCCTTGCTCGTGCTCGTAAAGCATGACGGTAACCGGAGCGCCAACGTTTGGCAGGGTGCCGGTCAACACCGGGAACAGGAAGCCCTCTTCCTTTCCATGGTGGCACCTGTCGCAGAAAACCGTAATGAACTCCAAGACGCCATCCACGTCAGCGCTGCTTATCTTCGCCGTCGAGGACAAACGGGAAGAAAGCTTTGCCAGAACCGCCAGGACAAGTTTTATGGCCTCGTGCTCGTGCCTTAATTGCTCGGTCGGTTTCATCGCGTGTGTTCACCTTCGAAAGTTCATGCTGGCCTCGCCGTACTCTCATCCGCTGAAAACAAAATGCTCGGCAGGGCTCACCGGTGGCTCAGAAGTTCGCTCATCGACTCGCCAATATTTAGCCGCGTAATTGTCTCCCCCAACATCGGGGCTAGACTCACCGTTTCCATCGGTAGCGAACTGCGCTCCGGCAGTGGAAGGCTGTCGGTAACGAGGAGTCGCTTGAGCGGCAACGCCGAGAGCCGCTCGACGGCCGGACCAACCAACAAGGCATGGCTCGCCACTACCGTGATCTCACGGCGGCATCCGGCCGCAAGCAGAGCTTTGATCGCGGCCTCGATAGTGCCGCCCGTTGATATCATGTCGTCCACGATCACGGGCACGCGTCCTGCCACGTCCCCAACGATGCCGTGCACTTTTACGTCGCTCCCGCTTAGACGCGACTTGTGGGCTATCGCAATTGGCCGGTGAAGCAGCTGCGCATAGCTCTCGGCAAGCTTAACCGCTCCCAGGTCAGGAGCCACGATCACAGCGTCGTCGCTCACCGAGTCGTCGATCGCGTTGGCGAGCGCGCCTACGGCGCTTAGGTGCTCCAACGGAATGCTGAAGAACCCCTCCAACGAAGGCGTGTGAAGGTCGACACTGACAATTCGCTGAAAGCCGGCGATCCCCAGCATGTCCGCTATGACCCGGCTCGGCACCGCTTCGCGGCCTTTTGCCCGGCGATCTTGGCGGGCGTATCCGAAGTAAGGAACCACGGCAGTGAGTCTAGCTGCGCCTGCCCGCCGACTAGCATCGGCGAGCAAGACCAATTCCATAAGGTGGCCGTCCACTGCGGGGCCGGTCGGCTGAACCACGTAAACGTCGCAACCACGTACGGTATCGTCGAGCTCTACGTAGAGCTCACTGTCAGGAAAACGCGTCACAACGGAGCGGCAGAGGCCGACGCCAAGCCGCTCGCCTATCGATTCAGCAAGGGGCCTGTTCCCCGAGCCAGCTAAAATGGTGAACTTTTTGTCTGCCTCCATTTGCGGCATCCCGGCAATTCCCTTCAGCGTGGTCATTACGGTTAGAGTAACGCTTGTCCAGCAGGACTTGCAGCTTCATCGGCCGCTTTCGCGACTTAGCCGTTTGCCATCATTGATAGTTCAAACGTCGAAAATGATCCTGGTCCTCCAGTTGCTGTCCTTCTGTTGCGTCACCGCGATTTCATGGTATGTGACGGCTTTGATCTCTGTGCGAAACTCGTGCCGGCGCGGGTCGTAGGTTTCGCCCCACAGCCGCAGTTTCAACCCTTGAGGCTCTTCTTCCACCGCCACTTCCGACCAGATAAAGCCGTCGATCATGAACGCTTCCAGCAGTTTTCTGAGCGCATCGTGCATCAGGTCGGTATCCGAAATCGCGGCAATCTGGATTTCGCGATTTTCGCGTTTGACGACCCCGGCCGCGTCCACCATCACGGAGGCCATTGCGATCGCGGCGCGGCGGAACAGTTCGCCGCGTGATGGAGCGGTAACTTCGATCCCAAGGTCGCCCGTGTGCTCGGAACTCACGGAGCCATTGCTCGTTCATCACTCTCCATCTCGAACTACTCAGCGATCGCTTCGACCCTCACGCGGCACATTCCCGACAATCAGGCCTGGCATCCTCATGAATCAGAGAAAGAGGCTGCCTCTCGCGCGAGCCGTACCGGTAAACGGTCAAGCCTTTAAGATGCAGTGCGTGCGCCATCAGGAAGAGCCGTCTAACTACGTCGGGCGCCGTAGCGGTCGGCAGGTTAACGGTCTTGGAGACCGCCGCATCAATATGTGCCTGAAATGCAGCCTGCATCCTTAGATGCGCTTCGGGTCGGACTTTTAAGGCTGTTTCAAAGCTTCGTTTGATCTCTTGTGGAATTCCTGCGGTGTTAGCTAGCGAGCCGCTCTCTTCTACCTCTGCCAGCGCTTCCTTGCCGGCGGAGCCCAACGGTTCAAGCGCCTGTTGAAGCAGCTTGTTCACTTCCGTGACGACTCGATTGTCGAGAAATCGGCGGCGCGTCGCCAGGGCAAAGAACGGCTCGATGCCGCTGGAACATCCCGCCAATAGACTGATTGTGCCGGTAGGCGCAATGCAGGTGACAGTGGCGTTGCGCAGCGCGGCGTAGCCTCGCGCAGGCCATACGCTCTGCCGGAAGGCCGAAAACGACCCGCGTTCGACAGCCAACGCCACCGACGCGCGCCGCGCGTGGGCAGTCAGAAATGCAGCCAGTTGGGCAGCCAACCTTCTCGCTTCATCGCTATCATATGGCAACTCGATCTTCGCGAGCAGGTCCGCCCATCCCATAATGCCCAAGCCGATTTTTCGGGTGCGGCGCGTCGCCTCCTCTATTTCGTGGCTGGGATAACAATTGATCTCGATTACGTTATCCAGAAACACAACCGCGTCCTGAATGGCCTCCTTAAGCCGTGCCCAATCCACTTCCCGGTCGCGCACGAAAGCTGCCGCGTTCAGCGACCCCAGGATGCAGGATTCATAGGGGAACAAAGGTTGTTCGCCGCACGGATTGGTCGCCTCGATTTCGCCAAGCGAAGGCGTGACATGGAAGCGGTTGATCTCGTCAAGGAACAGCAAGCCGGGGTCGCCGGATGCGCATGCCACGTTAGCGATTTCCTCGAAGAGGCGGTTTGGATCGAGGTGCCGAACGACTCCACCGCCGTGAGGATTGCGCAAAGCGAACCTCTCGCCCAACCTGAGCGCGTTGAAGAACTCGGTGGTCATCCCAACCGAAAGATTGAAATTATCCAGAGTCCCGGATGTCCCTTTGGCGTTGATGAACAATTCGATGTCCGGGTGATCGATTCGCAGTACAGCCATGTTGGCGCCCCGCCGGCGCTCACCCGCGCGTATAACGCGGGTGGCATGATCGAACAGCTCGATAAAGGAGACCGGGCCTGAGCTTACGCCACCCGTTGAGCGCACCAGGTCTCCGTAAGGCCGCAGGGCACTGAAGGAAAAGCCGGTTCCGCCGCCACTTTGCTGGATTCGGGCGGGAAGGCGGAGAGTTCCGAAAATGGAATCCAGGTCGTCATGCAGCGGCAGTACGAAACAAGCGGCAAGCTGGCCGCCTGCTATGCCAGCATTCATCAAGGTGGGTGAATTGGGCAGGAATTCGAGAGCCTGCATGCGGGCTAGGAAACGTTCTGCCCATGGGCCAGGATCTTGGCCGAATGCGCGCGCAGGCTCGGCCACCGCAGTCGCCACTCGCTCAAGCATTCGACCTGGTGTCTCGACTACCCCTTGGTCAGTGCGCTTGAGGTATCGCTGCTCAAGCACCAGGCGCGCGCTTTCCGAAAAAACCTGCATCTGAAACCGGACTTTCTACATCCCTCGCATCCGATCGGTCTCGGGGACGACCTAGTCAAGTGGCTCGAGATGATTGACTACTCCATCGACGCCGAATACGTACCACGCGTCGGCCACAGCCATTGCTGCCTGCTCGCCGTTGGCAACGACTCCCTCCAGCGTGACAACCGCGTTCCGGGTGTTAACGCGGATCGAGTCGGATCGTACGAGCCTGTCTTTTTCTAGGGCGGTCCTCACCGCGTCACTGATCGCGTCATCACTGTCTTCTTCAGGCGGCTGCACATCGATCCCGTTAACCACGTCTCGACTGCCCGGCACCCACCAAACCAGAACGCCGGCCAGGCGCTTGTGCGACAGACTCTCCACCTGGCCGTTGAGGGTGACAACGCCGTCGTTGACGGCGGCTTCAACGTAGTTGCCCGAAGGTGAGGTCTGCGGCGGCAGCCCGGTGTCGTGGCCAACATAAACTGCGTAGCGTGCAAACGCCGGCTCCTGGAGAAGAGCGTCTCGGACTCCGTCCCGTATCTCACCATCTCCCATTGGTACCGACGGTTTCACCCGCAACCGATCGACAATTCCTGCGGAACCCGACACGGAGGCGGCGATCTCCAGCGCGATCTTCTTGGCAGCGATGCCATCGGTCTCGCCTTCGAGAACGAGGGTGCCATCAGGCTCGGTGGTCACGGCTATCCGGGCGCGGTGAAAGTTCACGCGTGAATCGTGCTTAAGCGCGCTTCGGACTTGGCGGATCAATTTCTCTGCTTCAGGCATTTCCTTTGACAGTAACTACGAGCCTTCTGTACGAGCTGGCCGCTATTTGCGGGCCAGGCTT
>Ga0335069_10012400_pt1 | contig 11992 bp, 11 predicted proteins | sample Lox_Sample_11_FD_206714 | JGI IMG/M metagenome (GOLD analysis project Ga0335069, IMG submission 206714) | Soil microbial communities from Loxahatchee National Wildlife Refuge, Florida, United States - Lox_Sample_1.1 | ecosystem: Environmental > Terrestrial > Soil > Wetlands | place: USA...
CGTGGCGCTCGACCCGCGGCCGGCGGGCGCGCGGCGCGTCCGCAGCGAGGCGGCGCGCCTCGGCGCCGCCGCCGTGCGCGTGCTGGTCGCCGACGCCGGACGCCCGCCGCTCGCAGGCGGCTTCGACGCCGTGCTGGTGGACGCGCCGTGCAGCGGCCTCGGCACGCTCCGTCGCCATCCCGAGCTGCGGTGGCGACGGCGCCCCGAGGACGTCGCCCGCCTGGCGGTCCTCCAGCGCGAGATCCTGGCGGGCGTGGCGCCGCTCGTCCGGCCGGGGGGCGTGCTGGTGTACGCGGTCTGCACGCTCGCGCGCGAGGAGAACGAGGACGTCGTCGGCGCGCTGCTGGCGGCGGCGCCGCGCTTCGCGCTCGAGCGAGCCGACGGCTTCGTCCCGGCCGCCGTCGTCGACGAGGCGGGGTTTCTCCGCACGCTGCCCCATCGCCACGGCCTGGACGGCTTCTTCGCGGCCCGCCTGCGCGCGGTCAGCTGACCTTTCCTCCGCCCCGTCGGTCGGCTAGGACGAGGCGTGGCCACCATCGCGCCGTCGATCCTGTCCGCCGACTTCGGCCGCCTCGGCGACGAGGTGCGCGCGGTCACCGCCGCCGGCGCCGACTGGATCCACGTCGACGTGATGGACGGGCACTTCGTGCCGCCGATCACGATCGGACCGCTGGTCGTGGAGGCGCTGCGCAAGGCGACCTCGCTGCCGCTCGACGTCCACCTGATGGTCGAGGAGCCGGGGCACCTGATCCCGGAGTTCGTGAAGGCGGGCGCCGACCGGGTGACGATCCACGTCGAGGCCTGTCGCGACGTGCCCGCGGCGCTCCGCCTGGTGCGTGAGTCGGGCGCCAAGCCGGGGCTGGCGCTCAACCCGCCGACGCCGCTCGAACGCGTCCGTCCGTTCCTCGCGGACGCCGACCTGCTGCTGGTGATGACTGTCAACCCTGGTTGGGGCGGGCAGCCGATCGTCGACGGCTGGCAGGAGAAGATCGCGTCGGCGCGGCGGATGCGCGAGCAGTCCGGCGCCCGCTGCGTGATCGAGGTCGACGGCGGCATCAAGCCGCACAACGCCAGCGCCGCGCTCGCGGCCGGCGCGGAGGTGCTGGTCGCCGGCTCGGCGGTGTTCGGCTCGTCCGACTACGCCGCGACCATCCGCGCGCTGCGCGCCGACTGAGCGGCCGTCAACGCGCCGCGCGCGTCCGCCAGTAGTCCGTCACGCACACGGGCGGGGCGATCCCGGCCGCGAGCCGCGCGTCGGGGACGAGCGGCGCCGCGGCCAGACGGAGCGGCAGCTCGCCGGCCCAGACCGGCAGCGCGAAGTCGGGCTCGTCGTCGACGGGGCCGCCGGTGCGGATCTTGGCCGAGGCCTCCGAGATCGGAAGGCGGAGCACCATCGTCGCCTTCAGCTCGGTGGCGTTGGGCTGCCGGACGTCGGGCCAGCGTCCCGGCACGACGTGGTCGACGATCGCCTCGAGGCCGGCCATGCGTTCTTCTTCCGACTCGACCAGGGTCGCGGCGCCGAGCAGCACGACCGAGCGATAGTTCATCGAGTGGTGGAACGCCGAGCGGGCGAGCACGAGCCCGTCGACGAGCGTGACCGTGAGACAGGCCGGCACGCCACCGCGCAGATGGCGCAGCATGCGGCTCGCGGCCGAGCCGTGCACGTAGACGATGTCGCCCAGGCGCCCGTGGATCGTCGGGATCACGAACGGCTGGCCGTCGAGCGAGAAGCCCAGGTGGCAGACGAGCCCCTCGTCGAGGATCGCGTCGACGACGGGCCGGTCGTAGGCGCCGCGGGCGGGCAGGCGGCGGATGCGGGTGCGGTCGGAGGGCGGCGGGGCGACGGTGGTGGGCTCCATTGACATCCTCTTTTTGTGATGGTACAAAGCTCAACTAGTGTTATCACAATATCGCCCCAGCGGATCGAACGCAAGGGAGATCGCCGCCAGCATCGAGGAGGGCGTGCGGGGCGGCCGGCTGGGCGCCGGGGCGTCGCTGCCGACGGTCCGCGCGCTCGCGAAGGCGCTCGGCGTGAGCCCCGCCACGGTCGCAGCGGCGTATCGCACCCTCCGCCACCGCGGCGTGCTCAGCTCGCACGGGCGGCGCGGCACGCGCGTCGGTCATCGACCGCCGCTGCTGGCCCCGCCCCCGGCGCCCATCCCCGGGCACCTGCGGAACCTCGCCGACGGCACGCCGGATCCGGCCCTGCTGCCGCGGCCGCGCGCCGCCGACGCACGGCTCTCCGGCCGCCCCCAACTCTACGGCGAGGGCGCGCACGACCCGGAGCTGCTCCGGCTCACCGCGCGCGAGTTCGCAGCCGACGGCATCGCCGCCGACGCGCTCGCGGTCGTGAGCGGCGCGATGGACAGCATCGAGCGCGTCTTCCAGGCGCACCTGCGGCCGGGCGACCGGGTCGCCGTCGAGGATCCGGGCTACCCGGCGGTGCTCGACTTGCTGGGCGCGCTCGGCCTGGTCGCGGAGCCCGTCGCGGTCGACGACCACGGGCTCGTGCCCGACGACCTCGCGCGCGCGCTCGCGGGTCCGGTCGCGGCGCTGGTCGTGACGCCGCGAGCGCAGAACCCCACCGGCGCCGCGCTCGAAGAAGGCCGCGCCCGCGCGCTCCGCCGCGTGATCGACACGCGGCCCGAGCTGCTCCTCGTCGAGGACGACCATGCCGCCTGGATCGCGGGCACGCCGCCGGTCACGCTCTGGAATCGGAGCCGTACGCGTTGGGCGGTGATCCGCTCGGTCTCGAAGTCGCTCGGTCCCGACCTGCGCGTGGCGCTGATGGCGGGCGACGCGACGACCATCGCGCGCGTCGAGGGGCGGCAGCTCCTCGGCCCGGGCTGGGTGAGCCGGATACTCCAGCGGCTGGTCGCCGGGCTGTGGGCGGATCCGAAGACGGCTCCCCTGCTGCGCGCGGCCGCCGCCGCCTACACGGAGCGACGCGAGGCGCTGATCCACGCGCTCGAGAAGCGCGGCATCGCGGCTCACGGGCGCTCGGGGTTGAACGTCTGGATCCCGGTGCCGGACGAGGACCGGACGCTGGCCCTGCTGGCGGAGCGCGGCTGGGCGGTGCGCGGTGGCGAGCGCTACCGCGTGAAGAGCCCGCCCGCCGTGCGGGTGTCGATCGCGACGCTCAAGCCCGCCGAGGCCTCGCGCCTCGCCGCCGACCTGGCGGCGGCGCTACGCCCCGATCGTCGCACGCACACGGCCTGAGGATCGGCCGGGGGAGACGGACCGCCCGCCCGGTTATCGGCCCGCCCCCACCCGGCCACACGCCGCGATCAGCCCTCGCGGCCCTTCGGGGCGGCCTTCGGCTCCCCGACGGTCACCTGATCCTTGATCTTCTCGTAGAGCTTGTCGCCGATGCCCTTCACCTTGCGGAGATCCTCCGCGTGCGCGAACGGCTGCTGCGTGCGCTGCGCGACGATCGCGCTGGCGAGCTTCGGCCCGATGCCCGGGAGCTGCACCAGCTCCTCGACGCTCGCCGTGTTGAGGTTCACGCGGTGCGCGGGATCGACCCCCGCGAACGCTCCGCGCCCGGGACCGGCCAGCACGAGCCCGCAGAGCAGCCCCACCGCCATCGCTCGAGTGATGCGCAACATCTTCCACCTCCTTCCGGCGCCCTTGCCGGCGCCGCTCGGGTTGCGGGAAGAGCAAGGAGTGCGCCAGCGGGCGCGGCCCGGGAATTCGCGGGTCCCGGGACGCGGGCGACCGCAGCGCGGACCACGGGCTGCAACGGATGGTCGCGAGCGCGCGGCCCAGGTTTGCATTCCGGAACGCGTGTGTTAATTCCCGTTGCCGTCCTCGCCGTCACTGCACGGGGTGTGGCTCAGCCTGGTAGAGCACTGCGTTCGGGACGCAGGAGTCGCTGGTTCAAATCCAGTCACCCCGACCATAAAAGGCCGGCGGGTCGTGGGGTGGATGGTGAGTGTGATGGGTCGCTGGTGGGTGCGAGGCGCTCCGCTGCTCGTGCTCGCGCTCCTCTCGAGCGCGAGCGCGCGCACGGCGGTGCTGAAGGATCGTGCCCGGCTGCGCGAGGGACCGAGCTCCCAGACTGCGCTGGTCGGCCAGGTCGACGCCGGCGTCCAGGTCGAGATCAAGGGCACCACCAACGGCTGGCGCCAGGTCGAGACCCCGGACGGCAAGTCCGGATACATCTGGGGCGATCATCTCAAGGAGCAACCCGACGGCGAGACCCCGCCGGCTGCGGTCGCACCCACGGCGGCGCCCGCCGTCGAGCCGCCCCGGCCCCCCGACAAGCCGGCCGACAAGCCCGCCGAGCCCCCCCCGTCCCGCGGGCTCGCCGACGAGGTCCGCGCGCTCCGCGCCGACGTCGCCGCGCTGCGCGAGCGCCCCGAGCCGGCGAGCGCCGCCGACCTGGAGCGGGTGCGCGCCGAGCTCGAGCGGCTCTCGTCGGCCAGCCGTGACCTCACCCGCCGCATCGACGAGCACGGAATGGCGACGCCGGTGCCGCGCGACATCGGAACCGAGCCGCTGCCCGGCGGGTCGCTGCTCCTCCTGCTCGCGGGCGCGCTGCTCGGCTGGGCCGGGAGCCGGCTGGCGCAGCGCCGCCGCGACCGCCGAGCGCGGAATCGTCTCCGGCTCTGACCCTCCGGTGACGGTGCTCCTCGTCCTGCTGGGGTACGGGTGCGGCGCCGTCCCGATCGGGGTCCTGCTGGGCCGCCTGGCCGGCGTCGACCCGCGCACCGCCGGCAGCGGCAACATCGGCGCCACCAACGTCGCACGGACGGCGGGCATGCGGCTCGGCGTGGCGACGCTGATCGGCGACGCGCTCAAGGGCGCGGGGCCGGTGCTGATCGCGCGTGCGGCGAGCGGCGACCCGGCTGTGGCTGCCGCAACCGGGCTCGCGGCCGTCCTCGGACACGTGTTCCCGATCTCGCTCCGGTTCGCGGGCGGCAAGGGCGTCGCGACGGCGCTCGGGGTCGTGCTGGCGCTCAGCCCGCGGGCGGCGGCGGTGAGCGTGCTGGTCTTCGCCGGCGCAGTCGCCGGGACGGGGTACGTCTCGGTCGGCTCGATGATCGCCGCCCTGGTCACACCGGTGGCAATGGCGGTCCTCGGCGCCCCGCCGCCGGTGGTCGGGGCCGGGCTCGCGATGGCCGCCCTCATCGTGCTCAGACACCGGGACAATCTGCGCCGGCTCCGCGCCGGGACGGAGCCGGCGGCGCGACTGCTCAAAGGGCAGGCTTCGCCCAAGAGTTAGGCGCGCTCGTTCGGCGTCGGGACCGGAATTGCTGAGGTCCCTGATCGTCTGCGTGATGGCATCCCGGTTGCTGTCTCCGGGATGGGCGTTCCGGCCAGGGGGAAGCTGCCTTCGATCGCCGGGGGAGCGAACCGCCCGGCGGCGAGCGGTCTTTACAGGCCGGGAGCCGCTGACGTAAACGACCAGTTTTCCGCGCTGCGACAACCCGAGCCGAGGAGGCATCCATGAAGAAGGTGGAAGCGATTATCAAGCCGTTCAAGCTCGACGAGGTGAAGGAGAGCCTCTCTCAGGTGGGCGTGCAGGGCATCACGGTGAGCGAGGTGAAGGGCTTCGGGCGTCAGAAGGGGCACACCGAGCTGTACCGCGGTGCGGAGTACGTCGTCGATTTTCTGCCGAAGGTGAAGCTGGAGATCATCGTCCGCGACGAGCAGGTGGCGGAGGTGGTCGAGACGATCGAGAAGGCCGCGAAGACCGGGCGCATCGGCGACGGCAAGATCTTCGTGCTTCCGGTCGACGAGGTCGTCCGCATTCGCACCGGCGAGCGCGGCGGCGACGCGATCTAGGTCCACAACGAGTAGCCGAGGAGGGGTTTCGAGCATGGCGACACAGACGCCAAAGGACGTTCTCAAGTTCGCGAAGGACAACAAGGTGGAGGCGGTCGATCTCAAGTTCTGCGACCTCCTCGGCACCTGGCAGCATTTCACGATCGGCATGAGCGAGTTCGACGAGGCCCTGTTCGAGGACGGGTCGGGGCTCGACGGTTCGTCGATCCGCGGCTGGCAGCCGATCAACGCGTCGGACATGCTCGCCATTCCGGATCCCACCACCGCCGCCATCGATCCGTTCATGGCGAACCCGACGCTGAGCCTGACCTGCTCGATCATCGACCCGATCAGCAAGGAGGACTACAGCCGCGACCCGCGCAACGTCGCCAAGAAGGCGGAGGCCTACCTCAAGCAGAGCGGCGTCGGCGACGTGTCGTACTTCGGCCCCGAGCCCGAGTTCTTCGTGTTCGACGAGGTCCGCTACGAGCAGAACCAGCACACCGGCTACTACGCGGTGGATTCCTCCGAGGGGCACTGGAACACGGCCCGCGCCACCGACCCGGTGAACGACCGCAGCGGCCGGATCGCCGAGGGCAAGAACCTTGGCTTCAAGGTCCGCTACAAGGAAGGCTACTTCCCGGTCCCGCCCACCGACAGCCAGCAGGACATCCGCGCGGAGATGATGCGCGAGATGGAGAAGGTCGGCATCCGCGTCGAGAAGCACCACCACGAGGTGGCGACCGCGGGCCAGGCCGAGATCGACATGCGCTTCCTGCCGCTCGTGAAGATGGGCGACGCGCTCATGTGGTACAAGTACATCGTCAAGAACGTCGCGCGCCGGCACGGCAAGACGGCGACGTTCATGCCGAAGCCGCTCTTCGGCGACAACGGCAGCGGCATGCACTGCCACCAGTCGATCTGGAAGGGCGAGAAGCCGCTCTTCGCCGGGGACAAGTACGGCGGGATGAGCGAGCTGGCCCTGCACTACATCGCCGGCATCCTGAAGCACGCGCCGGCGCTGGCCGCGTTCACCAACCCAGGCACGAACTCCTACCACCGCTTGGTGCCGGGCTTCGAGGCGCCGGTGAACCTGGCCTACTCCAGCCGGAACCGCTCGGCGGCGGTCCGCATCCCGATGTACTCGCCGTCGCCGAAGGCCAAGCGCATCGAGGTCCGCTTCCCGGACCCGACCGCGAACGGCTACCTCGCCTTCGCCGCCATGCTGCTGGCGGGCCTCGACGGCATCGAGCGCCGGCTCGCGCCGGGCAACCCGCTCGACAAGGACATCTACTCGCTCACGCCCGAGGAGCTGAAGGACGTCCCGTCCATGCCGGGCTCGCTCCAGGAGGCCATCGCCAACCTGAAGAAGGATCACGAGTTCCTGCTGAAGGGCGACGTCTTCACCGAGGACGTGATCGAGACCTGGATCGAGTACAAGACCGCGAACGAGATCGACGCCCTGCGGCTGCGTCCGCATCCGTACGAGTACCACCTCTACTACGACGCCTGATCTCCGGATCGGCTGACCGGTACGCGACGGCGGAGCGGCCCCACGGCCCCTCCGCCGTCGTCGTTTTGCATGGCGGACGCCCCCGCATCCGCCCATTCGGAAGCGCGTTGGGCGGCGGCGCGAACTATGTCATATAGCGGCGCGCCGAGACGCCCCATGCGACGCGCCCTCTCGCTGCTGTTCAAGTTCGGAGTCACGATCGCGATCCTGGTCGCGATCTTCCTCGAGTTCGGGGGCGGGTTCGTCCGCGTCGACGCGTCGAGCCTCCGGACGCCCGGCGCGTTCGAGGCCGCCAACCCGGACTTCCCCGGCCTGGTCGGCCGCCTGAAGGCCCGCCTGCACGGCGCCGCGCTCCCGCCGCCGCGCGTCCCCGTCGCCGCCGACGCGGTGTGCGCCGCGGGCGCCGAACGCGCGGTGTTTGTCCATACCGCCGACGGCGACGTCCGGCGCTTCAAGCCGCAGCGGCACTGCCGCGACGGCGTGCTGACGACGCTCTACGCGCGCACGCCCAGCGGCGAGTTCTCGCCGGTCGCGATCGCGGACGCGCCCGCGGAGTCGTACGTCCGCGCCCAGGGCTTCCAGCTCGTCCCCGCCGACCTCTCCGACGTCTGGACGGAGATCCGCAGCCTCACGCTCGCGGTGTTCCTGCCGTGGTTCCTGGCCGCGATGGCGGTCAAGCTGATCGGCATCTTCGCGAACGTGTGGCGCTGGCAGGTCCTGCTGCGCGGCCAGGGCATCGAGATGTCCTTCGGGTATCTCACCAGCACGTACTTCATCGGCCGCTACTTCGGGATCGTGACGCCGAGCACCGTTGGGCTCGACGCGTGGCGGCTCTACGAGACCATCCGGCTCACGCGCCGGCCGATCGAGTGCACGACCGTGCTCGCCGTCGAGCGCGTGATCGGGCTGGTCGCGCTGTTCGCGGTGATCCTCATGTTCATGCCGTTCGCCGGACGCGTGATGCAGGGGCAGTCGTTCGGCGAGCTGGTGGGCGCGCTCAAGCTGCCGCTGGCCGCGACCGCGGTGTTCGGCGTGCTGGTCCTGCTGCGGCCGAGCTGGTTCCGCGCGCTCCTGCGCGTCGTCCCGAGCGGCCGGCTCCGCACCTTCACCGCCAGCGTGATCGACTCGGCGACGGCGTACAGCGAGCGGCGCGGCGCGCTACTCGGCGCCCTCGCGTTGGCGATCGTCGGGCAGCTCACGACCACGCTCATGTACTTCTGCAACGCGATGGCGATCGCGACCGAGCACGTCCATACGACCGAGGTGCTGTTCGCGTCGGCGATCATGACGCTCGGGACCTTCATCGCACCGTCGGCGTCGGGCGAGGGGGTGCGCGAGCTGGTCTTCGTGTGGCTCCTCGGGACCAAGGCCGGCGCCGCCAAGGCGTTCCTGATCGGCAACCTCGGCTTCTGGATCGAGAAGATCCCGCTCTCGATCCCGGGCGGGATCATCCTGCTGCTGCGGCAGGATCCGTCGCTGCACGCGATCACGCGCGAGGACCTCGAGCGCGTGCGCCGCGAGGCCGCGCTGGAGGCGACGGGCTCCTGACGGCGACCGGGAGCCGGTCGACTTGACTGCCTTCCCGGGATCACGACACCTGAAGGGATGCGCCGGGTCGTCGTCGCACTGGTGTTGCTCGCCCTGGGCTGGCTCGGGTGGCGCTGGCTCGGCTGGGGCCGCGCGGGGAGCGAGCCCGTCGCGTATCTCGACGCGCCCGTCACGCACGGCGCGATCACCGCGACCGTCACCGCGACCGGCACGCTGAACCCGCTCGTGAGTGTGCAGGTGGGGACGTACGTGTCGGGCCCGGTCCAGGCGCTGTTCGCCGACTACAACACCGAGGTCCGTCGCGGCCAGCTCCTCGCCAAGATCGACCCGCGGCCCTTCCAGGTGAAGGTCGACGAGGCCGAGGCCGACCTCGCCAACGCGCGCGCCAAGCTCGTGAAGGACCGCGCCGACGCCGCGCTCCGCGCCGTCACGCTCAAGCGCAACCGCGCGCTCGCCGGCAAGGGCATCGTCGCGCAGAGCGACCTCGACCTGGCCGTCAGCGAGGACCGGCAGGCGCAAGCGCAGATCGCGCTCGACGAGGCCGAGATCCAGTCCGCCGAGGCCAAGCTGCGCGAGGCCCGCGTCAACCTCGCCTACACCGACATCGTCTCGCCGGTCGACGGCGTGGTGGTGTCGCGCAGCGTCGACGTCGGGCAGACGGTGGCGGCGAGCTTCCAGACGCCGACGCTCTTCGTGGTGGCCGAGGACCTCGCCCGGATGCAGGTGAACGTCAGCGTCAGCGAGTCCGACATCGGGCCGGTCGCGGTCGACCAGAACGCGAGCTTCACCGTCGACGCGTATCCCGGCACGACCTTCCGCGGCCGCGTGACGCAGGTCCGCAACGCGCCCGTGACGGTGCAGAACGTCGTGACCTACGACGTCGTGGTCGGGGTCGACAATGCCGACCTGCGCCTCAAGCCGGGCATGACGGCGAACGTCGCGATCACCGTCGCCGAGCGCGCCGACGTGCTGCGCGTCCCGACCGGCGCGCTGCGCTTCCGGCCCGCGGTCCAGGAGGCGGCGAGCGTCACGACGACCACCGCGCCCGCGCACGCCGAGCGCGGCGCCCGCGTCTTCGTGCGCGGCGAGGGCGGCAAGCCGCGCGCGGTGCCGGTCACGACCGGCATCGCCGACGATCGCTTCACCGAGGTCACGAGCGGGCTCACGGAAGGGCAGCACGTGCTGATCGGGATCCGCCGCGATTCCACCGACACGACGCGCACCGCCGCACCCTCCTTCGCGCCCGGCCGGATGCGCCACTGACGTGATCCACGCCGAGGACCTCCGGAAGACCTACGCGCTGGCGCCGGGCGAGCCGGTGGTGCAGGCGCTGCGCGGCGTGAGCCTCGACGTCGGCGCCGGCGAGCTGGTCGCGATCATGGGCACCTCGGGCTCCGGCAAGTCGACGCTGCTGAACCTGCTGGGCTGCCTCGACCGGCCGACGGCCGGCGTCTACCGGCTGGACGGCGTCGACGTCTCCCGGCTCGACGCCGACGCGCGCGCCGAGGTGCGCGGCCGTAAGATCGGCTTCGTGTTCCAGAGCTTCAACCTGCTGCCGCGCACGACCGCGCGCGAGAACGTCGAGCTGCCGCTGGTCTACGGCGACGTACCGCCCGCCGAGCACGGCGAGCGCGCCGCCGCCGCGCTCGCGTCCGTCGGGCTGCCGGAGGCCGGCGACCGCTTGCCGACCCAGCTCTCCGGCGGTCAGCAGCAGCGGGTCGCGATCGCCCGCGCGCTGGTCACGCACCCGAAGCTCATCCTGGCCGACGAGCCCACCGGCAACCTCGACACCACCACGTCGAACGAAATCATGGCGCTCCTCCGCGACCTCAACCGGCGCGAGGGGTTGACGGTCCTGATCGTCACGCACGAGCCCGACATCGCGCGCCAGACCGACCGCGTGGTCGTGCTGCGCGATGGGTGCAAGGTCGCCGACGGGACGCCCGCGGAGGTGCTGCGGTGAATATCCTCCGGATGGCGCTCGCCGCCGCGCTGCACGCGCTCGGGCGCAGCAAGCTGCGCTCCGGGCTGACGGTGCTCGGCGTCGTGATCGGGGTCGCGGCGGTGATCGCGATGGTGAGCGTCGGCCAGGGCGCCGACGCGTCGGTGCAGGCGCAGATCGCGAGCCTCGGGACCAACATCGTGATGGTGATCCCGGGCGCGACTACCTCGGGCGGCGTACGCTCGGGCTGGGGCGGCACGAACACGCTCACCGTCACCGACGCGCGCGCGATCGAACGCGAGTGTCCGTCGGTGCGCGCGGTCACCTATTTCAAGCGCGAGGTCGTGCAGGTCGCGTACGGCAACCAGAACTGGTCGACGGCGGTGCAGGGCAGCCCGCCGTCGTATCTCGACGTGCGCGACTGGCCGCTCGAGCGCGGCCGCTTCTTCACGGACTCCGAGGAGGACAGCGCCGCCAAGGTCGCGGTGCTCGGCCGCACGCCGCTCGACAAGCTGTTCCTCCCCGGCGAGGACCCGATCGGCGCCACCATCCGCGCGCGCGGCGTGCCGTTCAAGGTGATCGGCGTGCTGGCGGCGAAGGGGCAGACGTCGTGGGGCCAGGACCAGGACGACGTCGTGCTGGTGCCGTTCTCGACCGCGGAGCGGCGCGTGCTCGGGACGTCGTTTCTCGGCACCGTCAACATGATGATGGTGTCGGCGGAGAGCCCGGACGCCGCGGTCGACGCCGAGGAGGAGATCCGCCGCCTGCTCCAGCAGCGCCACCACACGCCGCCCGGCAAGGACGACGACTTCACCGTCCGCAGCATGGCCGAGCTGTTCGAGATGTCGGTGATCGCGAGCCGCGTGATGACCAACCTGCTGGCGACGATCGCGTCGATCTCGCTGCTCGTCGGCGGAATCGGGATCATGAACATCCTGCTGGTGTCGGTGACGGAGCGCACGCGCGAGATCGGCATCCGGCTCGCCGTCGGCGCCAAGGCGCGTCACATCCTGCTCCAGTTCCTGGTCGAGTCGACGGTGCTGAGCATGCTGGGGGGCGTGATCGGGACGGTGCTCGGCGTCGCGGCGGCGGCGTTGATCGGACGCTTCGCGGGGTGGCCGATCCTGATCTCGCCGTCGGCGGTGGCGCTGGCGTTCCTGTTCTCGGCGGTCGTCGGCGTGGCGTTCGGGGTGTATCCGGCGCGGCGGGCGGCGCGGATG
>Ga0335069_10012401_pt1 | contig 11992 bp, 19 predicted proteins | sample Lox_Sample_11_FD_206714 | JGI IMG/M metagenome (GOLD analysis project Ga0335069, IMG submission 206714) | Soil microbial communities from Loxahatchee National Wildlife Refuge, Florida, United States - Lox_Sample_1.1 | ecosystem: Environmental > Terrestrial > Soil > Wetlands | place: USA...
CCAAGAGATGGTCATGAACCGAAGGTTTTTGTGACCACGGAATATGGCATATCAGATCCAAAATTCTATGTAGCATTTCTACCGGAACCATCAAACCAAGCTCTAGCAGATGCCGCATTCATCGTCCAATGCGTGAACTCTCACGCCCTCTTGGTGAAGGCGCTGGAAAACATTAAATCCTTGTGCGATAGTTTCGGTCCTGATCACCCGATGCCCGAATCAACGTACCAATGCGGAGTAGTTGCGGTAGATGCTCTCCGCGCCGCCGGAGAATCCGCATGAGTTTTACGGATGAGGATTTAGGGCGATTAAAAAAGTGGATGAAAAAACCAAAGTTCACCTGTGGCGGTGATGGATACCTCGCCCCTGAACCATTAGAGCGTATTCAAGCTCTCCTCGCCCGTCTGGAAGCTGCGGAGAAACTAATTATTTATCGTGGGAATTACGCAGAAGAAGCGATTGCTTTTGAAGAGTGGCGCAAGTCTAAGGGAGACTCCGCGTGACGATCAAGCACCTCAAAAAACTGGTTGCCCGGCAAGCTGAGGACGAAGGCTTGTGGTTCGTCGCGCAGTATGTGACCGAGGCGTATCTGCAAAAGGCCCTGCGTTTGTTTCATGAGGCCATTGAAATATTGCCAGGAGAATCCGCATGAGTGAGCAACATGACGGCTACTGTGAGAATTGCGATAGACCGACGCTGTGTGATAAGGCCCATGACGAAATCGTGTGTCGATGCGAGGTTTGCGGCGAGATCAAAGATTGCGAAGGTAAGAAGCCGTGACTAACCGATCCGGGCGGGAGAGGGCTGATTGGTTTTATGGCAAACATCGCAAATGGCGTTTTACCGTCGAGCGTGATGATGCACGGGACCACTTAGAAATATGGGCTCAATCTGATGCGGACTCATCCATCCCGGCCATTCTAGAGCAAAAGTTTTTCACGTTTAAGATGGCTATCGAGATTGCAAAAAAACTAGCGAGGCATTCCCAATGACCAAATCCGACTCCGACTGGCTGGATTTTTGCCCCTGTAGGGAAATTGGCAAACCCAGCGGACTCAAAATCCGCCGCCTCTGTCTAAATAACATGCATGTGGGTTCGAGTCCCACCGGGGGCACACTATGAATAAATCCGACCTAGACTGGCTGGACATGAAGCGGGGGGAATTGAAGAGAGCGATTGATAGATACCAGCGATGCGAGCCAATGACCGATCCAAGAGAATGGGATTTAGGACGCTTCCTGCGGATTATTGGGGAGTGGCAGAGTAAATCCCCTTGTAATCATATGGCTTGCATGGGTCAAACAAAATGCATTTGGGTTGAACCCTCACTTCAGAAACCCTCTGATTGCTATACCGCCGAGGAATTGAGGCAGGGAGTCTCAGGAGGAACATACCCGCCGAAATGCGAGTTAGGGCGATGTAACGGAGCTTGTATGACGGAACCGAAATGCCAAGTTTGTAGAAATAGGGCCGCGCATTGTTCTTGTTATGAATTCAAACCCGCCCCTCCGATGGGGGATATAAGCGAACAAGACAAATGGCATAAGGCTGGCTATGAAGATGGATCCCGGGACGCCTACGAGAGAGCGGCGGAACAGGCGGAATATCAAATCCTGAATCCGCATGAGTCAGTTCAAGAATACCGAACAGAGATAGCGAATCGTATCCGTGCCCTGGCGCGAGGAAATAAGACATGAAGTTAAAAAGCCAGTTGGACGAAGAGTTGATAGCTGGCCTTGAGCTGAACCTCGCGGATTACCGGGAATGGGTGCGAAGGCTGGTTAAGGCAGGGAACATTATGAGCAAAGGGCCATTTGTTACGGCAACGTCATTTGATGATTGGCGGGCCGCGAAAGAATGGCCGAGGCGCAAGCGATGACGATGATTCGCATGATGATCTACTTGATCCTGTTGGCGATAGCGCTTTTAGCGGTCATGCGGATGCCGTATCGGCCGGACGATTACGAAAGCGGAGCGCCGGTTGTCTCAAACGCCTGCTGTATGGGCATTGTCCCTCCGTTAAATGAATTCGCGCATCCGATCTTGACGGCGGCGGACGTTAAAATTATCCATCTCTTGACGCGCTTAGAGGGCAATCCATTCCAGTCCAAGACCTGGGATAAGCGTGCGATCTTGATCGGTACTCCGGCGCAATGGCTGGATGCTTTCTATGCCGTGGGCTTTGAAAGCTGGCGATTGACGCATACGTCCTTACACCGGTTTGACGTGATATCGAACGTCATTGAGATGCCGATCCGGAAGCAATCGGCGCATGTGGTGGTGTTTGGCGGACACAGCGGGTATTCGGCTTGGGGAGCGATGCGGATGCTCTCGGAATCGATTTACAGCGTCATTCCCTACGGCTATTTCATTTTCGATGCGAAGCGGTGCCAACGGTTTCCATCGATGCTTCAGAGGTTTGGATGGGAGCGATTGCCGTTTCAGTGGATGGGGATGTCGATCTGGCAGAAACCGCAAGGGGGTCACCATGGCGGAATCATTCGAATACGAGAAGATGACGAAGGAGATGCTAATCGAGCATTTGCGGGCTTATTCGGAGGCGCTGCATGAAATCGCGAACGAATGCCAAAAACTAAGAATCAGGCTCGTCATCGCGTCAAGAAAGAAAGAGGCGGCTGCATGAAAGGATTTCATCGAATGTATCGCGTGACGATTATCCAGGACGTGACCGTAGACCATGACGGGATCATTGAGCGGATCGCGCCGTATGCGCAGACGTGGATGGAGATCAAGACGGAGTTTGGCAATAAACTTGACAAATAAAAGATTGCATGCGTAAAGTATAGATATGCGGGATAGAGATCATCAAAAGGATTTGGCCGGGCACTCTAGCCCGCAAGCAAGATATAGCCCGGCTGATTTATGTCACGAACATAAAGACCCTCATGTTACAGCTAGGAACAAGCCTAGGACATGAGGGTTGATTTTTGATAGGGACATAGCGATTCCTAGCGACACCGGCCCTTAGCGTCAAGGAGATCGAGCTGATTGGCTCCTTCAATAGCGGCTAAGGATCACAAGAGCCAAAGGGCTCTAAGGATAGGCCACGATAGGCGTAGGCAACCGGCAAGGCTAGAGCAACCATCGAGTTATGCTCAATCGCTACCATCGACGATAATGAGTACGCGCCCGCGCGCGGCTATCTCTTGTCTATTTGACAATTATCTGTTTGAGTGTTATATCGTGAGTGAGTATGTGGCCAGAAGAAATGAGATTGAAGTGGGAAAGGGTCCATTATGCTCAATTACTCGGGTCTTGCGAGTCGATAGGCTATCATCGCTTTGGCGCGATACATTTGTTGCCACAAGATGAGACAATTCAGTATCGCTCATGTAAACGATGCGGACTAAGGGATTACACTAGAATTCAGATAATTAACGGTAAATTAGTGGAATCATCACTTAAACCTAGCACTCTCTCCGACGATAACAAGAGTACGGATAAATCAACATGAATCGTGTTTCACTTATCTGTACTAGCACTAAAAAGCCTGATAACGAATGTAGTGATTTAACATGAAATATAATCTAACTTATCAGGAATTATCGTCGGAGAGTGGATTGAGAGTTAGCACTCGATGAATGGCGAATCAGAAAAAGTCAATCGTAAACCGGCTGATGATTATTATTATCCATCCTTCCCCTCAGAAAATTTTTCTCTAGGAGAATCTTATGACTAAGAATGGTCAAGTTTTAATTCCGACAAGTGATTTAGCAAGTTACTTACGGAAAGTTGTAGATTTGACTTCCAGTGTTGACGAGGCAAATTATCAAATTTCCAAATTAGCAGAAGAACTAGACAGGAGACTAGAGAATCTCAAAGAGGAGATTTATGAATTAAATAGTCGCGAAAAGACAATTGTGAATGAAATTAATTTAACGATATCGGAGAAGATGGAAGAAATAATCGAGAATAAATTTGATGAAAAATTCATGGCAGCTATCAATCGAAGGATGCAGGCGTATTTAGATAATCATTTGGATACATTCGATGCGCATCGCGACAAAATAGCATCGATTCTCACTAGATTATCGAGGATGGACGATTTGCTTTGTCATCGTATAGCGCAACTGGAAGTTGAGGTTAGTCGTGGTGGCAAAGAGCCGTAGATAGTTATTTAACACTTTACTGACGTAGACGAAGAGAAGCCTTAGCGGAGGCCGCTACCTCCATTTGGGCTTCTCTTTTTTTATGAACTGTGTGATATGTGGTATCAAGGATCACCCGGCGCACGACCATTTTTATGGTGGATGGTTTAACGTGCGTGGCGATAACAAGAGCGCTGAAGAATTGGTGAAGGATGACATGACGGTGGGTCATGAGTCGTGGGATGAGCAGGAGAATATAGGGCAGCAGATATGGGCGATGGAGTTAGGGTATGCGTAAGATAAGTCTTTGTTATAACGCCGTGGATCCGGAGGCGGAGGAGTTGGTGCGGGAAGTTTTGATGTCGGGGCAATATTCGCCGGGATCGAAGGTGCGGGAGTTTGAGGAGAAGTTATCGGCAGTGCATGGGGCAAAGCATTGTGTATTTGTGAACAGCGGGACGGATGCGTTGCGGTTAAGTCTGTTGGCGTTAAAGAAGAAATACGGCTGGAGTGATGGCGATGGCGTAGCGGTGACGACGCAGACGTTTGTGGCAACGGTAAATGTGATTTTGCAGGCGGGATTAAAGCCATATTTCTATGATGCTGGAAATCCCTGGAATTTAGAGCATCGAATGAGGACGTCATCTGAGCCAGTAAACATCAAAGCAATCATGCCGGTGCATTTAATGGGACGCCCGTGCGATGACTACACGTTTGAGTTGGCCAGCAAGAATGGCTGGAAGGTTCTGGAGGACAGCTGCGAGACGATTTTGAATAAGCCGCGCGGCGATGTGTCTTGTCATTCGACGTATATGGCGCATCATTTAGTGACGGGCGTTGGCGGGTTTGCGTTGACGAATAATGCCGACTTGATGTGGAGGATTCGAGGACTGGCGAATCATGGTCGGCATACGAACTATATTCCTGGATTTCCTCCGGCGGATCCGGAACATCGAAAACCGGAGAATCGGATCGGGTATCGTTTTCAGTTTACCGATATTGGGTATTCGTGCCGGGGAACGGAGTTTGAGGCGGCACTCGGATTAAGTCAGATCGATCATTTGAAACAGAACGTTCGCAAGCGCCGCGCGGTCGCCCAATCGCTTTGGGAAATCATTCATCCGCTGAACGTTTTCCTGGCCGATGAACCGGCCCAGCATCCCGGACATACGTTCTTTGCTTTTCCGTTGATTGCGAGGGAAGATTTCGTATTCGATAAATATTCATTCTGCCTGCATCTGGAGAATGCCGGGATTGAAACGCGGGAATTGATGCCGATCACCAATCAGCGTTGCTATCGGGATTTGTTTAAGAATCAGTCATTTGCTGTTTCCGAGCATTGGAATAAAAACGGGTTTTATATTCCCTGTCATCCGGGAATGACGGAGGATGATATTGGTCAAATTGAAAGAGCGTTTCGGTCCGGATTGTCCAGTCTGCATGTATCCGATGCGGGGACGACCCTGGCGGCCTGATGTTTATTGTCTTTTCATGGACAATATTGACGAGGATTGGTCTGAAGAATTCTGGCCGATGTGGGAACAAATGCGGATGGATCACTTGACAGAAACAAAATAAAGCGTTAAATATGGTGCGGCACACGTCTCTTGGGGGAGCGTCGATTTTCCGATTTGTTCCCCCAAGAACAATCGGCGCGAGGTTTCGAGTCTTCGCTTTTCCTCGCGGCCGTTTTGAAAGAGAACCTATGCAAGGCCGTCAATGATGCCGCCCGAAAAGTCACCCTTCGCGGAAAGCAAGTCATTGTTCCACTCAAATTTGATGAAGATGGAAACCCCACCGCTGTTGACACGATTATTTTTAAAAGACTTACTCTCAGAGATTTACGATTCCTTGGTGCATGGAGATCCGCTAACTGGGATGTATCAAAAGCAATTTCAGAAAGCGGCCTTTCTAGCGGGGAAGCGGAACGCCTTGTTAAGAAGTTGTCCTGTTTCCGCGAGGAAGACGCCCGCGTTAAAGCTCTCTGCGAGATCCCGACGCCGGACTGGATCGCCGCCAAGCACGTCCAGAACGTCTACGAAGGCGGCACGCTCCAAGACTCCGAACACAAAAGCCTAGCCGAACTCGCCAAGATCGAAGGGGCCTATAAGCAGCAGGCCGTCAATACCCAGATCAACGTCTTTAACCTTCCGGAACTACCTCCCGAACAGGCCGCCAAAGTCAAAGAAGTTTTCGACACGATAGCCTTGGAGCAATCCGATGTCGCCGCATGATCTCAAGTTCTGGCGCGGATGCCGTGAATCGCTTGCCTTTTTCACCAAAGAAGGGCTCGGTCTTAAATGGCCGTCGCATTATTCGGAATGGGAAGAGAAAGTCCGGACGAATAAGCGCGGTCTCTTTGAGGCGCCACGCGGTTCCTGGAAGACTTTCTTTTTTAGTTTGGCGTACCCTTTGTGGCGCATTTTACGAGGAAAGACGGAGGTACTCTTGACGAGCGACTCCGAAGGTCAAGCGCAGAAAAATTTGCGTCTCATGCGTCAAACCATCGAGACGCGGGAGCCGTTAGCCCCGATGCGTCCCTCTACGAAGGAACTCTGGGGCACGGACCAGATTTCTTTCCCGAATGGTTCGCTCGTGACCATCATGGGATTCGGCACGAGTAAACGCGGTACGCATCCCGATATCATCATCAACGATGACATTGAAGGGGAAAATAATCGGATGTCGCGGGAGGACAAGGACCGCATGTATTTCGGCGTGATCGCCGGAATGTGTCTGCCGAATACCGAGATGTATACGGTCGGCACTCCCATGGAGTTTGGGGATATTTTGGAACAGGTGTCGAAGAACGAAGCCTATGCGACTTGGCGGCGTCCGGCCGAGAAAGATGGCGTGAATTTATACCGTGACATATGGACGGACGCATGGCTCAATTTTCGCCGCAAGGAAATGGGGAGCTTAAACTATGCGCGTGAAATGCTTTTGCAGAGAGTCGATCCGGCGACGCAGCCGTTCAAGAGCCAATATGAAACCCTTTACCAGGAAGCCCCCGCCCGATTCCAATTCATCGTCACGGTATGCGATCCCGCCTATTCCGAGAACCAGGGCGATTACTCGGCCATCGTGACTGTTGGATTTACGGGAGGCAATCATGCCTACGTTTTGGAATCGAAAGCCATCCGCCGGGAAGATCCGGGAGCCGTCGTGTCGGAACTCGTGCGAACTATACGAGTCTGGAGTCCGACTGTGGTCGGAATTGAAAAGCGCAAGGGAGATGCTATCTCATACAGCTTTCGTGAAGCGCGGACTCGGCTTAACCTTTGGGACTTCAAGTATGTGGAGTTGCAATCTCATGGAGTCTCGAAGGAAAAAAGGATCAATATGGTCGGCGGCTTGGTCAGCCGCTGGGAAGCTCGAACGGTCCATCTTCATCCAGAAATGAAGCAGATGCGGGAACAGTTATACGCCTACCGTTTCGATGACAGCCAAAAAGAGCATGACGATCTTGTGGACGCATTGGCGTATTGTTTCCATCCCGATATCGTCAAGCCCAACTACGGATCGGCATCGGTTCCCAAGGACATGGAAGAGGCGTCGATGGAAGGCCGACCGCGCTATCAGATCGGGCAGGAATCGACTTGGATGCCGACGGAAGCCCCGAGGTGGAGTCTGCGTGGGGATGTGAACTACGGGAACCGCCTGGTACGGTCGATAGACCAGCGCATTGGCGACAAGGTGGCGGCATGAAAACCGAATGGCCAAAGATCCAGAAGCAGGTGGAAATCCAGCGCGAACTTCCGAAACTTCAGCCGAATTTTCTGATGTTTGAATGTATTTACGGGCCGCATAAGGCCGACGTGATGCACAAGGGCACGAGCTATTGCCGGGAGCATTACGCGGAACGCGCGAGAATAGGCGAATTAATCAACTAAAGACCCAGCCGGGTCAGGAGGAACGATGAAAGACAACCAGACGTATCGAGAAGATGAAGGGAGCGCAAACGAGCGCTATCCGAATGGGCAAGTCAAAATGGCTACAGGCCATGATCTAGCTCCGACAGATGGGGCCAACGGGTTTGTGGGGTCAGAGACTGGCCCGGCTTTGGGCATGAAAGTGATTGAGGGAAAACGCGGGACTGTGGAAAGCCGTTCCTTGGATTCGATTGTCACGTCAAGCGGCGGTCCTCAGACAAGCGGAGCCGATACGGCAACGCCGGGCCTAGACAGAATGATGGGCCAAGACCCGACGGACGAGAAAGCGACATATAAGCGCATCCAGAATGACGAGGATCTTCCTCAGACGTTCCGCAGCTCTCGCGGGGCCGGTGATGCGGGGCCTGCGGGTTCCGATGAACCGGACAAAGAAGGGCTCTTTGACGGTGTTGGCGACGGAGGGGCCAAACTTGACGTCCAGCATATCGGCGTCGAGATGCCGCAGACGGGATTTACGGATGTGGAAGGCGGAGGCGCTCCGAAATTTAAGCATTCAGGGAGCTGATTATGGACTGGTTCACAAAAGACGAGGAAGAAAAACCAGAACCTGGACCGGTTCAGGAAGCAATTACCGAACCGTCTAAACCAAGAATGAAAGACGAAACGATATGCTGGGAAGAAGGCTGTTTTGAGCCGTTAGCGCCAGGCCAAAATCAAGTCTGTCAACGGCACATTAGGGCGGGCTGATGGCAATTCCGAACATCCCCGATGCGAACACGTTCCCGATGCAGGTGGCCAGACCTGGGGATTCCCAGCTGGCCGTCCAGCGCAAGGAAGAATTGGTGGGATATGCCAAGTCGTTCTACCGCGCCTCTTGGGATTGGCGAAGTTCGCGCTATCACGCTTCCTGGGATAAGTTCGATAGGAACTACCATTCGCTCTATGATCCTGTCCAACTAGCGCGTAAAGAACCGTGGCAGTCGCACATGTTCGTGGGCGTGGCGATGCAGAACGTCGAGATCATCTGCAATTCCATCTACAAGATCATGATGGCCCCTAGGCCGCCGGTTGAATGTGAAGCCGGTCCGGACGGCGATGCCTTGCAGGCGGAGTTGATTCAGGATGCCGAAGCCTATGAAAGAAGCGTGTCGATACGGGTCTGGCTTCGTCAAGTTATGGTGGGACAGGCAGGAAGACACGCGCAGGCGCAAAGTCCCGATCACGCAAGACCCAGCCTCATTCGTGCAGAGCCTTCCGTCGGCGCAGTTACGCGGCCAAGCTCCCATGACATCCCCGCCATTTTCCGGGCAGTACGGCATGGCCCCGAAGAAAGTCCTGATTAAAAATTGCCTGAACGCGCAGTACGTCCATATCCGAAACATCTTCCCAGAACCTAATACGCTTGATTGGTCAAAGTATATCCACCGCGAAAAGAAGTCCTATGGCTGGATCATGAAGGGAATCAAGGACGGAAAGTTTTTTGACGTGAGCCAGGACTTATATGGCGTGACTGAGGGTGAACGCTTCGACGACGATTTACGGACATCTAAGGCAGACCGAAAGTTCATCGACTTAACGCGCATCTGGTCCCTCTACGAGAAGAAGCACACGATTTGGGAACTGGAGGCACCGCTTCCACGCAAGTGGATCGAGTTTGATATCCCCGATGGACCAGATGCTGAAGAACTAGTCCCTGCCAAAGCTCTCTTTGCCTCCGGCGCATGGCTCTTGTCGAGTCAAGAGAACGAGAACGTCGAGGGATATAACTCGATCTTGAAGATGGACTATATCAGGACGGGCGAGCCTTACGGCAAGGGCATCATCGAGATGATCCTGGATGAGCAGGATGAAATCAACGAACTCCGCAATCAGCGCGTCGATAACGTCAACCTCATCATGAACAAGATGATCGCCGTGTTTGAGAAGGCGATTGTCAGCCGCAAAGATCTTACATCCCAGCCTGGTGGGATCATCCGGCTCAAAGACCAAATTACCGACGATATCCGCAAGGTCATAACGCCTCTGGAGTTTCCCGATATCTCGGCATCGTCCTACAAAGAGACGATGGAAATTGAACGCCAGATCCAAGAACGGACTGGTGCCAATCGTGTAACGATGGGCTCAAGCGGCCTCGTTCGAGACACAAATCAAACTCTAGGCGGGATGGAACTCTTGAAGCAGATGTTCAATGAACGCTTGGCCGCTTACGGGATGATTATTGAATCGCAGTTCCTAGTCGAAGCCGCCGAGCGCATTTACTCGTTGATTTATGGAAATCTCCAGCCGGAAGATATGAAGGCTATCCTTGGAGATTCTCCCGTTCAAATTGGTGAACTTCCGGCCCCTCCTCCACCCCCTCCGCCGCCAGGGATGCCGCCGTTGCCGCAAGCGCCGCCGCAGCCGTTTATGGTCCCGCGTTATCTTGCGTTCACGTTTGTGCCTCCTGAAATGGTGGCGGAGTCCTACCGCTTTAAGCCCATGGGGATCTTCTCCATGGAAAATAAGATCGTGAAATCCGCGCAAGTGATGGATGCCATTAAGGTGGGTTCGGCGATCCCTGGAATGATGAACGTTGGGACAGCCCTTCAATACGTGCTTGAGAAGTTGCAGGGGATTCCCGAGGCGAAAGCCTGGTTTCCCCCCTTCCCGCAGATGCCTGGTATTCCTGGAGGGGCACCCATGATGCCGGGATTGCCGATGCTTCCGCCGGGGGGACCGCCCCCTGGCGGTGCGCCTCCGGGTGGTCCTCCTGGCCCAGGATCTATGGCCGGTCCTACACCGCCGAACACGATCCCCAATACCAGGATGCAAGGGCGTCCAACGCCAGGAATGAAAGGCGGACCGAACGGGAATCAGCCGTCTTTTCTTCCCCCTAACCCGATCCGCAGACAGCCGGTGACGACGTGAGGAATTGGTTGAAAAAGATCTTAGAGCCTTCCAAAGTCCAGTTCAAGGACGAGATATCACTTGATGAAGTGATGCAGGCGTTTGATTCTCCGGCAGTGCGCCGGATATGGATGGAATCGCTCATATCGAAGATCCAGGCGATGAACATGGAGCTAGACAACCTTCTTGCCAAAGAGGATCGCCAGCGGGTTTGGGAAACGCTCGCTATTGAACGACGAACGATTTTGCGATGTATCACGATGATTTTGGATGCGAAGAACACCATCGAGTCCGAACAAGAGGCTCAGGAACGCCAGAACCGCCTTTTTAAGATCTATGAAGGGGCGGCGGCTCCTCTGAATCTTGAGACACGACAGGCGGATAATCCATAACGGACCCGTCCAAGGAGAAACCATGCCAGGAGAGACAGCAGTCGTTGAAATGAAACCAGCGGCAGAACTGAACGCCCAGCCGCCTAAATTCGTTGCGTCACAATCGGCGAGCGCTCCAGCGCCGACGGCGGATGAAGAGGCTCAGCTTCGGCAGATGTTTCAGGATGCCGCGCAGAAAGGATTGGAATTGACTGACCAGATCACGGTCCCGGCCCCCATTGTGGGACAACCGAAACCGCAGGCTCCGGCTCCGACGATTCCGGTTCCAGAAAAGTTTAAAACGCCAGAAGGGACAGTGGACGAAGAAAAGCTTAAGGCTTCTTCCAAGCAACTTGATGCGGCGATTGAAGGCAAACAGAAAAGTATTGACGAGATGTTATCGGAATACAAGGCAAAGGAGAAATTTCACCAGGAACTTGCTCAAAAGAAAGCGGAACTCAATAAACAGGTTCCGCAACAGGCTACGGTTCCGATTATTCCCCCTCCTAATCCTCAAGATCCGCAGATGGCGCAAATCCATCAACAGATCTTGGCAGATATGCAGAGGGATCCGGTAGGAACAACGATCATGCTTAACCAGGCAATTGTGCAAAAAGAGATTGCCCCTCTTTTAGAGCGATTGCGCCAGGAAGACGAGGTTAAGCGTGACGGGAATCTAAGGGACAACCTGGCGAAACTCGCTCAGGATGATCCGAGAATCTTAAACCCTCA
>Ga0335069_10012402_pt1 | contig 11991 bp, 6 predicted proteins | sample Lox_Sample_11_FD_206714 | JGI IMG/M metagenome (GOLD analysis project Ga0335069, IMG submission 206714) | Soil microbial communities from Loxahatchee National Wildlife Refuge, Florida, United States - Lox_Sample_1.1 | ecosystem: Environmental > Terrestrial > Soil > Wetlands | place: USA: Florida...
GGTCCGTCACCCGCGCGACGATCGCCGCGCCGCCGCCCGCCTCCGGCAGCGTGAGCGGAGGGCCGTAGACGAGGTTGAGGGTCAAGCCGGAGATATCGTGGGCGGCGGTGACCGAGTCGACGAGCGTGACCGTGGCGTCCATCCCGCGGTCGCCACACGTCACGTGGTCGACCTTGCAGTTGGTGCAGCCGTCGTCGGGGACGTCGTTGCCGTCGTCACACTCCTCGACGCCGGCCTCGACGAAGCCGTCGCCGCACGTCGCGTTCTTGCACTGCGCGCAGGCGTCGGTGTCGTCAGTGTTGCCGTCGTCGCATTCCTCGATGCCCGCCTCGACGAAACCGTCGCCGCAGGTCGCGCTCTTGCAGCTGGCGCAGGTGTCCGTGTCCACGTCGTTGCCGTCGTCGCACTGCTCGCCCGCGTCGGCATCGCGGATGCCGTCGCCGCACGGGCCGTAACCGTAGCGCGCGAGGTCGGAGGCGGTCGTCATCGCCGAGCTGATCACGCAGTCGGGAAGCGGCGAGCAGCCGCCGACGTCGGCGCCGGTGAGCCCGTTGCATGCCTTGCCGATGCCGGCGCGGGCGGTGCTCTCCGCGCTGCTGGTCCCGCTCAGGCAGTCGGGAGCGATCACGCCGAGCCCGTCGAGGGTGGTCTTCGACTTGTCGAGGCCCTTCTGGCAGCCGGTATCCTGTTTGACCTTGGCGAGGACGACGGCATTGCGGGCCTTGGCGATCGCCAGATGGCACTTCGACTTGGCCTTGTCGCCCGAGAGCGTCGGGGCACCCTCGACGTCGCGCCCGCTCGCCTCGAGCGCCCTCTGGGTTGCTCCGAAGACCGAAGCATCGACGGTCCCCGTCGTGAAGCGATCGAGATACGGGTCGCGGCCGCAGAGCGCCGACACCTTGCCGCTGGCGCGATTCCGGGCGGCGAGGAACGGCCCGCTGCCGAGGACGTTGCAGTCCGCGGTCGTCTTCCCTTTGTCGCGCTTCGCGTGGCAGGCCGTGATCTGATTCAGCCCTGCGGAGGTGAGCTGAGCGATCGAGCCGGCGATCGTCTTCCGGCACCGGAGCGACTTGGCGATCGGGTTCGCCGATCGGGCCCCGGAGGGCGACATGAAGAGCGACGTGAGAATGACCGCGGCTGCAATCCTGCTACGCATGTGTGGTGCTTCTCCTCGATTTGGTCGATGAATCGGGACGTCGTCCGCGGATGGCGTCGGAGGCGGACCCGGACGAGAGTCCCGCCCCCGACCGCCGCGGTGGGTCCTTACGGGGCACTCACGCTGCACGTGACCCCGGTGATGTCCGTGAAGCTGGTGTCGGAAGCCTGGGTGACGGTGCACGTGAAGTCGGCCGGCGTTGGCGCCGTCGCTCCCTGGCAGTCCTGGAACGTGACTCGGAAGATCGGGCCGGGCGTGAGCGCGCTCAGCGACGTGACGCTCTGGATGAGCGCATAGTCGAGGTCGTTCGACACGAGGAGCGCGCCGGGCGGCGTGTTCGAGATGCTGCCGGTCACGTTGGAATCGTTGCCGCTGCCGGGGACGCTGATCTGACCCTCGGGGTAGTCGAGGAGGACCTGGACGGCGGCGACGTTCGTGCCGCCGCTGAAGCTCACCGTGAAGGTCCGGGTCGAGGCCGTCGGCGTGCAGCTCTGGATCACGCAGTTGTGCGGGCAGGAATCGCCGTCGACGGTGTTGCCGTCGTCACAGGTCTCGCCGGCCTCGATGATGCCGTTGCCACAACCGGGTGCCACCGGCGGAAGGGCGTCCGCCACCGGATTGAAGCAGACGTTGTCGACGACCGACTCGAGCCCCGCACTGGTGCCCGGACACTGTCCTTTTGCGTCGGCCTTGCCGATGGCAGTCGAGAACTTCGTCTCGGCCTTGCCGATGCACGCCTGATCAAGGGGCTTGCCGCTCCCGGCGGACTTGGAGGTACAGGTGAGCTTCGCCGCCGCCTTCGCGCCCGCGGCCTTGATCTTCGCCGCCCCGCATTTCTCTAGGCCGGTCGTGATGGGTGTCGCGCCGAGCAGCTGGTTCACGCAACCGTCGATCTGGCTCTGCACAGCGGCCTGATCGCCGACGCAGGCCGTTCCGGCCTTCGTGAAGGCGGCGCCGAACGCACCGGTGGCCTTCCCCAGGCAGGCCGTGTCCACGGAAATCCCCTTGCCGGCGGCCTTCGAGTAGCACCCAAGCTCCGCCGCGATGTTCTTTCCAGCAGCCTTCTGTTTCGCTCCAGCGCACTTCTGCTGCGGCGTCGTCTTCGCCACCGCCGGCTGCACGCCCGCAGCCAGCAGCGCCGACAGAAGGAATCCAACGGAAATGGTCTTGAGCATCGTCGTGTGTGCTCCTTCCGCGATCAGTCGCGGACGTAGGAGATGAACTTGTACTGCCCGTCCACCTCGGCAATTGATCCGATGCGCAGCTCGTCCTCGGTGCCGTCCTTGCGCTCGAGCATGAGGCTGAGCTGCTTGTAGGCACGGTAGCCCGCGTATTCTTTCGTGCCCTTGCGGTACTTGATCGACTTGAGCTTGAGCGGTTCGCCGCCCCAGGCGGCGATGAGGTTGGCTTCGGTGTAGACCGACTTCGTGTCGAGGACGCTCCAGAAGTAGCGGCTCGCCTGGTCGTGGTGGTCGTACTCGTGCGGCGGGCGGCCGGGCTCCCGACTGCCCGGGAGCACGATGTCGAGATACTCCGTCTCGGTGACCCGCAGACCCCGGATCGTATCCTTGTCCTTGGCGGCGAGCGCTTCGAGGAACCGCGCGACAAGCGCGTCGACCGACGCGGCCCCGTTCGTGAACCGGTCGGCCGCGGGCGGAGCGGCCGGGGTCTTTGCGGAAGCCGTCGTGACCACGGGGGCGTCCCCGTGGGCCCACGTGCATGGTGTCGTCGCAGACGCGAGGAAAGCCAGCACGAGCGCTGGCCGTCGTCCGCGAAAGCCGCCGAATCTCATTTCCATTCCCCCTCTGAATGAAGCGAGTCGACGTGAACGAGCGGGCCGGGACGGCGTTGCACCACCCCGGCCCGCTCTCGTCAGATCACTGCAGCTCGAAGCTCACCCACGGAGCGGTGAGCCACGTCGTGCCGTTCGGATCGAACGCACCGATGTAGTTGGTGGTGTCGAAGAACGGGTCGATGGTCTTGCAGTCCATCGCCAGCGAGGTCACCAGTGGCTGGCTGCCGTCGGGCTTGTACTGGCTCAGGTCGGTCTGCGAATCGCCCAGACCGCGGCCGTACTTCACGTTGATGCCCGGATCCGGTCCGACCGTCGTCGGGTCCGCCGGTACGAGCGACTTCTGCGTCGCGAAGAGGTCCCACGCCTGCGCGGGCGTGCAGGGCCCCGTGCCGAAGGCGGCGTTGCCGACGACCTGCTTCTTGCCCGTGACCGCGCCGTCGCCGGCGAAGCCGTTGTCGAAGAAGAGGCTGTGCTCGACGATGAGCGCCGGCCGGTCCGCGGTCGGCGTGTGGAGGGTCGACGACGAATCACAGGTGTTGAGGCTCGTCGACTGATCGCGGAAGTCGATGCCCGCGATCCGGTAGTGTGCCATGATCGTGTTGGCGACGTGCCCCGCGGTGCCGCGCCGGAAGAAGATCGCTTCCTCCGTGCCACCGAGACCGACGGAGGGCTGGAGCGCCGTGCCGATCATGGTCATGTTGCAGTACTTCGGGTTGCTGCGCGGGAGCAGGTCGAAGCCGTTCTCGTTGTTGTCCCACTCGAACCCTTCGTTGCCGGCGTTCTGCATCACGGGCTGGTAGTACTGGCCGAGCCCGTACTGGATCATGCCCGTGGTGCCGAGCTGCTGGTCGAAGTTGTCGTCGCCGCAGCCGGTCGAAACGAGGTACTTGCCGTTCCAGGTGCCGCCGAAGGCCTCCTGGCAGTCATCGAAGCCGATGTTCGCCTGGACGTGGTCGTAGACGGTGCCACGGCCCATGGCGTTCAGCGTGATGATGTTGAGCTCGTTGTCGGGCGTCAGTTCCTTGCCCGAGAACTCGACGCGCACGAACTCGACGATGCCGCTCGAGTCGTTGGCGTCGGTGCCCCCGAACGGGATGCCGACGAGTCCTTCGGCGAAGCACTGGTTGCCGGGGCAGTTGACCGGCGCCTTGCCGTTGATGGTGAGACCACCCCAGTCGCCCGGGTGACCCGTGCCGTTGTCGAGGTGATCGCTGCTCTGCATGAGGATCGGCTGCGCCGCCGTCCCCTTCGCGATGATCTTCGACCCACGGAGGAAGATCAGGGCCGACGTGTCGCTGGGACCGCCGTTGCCGGGCGTCGGCGGGTTCTTGCCGGCGACGATGACGCCGGGCTTCATCGTGATCGCGACCTTGTCGGCCACGAACGTGAGCCCGTCGACGTTGACGCGGCAGCCGGTCGGCCACACCTGGCTCGAGGAGATCGTCCCCGAGACCGTGGCCTGGCCGGTCCAGGTTTCGCCATTCGGTCCGTTGCCGGCCGGACCGTTGCACGCGATGACCGGGCCCGGGCCCGTGCAGATCGGAAGCAGGGTCGGGTTGCCGGCCAGGAAGTTCAGCAGGATGACGACGTCCGCGATACTGATGGCGCCGTCCTGGTTCATGTCGCCGCAGGCCACGGCGCCGGCGCCTCCACAGAGGGCGGCACCGGACGCCGGGTTCGCGACCACCTGGAGGAGCAGGAGGGCGTCACCGATGGTGACGCTGTTGCTGTTGTTGAGGTCGCCGCAGGCTGCCGCTCGCGCCGACCCACCGGAGGTCGCCACGCCGATCAACACGGCGAGGCCGACCGCAAATCCCTTCAACGCCTTTCTCATCATGGTCTCCTTGGGAGTCCGTTGGTTGATGTCGTGTGTCGTCATGCGTCAAGCTTTACGGAGCCTCGATCACGGTGATCTGGCAGGTCACACCGGGCACCGGCTCGCCGAGGTGATCAACCGGATCGGTGATCTGGCAGGACGAGGTCGTGATTTGCTTCTGGCTCACGCAGTTGTTGTTGCTCGGGCAGCCACCAACCGGCGTGATGGTGCCGTCGCAGGTCCCCGGAGTGCTCGGCGGGAAGTGGCCGTTGCCGCAGACCGGCGGGTCGAAGATGGTGGCGCAGCCCTTGGTAGCGGCGCCGTTGTTGGCGAAGTTGCCAACGCGGCCGCACTCGAAGCTCGCCGTGCAGGTCGCGCTGTCGACCGGCGCGCTGGCACAGTCGACGGTCTCAGTTGCCGTGGTGCAAGTCCCCCCGACGTTTCCGGAGGTGCACTTGAGCGTGCCGGTGTCACACGAGCCCAGTGCCCCGACCATGGCGCCCGGGGCGCACAGGCCGAGCGTGCAGCCAGCGGCCGTACAGTCGGCGTAGCTGATGCTCCCCTTGTGGCCGCACTGGCAGGCCACCGCGTTCTCGGGATCGGCGTTGCAGGCCTCGATGTCGGCGTCCGGGCAGCACCCGAAGACGTTCGGGTTCCGGCTGCAGACGTTCTGGGCCATCGCCGTGCAGGTGTCGAAGGTCACGGCGTAGAGGGAGCCGGAAGCGATGAACTCGGTCGCGTTCGCGAACGAGACGGAGAAGAAGTTGTTCTCGTCGTCGACTGCGTTGAGGCCGCCGCTCGGGAAGAGCTGCACCGAGGAACGGACGACGCTCGAGTTCCCCTGGCCAGGAACCGTGATCTCGAAGCCCGGGTAGTTGAAGCCGACGCTCACGCCGGCGAGCTGCGCGCCGCCGGGGATGTCGAGGTTCACCGTGACGATGCGGTGACCCACGCTCGGTGTGCAGGTGTTGGCCTCGAGCTCACAGAGGTGGTTGCAGCCGTCGCCGTCGACGAGGTTGTTGTCGTCGCACTGCTCGGTCCCCTCGACGACGCCGTTGCCGCACGTCTGCGTGACGACCGGCAACGTCTGGTAGAGCGCCTTCGCGAGCGCCTGGCCGGCGCCGACCGCGCCGTCGATCGCGCAGCTCGGCAGCGGGCTGCACCCGCCGACGTCGGCCCCGGTGAGCGTGCCGCACTTGGCCGGGATGTCGGTGGTGGCCTTCCCGACCGACTTGGCGCCCGCATCCACGCAGGACGCGTCGAGCGCGCCGAAGGACGCAGCGCCCTTGTCCTTGCCCTTCTGGCACTTGGTGGAGTTCTTGACGATCTCGTTGACGATCGCGGTCCGGTCCTTCGCGATCGCCTCGAGGCACTTCTTCTTGGCCTTGTCGCCCATCAGGTTCGAGTTGCCGAGCACCAGCAGCGAGTTGCCGCCGACGCTGTCGTCGACCACCGGATAGAGCGCCCCCGCGGGGTCGCTGCCGGTGAAGTTCGTGAGAATCGGGTTGCCGCCGGGACACTTGGCGCCGATCGCCGCCGTCGCCTTGGTCTTCGCCTTCGCGTACTTACCCTTCGGGTCGAAGGCGGGCTTGGTGACGTCGTTGCAGTCGCCGCTCGTCGCCGCGGCCTTGTCCTGGGCCTTGTGGCACGCGTCGGCGTCCTTGAAGCCGGCCGAAATCACGCCGGCGACGCTCTTCGCGATCATACCCCGGCAGTTCTCTGCCGCCTTGTCGGCTCGGGCGGGACCGGCCAGCCCGAACGTCGAAGCGCTCGCCGCCACGACGATCGCCAGGCGAACCCTCCTTCGCAATCTTCCGGAACTCATGCGACCTCCTCCGATGTGGTTGTGGGCGCCGTGGGGGCGTCCGTGTTTCGGAGGCGACTGTAGCAGTGAGGCATGACAGCTTGATGTATTGCCGGCGATCAGTTGAACAACTGGGCGTGTCGGGCGTCCCATGCTCATTCCTCCGGGTGACGGCGCGCGAATGGCACGCTAATCGGTCGCCGTTACGCTCACGTTGCGTTCCGGCTACCGGAGCGTTCGGGCGCCGACAGTTCGTGCGGCTGTAACCGCGTCGCAACCACGCCTGCCCTATGTGGGACCTCCCGATGGGAGGGCTCACGACGATGGGGCTACGAATCGTGGTCGGGGTCGCATGCCTCGTGCTGGCGCAGGCCGAATGGGGCCGGAGCCTTCACGCGCAGGCCACCGTGCCGACGGCAGGCGACACCGGAACGATCGCAGGCACCGTGCTCGACAAGGCCTCGGGCGAACCCGTGATCGAGGCCGGGGTGGAGGTCGTCGACCAGAAGATCAGCGTGAAGACGGACCTGGACGGGAAGTACACGCTCAAGCTGCCCCCAGGCCAGTACCAGCTCCGTATCGGCGCCGCCGGGTACCAGAGCGTGCGGCTCCAGGGAATCATCGTGAAGGTCAACACCGTCGCCAAGCAGAACGTCAGTCTCTCGGCGGCGGGGCAGGCCGGCGTTCAGGTGGTGGAGGTGATCGCGCAGGCGAACAAGGCCGCGGAGGCAACGCAGCTTCTGCAGCGCAAGAAGGCGGCCGTCGTCAGCGACACCGTGAGCGCGGAGGTCATCGCCAAGTCGACCTCGTCGGACGCGGCGCAAGTGGTCCAGCGCGTGCCCTCCGTCACCGTCAAGGACGACAAGTTCGTGTTCGTCCGCGGGCTCGGCGATCGCTACAGCAGCTCGTTGCTCAACGGCAGCCGCCTCCCCAGCACCGACCCGAATCGTCGCGTCACGCCGCTCGATCTCTTCCCGGCGTCGTTCCTCGAGTCGCTGAACATCATCAAGACGTATTCGCCCGAGCTCCCGGGAGACTTCACGGCCGGCCTGATCGACATCCATCTCCGGGAGTTCCCGGAGCAGCTGACCATGAGCGGAACGCTGACGACCGGCGGAAACTCCCAGACGACGTTCCAGCGCTTCCTCACGAGCCAGGGCAGCTCCCTCGACTACCTGGGATTCGGGGCGGACTTCCGTGAGGTCCCCGACAGCGTCCCCGACCACGACCATTTCCCGAACGCGGGCGTGGACCCTCTGGGCAACCAGGCGGCGGGGCGGGCCTTCCGCGACACCTGGGGTCTCGAATCGCAGATCGCGCCGCCCGACTCGGGGACGAGCATGTCCGTCGGGAACACGATCGGGAACTTCGGGTTCGAGCTCGGAGGCATCTACCAGAATAACTACGAGGCGGTCCACGGCGAACAGAAGCGCCTGTTCGTCAACGGCGGCAGCCTCGAAGACCCGAAGATCACCCAGGCCAGCAACTTCACACTCGACCGCGACACCTTCAAGACCCGTTTGGGCGGCGTCTTCACCGCGGCGTACAAGCTCGGCGACAACGACAAGTTCACGTTCCGCTCGCTCATCGACCGCAACACCGCCGACGAGACCCGCAACGGCTTCGGCGTCGTCGAGGCCCAGCCGAATCTGGAGCGAGAGGAAACGCGCTTCCGCTACACGGACCAGGAACTCGACTACGGCCAGCTCGGGGGTGAGCACAAGTTCCCCGGACTCTCGCTCGAGTGGCGGTCGGCGTTCTCCCGCAGCTCCCAGAACGAGCCGGACACCCGCCACCTGACCTATACCGGGCCACCGGGAACGCCCCTCCAGTTCACGGACGACGGCCTGGGCGGTCTCCGGCTCTTCAACGATCTCACCGAGTACCTGAGCGATTCGGCGGTCGACTTCACGCTCCCCTTCAAGACGGGACTCCCCTTCACCGACGTCTGGTCGGGGCTCGCGGCGAAGCTCAAGTGGGGCGGGTCGTACGCCTACCGCACCCGCGACACCAGCCAGCGGTTCTTCACCTTCGAGGTCCCGAAGGCGAGCTTCGACCTCACGCTGCCTCCCGAGCTCCTCCTCCAGCCCGCGAACATCGGCCCGGGGGGCATCACGGTCGACGAGAAGGAGAACAAGGTGAACGTGTCGCAGGAGATCGGCGGCGGGTATGCCATGGTCGATCTGCCGCTGGTCCAGGATCAGCTCCGTCTCGTGAGTGGCGTCCGCCTCGAGTCCTCGTTCATCCGGCTTCGTTTCAAGGACCAGCAGGGCAACGACACCCACGTCGACAAGAACGATCTGGATCCCCTCCCCGCCGCGAACCTCGTCTACACGCCGCGCGAGGACATGAACGTGCACCTGGGCTGGAGCAAGACCGTGTCGCGCCCCGACTTCCGGGAGCTGATCCCGTTGCTCTACGTCGAGCAACGGCAGGACTACGCGTTCGTGGGGAACCCCAACCTGATCGAGGCCCACATCGACAACTACGACCTCCGGTGGGACTGGTTCTTCAGCCCGCTCGAGCTGGCGTCCGTCAGCCTCTTCTACAAGAAGATGCAGGACCCCTTCGAGCAGAACATCATCCAGTTCTCCTCGTTCCTGGCGAAGTCGGTCCAGAACGCCGACAGCGCGACCTTCAAGGGTGTCGAGGTGGAGCTGCGGAAGGACTTCGGTTTCGTCTCGCCGGCGCTCAAGAACCTGAGCTTCCTGGTGAACGGGTCCTACATCGACTCCCAGGTCACCGAGCCGAAGAAGCCCGCGATCGCGTCGGCGCCCGTCACCGAGAAGAAGCACGCGGGCGTCGACGCGGCGCCCTACATCGTCAACGCGATGGTCGACTACACGCACCCGGACTGGGGGACGGCGCGGCTCCAGTTCAACAACATCGGCTCGCGCATCAACGCCGTCGGTACCTTCGGACTGCCGGACCTCCAGGAGGAGTCCCGGAACCAGCTCGACGCCGTCTTCCTGATCCCGATGAAGCGCTTCGGCTACCCGCTCACGTTGAAGCTCGGCGCGGAGAACCTCCTCGACGACCGCGTCCTGTTCACCCAGGGCGGCGAGCTCCAGCGCCTCTACACCAAGGGCATCAAGGTCGTCCTGGCGCTGACGTACAACTACAACTGACGCGGCGTTCGCTTGACACCGGCGCCGGGCCGCGGGTAAGCCGCGACGGTTCCGATGGGCGGCAACCTGCACGGCGTTCGCGTCCTCGACCTCACGGCCGAGCCCGGGTTCTTCACCGGCAAGCTGCTCGGCGACCTCGGCGCCGACGTCGTGAAGATCGAGCCGCCGGCCGGGGACGCCGCGCGCCGGCGCGCCCCGTTCTGGGGCGGCACGCCGGACCCGGAGCGGGCACTGGGCTGGCTCGCGCTCAACACATCGAAGCGCGGCATCACGCTCGACGTCGACCGCCCTGCCGGCCGCGACCTCTTCCTCCAGCTCGCCGCCGGCGCCGACGTCGTGCTCGAGACCACCGCGCCGGGCCGGATGCAGGCGCGCGGGCTCGGCTGGGACGTGCTCCACGCGCGCAATCCGCGATTGATCCTCTGCTCGATCACCCCGTTCGGCCAGACCGGGCCGTACGCCGGGTGGCGCGGCTCCGACCTCACGGTCGCCGCGATGAGCGGCAACCTCTGGTGCACCGGCGACCCCGACCGCGCGCCGGTCCGCTGCGCGATGCCGGTGTCACATTACCACGCGGGGATCGAGGCGGCCGTGGGCGTGGTGTTCGCGCTGCTCGCGCGCCGGCGCACCGGCGAGGGACAGCACGTCGACGTGGCGCTCCACGAGGCGATGGTGGCGCCCAACGTCGGCACCGCTGCGATGGCGGCGATGAGCACCAAGTTCCGCGGCCAGCGCAGCGGCGCCGCGATCCGCCTGGGACAGAGCACGCAGCGCGAGATCTGGCCCTGCAAGGACGGCTGGGTCTCGTTCGCGATGCGCGGCGGCCCGGCGCGCATCCCCGGCTTGGTGGCGATGGTGAAGTACATGGCCGAGAACGGCATGGCGTCGCCGGAGCTCCAGGCCAAGGACTGGAAGACGTACAACCACAACCTGCTCACGCAGGCCGAAGCCGACGCGCTGGGGAACGAGTTCGGCGCGTTCTTCCTGACGAAGACAATGGCGGAGCTGTACAAGGCCGCGGTCGAGCGGACCCTGATGCTGGCGCCCGCCAACACCGCGCGCGAGATCGTCGCGTCGGAGCAGCTCACGGCGCGCGGGTTCATCGTCGACGTCGACCATCCCGGGCGCGGGACACTGCGCTTCCCGGGACCGGTGGCGCGCAGCACCTCGACCGACCCCGCGGCAACCGCGATCGGCATCCGCCGTGCGGCGCCGCGGCTCGGCGAGCACACCGCCGAGGTGCTGGCCGAGATCGGCGTCACCGTGGATGCGCTCGCCCGGCTCCGCGCCGACGGGGTGGTCGCATGATCGAGCTCTTCCGCGGCATGCGGCTGCTCGAGTTCGGCGGCGGCGCCGCCGGCCCGGTGTCGACGCGCTACTTCGCCGACCACGGCGCGACCGTGATCCGCGTCGAGTCGCGGCAGCGTCCCGACTTCCTCCGCATCCTGCGCCTCACGCCGGACTCGAAGGGCGGCCTCGACGGGGCCGAGCACTTCAGCGTGCTGAACGCCAACAAGCTCTCCGTGGCCCTCAACCTGTCGAAGCCCGAGGGCGTCGCGGTCGCGCGGCGGCTCGCGCTGTGGGCCGACTGCATCGCCGAGAACTTCGCGCCCGGCGCGATGGCGAAGTGGGGGCTCGAATACGCGTCGCTGGTGAAGGACCGCCCCGACCTGGTGATGATCAGCACGTGCTTGAACGGCCAGACCGGCCCCGAGCGGCACTACCCCGGCTTCGGCGGCCAGGGCTCCGCGCTCGCCGGCTTCAACCACCTCACCGGCTGGCCGGATCGCGAGCCCGTCGGCCCGTACGGCACGATCACGGATTCGCTCTCGCCGCGCTTCGCGACGATGCTGCTCGCGTCCGCGCTGCTGCACCGCGAGGAGACCGGCCAGGGGCAGCTCATCGACCTGTCGCAGGTCGAGGGCGGGATCGTCTGCCTCTCGGAGTTCGTGGTCACGTACACGGCCAACGGCGAGACCATCGACCGGGCCGGCAACCGCTCGCGGCACGCCGCGCCGCACGGCGTCTTCCGCTGCCTCGACCGCCCGGGCACGCAGGCCACCGACCGCTGGGTGGCGATCGCCGTCCACGACGACGCCGACTGGCAGCGGCTCGTCGACGTGCTGGGCCGCCCCACGTGGGCCGTCGACCCGACGCTCGCCACGACCGCCGGACGGCTCGCGCGCGTGGGCGAGATCGAGTGCCACCTCGAGGGCTGGACGCGCACGCAGACCGCGCTCGACGTCGCGACGCGCCTGCAGGCGGCCGGCGGCGACGCCCGCCCGGGCGAGG
>Ga0335069_10012403_pt1 | contig 11991 bp, 10 predicted proteins | sample Lox_Sample_11_FD_206714 | JGI IMG/M metagenome (GOLD analysis project Ga0335069, IMG submission 206714) | Soil microbial communities from Loxahatchee National Wildlife Refuge, Florida, United States - Lox_Sample_1.1 | ecosystem: Environmental > Terrestrial > Soil > Wetlands | place: USA...
CCCTTTCGGCAGGCCGAGTTTTGCGGCGATCGTCTCGGCGATGTCGGCGAGCGTTCGCCTTGCGCCGATGGGGCCCGTCGGCGCGCCGGCGCCGAAGGCGAGGATCGGCACATGCTCGCGCGTATGGTCGAAGCCGCGATAGGTCGGATCATTGCCATGGTCGGCCGTGAGGACGCAAAAGTCGTCCGGCCGGAGCGCCGCCTCGATCTCGGTCAGGCGCCTGTCAAAGGCCTCCAGGCATGCTGCGTAGCCGGGAACGTCGCGCCGGTGGCCGTATTCGGTGTCGAAATCGACAAGGTTGACGAAAATGAGCCCGCCGTCCGGAGTGGTCCTCAACGCGTCAAGCAAAAGATCGACGTTGCCGTCGTTGCTCTTGCCCTTTCGCTCATCCCCGGTGTCGCGATGGGCGAAAATGTCGCCGATCTTGCCGATCGTCACGACCGCGCGGCCCGCCTTCGTCGCGCGCTGCAAAATGTTGCCGTCGGGCGGCGGCATGGCGAAATCCTTGCGGTGGGCTGTGCGGACGAAATCTTTCGCCATCCGGCCGACGAACGGGCGGGCGATAACGCGGCCGATCTTCAAGGGATCGCAGAGTTTGCGCGCGATGCGGCAGAGATCGTAGAGCCGTTCGAGACCAAACGCTTCTTCGTGCGCGGCGATTTGCAGCACCGAATCGGCCGAGGTGTAGCAGATCGGCTTTCCCGTCTTCAGATGCTCTTCGCCGTACTCCCCGATGACGGCGGTGCCGGATGCGTGCTTCATCGCCAGAATTCCAGGCAGTCCGCACTCGGCGATGAGCGCCGCCGTTAGCGACTCCGGGAACGCCGGGATCGATTCCGGGAAATAGCCCCAGTCGAAATCGACCGGGGTGCCGGCGATCTCCCAATGACCGGACGGCGTGTCCTTGCCGCGCGAGGTCTCGATCCCGTAGCCCCACTGGCCGATTGGCTTCGGCATCGCGAAGCCTAAAGGCGCGCGCCCCGTGGAAGCCTCCATCGCGTGGCCGAGACCGAGCGCCTCGAGGCGCGGCAGACGGAGCGGCCCGCGCCGGAAGCCCTCGCGGTCGCCCAAGCCTTTGGCGCAGGCCCCGGCGATATGGCCGAGCGTGTCGGCGCCTTCGTCGCCGTAAGAAGCCGCGTCCCCGGCGCCGCCACAGCCGGCCGAATCGAGCACGATGAGGATGGCGCGCGGCATCAGCCTATGCGCGCCCACATACTGAGAAGCGATGCGCCACATCGCGTCTGGATGGATGCTTGAGGAGGCTGCGCCGCCAGCGCCCGCTGGAACGTCCTTCGAGACGCGCGTCGCTTCCGGCGCCGCTCCTCAGGACGAGGCGGCTCAGGTCTTTGGGGTTCATTGGCTCACAGCGCCGGTTGGAATGGCCTCGTTCGCGAAGGCGGCGGCGAACAGCGCGCGGGTGTACTCGTCGCGCGGGTTCGAGAACACCTGCGCCGCTTCGCCGCTCTCGACCACGCGTCCGCGCCGCATCACGACGATCTCGCTTGCGAGCGCCCGCACGACCCTCAGGTCATGCGAGATGAAAAGATAGGCGAGCTTGCGCCGCTTCTGCAATTCTCGCAACAGGTCAACGATCTGCGCCTGGATCGAGACGTCGAGCGCCGAGGTCGGCTCGTCCAGCACGACGAATTTGGGGTCGAGCGCCATCGCCCGAGCGATTGCGATGCGCTGGCGCTGGCCGCCGGAGAACTCATGCGGGTATCGGTCGAGGCTCGACGGATCGAGCCCAGTGTCAGCAAGCGCGCGCTCGACCACGCGGCGCCGCTCGCCGGCGGTGAGCTTCGTTCCTTGCGCGATCAATCCCTCCTCGACAATTTCAGCCACCGACATGCGCGGCGAAAGCGAGCCGAACGGGTCCTGAAAGACGACCTGCATGTCGCGCCGCAGCGGCCGCATCGCCCTCGAGTTCAGACCGTCGATCGCGCGGCCGAGAAAGGCGATAGGCCCATCGGAGCGGATGAGGCGCAGCATGGCGAGCCCGAGCGTCGTCTTGCCTGAGCCGGATTCGCCGACGACGCCGACCGTCTCGCCTTCGCGCACTTCGAGCGAGACGCCGTCCACCGCTTTCACGTAGCCGACCGTGCGGCGCAGAAGCCCACGCTTGACCGGGAACCACACGCGCAGGTCCTTCGCGCCGGCGATGGCGGGGGCGCTCTTGTCGGCCGGCGGTGGATCGCCCTTGGGCTCGGCGGCGAGCAGGGCGCGGGTATAGGCATGCTGCGGATTGGCGAACACGTTCGCCATGCGCCCGGCCTCGACGATCTCGCCTTTCTGCATGACGATGACGTCGTCGGCGATCTTGCGCACGACATTGAGGTCGTGGGTGATGAACAGCATCGCCATGCCGAGCTTCGCCTGCAGGTCCTTGAGCAACGTCAAGATCTGCGCCTGGACAGTGACGTCGAGCGCGGTCGTCGGCTCGTCGGCGATCAAGAGGTCCGGCCGGTTGGCGAGCGCCATGGCGATCATCACCCGCTGGCGCTGGCCGCCCGAGAGTTGGTGGGGAAAGGCACCGAGGCGCGAGGCCGGATCGACGATGCCGACTTCGCTCAAAAGCTCGACGATGCGCGCCTTCGTCGCCGCGGCGCGCCCGTGATGCAGCGCGATGATCTCGCCGATCTGCCGGGCGATCGTGTGCAGCGGGTTCAAGGACGTCATCGGCTCCTGGAACACCATCGTGACGGCGCCGCCGCGCATCTCGCGCAGCTCCGCGTCCTTCATTTTCAGGACGTCGCGGCCGCGGAAAAGAATTTCACCGGTCGGGTAGCTGGCGGCCGGCTGGGGCAACAGGCGGACGATGGCCTGCGCAGTCACCGTCTTACCGGAGCCGGATTCGCCGACTAGCGCCATCGCGCGGCCCTTCTCGAGCCGGAACGAGACGCGCTCGACGACCGCCTTGCGCTCGCCCGCCTGCGCGAAGGCGATGGAGAGGTTGCGAACCTCGATGAGCGGCGCCTCGGCTCTCAACTGAAGGTCTTTCTGGGGTCGAACGCGTCGCGCACCGCTTCACCGATGAAGATGAGCAGCGACAGCATGAGCGCGGTCGCGGCGAAGGCGGAAAGGCCGATCCACGGCGCCGACAGGTTCGACTTGCCCTGAAGCAGAAGCTCGCCGAGCGAGGGGAAGCCCGGCGGCATGCCGAGGCCGAGAAAATCGAGCGAGGTCAGCGTCGAGATCGAGGAATTGACGATGAACGGCAGGAAGGTCAGCGTCGCCACCATCGCGTTCGGCAGCACGTGCTTGATGATGATCCGCGTGTTGGAGACGCCGAGCGCGCGCGCGGCGTTGACATATTCGAAGTTGCGGGCGCGCAAGAATTCCGCGCGCACGAGGTGCACAAGACTGACCCAGGAGAACAGCAGCAGGATCGTGAGGAGCACAAAGAAGCTTGGCGCGAGGATCGCCGACAGGATGATGAGAATGTAAAGATGCGGCAGCGACGACCAGATCTCGATCACCCGCTGCATCGCAAGGTCGAGCCAGCCGCCGAAATAGCCCTGCACGGCGCCGGCGAACACGCCGATGACCGAAGAGATGCCGGCGAGCGTCAGCCCAAAAAGGACCGATATGCGGAAGCCGTAGAGGAGGCGCGCGACAATGTCGTGGCCGTCCTGATCGGAGCCGAGCCACAGGGGCTCGAGCTTGCGGCAGGGGAAAACGACGGCGGCGGCGTCCTTGACGCCCCGCTTTTCGAGCGCGACGCGGCAAGTCTCGTCGCTGAGGAGCCAGGTCGGGGGCGTCGGCAACGGCGTCGGCGGATTGAGGATGGTCGTCGAATTGGCGAAATGGATCGGCGGCCAGATCATCCAGCCGTGCGCGTTCACTTCGTCGGCCACGAACGGATCGCGGAAGTCGGCCTGCGCCTGGAAGCCGCCGAACTTGTCCTCGGGATAATCGACGAACACCGGGAAGAGGAGCTCGCCCTTGTAGTAGGCGACGATCGGCCGGTCATTGGCGATGAAATTGGCGAAAAGCGCGCAAACGAACAGGACGAGGAAGATCTTGAGCGACCACGCGCCGCGCTTGTTGCGGCGGAAATTGTCGAGCCGCCGCCGGTTCATGGGCGAGAGGCGCAGCCAGGGGCGCTCGGGCTTCCGCTCTTGCGGCGGCGCCGGCTCGCCGCTAACGTCACGGCCGTCTCCGGACTTGATCCGGGGATCGTTCCGGCCATTCACGTCCTGGCGCGACGTGAGTTCCGTCATGGCTTTAACGCCAAATCGGATCGGCTCGGCAACCGCGTCTCCTCGGCGGACGGATTGAGCAGAAATGCGCGGATGGCCGGCTCAAGAGCGGCCATGACGGCGGTGAGCGTCGCGCCGAGCTCCATCACACCTCGCGCGTCTCGAAATCGATGCGCGGATCGATCACGGTGTAGGTGATGTCGGAAATGAGGTTCACGACAAGCCCGATGAGGGCGAAGATGTAGAGGTTGGCGAGCACTACCGGATAATCGCGCTGGATCAGCGAATCGTAGGAAAGATAGCCGAGTCCGTCGAGCGAGAACACCTGCTCGATGAGCAACGAGCCGGTGAAGAAGGCGGCGATGAAGGCGCCCGGGAACCCGGCGATGACGATGAGCATCGCGTTGCGGAACACGTGCCCGTAGAGGACGCGCCGCTCGGTGAGGCCCTTCATGCGCGCGGTCTGCACATACGCTTTCTTGATCTCGTCGAGGAACGAGTTTTTCGTCAGCAGCGTCGAGGTGGCGAATGAGCCAAGCACCAGCGCCGTCACCGGTAGCGTGACGTGCCAGAGGTAGTCGAGAATCTTGTGCGGCCAGTCGAGGTCGGCGAAATTGTCGGAGGTCAGGCCACGCAAGGGAAAGATCTGCCAGAACGAGCCGCCGCAGAAGAGCACGATCAAGAGCACCGCGAAGAGGAAGTTTGGGATCGCGTAGCCGAAGATGACGATCGCCGAGGTCGCGGTGTCGAAGCGCGAGCCGTCCTTAACCGCCTTTCTCACGCCAAGCGGAATCGAGATCACGTAGGAGATGAAGGTCATCCACATGCCGAGCGAGATCGAGACCGGCAGCTTCTCGCCGATGAGCTTCAAGACGGGCGTGTCGCGGTAGTAGCTCTTGCCGAAATTGAAGGTGGCGTAGTCGCGGACGAGAATCCAGAAGCGTTCGAGTGCGGGCTTGTCGAATCCGTATTGCTTCTCAAGCTCCTTGATGAATTTGGGATCGAGGCCCTGGCTGCCGCGGTAGCGCGAGGAGATGTCCCCGCCGGCCTGGGCGGCGGCGCCGCCGACCTGCCCCCCGCCGCCGCCGAAGCCGGCGGTCGAGCTTTGATCGGCGCCTTGCAGCTGCGCGATCGCCCGCTCGACCGGCCCGCCCGGCACGAACTGCACGATGGCGAACGACACCGCCATGATCCCGAGGATGGTCGGGATCATGAGCAGGAGACGGCGGACGATATAGGCGAGCATGTTCGGTTAGCTTGCCCTATGCGCGAGGCCGCTAGAGCCCAATCTTCTTCGCCTTTGCTTCGTCCCACCACCAGGTGCCGGGCGCGCCGACGCCGAGCTTCGGCTGCGTCTGGGGTCGCGCGAACGCGTCCCAATAGGCGACCCAGTAGGTGTCGCGATACCACATCGGCACCCAGTAGCGGCCGGCGCGCAAAACCCGGTCGAGCGCCCGGCAGGCGGCGTTGAGTTCGGGGCGCGACCGGGCGGCGGCGATCGTCTCGACGAGGGAGTCGACCGCCGGATCCGACACGCCGGCGAGATTGCGGGAGGCGTTCTGTTTGGCGGCCTCCGACGTATAGACGTTGCGCAGGTCGACGCCCGGCGTCGTCGAGCCGCCGCTGGCCGCCGTGACCACGTCGTAGTCGAAGGCGTCGGTGCGGCTCTTGTATTGCGCGGCGTCGACAATGCGCATGTTGGCCTGGACGCCCAGCTTGGCGAGGTTCTGAATGAACGGCATCGTGTGCGGCTGCAGCGCGCTCGAGGAATCGAGGAACTCGATCGTCAGCGGCTTGCCGTCCGGCAGCTTCATGACGCCGCCGTCGCGCTTGCAGCCGGTCGACAAGAGCAGCTCGTAGGCGCGCTTAAGCAGCGTTCGATCGCTGCCCGAGCCGTCGCTGATGGGCGGGAGGTACGGCTCCCCGAACACCTCGGGCGAAAGCTTGGCGCGGAGCGGCTCCAAGAGCTTCAGCTCGTCGGGCGTGGGCTTGCCCCTCGCCTCCATGTCGCTATTGGGGAAAAATGAGACGACCCGCTTGTAGGCGGAATACATGATGTTCTTGTTCGTCCACTCGAAATCGAAGCAGAGGCCGATCGCTTCGCGCACGCGCGGGTCCTTGAACTGGTCGCGGCGTGTGTTGAGATACCAGCCTTGCGTGCGCGATGGCGCGCCGTCATGCAGCACCTCCTTCTTGATCCGTCCCTCGTTGACGGCCGGGAAGTCGTAAGCGGTGGCCCAGAAGCGCGAAGTGAACTCCTCATGGTAGTTGATGGCGCCCGCCTTGAACGCCTCGAAGGCGACTTGCCGCTCGCGGTAATATTCGAAGCGCAGTCGGTCGAAATTGTTCTGGCCGAGGTTAACCGGCAGTTTCGCGCCCCAATAGTTCGAGTCGCGCTCGAACTCGATGAAGCGCCCCTGCTCGAAGGTCTTCACCTTATAGGGACCGGAGCCGAGCGGCGCGTCGAGCGTGGCGGCCGTGAAATCGCGGCCCTTCCACCAGGCGGCGGAGAAAACCGGCATGCCGACGACGATGAGATGCGCGTCGCGGCTGCGTCCCTCGACGAAACGCACATGGACGACGTCGTCGCCCTCGGGCGCGGCGGAATCGACTTCCTTCAGGAGCTGGGCGTAGATCGGATGGCCCTTGTCCTTCAAAATGTTGAGCGAGAAGGCGACGTCGGCGGCGGTGACCTTGGAGCCGTCGGAGAAGCGCGCCTCGGGCCTGAGCCTAAAGCGGTAGTCGAGCTTGTCCTTCGAGACGCGCACCGACTGCGCGAGGAGGCCGTACACCGAGTCCGGTTCGTCGCCGTTGCCGGTCATCAGCGTGTCGAAAGTGGCCGACATGCCAGCCGCGCCGTTGCCCTTCCAGCTATAGATGTTGAGCGTGTCGAAGGTCTCGAAATTCTGGTTGCCGCTCGTGCCGGTGATCTGCAGCGACAGCAGGCCGCCCTTCGGCGCGTCGGGGTTGACGTAAGATAGGTGCGGGAAGTCGGGCGGCAGCGCGAGATCGCCGAACGACGAGAGGCCGTGCGTCTCGCCGGAATCGTCCGCGAAAGCAGGCGGCGAACGGGCGAGCCAGACTGCGAGCGCGCCGCCCGCGCCCAATTGCAGGGCCTGCCTGCGACAAAGAGGTGTCATGACGAAGTCGCTTTCGAATCCCACGCCGTCTAGCCCGTCGGGAGGCTCTTTGCCAGCGACAGCGGCGAAATCGAGGCGGCGTTTGGGTCTCAGGGCATTACATATTGTTAACGGGACGCCCCGCGCCTAGTCTTGGCCGCAGATGATTGGCGTAAGTCCGAATCCGGTACTCTCGAAGAACGTCGCGCTGTGCGCCCTGCGGCCGGCTGACGCGGAAATAGCGGCGCAGACGATTCGCGCCGCTTTCCTCGCGCAACGCCTCACCACGTGTCCACCCTCCTCCGCGCTCGGCGAAACTGCGGAAACGGTCGCGGCCAAAATCGCGACCGGCTGCGGATTTGGCGTCTTTTCGGAAGAAAAGCTGGCGGCGGTCGCCCTCTGGCGGCTCGATGACGGCGTTTTCTTGATCAGCCGCGTCTGCGTGCTCCCGAGCGCGCGCGGGCGCGGAATGGCGCGCATGTTGATGGCCGCCTGCCAAGCCGAAGCAGGACGGCTGGGCGCCGTGCGCATGCGTCTGCGGGCCCGGCTCGAATTGCCGGAGAACGAGCGCATGTTTGAGCGCTTCGGCTTTCAGCGCGTCCGGGTCGAGGCGCATGCGGGTTTCGACCAGCCGACGAGGGCGGTGACGGAGAAGCCGCTCTCGTGAGCTCGGCGGCCCTCACTGAAAGGCCTGGCCTCGTGACCATTGATCTCGGCGCGCTCGCCGAGAACTGGCGGAAGCTCGCGCTGATGGCGGCGCCCGCCGCCTGCGCCGCCGTCGTCAAGGCCGACGCCTACGGGATTGGCCTTTCCAAGGCGGCGCCCGCGCTCTGGGCCGCGGGGGCGCGCGACTTCTTCGTCGCGCATCTGGCGGAAGGCGCCGCGCTGCGCCGGCTGCTGCCCGAAGCTGCAATCTACATTCTCAACGGCGTCGAGACGGACGCCGCGCCCGCGGACTATGCGGCGCTCGCCTTGAGGCCCGTTATCGGCTCGGCCGACGAGTTGGCGCGCTGGGCGGCGTTTTCGCGCGTGCGGGGCCGGCGACTCCCATGCGCGCTGCATCTCGACACGGGGATGAACCGGCTCGGCTTCGAATCGCTCGCGGCGCTCGCGGCCGCGATGGAGAAGCACGAAGCGATGAGCGGCGCCGAGCTCCTCATGAGCCACTTCGTGTCGTCGGAACTGCCGGATGATCCCATGAACGCGAAGCAGATGGCGCTGTTCGCCGCAGCGAGGTCGGCGTTCCCGCATCTGAAAGCGTCGCTCGCCAATTCGTCGGGCATGTTTCTGCCCGGCGCTCCAATGCACGACCTCGCCCGGCCGGGCTATGCGCTCTACGGCGGCAACCCGACGCCGGGCCAGCCGAACCCGATGCGGACGGTCGTGTCGCTCACCGTCGCGATCCAGCAGACGCGCTGGATCGAGGCGGGGGCGAGTTGCGGCTATAACGCCCAATGGACGGCTGAGCGCCGGACGCGGCTTGCCACGCTGCTTGCCGGCTACGCTGACGGCCTGCCGCGCACGGCCGGCGCCATGCTCGGAAGGGCCGGCGCGGAGGTAATGATCGCCGGACGCCCCTGCCCGCTCGTGGGGCGGGTTTCCATGGACCTTTGCGTGGCCGACGTCACCGAATTGCCGGAGGACGCGGTCCGGTCGGGCGTGCGAGCCGAGTTCTTCGGCGAGGCGATCGCGCTCGACGATTTCGCGACGCGCAGCGGCACGATCGGCTACCAGATCCTGACGGGCCTGGGGCGGAGATACCGGCGGGAGTATTTCGAGTTTGGTGGATCATGACAACCGAGAGCCGATCGAATTTCCGAGCCGATCCTGTTCGTAACGCGGCGCCAGACGCGTTGCTTGACCGGATCCTTTTCACCATTGACGCGAAAATTTGAGGCGTTGGTGGCTCGCCTCGACGCCCCGCCAGCGCGCGTCAAAAAGCTTCGCCGCGCCTTGAAGGCGCCCTCGCCTTGGGACAGGCCGTGGGCGCCTCGCGACGAAGCGCATGGTCTCGTCCCCGGCGGAGTCGCTCCGGGCGATGGCGCGAGCCTGCCTGCGGCAGGCTCTAAGCGAAACCGGGCGCGTTGACGTCGAGACCCAGATCAGCGGGGGACGGAGCTCAGCCGCGCTTTCTCTGGCCGCGATCGCTTCGAGGGCGAAGTGGGCTTGTGCTTTGCCGTCGGCATGGCGCCGAAACCTCAATGCCCCCGGCTCACGGCGAACTCGACCGCGTCGATGAGCGCGTGCTTCCACGGCGACGCCGGGAACAACTCGAGCGCGTCGCGCGCCATCGCGCCGTAATGGCGGGCGCGCTCCAGCGTGTCCTCGAGCGCGCGGTGGCGCCGCATCGCCGCGAGCGCGAATTCGAGATCGCCGTCCTCGATGCGGCCCTCCTCGAGGGCGCGGCGCCAAAAATCCCGCTCCGCTCCCGACCCGCGCCGGAACGCGAGCACGACCGGCAGCGTGATCTTGCCCTCGCGAAAATCGTCGCCGACGTTCTTGCCGAGTTTTGGCGAAGAGCCGCCGTAATCGAGAACGTCGTCCACCAGTTGGAAAGCGATGCCGAGGTTGGCCCCGAAGCCACGGCAGGCGGCGGCTTCCGCCTTGCCGCGGCCGGCGAGGATGGGCCCAACCTCGCAGGCGGCGGCGAAAAGCGCGGCGGTTTTGGCGCGAATGACGGCGAGATAGGCGTCCTCGGTCGTCTCGGTGTCCTTGGCGACCGAAAGCTGCATGACCTCGCCCTCGGCGATAACCGAGGCGGCGTTGGACAGCACTTCAAGGCAGGCGAGCGATCCAACCTCCACCATCATCTTGAATGCCTGGCCGAGCAGGAAATCGCCGACGAGCACGCTCGCTTCGTTGCCCCAGAGGACGCGCGCCGCCGTCTTCCCGCGCCGCATGTCGCTCTCGTCCACCACGTCGTCGTGCAACAACGTCGCGGTGTGCATGAACTCGACCGCAGCCGCCAGCTTGATGTGCCCCGCCGCCGCATAGCCGCACAGGCCCGCGGTGGCGAGCGTGAGAATCGGCCTCAAGCGCTTGCCGCCCGATGAAATGAGATGATTGGCGACTTCGGGGATGAGCGCGACGTCAGAGCCCGTGCGGGAAAGGATCGCCTGGTTGACGCGCTCCATGTCGGCGGCGACGAGCGCGGCGAGCGGCTCGATTAGGCGATCGGACGACTTTTCTTCGAGCGGAATGACCAGTCCCACAATCGCTTTTCCTTGCCAGCCAGCGGCCGCGACCATAAAGAGGCGCCAAGGACGCGGCAAGTGCGCCTCAGAGGCTCCTCGTTGGTCGAAATCCTGCGTACGAACGATCTCGTCCTCATCAGCGTGATCGAGTCGATATTGAATTCCGAGGGCGTGCGCTTTCTCGTCGCCGACCAGCATATGGCCGCGGTCGAGGGCTCGCTCGGGTTCCTGCCGCGCCGGATCCTGGTCGAATCGAAGGACGAAGCGCGCGCGCGCCGGGTTTTGGCTGACGCCGGCCTTGCCGGCGAACTCCGCGATGCGTGAGAGCGGAGCGCAAGCGGCTCTCGAGCCGGACCGTGAATTCTCGCTCGATGCCTGGTTCGGCGGCAAACTTATGCTCGCCCAGCCGAAATCCGGCCATCGGGTCGGCTCTGACGCGGCGCTGCTCGCCGCCGCGCTCGACGTCGTGGAGGGAAGGATTGTCGACGTCGGCGCCGGGGTCGGCGCGGTCGGACTCGCGCTCGCGTTCCGTGCGGAGCGCGCAAGCGTCGATCTTGTCGAGATCGACATGGGTCTCGCGCGCCTCGCCGCCTTGAACGCGGCGCGCAACGGGCTCGCCGCGCGCGTGCGCGCGCTGGAGCTCGACGTTATGGACGCAGGTGCTCGGGCGCGCGCCAACGTGCTAGACAATTCGGCCGATGCGGTTCTCACCAATCCGCCGTTCTACGCGGCTCGTTCGGTGCGCGTCTCGCCCGATCCCAAGCGCGCGCGGGCGCATGTGTACGCTGGATGCTCGGACGCGCCGCTGGTCGATTGGATGCGCGCCTGCATGGCGATCCTCAAGCCCGGCGGGCGTTTCGCGATGATCCACCGACCCGAGGCGCTGGCGGCGATCCTCGACGCGGCGCAATATCGCCTCGGCGCGCTCGCGCTGCTTCCCGTTCATCCGCGCCTCGGCGCGCCCGCCTGTCGCCTTCTCATCTGCGGCGTCAAGGGGTCGAAGGCCCCCTTGCGCATCGCGCCGCCGCTCGTGCTGCATAGCGCGGACGGGCGCTTCACGCCGGAGGCGGACGCGATCCATCGCGGCGCGGCGCTCCTGAATTGGGGCTTGTAGCCATCGAAAGCGGCGCCGGCGCTCGATTTGAGCGCAGTCTTCGGCCGGTCTATCCTGTCGGCAAACCAAGAGACGGCATGTCGGAACCCTTCATCAACCGCATTCGCGCGAGCCTCGACGAAATCGAGGCCGCCGGGCTCATGAAGCGCGAGCGCCTGCTGACCGGGCCGCAGGGCGGGCATATCCGCGTCGCGTCGGAGAACGGCGCGCGCGACATGCTCAACCTCTGCGCCAACAATTATCTCGGCCTCGCGGACCATCCCGAAATCATCGCCGCGGCCAAAAGCGCGATGGACGCGTTCGGCTTCGGCATGGCTTCGGTGCGCTTCATCTGCGGCGCGCAGACATTGCACCGCGAGCTCGAG
>Ga0335069_10012405_pt1 | contig 11988 bp, 12 predicted proteins | sample Lox_Sample_11_FD_206714 | JGI IMG/M metagenome (GOLD analysis project Ga0335069, IMG submission 206714) | Soil microbial communities from Loxahatchee National Wildlife Refuge, Florida, United States - Lox_Sample_1.1 | ecosystem: Environmental > Terrestrial > Soil > Wetlands | place: USA...
ATGAGGAGAGCTGCGGCAGTGTCGCTCATCGTCCCGGCAAAGCATGGCAGATTCCTTACAATTTCTCTGGAAATCGCTGATCTCCTTCTTCTGGATGACGACCCGATGGTACAAAAGGGGTACGGCTGGCTCCTGAAGGAGGCGAGCCGGAATCACCAAAAAACGGTATTCGACTTTGTATTGAAGCACAGAGCCGTAATGCCCCGGACAGCTCTACGGTACGCAATCGAATTAATGCCCCGGGATCTGAGAGCCGAAGCAATGAAAAAAACGACCTGACAATGAAGGGGTGACCGGGGCTGGCTGTTTACCGGATTCGCATTTTTCCGACGCGTTCCAGCTGCGACTTTCCGAAGCCCCCGGGGAGAGCGAACCCGATACGCAGACCCTGCTTATCCGGTTGCCGGACCAGATGCGGCCGGATTGATCAATGCCACCTATCAGGGAGCGGTAAAGACCGCCCAGTAAGTCCGGATTCTCACAAAGGACAGTGCCGGATACAGAGCCCGCATCTGAGTCCACCGAGAGTGGTGAAAAGATAATCCCGGCAGGCGTGCGTATCTATCGTTCCATCGGGCGAGAGGGCTCCCACCGGACAATTCTGTATACACTGCCGGCATGTATTGCACTCGCAGCGGACAAGTGACCTGCGTTCAGGAATATCCGGCTTGAGTGGTGCATCGGTGAGAACAGCCGTCATCCTCACCCGGGAACCGAACCCGGGAGTGATAAGGAGCTGGTTGAGCCCGTACTCTCCGAGCCCGGCCAGATATGCCGCATACTTAAGTGATATATCGGCCTTAAGGGTCTCCCGATCGGCATACCACATTCCGAATTCACTACCCTCCGTCGGGACGATAGATGCAAGATATCCTCGTCGTTCGAGGACTTGTGCAATCCGGAATGCGATTATCCGAAGGGTTGCGGTCCCTGCAATCAGGGTATTTGTATATTCTGCCCTTCCTTTAGGCAGAGGGAGGATGGACCCGCGGGGGATCCCGACCCCGATCACAATAATGAATTGTACGCCGGGCATGATTTCCTGCGGCCTGTTTCCGGTATATTCAGTGCCAAGGAATCCTGCAGCATCCGCTATTCCGGTAAAATCGGCACCCAGCTGCCGGCACTGTGTTTTAATCTCGGCAGAACTGATGGTTTGCATAATTCTTTTTTGTTGCCGGGAATTATGAACACGCGGATGAGCAACACAAAACCCGTTTTGTCTGGAAGGTTTTTGGATTTGCCGGATATCCGTTCACGAACCCGGGACGTGAGGATGCGATGCTGGTCGCATCTTTCAAGGGTAGAAATATCCGGACCCGGTCATTAAACACCTGATCCCAAGCACCGCTCTAATGGCCAATATGCCGTTAGATACTTGTATACCAGCCTCCAATGATGGAAAAAACCGGTTGTTCCTTTCAGGAATGCAGTATTGAATTATTCGATCTGCCTGATGTGATGACCGCTTCCCTCATCGAACTGGCGGGCAACTTCCTCTTTTATGGAACCGAGCATTTCCGGGTTGATCAATTTTCCAGCCATGACATGAATTTCCTTTTTGGAGGTCCCCGGGTTCATTTCGTAAGTGAGAACGAAGTCTTCGTTATTTGCCATCGCAGAAAAGAGCAGATCGGTAACTGCCTCGTGGAACGGTTTTTCCGGTTTTTTGCGGCGTCCTTTTCGGATAGTCATTACTGTTACGTTCACCGCCCTCAATAATAAAATATTCATCCGGAAGCAGCGTTTATTTGAAGTGCCGGTTTGTTACACATCAGGAGCTCCCTTGAGACTCAGGTGCCCTGTCCTTCAGATCCCCAGATTTTTCAGGAACCGATCGTGAAGCCGCAGATCGCACCCGAGTTCGGGATGGAACGACAGGGCCAAATGCTTGTCTTTCCCCACGGCAACAATTCCCTGGTCGACCCGTGCAAGCACGCGGACACCGGGATCGACACAGGAAACAAGGGGCGCCCGGATAAAGATCGCGTGGAACGGTCTTTTCCCCAGACCTTCGACACAGATATCCGTTTCGAAGGATTCCTTTTGTCTCCCGAAGGCATTACGGTCAATGGTCATCCCGATGAGACCGAGGCTGTGGACCCGGGGATCAGGAACATTTGTGGCAACAAGGACCATACCGGCACAGGTGGCAAATATTCCGCCGGAAAAAGTGCGGATAGATTCATAGAGCCCATTCTTGTCTATAAGCCGGGAAATAGTGGTGGACTCTCCGCCGGGGATCGCGAGGGCGTCGCAGTCTTCGAGATCCGCGGGTTTTCTGATCTCTTTCACCAGCGATGTCGTACCGTACCCCCGGTGTTCAAGCGCCTGGCGGAAGGCGTCGATGTGCTCGCTGACATTCCCCTGGAGGGCAAGAACTCCGAGCTTAACGTCCACGGGTCTGCAGCACCTCATCGTCCCTGAGGGTATGCACATCGAGACCCGGCATCGCATCACCAAGGCCGCGGCTCGTTTTTGCAATTATTTTCGGATCGTTAAAGTTATTGACTGCTTCGACAATTGCTTTTGCCATCCTCTCCGGGGCTGAAGATTTGAAGATACCGGACCCGACAAAAACACCGTCTGCACCCAACTGCATCATGAGGGCAGCATCCGAGGGGGTCGCGATACCTCCCGCTGAGAAATTTACGACCGGAAGCCTGCCCCGCCGGGAACATTCAACGACAAGCTCCGCGGGGGCTTCAATGCTCCGGGCAAAGTCAGTCATCTCCTGGCCATCCATGCCTTTCAGGAGCCGGATTTCGCCCATGATGGAACGCATGTGCCTGACCGCTTCAACGACATTTCCGGTCCCGGCTTCACCTTTTGTCCTGATCATCGCAGCACCTTCATTGATCCTGCGGAGTGCCTCACCAAGGTTCCGGGCTCCGCAGACAAAGGGTACTGTGAAGCGCTTTTTATCGATGTGGAACTCCTCATCAGCTGGCGTCAAAACCTCGCTCTCGTCGATCATGTCAACACCAAGAACTTCGAGTACCTGTGCCTCCACAAAATGCCCTATTCTTACTTTGCCCATTACCGGGATCGATACGGCATCGATGATCTCCATAACCCTCTCTGGATCCGCCATGCGGGCAACTCCACCGGCTTTCCTGATATCCGACGGGACCCGTTCGAGCGACATGACCGCGACCGCACCGGAGTCCTCGGCGATCTTAGCCTGCTCGGCATTAACAACATCCATGATGACTCCGCCTTTCTGCATGGATGCAAAGCCGCGCTTGAGAAGCTCAGTGCCGAATCTCAGCTCTTCGAGGTTCAGGCTGAAATGCTGCTCCGATCTGGGCTTCTTTGATATTCGCTGACCGTTCTTCTGCCCTGCCTTCATATGCCGGTACTATTGATCAGTCCTCCCAATAAAATCAGTGCACTGCAGGCAAAAATTGCCAGCATGATGGTAACAGCCCGTACAGCCCGGATGATATCATCACCGGCCTCGTCAAAAGATCTGCCACCATCTCCAATGGTATAAACACCGGGTTTCTCAAACTGTATTCCACACCCACCCGCCATTGCAGCCATCACGATACCCCCGTTAAAACCTGGGCGCTTATGCCCGTCGCGGCGCAGCATTTGCATAGCCGGCCCTGCTCTTCCCACTATCGTGAACCAGAGAAGCAGGAAAATTACGGTAATCCGGGCAGGAATGTAGTTAAGGAGATCGTCCATGCGTGCCGGAAACCAGCCGATCTTTACCCGTTCGTCACGGTATCCAAGCATCGCATCCATGGTATTTGCTGCCCGGTACACCGCTGCTCCGGCGAGGCCAAAGAATGAGAAAAATATGAGCGGGGAGACAATACTGTCAGTCAGGTTTTCAGTAAGGGATTCATAGCCCGCCGAGAGTATTTGTTCGCGGCCGAGAGCTGTAGTGTCTCTGGATACCATCATCCCGGCCACTTTCCTTCCACTCTCTATTCCCTGCTGCAGAGCAGCAACCACTGCCAGGGTGTGCTCCTCGAGCGATCGCCACGCAAGGCAGGACTTCAGGAGAAACGGTGCAATTACGAGGTAGAGATATAAGGGCGCATAAAATTGTACCAGGAAAAACGGGAGGGCAAAGAGTGAAACGGTTAGTAACCAGAACAAAACACCTGCGAAGCGCTGAATCCTCTCACGGTATTTCCGGGGCTGGCCCCAAAACCCTATGAACCTTCCAGCGAGAGCGACGGGATGAAAAACCGATCGTGGATCTCCGATCAACCGATCGATAAGAAGCGCGAGGGGAATGACCCCCGCCGCGGTTATTACTGCTGTCGGTACCATGTATAAAGGGCGCCGATGATAAGAACGATAAACGCGGCTATATTCAGGAATCCCATGCCGACATAAAGCCACGCCGTATAAAGGATAAGACCGATTCCCATCATCACCATGAGAAGGTGGGGACGGCCGTGTGCCACGGGTTGAAGAGGGAGTCCTTCCTTCAGTATCGGTGTTTTATGCAATTCGGAGTTTGTCACCTCAACGTGAAGTGACGTTTTCGTCGCACCATACCCGGAGAGGAACTCCAGATCAAAAAAACCGTCAGGCGCATCTTTTCTTATTGGCAGGGAAAATAGGGTGGCATCGACAACATACATATTTTCATGGAAAAAATCGGTGAATGAACCAGCGTTCGATGAAGTGACGGTGATATGTATTGGGGCACCACGGTTCACCAGCTTCAACCGGAGTTTGCCACCCGTCTCGACTTTCACCCGTTCTCTGGGCAGTTCGATTGAACTGATACCTACCCTGTTCAGGAATATTTCATAAAAAGTCGTCTCCGCCCCTTCGTTGTCAGCAATGAGGATCGTGACTGGCAAAGGGGGGAGCATTCCGGCGCCTCGCTATTCATTCGATGAGGGGGGGAGGAGATTTGGGATTCCCTCACAGATCGGATAGTCAGCCTTGCATGCAGTGCAACGCAGGTTCCCCCAAAGTATCTCCTTTTCATCCTCACACTCGACCGTGAGGATCAAATCTCCCTTGCACACAGGGCAGCAGAGAATTTCCATTAGGCTTCTTCTCATACCCTCTCTTTCCTCATATCTATGATCTGGGTCACTTCAGGACCGGTTGAAATGATGGCGATGGGGCACCCGATATCTTCTTCGGCACATTTGAGAAAATCTTTTGCTTTTTTGGTCAGCTTGCGGTAGTCGGTTACACCGAGACACGCTTTATCCACCCGATCTATGCCTGTAATTGCCGCCTGGGTGCATCCATTGATCATCGCCGAATACCGTGCCATTTCACCATCCCATTCGCCGATTCGTCGCTTGCGATGGGTTACCGTTCCGAATTCCTGGATCCCCATAGCATCGGATTCGGATGTGGGCATTTCTGTCGAAAATGGCCCTTCCCCGACCCGGGTCGGATAAGCTTTGAAGACAACGATCACATCGTCAATCTTGGTAGGGCCGACACCGTTGTCCGCAGCTATCTGGGATGCAGAGGTATCCTTGCTGGTAACGAATGGATACGTACCATAGTACAAGGATATTCCGAACCCCTGAGTGCCTTCGAGAAGAACCGAATTATCTTTTTTCAGTTCGTCATCGATGGCTTTCGGCACATCAAGCAGGTATTCTGCCAGTTCCGGCACATCTTTGGCCTGAGGGGAGATACGCATTACCCGGTCTGCATTTGCCGGGCCGCAACCCGAGCCGGTACTTCCGATCTTTTTCGCAAGATGATCGCTTCCCTTGTCGCGTGCGATGTGATCCTCGGTGATGATCCCGCAGCGCTTATCTACAAATACCCTTCCTCGGACTCCCAGCATCTCCACTTCATGTTTCAGGACCCGGGGATCGACAAGCACCCCGCTACCAATACACAGCTTTGCATCTTTGAAAACAAAGCCTGATGGAACCATCCGGACGCCATATTCCCTGGTTCCTACCTGCACCGTGTGGCCAGCATTCGGGCCTACGCCGCCGCGGGATATGATGGTGGGCTTGTCTTTATTGGCGATATGGGCGACAACTTTGCCTTTCCCTTCATCACCAAAAAATCCACCAACTATGATCGTACAACTCATTGTGTTTCATGTAGTATAGGTTAATTTGTCAAATAAACTATCCGCCGGGTTGTGATCAAACGGCCCACGCTGAAAAATAATCGGAGAATCAGTCGTGAAGCGTGCGGATAAACGATTCCATCCTTGAAAGTGCCACTGATATCTCCTTACGGGAGACTGCATAGGCGCAACGCAGATGATCTTCACCGCCGGTTCCAAACACGCTTCCCGGAACAACTGCCACTTTCTGATCCATAAGTAACCGTTCCGCAAACTCCTCATCGCCGAGCCCCGTGTTCTTTACGGAAGGGAAGGCGTAAAACGCCCCTTCCGGTACGTGACAGGAAAGCCCGATCCGGTTCAGACCAGCGACAAACATGTTTCGACGCATCCGGTATTCCTGCACCATTGAGTTCTTATCTTCTTCGGCGGATCGAATCGCTTCAAGAGCCCCGATCTGTCCCATAACCGGTGCACAAAGCATAACATACTGGTGGATTTTGAGCGCTGCATCCGTCAGTTCTTTTGGAGCGCACAGGTACCCGATCCGCCAGCCGGTCATTGCATACGCCTTCGAGAAACCGTTAAGCGTAATCGTCCTCTCCCGGAGATCCCCAACCGTTGCCGCTGCGCAATGGCGGGTCTCGTATGTGAGTTCCGCGTATACCTCATCACTTATGAGGAGGAGATCGTGATCTGTTACGATATCAGAGATCGCTTCCAGGTCTCTCTGGGTCATCACCGCGCCCGTAGGGTTGTTCGGGAAATTGATGATAACTGCTTTGGTCCTGCTAGTGATCTTGTCCTGAAGTGCTTCGGCCCTGAGTTTAAAATTATCTTTCTCCATACACCTCACCGGGACGGGTCTTCCTCCGGCAAGGCTGACGCACGGGGCATATGAGACGTAGCTGGGTTGGGCAATCAGGACTTCGTCGCCCGGATTAACAACAGCCCTTATCGCGATATCAAGGGCCTCGGAAACGCCTGCCGTTATGATAAGCTCATCGTTTGGGGAATATGACAGATTATAGCGCGAAGCCAGATAACGGGACAGGGCATCCCTGAGAGACTGGAGGCCCCTGTTCGGCGTGTACGAAGTGGTACCCTGTTCAACCGAGTAGATGCTCGATTCGCATATATTCCACGGCGTCCGGAAATCCGGTTCGCCGACCCCCAGGGATATGACCCCATCCATCGTTAGGGCGAGGTCAAAAAATTTCCGTATTCCCGACGGCGGGATCCCTTGAGCCCTATCTGACACAAAAGAACGCATAGAACGCACCTAAAAGGAGTAGGGGAGCCTTTCGGTCTCCTGTTGCTCGAACAGGGCGTTTCCGTTCTCCTTGTACGATTTCATAATGATGTGTGTCGCAGTCTCGCGGATCCTGTCCATTGGGGCTACATGTTCAGACACAAACCGGGAAACGTCCTGCATATCCTTCCCGGTAACTATGAGCTGGAGATCATATGTCCCGGTGATAAGGCGAAGTGTCTTGACCTGCTTGAACCTCGAGAGGCGTTCTGCTATTCTGTCATAACCGTAATCCCGTTCCGGGCTTACCTTGAGCTCGATTATTGCAGAAACCTCCCCGTTTCCCGCCTTTTCCCAGTTGATCACGGTTGAGTATCTCTTTATGATCTGGTCGGATTCAAATCGGTGGACTCTCGTCTCAACATCTGTTGAGCTGAGCCCGACCATCGACCCGATCTCCGCAGCATCCAGACGGCTGTTCTCCTCAAGGAGGTGGAGGATTTCCCGATCTTTCTCATCCATTTTTTTCACCTGAACCAGGTCTTCGCCAGCCATTTCTCTCTCATCTGGGTTACATCGAGGTCTTTCAGTTCTGTCAGCCGGGGATCCTTGAGAACGACTTCGCGGATCTTCATCGTATTCGAGTCAAACCACATCTCTTTTGTTCTCCCGTACCGACCCCTGCTAACGACCCGTGTATTGATGACCCCGAGCATGTTCAACTCAGATATCAGGTCGGTTATTCTCCGGTGCGTCAGAACATCGAGTTCGATGGACGGCGCGATATCCTGATAAATACGTGAGACTTCCCCGCTCGTAAAGATATTCTGGCCGAGTTGTTCAAGTACAAGCATCGAGAAGAGAATCAGTTTGCTCTGGGTAGGCAGGGTCGCTATGCATTCGATCATGCTGTCCGTCTCGATCTTTGCCTGAGCCTGCTTGACATACTCTTCAGTGACCTGGTCAGACTCATCGCGGTCGGCGAGCTCACCTGAAATTCTGAAGAGATCAAGAGCGCGCCTGGCGTCGCCGTGCTCCTGCGCCGCGAGGGCTGCACAGAGCGGGATTACTCCGTCCTGGATTGCCCCTGCAATGAAGGCCGCTTCAGCCCTCTGGGCAAGAATATCAACGAGCTGGGGTGCGTTGTATGGCGGAAAAACGATCTCTTCCTCAGAAAGGGAGGAGAGAACCCGGGGATCGAGGAAATCCTTAAAGCTCAGATCATTGGATATGCCAATTATGCTCACTTTCGAATTTTTAAGGTCGGAATTTATCCGCGTGAGATTATAGAGAGTGTCATCACCACTTTTTTTGACAAGCTTATCAATTTCATCGAGTACGATGACCAGCACGCCTCCACCGGCCTCGAGCTGGTTCTTCAGCTCGGCGTATACTTGATCTGTCGGCCACCCGGTCATCGGGATGTGGATGCGGGATTTATCACTTGCTACTGCGTCAACATCGTCGAGGCATTTTGCAATTTGGGCAAGAACCCGGTACTGGGTATCGATGACCTCACAATTGAGGTGGACAATCCTGCAAACCGTACCCATTTTAGTGCTTGTTTTTTCGAGCTCCGTGCCAACATACCGGATGCAGGCAGTCTTACCGGTACCTGTTTTTCCGTAAATCAAAATATTGGACGGCGTTTCGTTCCTGAGAGACGGTGCAAGGATTGAGGCGACTTCTTCTATCTGGGGTTTCCGGTGAGGCAGGATCTGAGGCCTGTACGAGTGCCTGAGAACCTCCCGGTCTTTGAATATCCTGTTGTTGGTGAGATATTTTTTGAATAAGCCTGGCTGGGAATCTTCTGTTTCGGGCATGATTACACTGAGGAGCTCAGACTTTGTTTGTGGAGACTAAAAAGCGATCGGTTCTGGCTCCATATAAACCCCTTTGGTTCCATTGGAAATACTTCATTTTGCCCGATAAATAGGATTTTGAATGATTTCAGAAGGGTTTAAATTTGTGTTTTCCTATGCCTTCAATAAAGATTTTACATTTAATTCTTACCGAAACCCATAAATTTTCCAGTGTTTTAGTTGCCCTGACATCAAAAGGGAGAGACCCCTTTGTTGCGTGTGGAACTGTTTGGGAAAGACTTTGGCTCTTAATGACATTTTAATAAAAACAGCCATTGAAATATGCAACCTTAATCTATATAAACAATTTCATTTGATTTAAACAATGTTTTTTTATGATCAGAACTTGTAGAAGGAAATACATCTATCAAAGTAGTATATTCCATTGGAAACAAAGGGGTGTCCCCTCCAAAGGGAACAAAAACTTCATTTTTACGATCCCCAAATAAAAAATCTTATAAGTTCCCGTTCAATGCTAATTCTGTATCAAAAATGAAAAAAGAACATACCGATCAAATAAGAATTGCCGCTGGTATTATCACAGTCTCTAGTTCCCGCACACCGGAAACGGATACAAGCGGGGGACAGATCCGTGACAGCCTGAAAGCGGCACAAATTGAAATAGTCTATTACACCATCGTTCCGGATAGGATCGATCTTATCCGAAACCGGCTGTTCGAAGCAGAAAAGGTGGCCAATTGTATCGTGCTTAATGGAGGGACAGGTCTGACTCACGATGATTGCACGATCGAGGCAATATCTCCGCTCCTTGAAAAAAAAATCGATGGTTTTGGTGAAATGTTTCGTATGAACAGCATCCGGGAGATTGGGACATCGGCGCTCCTTTCCAGAGCCATTGGAGGTGTTCGCCACGGCAAAGCCATATTCTGTATTCCGGGATCTACACCTGCAGTTGCCCTCGCAATGGATGGACTGATTCTCCCTGAGATTGCACATATCCTCTCACATGCAAACAAGTAATAGAGTAAATATGTTTCAGGAATCATTCTCTTTTGTATGGGGCAGGATTGGGGGGGGACTGGTACATTGGGAGCCAGACCATTTCAGAACCATTTAGGGATAGCCATATCCTTGGACAAGCGAGTCTGGAATCATTATTATTGGTATCAAATGGCAACCGCAAAGCTTTTCCGGCTTTGAATTCTGGAAAAGTATTCAATAATACTCTAATTATTCCTGGAAAATTATCATAATCCCCGGGGATGTGTCCCGGCAGACAGTGTGTTGAATATTTCCGAATTCGATTCTTGTCCAGATCCTCATACCGGAGAAGGTGTATTATTGGCTGAAGACCGAAGGAGATGAGTGGGAAGTCATACGAAGGTGTTTGAAACCTTCAATCACCTGGAAACTTCGAGGAGAGCGACTCTCTCCAGCACGAGATCCTGTACTGTTTCCTCCATCAGCGTGGACAATTCCAATGGAGTGATATCGAACAGTCTCATAAGTGCCGATTCCTTCTCGCTGTCGATGATACCCCAGGGATCATTCTCCTTGAAAAAATCCATCAAAGGTGAAAGATTCTCCCAGATACCTTCACGGAAGGGGAAACTACAGACATATATGTTGTTCCTGCCTATGTGAACGCCGAATGAGGAACCAAGACTGGTCTGTCGGGATCCGGCGGCATACAGGAGTGCCTCCATCTCAAAAGTCTTGGCGATCGGGCTTTTGGAAGCCCAGGCCCGACAAGCATGAGCGACAGCCATCCGGGCATGCGCCACTCCTGCAAGCTTTTCGGCATCGAAACAAATGATATGCGTACCGAGGGACTCTGAAATCGTACGAACCGCACCAAGAAAGTCTGATAGATCGGAGATCACACAAGTTGCAGCCATGATTTTACCGCAATTAACCCATTTTTCCATGCGATTACCTGAACCTTGACAATGTCATCTGGCCGGTGGATATTCCCGTAGCATCGGGACCACCCGTTTTTTTCCCATGCCGCTCCAGTTGTGCAAAAATCTGTTCTGAGATCCCCCGCCCGATAATCCTTGAGATCTCATCGATGCCGGCATCTAGTACCGCATCCGGTGTCCGGATATTATTGTTAAACAGCCTCCTCGACCTGACCCGGCCAATCCCACGCAGCCTGACCAGTGGCAGGAGTTCGCGCCGGATGCCGTTCCTCATGCAGATCTCATAATCCCGGATATTTACATGGAAGGCCGGTGCAAACATCCGTGAAAGCTCCGAACTCGCGTGCAGAAGCCAGTTTACACTCTCTACCATCCCAAAGATATCACCCGGGCCCACATTATAACGTTCACAGATCTTTGCATCGGGTAGTTCATCGGTCCAGTCGCTCAGGAGCATCGTTGTTTTCAACGCCCGGTAATATCTCTCTTCTCCCTCTTCATCTTCAGGGGGATCCTGCCAGAGCTCCCCGGCATGTGCGTCCGACATGCGTCCGAGGGCAGGAATATCGGCATTCCGGACATAAAGAGTAGGCATATCTGGTGTGCTACAGATAAGCTGGAGGAGCCCGATATCGGAATATTCACGCTTTTCACGAAACTTTTTCACGATCATTGCAGCAGTTCTCGGGTCTATGTAGATACGTGACACCAGAGAACCGTAATCCGATGGACCGAAGTGTTCACCAACATCTACGACCATCTCTTCGATGATGAGGAACGCAAGAGCCTGTTCGACCGCCCGCTGCATCACTCGGGCATGCCGGTGCTCAAAGGCGTAGAATGTCCGCGTCATAAAATCTGCAAGTTCGCCCCGTGTCCTTGCAAAGCCCGAGGCGATAAGGGAAAGAACATGGGTGTAAAGTGCAGCGGGATCTGCAATCTTTGAATGAACCTCTTCTGCGG
>Ga0335069_10012406_pt1 | contig 11987 bp, 8 predicted proteins | sample Lox_Sample_11_FD_206714 | JGI IMG/M metagenome (GOLD analysis project Ga0335069, IMG submission 206714) | Soil microbial communities from Loxahatchee National Wildlife Refuge, Florida, United States - Lox_Sample_1.1 | ecosystem: Environmental > Terrestrial > Soil > Wetlands | place: USA: Florida...
TGATGCACGGCAACATGGCCGGGCGCGGGGCCGCGCGCGCCGACGCTGTTGCGCCTGGTTAGCGCTCCGCTGCCGTGCTCGATCGCGAACGTGCTGACGCTGCCGTCGGGCTCGCCCGGCGCGACCGCGTAGAGCATGTGACCCGGCTGGTTGCACGCGAGCCAGGACACCGTCTTCGGCGCGGCGACCGACAGCCGCGTCATCGCGCCATTGCCGGTGTTGACGTGGAACAGCGTGATCCCCTTGCCGCCGGCCACGTAGGCAAGATGCTCCTCCGCCATCGCCCGAACCGGCCGCGCCCGGACGGCAAGGAGCGCGGCGCCGGTTGCGGCCAGCAGGCCGCGGCGGGATGTCGGGGGCCAGCTTCGTTGCATTATCGTTCTCCGGTTCGTGTCGCGGGCGCCCGGTGAAGCCTCTTCCGCGCGCTGTCAAGCGGCGGGGCGGACGGCCACACTCCTGTCGCCGGCCTGCATCACCAAATCTTGTGAGGAAGGCGCGCAAGCTGCGGATCCAGTCCCCTGCGACCGTTCCCCGTCGGAACTGAATTAGCGAGACGGAAAGAGGTGATTTTCCATGATGTTGTACATTCGTTTTCATTCGATCTATTTAGAACGTAGTCGGATCATTCGGCTGTTCATCCAATTGACGCCCTTCTGACAAGCGATCAGCATTCTGCTGCAACCTGTACAATTATCGCTCGGCGGCACCTCGGGGCGAGAGAGATCATGGGCGTCATCCAGATCGGGCGATACGAACTGAGGTCGACCATCGCCCGCTCCCCCGGCAGCACCGTGCACGAAGCCTGGGATTCGCTGCTGTCGCGGAGTGTCGCGATCAAGATCATCCCCGTCGCCGACAAGGACGATCCGGAAACGCGAGAGGCGTTGCTGCGCTTCGCGCAGGGCGCGCGGGCCGCCGGCGGGCTGAACCACCCGAACATCGTCGCAGTCCATGATTATGGCGAGACCGATGCCTGTGCCTTCCTGGTCATGGAGTTAGTGGACGGTGTGACGCTGAAGGCGTTGCTGGAACGGCGGGGCCGGATGACGCCGCAGGAGGCGCTGCCCATCGTCGAGGATGTCCTGGCGGGGCTGTCGCACAGCCACGGGCACGGCATCGTCCATCGCGACATCAAGCCGGCCAACATCATGATCCTCGACGAGACCCGCGCGAAGGTCACCGACTTCGGCGTTGCCCGGATCGAGGCGAACCACATCACGCAGACCGGGACGATCATCGGCACGCCGGCCTACATGTCGCCCGAGCAGTTCCGGGGCGAACAGGTGGACCTGCGGACGGACATCTACTCGACCGGCGTCGTTCTGTATCAGATGCTCACCGGCAGCCGCCCCTACGAAGGCAGCGTCGCCACGATCGCGCACAAGGTGCTGCACACCAACGCGCCTCCGCCCTCTCAGGTCGCGGCGGGGCTGGGGCCGGCGCTCGATGCGGTCGTGTGCCGCGCCATGGCGAAGGAGCGCGGGGAGCGGTTCGCGTCGGCGGCCGACTTCGCGCGCGCCCTGCGGACCGCGATCGGCAAGCAGGCCGGGGATGTCACCTTGCTGGCCGACGAGGGGCGGGCGTCGCTGCGTGCCGATTTCCGTCCGGGCCGCGGCGCCAGGGACCGCTTCGGCGTACGCGCGAAACTCATTCCGGTCGCCGCTGGGGTGATCCTCGCGCTTGCGGTCGGCGGGGTGTTCCTGCTTGCGCGGCATCAGCCGGCGCGGCGCGACGCGGCGGCCGTCCTCGAACCCCCCGCAAAGATGGCCGCGGCTGTCCCCACGCCGCCCACCAGACTCGCCGGGGCGGATACCCCGCCACGGCCCGCCGCTCCTGCCGAGATCGTGCCGAAGGTCGCGCCGGTCCCGGCCGAACCCGCGAGACAGCCCGGTCCCGCGCCGGCAGCGGAGCCATCGACGCCCGCCAGGGCGCCGCAGCCACCGAAATCCATGGGCGACGACCTTGCGGCCAGGGCCCAGCGCCTCGCCATGTCGCAGCGCCCGGTGGCGGTGCCGCCGCCGCTCCCCGCGCCGCGCGTCCGCGCGCCGGTGGTCCGCCCCGACAGGAGCGCTCCGCCGGTCGCCATGCCGGTTCCCCTGCCGCCGAGACCCGACGACAGGACCGTCGTGCAGCCGCCGCCGGCCGTCGAGGCGAAGGCCGCCAGTCCCGCCGTGCGTCCGCGGGTGTTCATCTACTACCCGAGCGGATCGAGCGACGCCTTGCAGATGACGGCCGACCTCGCGGCACGGATGCTGTTCTCGGATTTCTCCTACGCCGACACGCGATCGGCGGCGAACGTGCCGAGCAGCGCGGAAATCCGCTATTTCCATCCGGAGGACGCGGAGTCCGCCGGGCATCTGGCGGCGCTGTTGAGCGACGCCGGCCCGGAGTTCCAGGTCCGCGAAATCACCGGGCGCGCGGCCACCGAGCCCCCGGGCGTGCTGCAGGTCTGGCTCGCGCGCTGACCTCGACGCGCGCGGCGGCGCTCACGCCGCCGCCTTTGCCTCGCGCCGGCGCTGGTGCAGGATAAACTCGGTATAGCCGTTCGGCTGCGCGCGGCCCTTGAACACGAGATCGCAGGCGGCCTTGAACGCCGGCCCGTCGTAGGCGGGCGCCATCGGGCGGTAGAGCGGGTCGCCCGCGTTCTGCCGGTCGACGACCGCCGCCATGCGGCGCAGCGTCGCCATCACCTGCGCCTCGCTCACCACGCCCTGCAGCAGCCAGTTGGCGATGTGCTGGGAGGAGATGCGCAAGGTGGCGCGGTCCTCCATCAGCGCGACATCGTGGATGTCCGGCACCTTCGAGCAGCCGATGCCCTGGTCGATCCAGCGCACCACGTAGCCGAGAATCCCCTGCGCGTTGTTGTCGAGTTCCTGCTGCACCTCTTCTGCCGACCAGTTCACGCCGGCGGCGAGCGGGATCGTCAGGATGTCCTCGCGCCTTGCCGGCGCGCGGTGCGAAAGTTCCTGCTGCCGTGCGGCGACGTCCACTTCGTGGTAGTGCAGCGCGTGCAGCGTCGCGGCGGTGGGCGAGGGGACCCACGCGGTATTGGCGCCGGCGCGCGGATGGGCGCCCTTGGCCGCCAGCATTTCCGCCATCGCGTCGGGTGCGGCCCACATGCCCTTGCCGATCTGTGCCCGCCCGGGCAGGCCAGAGGCGAGGCCGACATCGACGTTGTTGTCCTCGTACGCCTTGATCCACGTCGTGTTCTTCATATCGTTCTTGCGGATCATCGGCCCGGCCTCGATCGAGGTGTGGATCTCGTCACCGGTGCGATCGAGGAAGCCCGTGTTGATGAACGCCACACGCGCGCGCGCCGCATGGATGCAGGCGGCGAGGTTGACGCTGGTACGCCGTTCCTCGTCCATGATGCCCATCTTCAGCGTGTTGCGCGGCAGATGCAGCATGTCCTCGACGGCGGCGAACAGGTCATTGGCACAGGCGACCTCGTCGGGTCCGTGCATCTTCGGCTTGACGATGTAGACGGAGCCGGTGCGGCTGTTGCGCCTGGCCGCGAGGTCGTGCATCGCGATCAGCGAGGTGACGGCGGCGTCCAGGATCGTCTCAGGGATTTCGTTGCCGTCGGCGTCGCGCACCGCGTCCGTGTACATGTGGTGCCCGACATTGCGTACGAGCATCAGGCTGCGGCCATGCAGCGTCAGCGAGCCGCCGTCGGGCGTCGTGTAATTGCGGTCCGGGTTGAGGCGGCGTTCGATCATATGGCTGCCCTTGGGGAACGTCGCGCTCAGTGTGTTCCGCATCAGGCCGAGCCAGTTGCGGTAGACGTCCACCTTGTCGGCGGCATCGACGGCCGCGACGCTGTCCTCGCAATCCATGATGGTGGTGACAGCGGATTCGATCACCACGTCGGCGAGGCCCGCAGGATCGTTGCGGCCGATCGGATGCGCGCGGTCGATGTGAAGTTCGACATGCAGCCCGTTGTGGCGCAGCAGTACGACGCCGGGCGCGGCGCCCTCGCCCTGGTAGCCGACGAAGCGTGACGGATCGGCGAGCTCGACCGTGTTGCTCGCGGCCGCGCCGGTGCCGCCGGTCGTGCCGCGCGCAACGACCAGCCTGCCGCCCTCGACGGCGTATCCGGTCGCCGCGCCGTGGCTCGCGCCCACGAGCGGGGCGATGTGGTCGAGGAACTTCCGCGCCTGCGCGATCACCCGCGCGCCGCGCACCGGATTGTACCCGCGCCCCCGTTCGGCGCCGCCGTCCTCGGGGATTGCATTGGTTCCATAGAGCGCATCGTACAGGCTGCCCCACCGCGCATTGCCGGCGTTGAGCGCGTAGCGGGCGTTGTTCACCGGCACGACGAGCTGCGGGCCGGCGATGTGCGCGATCTCCTCGTCCACGTTCGCCGTGGTGACCTGGAACGGCGGCGGGGGCGGCAGCAGGTAGCCGATGTTGGTGAGGAACGCGCGATACACGGTGGCATCGATCGGCTTGCCGCGGTGCGCGACGTGCCAGGCGTCGATCTGCGCCTGCAGTTCGTCGCGGCGGGCGAGCAGGGCACGGTTGCGCGGCGCGAAATCCGCGACCAGCCGGGCGAGGCCGGTCCAAAACGCGTCCTCGGTCATGCCGGTGCCGGGCAGCGCCTCCCTGGCGAGGAAGTCGGCGAGCGGACGCGCGACGCGCAACCCTGCCAGCGATGCCTGCTCCATGCGATCCTCCATCCGTGACTGCGGGGTTCTTGGTCGGCCAGCCGTGCCTTGTCGAGTCCCGCTGCCCGGCGCCGCCGCGCGCCGGCAATGCGCGTGATGCGGCCGCGCCGCGCCGGCGCTGGCTTGTCGGATGCGGATGGACCACGCTGCCGGCACGAGCGCCCCGGTCATGGCGCGGCCAGGGAACGCGCCTCGCCGGCAATAAAATGCCCGTCATTCAATCCAGGCGGCTGGCAATCTCGCTGATCAGCTTGCGCGTCATCGCGCGGCCGAAACTTGCGAAATCGTGAACCTCCACCACGAAACTGCCGGGGCCGCCGGTCACATGGGCGCGGTACCAGCCGGGCAGCCCGCCGGGCGGCTGGACATGGGCAAAGGTCCACGCCACGGGATGCTCGTTGATGATGGCGAGGCCATTGATCGTGATGCCCGCCGCGATGGCGCGGTCGCGCATCATCTCCACCGGCGGCCCGGCATTGCTGGTGCCGTCGCCGCACACGTCGATGACCTGCCGGGTCGCCTGAACCCCCGACGCGGCGAGCTTGTCGAGCGCAAGCTCCAGCCCCGCGCCGATCGCGGTGCGCCCCCAGAAGCTGCGGGGCGCCGCGACGAGGTGCGCGGCGAAAGCGCGGGCGGAGGCGTCGTCGCGGATCACTGTCCAGTTCACCACGGTCTTCACGTCGAAGGACGAGGCGAACTCGACATAGGCAACGGCGATCGCGCCGGCCGGGCCGTCCTTGATCGCGGCGATCACGTCGGGGTTGGTGAACGCGGCCTGATAGCCGCGCTTCTCCAGCTGGAACTCGGAGTCGTCGATGCTGCGCGACACGTCCGTGACCAGCACGAGTGCCACGTCCACCTCCGGCCCTTCCGGCGCGGCTGCGACGGCGGGCCGGACGGCGAGGCCGGCGATCAGCAGGAGCACGGTCGCCCTCATCGGCGCATGGTCGCGCGAACCGCCGGGCGCTGCCAAGCGGCAAACCGCCTGGCCTCGCGCAGCCGTGGCTACTGGCTCGCCCAGACGATGCGGTGGATCCACGCGATCTCGGCCAGTTCGAACGTGTAGTTCGGGTGCGCCGGGTTGAGGCTGAGCAGCTCGACGCGGCGGGCGGAGCGGCGCTGCAACTGCTTGGCCATCACCTCGCCGCCGCGGGTGCGCACCACCACGCGGTCGCCGCGGCGGATCGGGGCGGCGGGGGAGACGATGACAAGGTCGCCGTCGCGGAACACCGGCTCCATCGAGTCGCCGGCGATCTCCAGCGCGTAGGCGTTCGGATCCGCGATCTCCGGCAGGCTCACCTCGTCCCAGCTCCCGCCGACCGGGTAGCCGCCATCGTCGAAAAACCCCTCGCCGCCCGCCTGTGCGAAGCCGATCAGCGGAATGCGCCGCGCCGGCCGTGCCCCCGCCGGCAGCGCGCGCGCCCCCGTCACCAGGGCGGTGAACTGGGCAAGGTCGGTGCCGGTCGCCTGCAGCACCTTCGCCAGACTCTCCGTGGACGGCCAGCGCGCCCGGCCGTCCGGCATCAGGCGTTTCGAGGGATTGAACGTGGTCGGGTCGAGGCCTGCGCGGCGGGCGAGGCCGGAGGTGGACATGCCGTGCTCGGCGGCGAGCGTGTCCAGGGCGCGCCAGATGTCCTCGTGTTTCATTCCGGTCCCCGCGGAACGGCGCCGACATGGTGCCACCGCAACCATGACAGGATTCGCGACCTGTGGATAGGAAAGTTTGCGGATTAGCGCTTGCCCAGTTCGGGGGCGTCATGGTTGAGTGTTCGTGTTCCGTTCTGGTCTTGGAGGCGATCCATGCTCCGCGTGCGCCCCTATCCCCATCCCGGCGAACCCGAGCCGAAGCCGGTCCGTTCCGTGCCCGCGGAGAAGTTCCGCAGCGCCGAACAGGCCTGGCTGTGGACGATGGCGGCGTTGCTCGCGCGCCACGCCGGCGCGAGCCGCCCCGGCGGCGGCGTGCCACGCCCTTGTGATCCCGACGATATCATCCTGTGTCTCGACGGGCTCTATCGGCGCAAGCGCATCGACCTCGCCCACGCCCGCGTGCTGCGCATGTGGGGCGAGCGCGGCATGGCCCCCGACCCGCGCGTGCCGGCGGAACGGACGGAGGCGCGGCTCTGGGCGGAGGCGATGGATCTGCTGGACTGGCCGCTGCGCGTCCGTGGGATCGTTTCCGATCCTCAAACGTCTAGGAAAATTGTCGTTGACAGAGGTGTGAGAGTTCGTTAGACGAGCTGTGTCGGCGGGCGAGGTATGTCCTCAGCCCGCCGTGTTTCCTCCCTGACGGCAAACCTGATCCGCCGCCCGCGCCCCGCGCGGGCGGCTTTTCCTTGTCCGGAGACGACCATGGCGTTTGCGATCCGCAACCTGTCGGTGCTGGCCTATGCCCAGGGCTTCACGCTCTGGCACTACCGCGCGCATGTGCCGACGCTGAACGCGGCGCTGGTGCCGCCCGCCTCGGCGGCGGAGGTGACCGCGCCGGGCTTCTTCGACCCTGCCGCCGATATGCTCGCGGCCGGCGACATGCTGCTGGTCTCCACGCCCGAGGCGGGACGGCTGCTCTATGTGACCGGGACCGAGGGCGGCGTGCGAACGAGCGTGATGGCGGCGTGACGTCTCACGGACGCTCGGCGGCCCGGGATGCCGGATCGGCCGAGGTGCGCGCTCGTCACCCGTCGAGCGCCGCCCAGCCGAACCGCAGCAGCGGCAGCGCCGCCGCGGCGAAGTCGGCGATCGTGCCGACCACGGCGGGCGTGCCGAGTGCCGCCTGGGTGAGCGGCCGGCGCGCGAGGAAGGACTTGCGGCGCAGCGCGTCGCGCAGATCCGCCGCCTCGACATGGGCGAAGCCGCGCGGCGGGCGCTGCAGCGCATCCTCGTCGGGGCCGAAATCGAGGCCGGCGCGGGCGAGCGCGTCCATCATGCCGCGGAAGGCATCCGGCGCGGCTGCGATCGCCTCGCGCAGCGCCTGCAAGTCGGCCGGCTCCGGCCGGTGGAACCCGGCGGCGACGAACGAGCCGTCCGGATCGACATGGAGGTAGAGCAGCCCCTGGCTCATCCGCGCGCCGTCGCGCGTCAGCGTGGCCCCGGCATGCGTCTTGTACGGGCGCTTGTCCTTCGAGAAGCGCACGTCGCGGTGGATGCGGAAGATGTTGCGCGCCGCGTCGCCGCGCAGCGCGATGCCGCGCCGTGCCAGTTCGCCGTTGAGCGCCGCGATCAGCGCCCCGAGCGGCGCGCGCACCTCCGTCTCGTAGTCGGCGCGGTTCGCCTCGAACCAGGCGCGCGTCTGGTGCTCCGCCAGCCCCCGCAGGAAGCCGAACGCCGCCGGGCGGAAGCCGCGGAACGGCGTCTCCGTCATTTCGTCCGCCGCGCTGGCCATGTCTGCCTCCTGTGGTGCGGGCTGGTTACATAACCGCGCCCGGCGCGTTCAGGTCCAGCAGCGCCGCGGGCAGCGGCATCACCGCGGCCCCCGTCGTCCAGACGAGCGCGCACGCCACGTCGCGCCCCGGATGGATCGCCTGCAGCACGGCGCGGTAAGCGGCCATCTGGCGCAGATAGAGCAGCGGCACGTCGCGGAGCGTGGCGGGCGGGGTGCGGGAGGTCTTGTAGTCCGCGACGAGCACGCGGTCCGGCAGCACCGCCAGCCGGTCGACCAGGCCGCCGACGACGCGCCCGGCGATCAGCCCGGTGAGCGGCACCTCCGCCCGCCCGGCCGGCCCGAACAGCGGCGCGAGCAGCGGATGGCCGAGCACCGCCAGCACATCGGCCAGAATGGCGTCCGCCTCGGCGGGCGCGAGCGCATGGCCGGGGCGGGCGAGGAAGCGGCGCGCCGCGCCGGCCCGCTCGGCGTCCGGCAGCGCCGGCAGGTGCTGCAGCAGGGCGTGGACGAGCTTGCCCCGGCGGAACCGCGCGCCGGTCGCATCACGCAGTCGCAGCGGCGAGTCCGCGCCGGGGACGCTCGCCGGATGCTCGGGCCGGCTCGGCGCGAGCGGCAACGGCGGCAGCGGCTCGGCGGGCGGCGGGGCGGGACGCCAATCGGGCGCGGCGCCGGCCCAGGCGGGCAGGCGGATCCCGGCGGTGGAATCGGCGCCGGGCGGCGCGATCACCGGCGGGTCGCGCTGCGGCGCCGCGTGGCAGGTCACCGTCTCCGCCCAGGGCAGCGCCGCCGGAGCCTGTTCCGTCGCGAGGGCGGCGAAACCGCGCTCGACCAGCCGGTACCAGCATGTCTCCGGCGGTTTGCGGTGCGGCTCCCAGCCGCAGACCACCAGCCGGTCCTCGGCGCGGGTCAGCGCGACATAGAGCAGGCGGTTGTGTTCCTCGGCGCGGCGAAGGGCCGCCGCCTCGCGCAGGCGGCCCGCGGCGGCGCAGGCGTGCTCCCTGCGCGGCACCCAGACGGGCAGCGGCGTGTCGCCGTCCTCCCACCACAGCAGCCGCTCCTGATCCGGCGGCAGCGCGGTCGTGTCGGGCAGGATCACCAGCGGCGCCTGCAAACCCTTTGCGCCATGCACCGTCATGACGCGCACGAATTCGCCCGCGCCCTCCGCCTCCCGCTTCACCTCGGCGGCGGAGGCGCGCAGCCAGTGGACGAAGCCCTGCAGCGCGGGCGGATGCGACTCGGCATAGGCGAGAGCGGCGTTGAGCAGTTCGTCGATCGGCTCCGCCGCTTCCTGGCCGAGCCGTGCTAGCAGCCGCGCCCGCCCGCCGAGCGGCCCCAGTGCCTCGGCGAACAGCGCGTGCGGCGTCGCGTAGTCCACGCGGGCGAACAGCGGGCGCAGGAAGTCCCACGCCGCCTGCCATTCCGGCCGCTCGCCGGCGCGGCGGCGCAGCGCGTCCCACAGCGTGCCCCGGCGCGGCGCGGCGAGGTCCATCAGCGCCGCATCGTCCAGGCCGCCGAGCGGGCTGGTCAGCACACAGCCGACCGAGAAATCGTCCTGCGGCAGCAGCAGTGCGTCGGCGAGCGCGAGCAGGTCGGCGACGGCGGGCTGCTCCGTCAGCATCATCCGGTCCAGCCCCGCCACCTTCACGCCACGCTGTTTCAAAGCGCGAACAAGGGCATGGACGAAGGCGTTGCGGCGGCGCACGAGCACCAGCACGTCGCCCGGCCCGAGCGGCCGGCCGCGGCTCTCCAGCATCGTGCCGCCCTCCGTCTCGCGCCCGATCCAGGCAGCGAGCGCGTCGGCGAGGCGCTGCATCGCGCTCGGCGCGTGCAGGTTGCGCTCCGGCACCGCCCAGGGCTCCGGCGGCTCCAGGTCCTGCGCCGGCACGAGCGGCCAGAGTTCGACCCGTCCGGCATGGCCCGCGCGGTCGGCGTGGTGGCGCAGCGTGCCCGGCTCGCAGACACCGGCGGCGGCGTCGGGGGCGGCGAACACCGCATCGACCAGCGCCAGCACGGGGGCGGTCGAGCGGAAGGACACATCGAGCGTCACATCCTCAAAGCGTTCGCCGGCATCCTTCACCTGCCGGCGCAGCCTGTCGCGCCATGTCTCGAACCCGTCGGGGTCGGCGCCCTGGAAGGCGAAGATCGACTGCTTGCGGTCGCCGACCGCGAACACGGTGCGCCGCGCGCCCTCCCGCGCCCCCGCGCCCGCGAAGAACTCGGCGGTCAGCGCCCCGGCGATCGCCCATTGCGCGGGCGAGGTGTCCTGCACCTCGTCGAGCAGCAGGTGATCGAGGCCGCCGTCCAGCTTGTAGAGCACCCAGGCGGCGCCTGGATCGACCAACAGCGCCGAGGTGCGGTGGATCAGGTCGTCGTAGTCGAGCAGGCCGGCGCCGTCCTTCCGCGCCGTGAACGCCTCGGCGACCGGGCGGGCGAGGCGGGCGAGGGCGGCGGTCAGGGCGGCGACCTCGGCGGCGGCGCGCTGGTCCTCGATGGCGGCGATGCGGTCCTGCTCGGCCGCGAGGATGTCGGCAAGATCCGGCTCGGCCTCAGCAAGCTTCTTGTTCAGCAATGCGCCCAGGCCGCGCGGCTCGCCGTTCTTCGTGGTGAATTCCTCGCGCCAGGCGGCCCAGTGTTCGCGGCGCTGGTCCCCGTCAAGGCCGAGCCAGTCGAGCATCCGCTTCGCCCGTTCCGCGACGGACGGCGAGCCGCGCCCGGCGATGACGCCGGCGGCGCTCCGCAGCGCCGCCTCCGCCCGCCAGGCCACCGCGCCCGCCATGCGTGCGTCCTCGTCCGCCACGCCGCCGAGCGCGCGCGTCAGCGCCGCCGCGATTCCCGCCGGGTCGAGGCGGCTGAACGCCGCCCATTGCCGCGCGTCCTTCAGCGCCGTGACGAGCGCGGAGAACTCGTCGAGCGTGACAAGCCCCGCGAGCGCCCCGAGATCGGCGCGGCGTGCCACATCATGCGCCGCGGCCAGCACCGATTCCTGCGCGTCCGTCAGCGCGGCGAGCGCGTCCACGTCCCCGAGCAGGCCGAAATGCGGCGAGAGCCGTGCCTCCAGCGGGAAGCGGCGCAGCAACGACTGGCAGAAGGCGTGGATCGTGCCGATCCGCATCCCCCCGCCGAGATCGAGAACGGTCGCGAACAATTTTCGTGCATTGTCGCGGGCTTCGGCGGAGGGCGCGATGCCGCGCTCCAGCAGTTCCTCGTCCAGCTTTTCGTCGGGCAGCGTCACCCACCGGCCCAGTTGCCGCTGCAGGCGCACCGCCATCTCGGCGGCGGCGGCCTTGGTGAAGGTCAGGCACTGGATGCGGGCGGGGTCGGCGCCGCTCAGCATCAGCCGCAGCAGCCGGTCGGTCAGCAGCTTGGTCTTGCCCGACCCGGCGGAAGCGGCGACGAAGGCCGATACCTCCGGGTTGGCGGCGATGCGCTGCTCGGCGTTGGCGCGCTCGCGGGCCGAGGTCATTCGTCGCCTCCGCCCGCCCATTCGGCCCGCCGCGCAAGCTGGTCATAGGTACGGCGGGCGGTGCGGCCGGGATGCGGCGCGCTGAGATAGGGGCGGTTGGCGTCGTCGAAGGCGGCGATCAGGGCGCGCAGCTTCGCCTCCGCCTGCCGCGCCGCCTCGGCGATGGCCTCCGGGTTGTCCGGGAAGAGCGTGACCACCTCGCCGATGGTGCTGCCGCCAGAAAGTTTCCAGTAAGTGAGTTCCGAGACCCGCCCGGCGGGCGCCTCCTGGAACGCGCCGGCCGCCGCCATCGCGGCCTCCAGCGGAAGTTGCGGCGCATGCAGGGCCTCGGCCTGGGCGCGGCGGGGGACGGCGCCGGTCTTGTAGTCGAGGATGGCGAGGCTCCCGTCAGACCGCACCTCGATCCGGTCGGCGCGGCCGGTCAGCAGGAACCCGCCCGGCACATCGATGTCCCACTTTCCCTGGCATTCCGCGGCGA
>Ga0335069_10012407_pt1 | contig 11987 bp, 11 predicted proteins | sample Lox_Sample_11_FD_206714 | JGI IMG/M metagenome (GOLD analysis project Ga0335069, IMG submission 206714) | Soil microbial communities from Loxahatchee National Wildlife Refuge, Florida, United States - Lox_Sample_1.1 | ecosystem: Environmental > Terrestrial > Soil > Wetlands | place: USA...
CGCGATCCTGCGCAAATGGCACGACCTGATGCTGGCGCACGCCGACGATCTGGCGCTGATCCTGACGACCGAGCAGGGCAAGTCGCTCGCCGAGGCGAAGGGCGAGATCGTCTATGCCGCGTCGTTCCTCGAATGGTTCGCGGAAGAAGGCAAGCGCGTCTACGGCGACACGATCCCGACGCCCGCCGGCGACAAGCGCATCGTCGTGACGAAGGAGCCGGTCGGCGTGTGCGCAGCGATCACGCCGTGGAACTTCCCGGCGGCGATGATCACGCGCAAGGTCGGCCCGGCACTCGCCGCAGGCTGCCCGATCGTCGTGAAGCCGGCCGAGGCAACGCCGTTCTCCGCGCTCGCGATGGCCGTGCTGGCCGAGCGCGCGGGCGTTCCGGCAGGCGTGTTCAGCGTCGTGACGGGCGATCCGAAGGCGATCGGCGGCGAGCTGACGTCGAACCCGGTCGTGCGCAAGCTGTCGTTCACCGGCTCGACGCCGGTCGGCCGCCTGCTGATGGCGCAATGCGCGCCGACGGTCAAGAAGGTGTCGCTGGAACTGGGCGGCAACGCGCCGTTCATCGTGTTCGACGATGCCGACCTCGACGCCGCGGTGCAGGGCGCAATCATCTCGAAGTACCGCAACAGCGGCCAGACCTGCGTCTGCACGAACCGCTTCTACGTGCATGAAGCGGTGTACGACCAGTTCGCGGAGAAGCTCGCGGCGGCAGTCGACCAGCTGAAGGTCGGCCGCGGCACCGAGCCGGGCGTCACGCAAGGCCCGCTGATCAACGAAGCGGCCGTGCTGAAGGTCGAGGCGCACATCGAAGACGCGCTCGCGAAGGGCGCGCGCGTCGTGACGGGCGGCAAGCGTCACGCGCTCGGCCACGGCTTCTTCGAGCCGACGGTGCTCACGGGCGTCACGCCCGCGATGAAGGTCGCGAAGGAAGAGACGTTCGGCCCGCTCGCGCCGCTCTTCAGGTTCAGCTCGGACGACGAAGTCGTCCAGCTCGCGAACGACACCGAGTTCGGTCTCGCGGCGTACTTCTACAGCCGCGACATCGGCCGCGTGTGGCGCGTCGCCGAAGCGCTCGAGTACGGCATGGTCGGCGTGAACACCGGCCTGATCTCGAACGAAGTGGCGCCGTTCGGCGGCGTGAAGCAGTCTGGCCTCGGCCGCGAAGGCTCGCACTACGGCATCGACGACTACGTCGTCATCAAGTACATGTGTCTCGCCGTCTGACGACGGCACATGCGCCGCCCGCCCGGGCAACCGGGCGGGCGGCACGACGCGGGCGTGGCACCCCTCTCCGCTGCGCCCGCGTCACCGGAACACGTTCACCGCGTCGACGAGACGCGTCGCCTGCTGCCTCAGGCTCTCCGAAGCCGCCGTGCTCTGCTCGACGAGCGCCGCGTTCTGCTGCGTGATGGTGTCGAGGTGCTCCACCGCCTGGTCGACCTGCGACACGCCCGTGCGCTGCTCGGTCGTCGACGAGCTGATCTCCGCGATCAGATCCGACACGCGCTTCACCTGCGTCACGATATCGTCCATCGTCTTGCCCGCATCGTCGACGAGCCGCTCGCCCGATTCAACCCGCTCGACGCTCGAGCCGATCAGCGCCTTGATCTCCTTCGCCGCGTTCGCGCTGCGCTGCGCGAGCGCCCGCACCTCGCCCGCGACGACCGCGAAGCCCCGCCCCTGATCGCCGGCGCGCGCCGCCTCGACCGCCGCGTTCAGCGCAAGGATGTTGGTCTGGAACGCAATTCCGTCGATCACGCCGATGATGTCGGCGATCTTTCGCGAGCTTTCGGTGATCTCGCCCATCGTATTGACGACCTCGGCCACCGCCTGCCCGCCGCGCTCCGCCGCACCGCTCGCGGATTCCGACAGCTGGTTCGCCTGCAGCGCCGTCTCGGCGTTGCTCGACACGGTCGCCGTCATCTCGGCCATCGAGGCCGCCGTCTGCTGCACGCTCATCGCGGCCTGCTCGGTACGCGCGCTCAGGTCGTTGTTGCCCTGTGCGATCTCGTCGCTCGCGCGCTGGACGTTGAGCACCTGCTCGCTCACGTCGTCGACGAGCCAGCGGAACATCAGCCCGAGCTGGTTGATGGTGCGCAGCGTCATGCCGATCTCGTCGACGCGGTTCATCCGCGCGCCGCTGCGGCTTTCGCCGGTCGCCACCTGCAGCGCCTGATCGCGCAGTTGCGCAAGCGGGCGCGCGATCTGCGCGTCGAGCCATGCGCCCGCGGCGGCGGCCCCACCGGCCGTCACGGCAGCGAACGCGGCGAGGCTCCCGCCCGTCAGGCCGAACGCCCAGCCCGCGCCGATCACGACCGGCACGAGCGCCAGCCACACGGCATGCAGGCGCCAGCGCACCGACATCGTCTGGAACATCGACGTAAAGCCCAGCAGCCCCTTGCGAACGACCAGCCCCTTGTGGAAGTGGCGGTTACCCGCCTTGCCCTCGCGAATCTCGCGATAAAGTGCCTCGGCCGCCGCGATCTCGTCGCGGTCCGCCTTGGTGCGGACCGACATGTAGCCTTGCGGCTGACCGTTGCGCATCACCGGAATCGCGTTCGCGCGTACCCAGTAGTGATCGCCGTTCTTGCGGCGGTTCTTGACGAGCGCGGTCCACGGCTCGCCGCCCTTCAGCGTCGCCCACATGTCGGCGAACGCCTCCTGGGGCATGTCCGGGTGACGCACGATGTTGTGGGGCTGCCCCTCGATCTCCTCGGGTGAAAAACCGCTGACCTGAATAAACGCCGCATTCGCATACTTGATATAGCTGTTGGCGTCGGTGGTCGACATCAATGTTGCGTCGTCCGGAAAATCGAATTCGTGCTGCGTGATGGGTTGATTGTTACGCATGGTCCTTGGCTCCGATAGGCGGATCTCACGCCTGCATCAGGATTGAACGACAACGAACCAGGCGCATGCGGGATTGCCGCCATGCCGGTCCGGCCCCTACGTTTTCGGCAATTTTTCCGGAAGCATTACCCATACTTCGGGTAAACATCTATAAACCAATCTCCTTATACACATCTTTTTCCTAATTTTCACCCCCCCCGGAGCCCCTTGCAGCAAGGGCTTCCGGGGTGCCGACAGGTGGAAGGCTCGGGAAGGCACCACCCGGCGAAACTTTCGCAAGTTATTGATTAATAAGCGACTATCCGAAATGCGTATAACGATATGCCATAAACCCGGCCGCTCCGCTCTTTATCGAACAATCTATTCATGGTCGAAACAAAATGTAGACCAGGCAAGGGATTACGGATTACTCGCCAGATTGACAATCAGGCGTTTATAAGACTGAATTAAACCGAACCAATACGATTCAATCGTTGAACGAATTTTTCTATTATTGAATGAACGATTGAAATTTCGTAAGCATGCTGTCGTCAAAACAGCATGGAGAGATCGCGCCGCAACGCGGCGTCCGGGATGGGCGCGATGCCGCAGCCGGGAGACGGGGCGGCGGGAAGCACGGCAAGGCTTTCGGCGGCTTGCCTTGCTTGCGGTGTGTGCGGGCCGGCGGCTGCCCGGCCCACGCGCGGAACGGCCCGATGGCCGGCCGCTCCGCGAAACGGGTCAGATCCGCTCGATCGCGAGCGCGATGCCTTGGCCGACGCCGATGCACATCGTGCACAGTGCATAGCGGCCCTTCGTGCGGTGCAGCTGGTACATTGCGGTGGTCACGAGCCGCGCGCCGGACGCGCCGAGCGGGTGGCCGAGCGCGATCGCGCCGCCGTTCGGGTTGACGCGCGGATCGTCATCCGCGACGCCGAGCATGCGCAGCACCGCCAGCCCTTGCGACGCGAACGCCTCGTTCAGCTCGATCACGTCGAACTGCTCGATCGTCATGCCGAGACGCGCGAGCAGCTTCTGCGTCGCCGGCGCCGGGCCGATGCCCATCACGCGCGGCTCGACGCCGGCGGTTGCCACGCCGAGCACGCGTGCGCGCGGCGTAAGGCCGAAGCGCTTCGCGCTTTCCTCGTTCGCGAGCAGCAGCGCGGCCGCGCCGTCGTTGACGCCCGACGCATTGCCGGCCGTCACCGTGCCGTCCGGGCGCACGACGCCCTTGAGCTTCGCGAGCGTCTCGAGCGACGTTTCGCGCGGATGCTCGTCGCGCGACACCACAACCGGATCGCCCTTCTTCTGCAGAATCGTCACCCCGACGATCTCCTCGGCGAGCGTGCCGTCCTGCTGCGCGCGCGCGGCCTTCTGCTGGCTGCGCAGCGCGAACAGATCCTGGTCGGCGCGGCTGATGCTGTAGTCGGTCGCGACGTTCTCCGCCGTTTCCGGCATCGAATCGACGCCGTGCAGCTGCTTCATCAGCGGATTGACGAAACGCCAGCCGATCGTCGTGTCGAAGATGTCGGCCTGACGCGCGAACGCGCTCGCCGCCTTGCCCATCACGAACGGCGCGCGGGTCATGCTCTCGACGCCGCCCGCGATCATCAGCGCGGCCTCGCCGGACTTGATCGCGCGTGCGGCGGTGCCGACCGCGTCCATCCCGGAGCCGCACAGACGGTTGATCGTCGAGCCCGGCACGACCTGCGGCAGCCCGGCCAGCAACAGCGACATGCGCGCGACGTTGCGGTTGTCCTCGCCCGCCTGGTTCGCGCAGCCGTAGATCACGTCGTCGATCGCCGACCAGTCGACGTCACGGTTGCGCTCGACGAGCGCCTTGAGCGGCACCGCGCCCAGATCGTCGGCGCGCACGCCGGACAGCGCGCCGCCGTAACGCCCGATCGGCGTGCGGATCGCATCACACAGGAAAGCTTCGGTCATCAGTGTCTCCTTGAAGTCGAAACAGGCGCACCCGTTGCATTCACCGCCAGGATGCGCTTAAATGTTCTATATATGAACATTAGATCGCTTATCGAACGTTCGAGGCATCATAGGGAGTGCGGGGACGAGATGTCAAGCGGCGCCCGGGCGTGTCCGGTTGGCGTGTCCGGCCCCATGCGCTATCTTCTCGGCTGCACGACATTCCGACAGGTCATGACTTCCGAAGACATCCAGGCCAAACCCGGCGATTCCTACGTTCAGTCGTTCGCGCGCGGGCTCGCGGTGATCCGCGCGTTCGACGCGGCCCATCCAGAGCAGACGCTGACCGAAGTCGCATCCGCCACCGGCCTGACCCGCGCCGGCGCGCGGCGCATTCTGCTGACGCTGCAGACGCTCGGCTACGTCGAGGCGGACGGCCGCCTGTTCAGGCTCACGCCGCGGATTCTCGACCTCGGTTTCGCGTACCTGACGTCGATGCCGTTCTGGAATCTCGCGGAGCCGGTGATGGAACAGCTGTCGGCACAAATCCACGAAAGCTGCTCGGCTGCGGTGCTCGACCGCACCGAGATCGTCTACGTGCTGCGCGTGCCGACCCACAAGATCATGACGATCAACCTGTCGATCGGCAGCCGGCTGCCCGCCTACTGCACGTCGATGGGCCGCGTGCTGCTGTCCGCGCTCGACGACACGGCGCTCGACGCCACGCTCGCGCAAAGCCCGATCCGCGCGCATACGGCGCGCACGATCACCGACATCGGCGAATTGAAGGCGGCGATCGCGCAGGTTCGCCAGCAGGGCTGGGCGATCGTCGATCAGGAACTGGAAGTGGGGCTGTTGTCGATTTCCGCGCCGATCCGTAATCGGCGCGGGCAGATCATCGCCGCGATGAACATCAGCGGCAACGCGCAGCGGCACACGGCCCGGCAGATGGTGAAGGAATTCCTCGGGCCGCTGCAGCAGGCCGCGCAGACGGTGTCGGCGCTGGTGGCGCGGCGCGGGTGACGGGCAGGCGCGCGGCAATGGCCCGGCCGCCTGGCCGTCAACGAAACGCCGTGCTCGATCGTTGTTCTGTCGGCGGCGGGCATGCGGACCCGCCGTTGCGCCGCTGTCCCGGCCAGGCCGCCGTCATCGGGGCATGCCGTAAGCGCACCGCCCGTATTTTGTCTTGATAATCTCCGCACATCGCCGGCCTGCATCGGGCGAGCGAGACGGTCAGCCGGGCGCGAAGCCGCGCCCGGATGAGGTATTGTGTGCGGCACAACCGCGCATCCATCGAACTACATGAGGAGTCACAGTGAAAAAAATTCTTGCGGCCTTGACGGTTGCCCTGCTCGCCGTTTCGGCTGGCGGCGCCTACGCTAAAGACTGGTCGACGGTCCGCTTCGGCGTCGATGCAAGCTACCCGCCTTTCGAATCGAAAGGCCCGGACGGCAAGGTGATGGGCTTCGACGTCGATCTCGGCAACGAAATCTGCCGCCGCCTGAACGCGAAGTGCGTGTGGATCGAGAACGACTTCGACGGGATGATCCCGGCGCTGAAGGCGCGCAAGTTCGACGGCGTGCTGTCGTCGATGTCGATGACGCCGGCGCGTGAAGAGCAGATCGCCTTCTCGGCGAAGCTGTTCAATACGCCGACCCGCCTCGTCGAGAAGAAGGGCCTCAACCTGATGCCGGACGCGAAGGCGCTGAAGGGCAAGCGCATCGGCGTCGAGCAGGGCACGATCCAGGAAACCTTCGCGAAGGCTCACTGGGCGCCGGCCGGTGCGAACGTCGTTCCTTACCAGAACCAGGACCAGGTCTATGCCGACCTGATCGCCGGCCGTCTCGACGCTGCGCTGCAGGACGCGGTGCAGGCCGACATCGGCTTCCTGAAGACGCCGCGCGGCAAGGACTTCACGTTCGCGGGCGGCGATCTCGACGATCCGAAGACGCTCGGCAACGGCGCCGGCATCGGTCTGCGCAAGGAAGACACCGACCTGAAGGCGAAGATCGACAAGGCGATCGCCGACATGCGCAAGGACGGCACGTACGACAAGCTCGCGAAGAAGTATTTCGACTTCGACGTCTACGGCAAGTAAGCACGCGGCTCGACCGCACGCAAACGGGCTCCTCGCGGAGCCCGTTTTTTTGCGCGCGCCGGACGCGAACGCGCGGCCGAGCGATGCGGGCGGCCAGCTCCGCGATGATTTTTTTTTGCGATAACTGAATGATCCGCAAAGGCAAATCATCTATTCCGAAACCGGTTTGATGGCTTTTTGTCAGCCACGTACAATCGTCATTCCACGGACATCGGATCACTCGCGGCGGCTGCGCCGCCATTTTCATCATGCAAACGCTGACCCATCCGCTGATTTCCCCCGCCCTCGGCACCGAGCGTCAGATCACCAGCTTCCACTACGGCCCGCGCGGCGGCAAGAAGATCTACATTCAGTCGTCGCTGCACGCGGACGAGCTGCCAGGCATGCTGGTCGCCACGCTGCTGCGCCGCAAGGTCGCGGCGCTCGAGGCTGCGGGCAAGCTGCTCGGCGAAATCGTCATCGTGCCGGTGCCGAATCCGATCGGGCTGTCCCAGCACGTGTTCGGCGATCATCTCGGCCGCTTCGAGCTGGGCTCGATGCAGAACTTCAACCGCAATTTCTACGATCTCGCCGGGCTCGTGTTGCCGCGCATCGAAGCGCGCCTGGGCGGCGACGCGCAGCGCAACGTCGCCGCGGTGCGCGCGACGATGCGCGAAGCGCTCGACGAGCAGAAGCCGAGGACCGAGCTGGACTCGCAGCGCCTCGCGCTGCAGAAGCTTTCGTACGACGCCGACATCGTGCTCGACCTGCATTGCGACAGCGACGCGGCGATGCACCTGTACACGAACCCCGACCTGTGGGACGACGTCGAACCGCTCGCGCGCTATCTGGACGCGCAGGCGTCGCTGCTCGCGCTGAACTCGGTCGGCAACCCGTTCGACGAAATCCACAGCTTCTGCTGGTCCGAGCTGCGCAACCGTTACGGCGACCGTTTCCCTATCCCGAACGGCGCGATCTCGGTCACGGTCGAATTGCGCAGCGAGCGCGACGTCTCGTACGAATTCGCGGAGAAGGACGCGCAGGCGATCGTCGAATACCTGACTTCGCGCGGCGTGATCGACGGCACGCCCGCACCGCTGCCGCCGCTCGCGTACCCGGCAACGCCGCTGGCGGGCACCGACCCGCTCGTCGCGCCGGTCTCGGGCGTGATCGTGTTCCGCACGCCGGTCGGCGCGTGGATCGAGGCGGGGCAGGACGTGGCCGACATCGTCGATCCGTTGACCGACCGCGTGGTCACGCTGAGGAGCAGCGTGTCCGGCGTGCTGTATGCGCGCCAGGCGGTGCGCTTCGGGACGGCTGGCATGGAAGTCGCGCGGATCGCAGGCGCGACGCCGTTCCGCTCGGGCTCGCTGCTGTCCGCCTGATCCACGCGATCCGCGCCGTCCGGACGGGCGGCCCGCAAAAGACGATCGCCCGCGCAAGCGGGCGATCGTTCATCGGCGCGGCAATCCTCTCGCAGGCCGCGCGCAGCGTGCGTCCTGGCGCGCTCAGAACGCCGGCACGATCGCGCCGCCGAACTTCGCTTCGATGAACTTGCGCACGTCGTCCGACTCATACGCCGCCACCAGCTTCCTGACCCACGGCTTGTCCTTGTCCTGCGCGCGCACCGCGATCAGGTTGGCGTACGGGCCTTTCAGATCCTCGATCGCGATCGCGTCCTTCACCGGCGAAAGCCCTGCCTTCACCGCGTAGTCGGTATTGATCGACGCCGCGTCGAGATCGGGCAGCGCGCGCGGCAGTTGCGCGGCGTCCAGCTCGACGAGCTTGATCTTCTTCGGATTCTCGGCGACGTCGAGCGGCGTCGCATTCACGCCGTTCGTGCCGGCGCCCGGCTTCAGCTTGATCACGCCGTACTTCTGCAGCAGCAGCAGCGCGCGGTTGCCGTTCGACGGATCGTTCTGAATGCCGACTTTCGCTCCGGCCGGCAAGTCCTTCAGCGACTTCAGCTTCTTCGAATAGAAGCCCATCGGCGACGTGTACGTCAGCCCGACGTTAACGATCCGGTAGCCGCGCTGGCGAATCTGGCTGTCGAGAAATGGCTGGTGCTGGAAGCCGTTCGCTTCGAGGTCGCCCGCGTCGAGCGCCGCGTTCGGCTGCACGTAGTCGTTGAACTCGATGACCTTGACTGCTAGCCCGTCGCGCGCGGCGACCTTCGTCACTTCGGCCCAGATCTGCGCGTCCGGGCCGCTCATCGTGCCGACCTTCACGGCCTGCGCCTGCGCGTGCGCGCCCGGCGCCGCGAACGTCAATGCCGCGCCGAGCGCGGCGATGCCAGCCAACCAGGAAGAGCGTCTCATCCAGTTTCCTCATGTGTCGTGTCGTGATGGAACTCGAATCGTCGCACGGGGCGGCATGAGCACGAACCAAGCAAATCGCATACGTATATTCCGTCATCCGATCGATCGTCATTCGAAATGGGCATAACCGGCCGCGACGCAACCACGCGTCATTCCACGTCGCACCGGTGCCACATTCGAATTGCCCGGCATGGCCTGTCATATTCACTGCACCATCGGCGGTCAGCATGGCGCATGGCTGCTTGAACCGCGTCCGGTTCGCCGTATGCGCGGCGTCACCGCCAGCCCCCGCGCATACGGCGCCGGAATCGGCTGCGCGTCCACGCGCCTGACGGATTCGATCGCGGGCCACCCACGACCCGGCCGGCAGCACGCTCGCGAACCGCACGCTGCGTCATGCGCGCGCCGGCCTCGAGCACGCGTTGCCGCGGCACGTCGAGCGCGGGCGCGCAGAAGCAGCCGGCCGTGCGCCGCCGCCATCCGACACGCGTTTCAAAGCGTTTGCTTAACACTTGGATTTACGAGACAGGAAGCGCGTGACAGCGTCGCGGGGTGCTTTTTTATGCGCATTTAAGTTTCACTTAATTCTGGGCTGCGACGATGCACTCCCCCCCCTGTTGGCCGCCTGAGCATCGGCGGCTTTTTTTTGAAAGTGGCGGCCGGCACCCGCCCCCCCCTCAGACAGGATCGGAGGCCACGATGATCGAAGATACCGTTTTCAGCCATCTGCACACGATTCTCACGCGCGAGCACGCGCTGCCCGTCCAGAGCTGCCGCGTGTCGGTAGCCATGCAGCGTCCCTGGGGACGTCCGTACCGGCTCGTCGAGTGGACGATACAGCTCGACGCGCCCGCGCGGCGCCAGATCGTGCCGGCCGAATCGACCGAAGCGGAAATCGCCGAAGTGGTCGCGTCGCACGTCCCCGGCCGCCTGTACGGCGACGGCCAACTGCAGTACTGACGGCCGGCGCGGCCCGCACCGTGTGGCAAGCGGTCCCGTTTGACTCGGTGATGAATTCTGCTACGCTCGCGTTTTCGTCCAGGCGAGATACGATGGAAAACGCTTTCAACGAACGCGGCGTGACGGTCACGCGCAATGGCCTGTCCGCGGCCGGTCAGGTCTTCGCGCTGCGTGACATTCTCGGCGTCGAGGTCGTCACGATCCAGAAAAACAAGGCCATGCCGGCGAGCATCTCGCTGATCGGCGCCGCCGTCACGGCCGCAGGTGCCGCTTACAGCTCCAGCGCCGCGCTCGTCGTCGGCGTGATGCTGGTCGTCGTCGGATATCTCACGTGGAAATCGCAGGACGTCACGTACCGGCTCATCGTCAACACGCCGGCCGGCAAGCGCGAAGCGCTGTCGAGCGTCGATCTCGATTTCGTTGACCGCGTCGCGCGCGTCGTGCGTGACGCACAGGCCGCGGCCGCCTGACGGCCCGCGCCGCCCCCAGGCAAACGGCTAGTATGGAAAGATCGGCGCCCCGCGCCGCATCGTCCGTGGAGGCTCGCATGAACGCTCAATCGCTGTCCGGCATGCTCCGTGCGCAGGAACTGCTGCTCCTCTCGATGATTCGCGCGCTGCCGCCCGACACGCGCCGCGCACTCGGCGACGCGTTCGCGCAGCAGATCGCGTTCGCGGAAAGCGAGCATCTCGACGCCCCCGGCGAGCGCGACATGCGCGACGCGTTCATCGCACACGCCCGCAATCTGCTGATCCGGCTCGAAACGCTGTCCTGACGGCGTTCAGCGCTCGACGTCCGCGACGCTGAAGACCCGCATCCGCCAGTCGAATCGCACGGCAAGCATCCGCATCGCGAAGCCGGCCACGAGCGCGATCACGGTGGCGAGCCCGCCGTCGATGCCCAGATGCCGCAGGCCGACGTACAGCGCGCCCGTGAAGAGCGCGACGCTCGCATACAACTCCTCGCGCAGGATGAGCGGCATCTCGTTGCACAGCAGATCGCGCAGCATGCCGCCGCACGCGCCGGTGATCGCACCCGCCAGCACGACGATGATCGGCGCGTTGCCGGTAGCCGCGCCGATGTCGCAGCCGATGATCGAGAACGCCGCGAGGCCGACGGCGTCGACCGTGACGAACAGCGTCTTCATCCGCGCGAGCGGACGTGCCGCCCACGACGCGAACGTCGCGGCGACCAGCGTGATGAGCAGATATTCGGGATGCGCGATCCATCCGAGCGGATAGTGTCCGAGCAGCACGTCGCGCACCGTGCCGCCGCCGAGCGCGGTCACCGCGCCGACGAGCGCCAGGCCGAAACGGTCCATGCCGCGCCGCATCCCCATCAGCGCACCCGACATCGCCTCCGCGACGATTGCGATCAGATAAAGCGTATGCATCGTGCGCGCCCTCAGTCGCCGGCGCGAGACAGCGCGGACAGGCAGCCGGATGCGGACGGGGAGGCCGGGTTCGGCGGGAAAAAGGCGGTGCGGTCGGTCATGTCGGAATCCTGCTTCGATGCGGCAAGCGGCGGACGGTCAAACACCGCCGCTGCTTGCAAAAGACGCGCATTGTCGAAGGGATGCCCGGAAACCGGAACAATCCTGAGCCGATCTTTGGCTGGCTAAATTTTATTCAGGTTGCCGTTACCGCCCGCTCACCGCATGTTGCCGGTATGGCCGAGCGAATAGCGGCCCGGTTGCGGCCACACGGTCAGGCCATGCGGCTCCATGCCCACCGGAATCGACTTCACCGCCCCCGTCGTCGTGTCGATCGCATACACGACGTCGTCGAAGCGGCCGGACAGCCACAGCGTCTTGCCGTCGGCGCTCACGTTGCCCATGTCGGGACTGCCGCCGCCCGGGATCGGCCAGGTCACG
>Ga0335069_10012408_pt1 | contig 11987 bp, 7 predicted proteins | sample Lox_Sample_11_FD_206714 | JGI IMG/M metagenome (GOLD analysis project Ga0335069, IMG submission 206714) | Soil microbial communities from Loxahatchee National Wildlife Refuge, Florida, United States - Lox_Sample_1.1 | ecosystem: Environmental > Terrestrial > Soil > Wetlands | place: USA: Florida...
CCGTACGCGGTGACCGCACAGGCGAGCGTCGCCGCGCTCGCGGCGGGCACGTACGCCGCGACCATCTCGGTCTCGTCGCCCGGCGCGGGGAACTCGCCGCAGACCGTGGGCGTGACGCTCGTCGTGGAGCCCGCCTCGTGGTGGCGGGACCACGTCGCCTACGAGGTCTTCGTCCGCAGCTTCGCCGACTCCGACGGCGACGGCATCGGCGACCTGAAAGGCCTCACCGCGCACCTCGACGACCTCAACGACGGGACACCCGTGAGCGCGCCCGCGAGCACGACCGCGCTCGGCGTCGACGCGGTCTGGCTCATGCCGATCTACCCGTCCCCGAGCTACCACGGCTACGACGTCGCCGACTACCAGTCGGTGAACCCCGCCTACGGAACGCTCGCGGACTTCGACGCGTTCGTGGCGGCGGCGCACCAGCGCGGGATCAAGGTCATCCTCGACATGGAGCTCAACCACTCGTCGAGGCAGCACCCGTGGTTCCTGAACTCGGAACAGGGGCCCCAGGCCGCCGACCGCGACTGGTACGTGTGGAGCGCCACCGACCCGAGCCCCGCGTGGCAGAGCCCGCTCGGCGGGAGCGGCGACCCGTGGCGCCCGCTCAACGGCGCCTATTACTACGCGGTCTTCGACTCGAGCATGCCGGACCTCAACCTGGGAAACGACGCCGTCTACCAGGCGCTCCTCGCGGCGATGGAGTTCTGGACCGGTCACGGCGTCGACGGCTTCCGGCTCGACGCGGTGCGCTACTTCTTCGCGAACGGACCGCAGGGCTACGAGCAGCGCGACCAGCCGGAGACCCACGCCTTCCTGCAGAAGCTCCGGGCCGCGCTGCAGGCCGCCTTCCCCGGCACGCTGCTCGTCGCCGAGGCCTGGGCGCCGGAGGCGATCGCCGCCACCTACTACGGTCAGGCCAACGAGGTGCACCTCGCCTTCGCCTTCGATCAGGCGGCGGCGACGCTCTCCTCGGTCCTGGGAGGCTCGCCCGACGACCTCGTGAACGCCATCGCCAGCACCGAGACCGCCATGGCCGGAAAGGACCGCGGGTTCGACGCTCCCTTCCTCACGAACCACGACCAGGTGCGGACCATGCGCGCGCTCGCCGCCGACGCGGCGGGCGCGAGGCTCGCGGCGGCGACGCTCTTCGCCTTGCCCGGCACGCCCTTCGTGTACTACGGCGAGGAGATCGGGATGCAGGGGGGGCCGCTGTCGGCGAGCTCCGACCCCGACAAGCGCACCCCGTACCACTTCACCGCGACGGCTCCCCAGTACGGGTTCACCACCGCCACGCGGAGCTGGTACCAGAGCGGGTACGACGGGAGCGGGCAGGGGACCCTCGAGGCGAGCGGCGTCGACCTCGCGTCGCAGAAGGCCGACCCGGCGTCGCTCTGGAACCTGTACCGGACGCTCGTGGCGCTCCGCCATCGCAGCGCGGCGCTCGCGAACGGGGACGCGACGCGCGTCGCCGTGACGCCCGCCGCGTCCGCGCCGGGGGGCTTCGCGCTCGTCCGCTCCCTCGGCGGCCAGCGCGTCCTCTTCGTCGCCAACTTCGCCACCTCCGCCACCGGCCCCTTCTCGGTCGCCGTGACCGGAGCGCCCCGCGTGCTCGAGGCGGAGGGGCTGGCTCTCGCACCGGGCACCTCCGGTGGCTCGCTCTCCGTCCCCGGCCTCGCCGCGCGCGGCTTCGCCTTCATCGAGCTCGACTGAACCCGCCGTCCCACTCCCAGGAGACCCCGAGCATGCACCTCCACTTCGCCCGCTGGTTCCTCCCCGCCGCCGTCCTCGCCGGCTGGGCCGCCGCCGTGCTCGCGGCCGACGCCGCCGCCCCCGTGGCCGCTCCCGCCACCACCGCCGCCGCGGCCGCGCGCCCGGCGCCCAACGCGACCTGCACGCCGGCCGGTGGCTTCACCTTCGCCGACCCCATCGGCGACGACGACGGCCCCGGGACCTACAAGTACCCGACCGACCCCGTCTACAAGCCCGGCTCCTTCGACATCACCGAGTTCCAGGTCCTGCCGCAGGGCGACCAGGTCGAGTTCCGCGTCAGCGTGCGCTCCCGCATCGAGGACCCGTGGGACAGCCCGGCCTGGGGCGGCAACGGCTTCTCCGTGCAGATGGCCTTCATCTTCATCGACGAGGACCACAAGGCGGGCAGCGGCGTGCAGGACGGGCTACCCGGCCTCAACATCCGCTTCGCGCCCGACGAGGCCTGGGACAAGGTCGTCATCATCTCGCCGCAGCCGGCGACGCGCGTGAACTCGGAAGTCTCCCAGAAGTGCCCGCAGTGGAAGAGCCGCGTCATCGTCCCCCGCATCACCCGCGCCCAGGGGCGCACGCTGGTCGCGGTGGTCGACAAGAGCCAGCTCGGCGGCGACCCCAGCCCGAGCTGGGGCTACCAGGTGGTGATGCAGTCGAACGAGGGGTTCCCGGCCAAGAGCGACCTCCTCACCCGCAAGGTGAACGAGTTCGAGGGCCAGCACCGCTTCGGCGGCGGCACCGACTACGACAACGACCCGCACGTGATCGACATCCTCGTGCCGCCCGACGGCGACCCCGCGAAGAAGCAGCACGAGATCCTGTCGAAGTACAACAAGGCCGCGACCACGGACGTGAAGCCCGAGGACCTGGCCGTGGTCCCGATGGTCTACCCCTGCGCGAAGTGAGGGCACCATGGAGCGGCCGCCCATCCGAGCCCTGATCGCCGGCGTCGCGCTGAGCGCCCTCGCGGCGACTGCCCGCGGCGACAACGCGAACATCGACGCGTCCGGGCAGATCTACATGAAGTACATGTACCAGAACAACAACACCCAGGGCTGCCTCTCGATGTCGAACCCGTTCTGGGTCGACAACATCCAGGGGAGCAACGGCGCCTGCAGCGAGGCGCTGCTCACCATCAACGCGAAGATCGGCCCAAAGGTGAGCGCCGGGCTCATCATCCAGAGCCGCTGGGGCGCGCTCTGGCAGGACTGGTGGGAGAACGGCGACCTGAAGCCCGGCGTCCAGGACACCTCGGGAGAGAGCCTGGGCATGAACCACGCGGCCTACATGAAGCTGCGCAGCGCGTGGATCCGCTTCGGCCCGCCGATCCCGACCGTCAACTGGATCACGGTCGGGTCGACCGACTTCTCGATGTGGAACGCCTGGACCGTCGGCAAGGCGCGCTACATCGACCGGTTCAACGGCGACGGCGTCTTCGTCGAGGGCTCCTTCATCCCGAACAACCTCCTCACCTACACGGTCGGCGCCATGGGGCTCCCGAAGCTCTGGGCGGGCCCGGGGTGGCAGACCGGTCTGAAGGACAGCGACCCGCTCGCGGCGCTGTGGGGCACCGACTGGGCGTTCGCCGCGAAGCTCGGGAGCCGTCCCACCCGCGACCTGCGCTTCACGCTCATCGGGGCGCTCATCAAGGACTGGGAGGCGGACCGCTACAGCCCGATGCTCACCGGGCCGCCCAACGCCGACCGCGGCGCCAACCACTCGGTGGGGCTCGTGACCCGCTTCACCGGCGCGAACGCCACCCTCGAGGGGGTCTACACGCCGTCGTCGGCGGAGTGGATCTCCATCACCGGCCTGCTCGCCGGATCGACGAACTACGTGAACCCGGCCTACGCGACGAACGAGGTGGTGAACGGCCAGGGGTTCTCCCCGGTGGTGTTCAAGACCGACAAGTACGGGACGCCCGTGGCCTCGAACGGGCTCGCCGGGACGCTGCTCGTCGAGGTGTTCGACCCCTTCGACATCGGGCTCTCGGGGCGGTTCCAGTACTTCAACATCGGCTCCGAGTACAACGCCATCATGGGCGCCCGGCGAGAGGCCGACGTCCTCATCACGAGCGGCATCATCGGCGGCGGCTTCACGAGAGCCGGCCAGCTCCCCACCCTCAACATCGCCAACGAGTTCCAGGACTGGGACGAGCCCTGGTACGAGGCCTGTATCGGGTGGAACGGGGCGACCGCCATCCTCGAGTACGTGAAGGGTCCGCTCAAGCTGACCGGCGAGTACACCTTCATCGGCTACAACACGAACATGCAGAACCGGGACGTGGCGACCCAGTACCCGGACTTCCTCTACACGAACGGGTTCACCGACACGACCGCCTACACCGCCGACGCCGACTACGCGAACGTGTACGACCGCGGCAAGGACCCCCGCAGCGTCTACGCCCAGAACCAGGACCGCCAGACGCAGATCGGGGTGCTGACGCTCCAGTACCTGCTGCCCGTGATCCCCGGCGGCGTGCTGAACGTGATGGGAAAGTACATCCACGACCAGGACCTGCGCATCATCTCGAACCCCAACGACAACTACGTCGGCACCTCCTGGCTCGGCTTCATCTCGCTCACCATCCAGCCGCTCCCCGAGCTCAAGACCGTGATCGGCTACGAGTACACGCACTGGTACGAGCTCGGGCGCGAGGGCAACGAGCAGTCGGGGTTCACGCCGGCGACCACCATCCGCAACACGGGGCAGGTCGGGCTGGCGTACGCCTGGGGAGGGGTGATCTTCAGCTACACCCTCCAGTACTTCCACAAGAACTTGCTGCGGACCCCGCCCGCTTATTACAACATGGTCTGGAACGTCTGGCGCTCCAAGGCGACCATCGAGGTGGCGTTCTGATGCGCAACGGCCTGGAGCATCGGTCGATCGCCCCGCGAGACCCACCCCGAAGCGCGGGCTCCCTTGTTGTCTTTGGTGACATACGGGAAGCAGCCCACCGACGTCAGGGTTGGCCCATCATCGATGTGTACTCGCTAGGGGTGGGACGATGATGCCTACAAGACTGATCTTCATGACGATTTCGCTCGCGGGGCTGTCCGGGTGCGGGCTCGAGAACCTCTTCAGCAACATCGGGCGAACGCCCGACGCGCGCCCTGCGTCGACCATACAGGGGATCTTCCCCAACGCCGGCGTCAAGACGACGAACTACTACGTGAGCGACGGCGGCGGCATCACCACGGTGCCGTTCGACACCGCCGGCGACGCCGCCGGGCACTACGAGGTCAAGCTGCCGTCCTCGAACTACTCGATGGTCGAGCTCCACGCGGTCGCGGGCGACACCGAGCTCCGGGCCATCGTCCCGACGCTCGGCCAGGAGTCCACGACGACGGGCGTGAACCTCGACGCGCAGTTCATGACCGAGGCGCTCATCGTCGAGGCGCGCCTGAGCGCGACGGGGGGGTCGTTCAAGAAGCTCACGCCGGCCGCGTACGCCGGGGAGGACGGCGAGAGCGGGACCCGCGGCCTCATCCGCGCGGCCATCAACGAGCCCGGGCCGACCCAGGACCTCTACCACATGGTGAGCGCCCTCATCCCGCACGGCAACCCGAACGTCAACGTGCTCACGCCGTACCTCTTCGGCGTGCCGGTGCTCGACTCCAACTACACCGTGACGACGAGCCCCATCGACGCGGGCTGGATCGCCCGCAACCCCTTCGACTACGTCGGCGACGGGATCGTCCACTCCGACAGCGTGCCGTTCGACCAGAAGCTCGGCGAGGTGGCGAAGCTCTACAAGCCGGAGGGATGCCCGGACACGAGCCACATCCGGCTCATGTTCACCGTCGACTTCAACGACAACGCCCTCAACGGCAACTGCGGGGCGATCAACAAGTTCAAGTGGGCGAAGGACGCCCCGACGAAGAAGATGTTCTTCGTCGGGTGGATCTTCACGCTCGACCCGCCCGGCGCCTCGCAGGTCCAGGACCCCGCCATCAACACCCTCCTCGGGGCGAGCACGCCGAACACCATCCAGATGTACGACGACGGCACGAACGGCGACGAGGTGGCGGGGGACAACATCTGGACCGTCGTCTTCGACGTGCCGGTGGACCCGACCAAGGTGCTCCGCATCGGCTACAAGTACACCTGGGGGACCTTCGGGGCCCCCTGGTCGGGAAGCGAGGAGTGGCCGGGGAACTCGCGCATCCTCGAGGTCGTCGACGTGAACGGGGACGGCTTCGTCTACAAGCGCGACGTCTTCAGCGACGAGGCGACCAACAAGGACTTCTCGAACCTGAACACCAAGGGGACCGGCACGATCGGGTGGACCACCGACCTGCACGGGTGCGGCTTCCCCGAGGCGCGCGAGCAGCCGTTCACGAACCACAATTCGTGCGCCTGCCAGACCGGCCAGTGGCACACCCCGGAGAATATCGGACCCATCACCGTGGCTTGCACGGGCCCGTGAAGAACGCGCCCGGAGGACTCCGGGCGCGTCGAGCAGCAGACAGATGCACCAACGCGCGACGTGAGTGAGCGCAAAACAGCAACAAGGAGCGAAAGACATGAAGGAACTGAAAATCCTCGGAGCGGCGTTCCTGGCGGTTGCGCTGTCCGCCTGCGGCAGCAGCAGCAGCTCCTCTCCCCCGGCGGGATTCACGCAGCCGGCGGGCACGGTCGCCGTGAACTTCAGCGTGGACGACACGGCCAACAAGGTGTTCACCGCGGGGCAGCTGCAGTGGAAGGGGTCGATGCTCTACGACACCACCCACCGCACCGTCACGTCGGACTCGACCTGGGGAGGCCCCTGGGCGACCCTGTACGACGACGGTCCGTGGACCGCGGGCGGCCATGAGCCCGAGGGCGCCGTCGCCGGCGACCACATCTGGGGCGTCACCGTCTTCGCGACCCCGCCCGCGACCGGCTCGACCACCTACTCGTACGGCTGCAACGACGCCCTCTACCAGACCGACTACGGCAACGGCTGGATCTGGATCGGCTCGAACGGCAACTTCGTCGTTGCCGCCGGCGCCACCGCCCCGGTCACCGCCGCTGGCCTGACGCTGCCCAAGTTCGGGACCACCGACATGAAGCTCAGCATCGACACGAGCCAGCTCATCGCCGGCACCTGGGACACCACCAAGGTGACCGTCAAGAGCTCCGCCTGGGCGTGGGGAGAGGTGACCGTCCCGAAGCCCGCCTCGGGCACGGTGTACACGCTCGACATGTCGACGATCGTGCCGCCTGCGTGCTCGAGCGCGACGCCGCCGTGCTTCGTCCACACCGGGCTGCTCAGCAGCGGCGCGAAGCCCGAGTGGGTGTGGGTGTTCAACGGCGTCGAGTACAAGGACCCGTCGGGCAGCGCCGCGACCGGCGGCGTGACGGCCGCGACCAAGGCCTCCGGCGGGAGCTTCACCAGCCAGGCCGTCGTGCTCTGCAGCGACAACAACACCTGCATCACCGTTCCGTAGTCGGCAGGGAATCGTCGGGGCCGGCGGGGAGGAGCACCTCCGCCGGCCCCGGCACGTCCGAGAGGTCGACAGGTGCGACGGTGGTCGAAGGCACTGGCCGTGGCGCTGGCGCTCGCCTCGCCCGCATCGCGCGCGCTGGCCGCCCCGAGGCTCGTCGCCGTCTTCGACGACCCGGTCGACGACGACTTCGGCCCCGGCAACTACCAGTACCCCGGCGACACCGACTTCGCGCCCGGCGACTTCGACCTTCGCCGCTTCGCGGTCTACGTCGACGGCGACGACGTGATCTTCGAGGTCACGCTCGGCGCCTCCTTCCGGGAACCGCCCACCACCCAGCGGACCAACGAGATCCCGCTGATGTTGCTGAACGGCATCTACTTCCAGAACATCGACATCTACGTCGACAACGCGCCGGGCTCGACGGACGGGTTCACCGCCTGCATCCCGGGGCGCCGGGTCACCTTCGCCGACGGACGAACCTGGAAGGCGGCGGTGGTGTTGACGCCGCAGCCCGTCCCGGCGCGGGACATCACCGCCAAGGCGCTCGGGGTGGAGGCGGCCTCCAAGATCACCTTCGCGGAGGGGCTCGTCGTCCACGGGCGGACGGTCTCGGCCCGCGTCCCCGCCTACGCCGTCGGCGGCGAGCCGCAGAGGACCTGGGGATACTCCGTCCACGTCTCCGGGGCGAGCTGGGAGCGAAGCTTCTCCGCGCTCGAGCTCATCAAGGGGGGGGCCGAGCTGAACGCCTTCACCATGCCCGTGGTGGGGATGCGGACGGCGTGGGCGTTCGGGGGAGCGCCGTGGGGCGAGGCGCACCCGCGCGTTATCGACGTGCTGCTTCCCCCCGGCGCCGACCAGAAGGCCGTGCTCGGGTCCTTCAACGCCGAGGCCGGCACGTTCGCGCGCGTCCCCTTCGTCTACGCCGTTGCCCCCCCGCCGCTCCCGGCGCCGGTGAGCGCCCCCGCGAGCACCGCGGCGCCTCCCGTCGACGGGGCACGCGAGGCGGCGGAGGTCGCCGCCTCCGCCGGGCCCGCCCCGGTCGCCGCGCCCGCGGGTAAAGCGCCGGTCTCCGCACCGGAGGCGAAGGCGCCCGCGTCCTCCGAGGCGAACGGCCCGGTCCTCAAGGTCACGGACGTGGCCGGGGACATCGTCTCGGTCACCGGCCCGGTGGCCGGGCTCCGCCCCATGCAGCTCGGCCGGGTCGTCGGCCCCAACGGGGCCACCGTCGCCCGCCTCGTCATCGTCCACGTCTACGAGGGCGGGCTCGTCGGGAGCGCGGTGGAGGGGCGCGAGAACGTGAAGCGCGGCGCCCTGGTCCGGTTCGATGGCGCGGCCCCCTAGGCGCGCGCCGCCGCCCGCGCCGCGCACGGCCTGGCTGCTCGCCGTGCCGCTCGCGCTCGCGGCGATCGCGTACGCCCGGGTCCTCCACGGCGAGTTCCTGCTCGACGACTTCCCCTCGATCCTCGACAACCCGGCGGTGAAGGACCTCGGGGCGACGCTTCGGGCCTTCCCGGCGGCGCTCCTCCGGAGCGGCCGGCCCGTCGTCGACCTCACCTTCGCGCTCGACTACGCGCGCGGCCGGCTCGACCCGTTCGGGTTTCACCTCGTCAACGTCGCCATCCACCTCGCCGTCGTCGGGCTGGTGTTCCTCTTCACCCGGGCGGTCGTCCGGATGGCCGGCGGGGCCGTCCCCGAGGCGATCGCGGTGGTGGTGGCGGGCCTCTTCGCCCTGCACCCGCTCCAGAGCCAGGCGGTGAGCTACGTGGTCCAGCGCGCCGAGTCGCTCGCCTCCGGGCTCTACCTGGCGGCGCTGCTGCTTCTCGTCGAGAGCGAGCGGCGCGGGCGAACCGCGCGGGGCGTCGCCGCCTACGCCGGTGCCGTCCTCGCCTTCGTGCTCGGGATGGGGACGAAGGTGACCGTCGCGACGATGCCCGCCGCCTACCTCCTCCTCGCCGCCCTCGTGCCCGGCCCCGGGCGGGAAGGGCGGCGGGGGTGGGGACGTCGCCTCGCCATGGTCGCCCCACTGGCCGCACTCGACGCCTGGCTCTCGCTCGCCACGGCGAGGAGCCTCTCCGGCCAGACCCACGCCGGGTTCGGGGTCCAGGGGCTCTCCCCGGGCGGCTACTTCCTCACCCAGCTGCGGGTGGTGGCGACCTACCTGCGTCTTCTGGCCCTTCCCGTCGGCCAGAGCGGGTACTGGGTGGTCCGGCCCTCGAGGAGCCTCCTCGAGCCGGCCGTGCTCGCGTCGGGGCTGCTGCTCCTCGCGCTCCTCGCCGCGGCGGCGGCGCTCCTCGGGTGGGGAAGGGGCCGCGACGACCCGGGCGGGGCCGCCGCGCGGGTGGCCGCCTTCGGGACTGCCTGGTTCTTCCTGCTGCTCGCGCCGACCTCGAGCGTGGTGCCGCTCGCCGACCTGCTCTTCGAGCACCGCGTCTACCTAGCGTCGTGGGGCGTCTTCGCGGCGGCGACCGTGGGCGCGGAGCGGCTCTGGTCGCGCGTCGCCGGAGCGGGCAGGCCGCTTGCCGCCGCGGCCGCCGTCGGCGCTCTCTGGGGCGTGCTCGCGTTCGCGCTCCACGCGCGGAACGCCGTCTGGGAGACGCGGCTCGCCTTCTGGTCCGACGCGGTGGCGAAGGCCCCGCTGGCCCAGCGGCCGCACCTCAACCTGGCCTACGCGTACTGGGACCGCGGGGAGCCCGAGCAGGCCATCCGCGAGTACCGGCTGGCGCTCGAGCACGGGGGGCGAGCCGCCCCGGCCGACGAGGCCTTCATCCTGAACAACCTGGGGGTGGCGCTCCTCGCGGCGGGGAGGGGTCCCGAGGCCGTGGAGGCGCTCGAGCGCGCCGCCTCGCTCGCGCCCTCGGATCCGTCTCCGCTCGCGAATCTGGCGCTCGCGATGGCGCGGCGGGACGAGCTCGCCGCGGCGGAGGCCTACGCCACCCGCGCGCTGGCGCTCGATGCCCGGCACGGCGGCGCCCTGGTGGTGCTGGGCGGCGTGCGCCTCGCGCGGGGAGACGCTGCCGGGGCCGTCGAGGCGTTCGAGCGGGCAGCGCGAGCCGACCCCGACGACCCGGAGCGCTGGTTCGACCTGGGCGTCGCCGAGGAGCGCCTCGGCCAGCTCCCGGAGGCCTGCGGCGCCTGGCGACAGGTGCTGCGGATCCCCGGCGCCGGGGAGCTGGGGCGCAAGGCGGCCTCGCGGTCGGCGGCGGCGGGCTGCGGGCGCGGCCGGCCGGCTCCCGCCGGCCCGGCCCGGTAGCGTCAGCCCTTCACGCTGCCGGCGGTGAGCCCGGAGACCAGGTACTTCTGCAGGTAGAGGAAGAGCACCACCACCGGGATCGAGACGATGATCGATCCCGCCGCGAAGTAGCCCCACTGCTGCGAGAAGCCGCCGACGAAGAACCGCAGCCCCACCGGCGCCGTGTACATCTCCTCCTTGTCCATGAAGGTGGCGGCGATGAACTCGTTCCACGCGGTCATGAAGGAGAAGAGCGCCGTGATGGCGACGGCCGGCTTCGCGAGCGGCAGGATGATGCGCCAGAAGATGGTGCCGGCCGAGGCCCCCTCGATGACCGCCGCCTCCTCGAGCTCCTTCGGGATGGTGTCGAAGTAGCCCTTCAGCATCCAGACGCTGAACGGGATGGAGGTGGTGCCGTAGACCACGATGAGGCCGAGCCGCGTGCTGCCGAGGCCGAGCAGCTGCACGATGATGATGTAGAGGGGGATGAGCATGAGCGTGCCGGGGAACATCTGCGACACGAGGAAGCCCATCATCCCGACGCGCCGCCCCGGGAACTTGAAGCGGGAGAAGGCGTAGGCGGCGGTGCAGGAGAGGAAGACGCCGAGCACCGTGGTGAGCAGCGACACGATCGCGCTGTTGAGGAGCCAGCGGCCGAAGGGCTGGTCCGTCATCACCGAGACGAAGTTCACGGCGGTCCAGTGCTCGGGCCAGGGGGTGATGGCCCGCAGCCGGTCGAGGACGGTCGGGTTGGCCGGCACGTCGGCGATGGCGAGGCTCTGCTTGCCGGAGAAGGCGAGCGAGATGACCCACAGGATCGGGTAGACGGTGGTGAGCGTCGCGAGCACCAGGACGAGGTGCAGGGGGAGGTGCGGGAGCTCCTGGTCGCGGCGGGAGCGGGGCATCCGGTCAGGCCTCCGTCGCCTTCGACAGCCGGTTCTGGATGACGCCGTACACGAGCAGGATGCCGAAGATTACCGTCGAGTAGGCCGCGGCGTAGCCGTACCGGTAGCGCTCGAAGGCGTACTTGTAGGCCTGGGTGACGAGGATCTCGGTCGACCCGTCCGGGGCGCCGGCGGTGACGAGGTAGATGACGTTGAACATGTTGAAGGTCCACACCACCGACAGGATGACGGCGGGCACGAGCGCGGGCCGGAGCGACGGCAGCGTGATGGCCCGGAACGCCTGCCAGCGCGAGGCGCCGTCGACGCGCGCGGCCTCGTAGAGGTCGGCGGGGATCGACTGCAGCGCGCCGAGCGAGACCACCATCATGAAGGGGAAGCTGAGCCAGGCGTTGGTGGTGAGCGCGGTGAGGAACGAGGTGAAGGGGCGGTCGAACCAGTTCACGGCCGGCAGCCCGACGATCTGCAGGGCCTGGTTCACCACCCCGAACTGCTGGTGGAACATCCCCTTCCAGATGAGCGAGGTGATGTAGTTCGGCATCGCCCAGGGAAGGATGAGCAGCACCCGGTAGACCGGCCGGAGCGCGAGCGCCCGCGTGTTGAGGATGAGCGCGAGGAGCAGGCCCGAGCTCACCCCGATGGCCACGTTCGTCACGG
>Ga0335069_10012410_pt1 | contig 11986 bp, 7 predicted proteins | sample Lox_Sample_11_FD_206714 | JGI IMG/M metagenome (GOLD analysis project Ga0335069, IMG submission 206714) | Soil microbial communities from Loxahatchee National Wildlife Refuge, Florida, United States - Lox_Sample_1.1 | ecosystem: Environmental > Terrestrial > Soil > Wetlands | place: USA: Florida...
CCAGCCGGGCCGCGGCCAGCGCCTGGTTGGCGCCCTTGCCGCCGGGCTGCAGCCGGGCCGCGGAGCCGAGCACCGTCTCGCCCGGGCCGGCCAGCCGCGGCACACTGACCGATATGTCCATGTTCAGGCTGCCCAGCACCGTCACCTGCGGCATCGGCTCTCCCTCATCCCGCGCGCTGCTCCCATGATCGTGGCCGGCCCGGGTATCACACGGCCATTTCTGGCCTTATCGCTGGCGAGGGGAGGCGCGCCGGAGGCGTGTTCCCGCCGAGCCAGCGATCCCGGGGGGTTCGGGGGGTCGTCCCCCCGGGTTAGCAGAGAACACCAGTGCACGCGAATAGGTAGCCTGCGCACCGCGGATGGGGGATAACTTAAGCCAACGGCCGATACACCGGAACGAGCTCACCAGACGCATAACCCGACATCAGGTACGGTGGGGAAGATCACTGCGCTGCTATCGAACGTCTCCGTGCGGACCCTCATCCTCGGCATCGATGAGGACGGACGGATCATCCAGCATGACCGCAACGCACCCGAGATCCTGCCGCTGGATCCGGATTCCCTGGTGGGCGCGCAGCTCGGTGACCTGGTGGCCAGCCGGAGCACGGCCGAACCGGCACTGACCCAATTGCTCGACGCGGTCAAGGCGGGCCGGGAAGCCACCGCGGTGCTGCCCATCAATACCCGGGAAGGCCGCCGGGTGGAGACGGTGGCCAGCGTGCAGCCCATGCTCGGCGACGGCGCCACCCCGGGCCTGACCGCGCTGGCCGTGCTGCGCATGCCGCCGACCCGGGCCGAGCGGTTCGTCGACCCCGCGCTGATGCGGCACTCACTGCTCGACGACACGTTCCGCCAGATCGGCGCCACGCTCGACCTGGACCAGGTGGCCCGCGGCCTGATCAACATTCTGGTGCCGCACTTCTGTACCCAGGCCGGGCTGCTGGTGCTGGAGAGCGTGGCCGCGGGCGACGAGTTCCCGGTCAACCCGCCGGACGGGTCCCAGCTGATGCGCCGCCTCGCGGTGGCCACCGATGACGGCGCCCCCGGCTGGGACGCCGCCTTCCCGACCGGTGAGGTGCTGCTCTACCCGCCGGACACGCCGTACGTGGAGTGCATGGAGACCGGCAAGCCGGTCCGGATCGCCGCGCTGGACAACAGCAAGGCGGTCAGCATCGCCGAATCGTGGCTGCGCCGCCCGGTGGCCAAGCTGCTCGCGGACACGTCCATGCTGCTGCTCCCGCTGGCCACCAAGGACAGCGCGCTCGGCTTCTTCGTGTGCACCCGCAAGATGGGCTACCGCCCGTTCGACGACTACGACTCCGAGATCGGCATGGAGTTCGCCTCCCGTGCCGCGATCTTCATCGACAACGCCCGGCAGTACAACCGGGAGCGCACCACCGCACTGACCCTGCAGCGCAGCCTGCTGCCCACCGGGCTGTCCGCGCCCTCGTCGATGGACGTCAAGCACCGGTACCTGCCAGGCAGCAAGCTGATCGAGGTCGGCGGCGACTGGTACGAGTCGATCGCGCTGCCCGGGGCGCGGGCCGCCCTGGTGGTCGGTGACGTCGCCGGGCACGGCGTGCGCGCGGCGGTGACCATGGGCCGGCTGCGCACCGCGATCCACACCCTGGCCACCCTGGAACTGCCGCCCGACGAGTCGCTGCAGCAGCTCAACGAGCTGATGACGTCGCTGGGCGAGCGCGAGCCGCACTTCGCCACCTGCGCCTACGCGCTGTATGACGCGGTCACCGGGAGCTGTGAGATCGCCTCGGCCGGCCATCTCCCGCCGCTGCTGGTCCGGCCGGACGGCACCAGCGAGTTCCTGGACACCTACCCGGCGCCGCCGCTGGGCGTCGGGGAGATGCCCATCGAGAGCCGCACCATCGAGATCGAGGACGGCAGCCTGCTGGTGCTCTACACCGACGGGCTGGTCGAGGACCGGCACCGGGACATCGACGACGGGCTGAACTTCCTCCGCGAGGTGTTCACCGGCGAGGCGGCCGGGCGGTCCCTCGATGACCTGTGCCGCGCGGCGCTGGCCGGTGTGTACGCCCACCAGCAGCGGGACGATATCGCGATCCTGATCGCCCGGCTGAGCAAGATTCCCGCCGACCACCACGCGAGCTGGTCGCTGCCGCCCGAGCTGACGTCGGCGTCGAAGGCCCGGCACCTGATCCGTGAGCCGCTGGCCCGGTGGGGGCTCGACGAGCTGATGCCCACCACCGAGCTGCTGGTGTCCGAGCTGGTCACGAACGCGATCCGGTACGCCACTGGCGAGGTCACCATCCGGCTGGTGCTGGAGGGCTCCCTGGTCTGCGAGGTGCTGGACAACTCCTCGGCGCTGCCCCGGCTGCGCCACGCGGGCCGCGACGAGGAGTGCGGCCGCGGCCTGGAAGTGGTCAGTCAGCTGGCTCAGCGCTGGGGCGCCCGGCGCACCCGGGACGGCAAGATCGTCTGGTGCGAGCAGGCGATCCCGGCCACCGAGGACGACGACGCCGACGCCGACTTGTCCGGGGCCCGGACCGAGCGGTGAGCCGCGGCCCAGGCTGAGCTGGCCAGCCGGCCCAGGGGTCCTGGTCCCGGGCACAGCTGGCCAGCATCACCCGGCGGGTCAGCCGGTTAGCTGGCTGCCCCGCGGGTGTCCTGCTTGATGGACAGCTTCCCGTGCTGCATGACGCCGATCCGCTGCGCCCGGCGGGCCACCGAGCTGTCATGGGTGACCAGGATGAGGGTGAGCCCGGCGTCCCGCCACAGCTTCTCCAGCAGGCCCATGATGTCGTCGCGGGTGCCCTCGTCCAGGTTGCCGGTGGGCTCGTCGGCCAGCAGCACCTTGGGCTCCTTGACCAGGGCGCGGGCGATCGCGACCCGCTGCTGCTGGCCGCCGGACAGCTCCGACGGCAGGTGCCGCTCCCGCTCGGCCAGGCCGACGCTGGCCAGCGCCTGGCTGGCCCGGGCCGCCCGCTCGTCGCCGTGCATGCCCAGCGGGACGAGGGCGACCTCGACGTTCTCCCGGGCGCTCAGCGTCGGGATCAGGTTGAACGTCTGGAAGATGAACCCGATCGACTCCGCGCGGACCCGGGTCACCTGGGCTTCCCGCATGGCGGCCAGGTCCTGGCCGTCGAAGTCGACCACGCCCGAGGTGGGCCGGTCCAGGCCGCCGAGCATCTGCAGCAAGGTGGTCTTGCCATGCCCGGTCGGGCCCTGGATGGCCAGCCACTCCCCGTCCTCGATGACGAGATCCACGCCGGCCAGCGCGTCCACCGTGGCCCGGCCTTTCTGGTACCGCTTGGTCACGCCCGTCAGCTTGTACATGGTTTCCTCTCCGTCTGGTGCATAGCGCGCCGCCCGCTTACCCGGCTGTGCTTACTCGGCTGTGCTTACTCGACCCGGGACAGCGCGGCGGCCGGGCGCAGCCGCGCCGCCCGCCAGCCGCCGAAGGAGCCGGCGATGAGGCCGCCGGCGATGGCCAGCACCACCGCGAGGATCACGGCGCTGATGGTGACCGGGGCGGTGAGGTGGACGGTCACGTGGGCCGCGTCCGCCGCCGCCCGGTTGAAGAAACCGCCACCCCCGCCGGGGAACCTGCCCCCGCCGGGGGCCCTGCCGCCGAACGTCTGCGCGCCGCCCGGCGTAGCCGAGCCAGTGGTCTGGCCGGTCGACGCGGTCAGCGGCTTGGCCAGCTTCTCGACCAGGGTCGCGCCGGCGAAGCCGAGGGCCACCCCGACCGCCCCGCCGACGATGCCGATGACGATCGACTCGCCCATTACCTGGCCGACGATCCGGCGGCCGCGCCAGCCGAGCGCCTTGAGCGTGCCGAACTCCCGCACCCGGCGGGTCACCGCGGACATGGTCAGCAGGCTGGCCAGCAGGAACGCGGCCACCAGCACCGCGATGGCCAGCCACTTGCCCAGGTTGTTGGCCAGGCTGGCCGCGCTGGACAGTGACCCCGTCACCTCGCTGGCCAGGTCACTCGACGTGGTCACGGTGGCCTTGGGCAGCACGCCGGAGATCGACTTGGCCACGGCGCTGATCTGCGACGCGCTGGTCGCGGCCACGTAGATCGTGTTGACCTTCCCGGTCATGCTGGCCAGTTTCTGCGCCCGGGCCAGCGGGATATACACGTTGGGCGGGTTGCCGCCCTGCGGGACGCTGACGATCCCGATCACCTTGAAGCTGGTGCCGCCCACGCTGATCGAGGAGCCGAGCTTCAGCTTCTGCTGCGTGGCGTAGTTGGCGTCCACGACGGCCACGTTGGAGTTCGTGTCGGCGGTGCTGAACGTGCTGCCCGACTTGACCTTGCCCGAGCTCAGCGGGCCGACCTCGCCATTCGCCAGGTCCACCCCCTCCACGGTGAACGACGAGGTGTTGAAGTTGGCGCGGAAGGAGCCACCGCCGCCCCCGCCGCCCGGGAAGCCGCCGGATGTGCTCCCGGAGCCGCTGCTGTTGAAGGCCGGAATCTTCCCGCTGACCTTCATGTCGGTCAGGCTCAGCGCGCCGGCCGCCGCGGCCACCCCGTGCAGCTTGGCGATGGAGGTGACCGAGGACGAGGACAGCGTGCCCAGGTTGAAGCTGACTAGCCGGTTCACGTTGATCTTCGTGCCGGCCGCAGGCCGGGTCCTCGTGCCGGTCCGGCCCGTGACGCCGAAGCCGAACGGGCCGCCCGAGCCGGCCGTGGGCGTCTGGGTGACGGTCACGTCGGTGCCCACCCCGTACAGCGCGTGCAGCACATCGGCCTGTGCGTCCTTGACCCCGGAAGACGCGGCCGTCACGGTGATGACCAGGCCGATCCCCAGCGCCAGGCCGAGGGCGATGAAAATTGCCTGGCGCATCCGCCGGCGCAATTCACGCCCGATGTAGGTGAAGAACATGAGGACTCCTCCGGGAATGCCCGCATCAGCCCGGCGGGCGGATCCTGCTGCTGGAAAGCCGGCGCTGCCGTAGCGCACCAGGCTGCGGCCCGCCCAGCGCGGCGGTGTGCCAGCTAGATCCTGGCGGTCATTCCTGAAGGGTCACTGCAGGGCTTCTGCGGGAAAGCCGTAATCCCGGATTCGGATTGGCTACCGGCGGGCGCCCCGGACGTAGAGCCGGAGCCACAGTCCCTGGATGTCCCAGCGGTGCACGAGCCGGAAGCCCAGCCCGTCCAGGACCACGACCCGCTGCGGCGAGGTCCACTCCACCACCCAGATCCGGCGCACCGTGGCCGCGCGCTCCCGGATCACCTGGGTGGACGCGTAGGTGCCGCCGAGCGTGCCGGACTGCTGCGGGGACAGCCCGGTGCTGATGTTACGCAGCCGGGCCAGGCCGTACGGGTAGGCCGCCTCCAGCGTGCACTCCCCGGTCCCCTTCTGCGGCCCGCGGCGCGCGCTGACGTTCAGCAGCGCGTCGCCCGGCTGGTGGTGCCGGGCCACGATCTGGTCCAGCTTGCGGATATTGATCCCGTGACCGACCGCGCTGCGCTCGAAGGACTGGCTGGGCAGCCCGATCACCAGCAGGGTGATCAGGGCGGCTGGCCCGGCGTAGCCGCCCAGCGCGGCCAGCGCGGGCGCGATGAGCAGCGCGGCCGCCGGTATGCAGAACACGATGTAGCGGAAGGTGTACACCGGCTGGATCAGCGAGGCGGTGAGCAGGATCACCGGCGGCAGGATCAGCCAGGGCAGGCACAGCGCGACCAGGCGGCCCGGCCAGTAGCGGCCCAGCGGAACGCGCCGGGCCGCGCAGTAGCCGGCCGCGGCCGCCACCACGACCACGGTGGCGATCAGCAGCGAGGTCCGGCCGAGCAGCCGCTGCACGCTGACCACGTCAGTCAGGTCGGGCGGCTGGATCCAGCGGATCTGGTGCAGCTGGCTGTAGCCGACCACGGCCACCGGGCTCACCGCGACCGCCGCGGCGGCGACCGCGATCAGCCAGCCCCGGAGCAGGCCCCGGTCGCGCCGCCCGCTCCCCCAGGCCAGCAGGGTGATGGCGTGCGCGGCGACCAGCAGCAGGGCGAACAGGTTGCCGAAGCCGAGCAGGGCCAGCGTGACCCCGTACCCGGCCAGCCAGCGGCGGCGGCTGCGGCCCGCGTCCGCCGCCCGCAGCAGGCAGTAGCTGGCCGTGGCGGCCAGCGCGGCCAGGATCGCGCCTTCCCGGGCGTCCTGGGCGTACGCACTGACCGAGGGCAGGATCGCGAAGAGCAGGCCAGCGGCCAGCCCGGCCCAGCCGGACACCAGCCTGCGGCCGAGCAGCGCGACCACGCCGGCCGCGGCCGCCATGGCCAGCGCGGAGGGTAGCCGGACGGTCAGCTCGCTGCTGCTGCCGGCCAGCCGGACCACGGCCCAGATCAGCACGTAGTAGGCGCCGTGCACCACGTCCACGCTGCCGAGCATCCGGATCAGCTGCGGGAAGCTGCGGTGCACCGCGGCCAGCGTGGCCGCTTCGTCCTTGGAGAACGACGGCCCGGAGATCCGGTACAGCCCGGCCAGCAGGGTGACCGCGGCGGGCAGCAGCGCCACCCACGGCCCGCTGAGCCCGGCCGCGCCCGGGGGCTGCGCCGGTGCGGTCTGGCCGGTCCGTGAGCTGCCTGTCCCGCCCGGCCCGTCGATGACGGCCGGCTGCCCGGAGCCGTGCAATGCGCTGTCCCTACCCGAGTGCTGTCGTACCGGGCATCGCGGTGTGCGACAGCACCCCGGAGGGCCGGAAATCTGGCGATTTCCTGCACCTTAGGGGACTCCGGCCGCAATCCTTTCCTTCTTGACGCTTACAAGAAGAAACTTGGCCGTTACTGGGGGAAAGCGGGAAACCGGTGTGACCTCAGGTGTTCCGCATGGCCCGCAGCGACTCGCGCAGCGAGTTGGTGGTGGCCAGCACCGCCGACGGCTCGTAGCCGCAGTGCGCCATGCAATTGGCGCAGCGCGGGTCCTTGCCCCGGCCATAGGAGTCCCAGTCCGTGGTCTCGATCAGCTCCTTGTAGGTCTTCACGTAACCGTCGGACATCAGGTAGCAGGGCTTCTGCCAGCCGAGCAGCGAGTAGGACGGGATGCCCCACGCGGTGCAGCCGAAGTCGGTCTTGCCCTCCAGGAAGTCCAGGAACAGCGGGGTGTGGTTGAGCCGCCACCGCTTCCGGTTCCCGTGGTCGAAGGCCTTGCGGAACAGCTCCCGGGTCTCGGTGACGCCGAGGAAGTGCTCCTGGTCCGGTGCCTTCTCGTAGGCGTAGGCCGGGGAGATCTGCATCTCGTCGATGCCGAGGTCGTCGTTGAGGTAGTTGAGCACGTCGATGACGGTCTGCGGGGTGTCGGTGTTGAAGAACGTGGTGTTCGTGTTGACCTTGAACCCGCGCTCCTTGGCCATCTTGATGGCCGCGACCGCGTCGTCGAACACGCCTTCCTTGCAGACCGACTCGTCGTGCCGCTCGCGCAGCCCGTCGATGTGCACCACCCAGGCGAAGTACGGCGACGGCTTGAACTTGTCGATCTTCTTCGGCATGAGCAGCGCGTTGGTGCACAGGAAGACGAACTTCTTCCGCTCGAGCAGCTCGGCGACCAGCACGTCGATCTGCGGGTGCATCAGCGGCTCGCCGCCCGCGATGGACACCATGGGCGCGCCGCACTCGTCGATCGCGGCCAGCGCCTGCTCCACCGGCATCCGCTGCTTGAGCAGGGTGTGCGGTTGCTGGATCTTCCCGCAGCCGGCGCACTTCAGGTTGCAGGCGAACAGCGGTTCCAGCTCCACCAGCAGCGGGAACTTCTTCTTCCCGGTCAGCTTCTGGCGCATCAGGTAGGAGCCGATGCGCAGGCTCTGGCGCATGGACACGCTCATGACTGCCTAACCTCCTTGGGCAGGCTGAATCGGATGTTCTCAGTGGTGATGACGCGCTCGCTGACCTCGACCGGGCCGAGGCCGCCGAGCGCGGTGATGATGTCCTGGACGACCGCCGGGGGCGCGGACGCGCCCGCGGTCAGGCCGATCGTGGACACCCCGGCCAGCCAGCCCAGCTCGATGTCGGACGGGCCGTCGATCAGGTGGGCGGGCGTGCCCGCCCGCTGCGCGGTCTCCACCAGCCGCACCGAGTTGGACGAGTTGGCCGACCCGGCCACCAGCACCAGGTCGGACTCGGCCGCCACCGCGCGGGCCGCCCGCTGCCGGTTGGTGGTCGCGTAGCAGATGTCGTCGCTGCCGGGCGCGCGGGCCGCGGGGAACCGCTCGCGCAGCGCGTCGGCGATGCCCGCCGCCTCGTCCATGGCCAGCGTGGTCTGCATCAGGTAGGCGACTTTGCCGGGGTCCGCCGGGCGCAGCCGGCTGACATCATCGGCCGTCTGCACGAGCGCCACCGACTCCGGCGCCTCGCCCAGCGTGCCCTCGACCTCCTCGTGCCCAGCGTGCCCGATCAGCGCGACCAGGTAGCCGTCGGTGGCGAACCGGCGGGCCTCGACGTGCACCTTGGCCACCAGCGGGCAGGTCGCGTCCACCGTGGTCAGGCCGCGGCGGTCGGCCTCGGCCCGGACCGAGGGCGCCACGCCGTGCGCGGAGAACACCACCCGGGCCCCGTCCGGCACCTCACTGAGCTCGTCGACGAAGATCGCTCCGCGCTCTTCCAGCCCGGCCACCACGTGCGAGTTGTGCACGATCTGCTTGCGCACGTAGACCGGCGGGCCGTGCTGCTGGAGGATCCGCTCGACGATCTCGATGGCCCGCTCCACCCCGGCGCAGAACGACCGCGGCCCGGCCAGCAGGACCTGGCGCTGCCCGGCCGCCGCGGCCCACCGGGCCAGCGCGGGCCCGGCCGCGGTCAGCGCGCGGAGCGCGGCCAGCCCGCCGCCCAGCGCGCCCGGGCGGAGCAGCGGCCGGTCCGGTGTGTCCGAGACGGCCCGGATCACGGCCACTGGCCGGCCCCGCGCCGCCTTGATCAGCTCGGCCGATTCCATGTCCGCGACCAGCGCGCCCGCCGCGGCCAGCCGGTCCCGCTCCGCGGCCCGGACCTGCAGGTGGTCGATGGTGATCACCTGGCCGGTGCGCACCCGCAGCCCGGCCCGGCGCAGCTCGCCCGCCAGCAGCTCGGCCGCCGGTATCGGGGTGACCGTCTGCCCGTCGCTGACCTCGCTGGCCACCACCAGGTCGCCCGGGGAAAGGTCCCGGGTCAGCCCGCCGCCGGTGCCCGCGACGGCCAGCGCGCCGAACGGGAGCGGGCCGAGCACGGCGGCCCGTGCCGCAGCCCGGCGCGGCCCGTAACCGGTCGGCACGACCGTGGCCGCGCTGTTCAGGCCGCGCCGGACCGCCCGGGCCTCCAGCCGCAGCGGCGCGCAGACCAGCAGGCCGGACTGCTCCACAGCGGGCGGCCGGGTCCGCGGGCTGGCCAGCACCGGGCGGGTCATGGCCGGCCTGCCAGGTAGCGGCCGAGCGCGCTCAGCGGGAACACCAGCCGGTACAGGTGGTAGTTGATGTAGAAGTCGCCCGGGAATCCGGTCCCGGTGTACTGCGGCTCATCCCAGCTGCCGTCCGGCCGCTGGTGCTCGGCGAGCCAGCGGACGCCCGCCTCCGCGGCCGGGCCCGGCGGTCCCGCGGCCAGCAGGGCGAGCAGCGCCCACGCGGTCTGCGACGCGGTGGAGGTGCCCTGCCCGGCCAGCCCGGGGTCGTCGTAGGAGCGCAGGTCCTCGCCCCAGCCGCCGTCCGGGTTCTGGTGCTCCTCGAGCCAGCGCACGGCCCGCCGGATGACCGGCTTGGACGGTGGCACCCCGGCCGCGATCAGCGCGGGCACCACCGCGCCGGTGCCGTACACGTAGTTCGCGCCCCACCGGCCGAACCAGGATCCGTCCGGCTCCTGCGCCCGGAGCAGCCAGACCACCCCGCGGCGGGCGGCCCGGCTGCCGGCCAGGCCCTCCGCGGCCAGCGCCTCGACCACGTGCGCGGTCACGTCCGCCGAGGGCGGGTCGATGACGGCGCCGAAGTCGCAGAACGGCAGCTTGGTCACCAGCGTGGAGGTGTTGTCCGCGTCGAACGCGCCCCAGCCGCCGTCGGCCGACTGCATGCCGGTGATCCAGCGCAGCCCGCGGCCGATGGCCGGATGGCGGCCGCCCGGCCCGGCCTGGCCCGGCGCGGTCCGGCGCAGCGCCAGCACGGCTTCCGCGGTGTCGTCGATGTCCGGGTAGCCGTCATTGTCGAACTCGAACGCCCAGCCGCCCGGGGCCAGCTCCGGCCGCCGCACCTGCCAGTCCCCCGGGCCGGGCATCTCCTCGGCCAGCATCCAGTCGGCCGCCTTGCGCAGCGCCGGGTGGTCGGGCGGCAGGCCCGCGTCGGCCAGCCCGATGACGGCCAGCACGGTGTCCCACACCGGGGACTGGCAGGCCTCCAGCCGCCGGATCCTGCCGTCCGGGGTGTCCGCCCAGATGGTGAACCGGTCCAGCCCGGCCAGCCCGCGCCGCATCACCGGGTGGTTCAGCTCGTACCCGAGCAGGTGCAGCGCGATCAGCGAGTACACCCACGGCGGCTGGATCCCGCCCCAGCAGCCGTCCTGCTCCTGCCGGGCGATGATCCAGTCGGCGCACCGGCGCAGCGCGGCGCGGCGCACCGCCCGCACCGGCCGGGCCCGCCGGCCGTGCTTCTCATAGCCGTGCAGCGCGCGGTCCAGCTGGCCGAACGCCAGTGCCCAGCCGGTCCGGTCCGCAGCCTGAGCCGACTTGCGGGCCGCCGGGTGGCCCGGCATATCCTGCTGCGCCACCCGGATCTCGTCCAGGCCGAAGGGGAGGGACCGGACCGGCCGGAGCGAGCCCACCACGGTCAGCGGAACTATCGTCTGCCGAGCCCAGCAGGCCCAGTCGTACACATTAAGCGGGAACCAGGCCGGCAGGTACACCATTTCGGGCGGCATGACCGGAAGATCATCCCAGGACCACTGGCCGAACAGGGCCAGCCAGATCCGGGTGAACACCCGGGAGGCCGGGATACCGCCCTGGTCGCGGATCCAGCCGGCCGCCTGGGCCATGTGCGCCGCCTCCGGCAGGTGCCCGGCCAGCCGCAGCGCCACGTACGCCTCGACGGTGGTGGACAGGTCGCCGGGGCCACCGTAGAAGTTGGCCCAGGTCCCGTCGGCGCGCTGCTGGGACGCGATCCACCGGCCCGCGGCCGCGGTCTCCTCCTCGGTGCGGATCCCGAGGAACTCACGGAGCAGCAGGTCCTCCGCGTCCATCGTGACGTTGGTCTCGAGCTCGCCCTGCCACCAGCCCTCGTCGTGCTGGAGGCCGAGCAGGTGATCGCGGGCGCTGGCCAGCGCGGACTCTGCGCCGGAGAGCGCGGGAGACCCGCCGGATCGCGCGTGCGTCACTGTCATCGTCTCTCCTCACCATCACCACAAGCCCCGTGACAACACCCGGCCCGCCCTGTCCAGCCGCACCGGCCCGGCCGGCCCCGGCTACCCCCTGACCTGGCCGCTCACCATTGCCGCGCCGTGATGAACTCGGCGATCCCGGCGAACTCGGCCCGCACGTCATCGGGCATGTCGGTCTCGTTCAGGCACTTCTCCGCCGCGGCCAGCTGGTCGGCGGCCTCGCTCTCGGTCCAGCTCTTGCCGCCGGCCTCCTCAACCAGGCGCGCAGCCCGGGCCAGGTCGTCCTCGGTCAGCTCGCCCGGCCGGGCCAGCAGCGCGGCCAGTTCCTCGCCCGCCGCCGACCCGCTGGTCAGCGCGGCCACCACGGGCAGCGACTTCTTCCGGGCGCGCAGGTCGGCCCGGACCGGCTTGCCGGTCACCTCGGGCGCGCCCCAGATGCCCAGCAGGTCGTCGGTCAGCTGGAAGGCCTGCCCGGCGTGCGCGCCGAAGCCGGCCAGCCCCATGGCCAGCCCGGGCGGCGCGCCCACGTGGATGGCGCCGATGCTGCACGCGCAGGCCATCAGGGCCGCGGTCTTGTCGCCCGCCATCGTCTGGCACTCGGCCAGCGTGACGTCGTCGCGCTGTTCGAAGGCCAGGTCCGCGCCCTGCCCGGCGATCAGCCGGAGCACCGCGGCGGACAGGCAGCGGGCC
>Ga0335069_10012411_pt1 | contig 11985 bp, 14 predicted proteins | sample Lox_Sample_11_FD_206714 | JGI IMG/M metagenome (GOLD analysis project Ga0335069, IMG submission 206714) | Soil microbial communities from Loxahatchee National Wildlife Refuge, Florida, United States - Lox_Sample_1.1 | ecosystem: Environmental > Terrestrial > Soil > Wetlands | place: USA...
AGATCCAGCAGTCGAATGCGCTCTATAATGCAGTTCCGAACCCCTACGAAATCCAGCCGCGACTGACCGGCCTCGTCAACGTCATCTTCGTACAGGCGCTCCGGCCGGATCTGATCAAGCCGGCGATCGATCAGGTGACGCACACGCTGTCCAGGCGACACCGCATAAGGCCGGGCGAACTCAACGACTTTTCCGTGCGGGATTTGAGCCAGATCGCCAATGCCGCGGAAGGCAGCAGTCGCGCCATGTCCTATTTGCTTGCCGCTGTGGCTTCCGTGTCATTGCTGGTCGGCGGCATCGGGATCATGAACATCCTGCTCGTGTCGGTGACCGAACGAACGCGCGAAATAGGCTTGCGAATGGCGATCGGCGCACGGCGAGTTCACGTGTTGCTGCAGTTCCTGGCCGAAGCCGTTCTGCTCAGCACCATGGGTGGCGTCGCTGGCATCTTGGGTGGGCTGATCGCCTCCTTTGCGATCGCCTGGGTCGCCAACTGGCCAACGCCGATATCCTGGACGGCGGTCACCGCAGGATTTCTGTTCTCCGTGGCTGTCGGGGTGTTTTTCGGGTATTACCCGGCGCGCAAGGCGGCAAGCCTCAATCCGATCGAGGCGCTTCGCTACGAGTAGCACGCCCTTCGCGGCCGGGTATCCCAGCCTCCGGTCTCGACACTGGCAAACGGCGCTCTCGGTCACACAGCAGATAGTCTGTTTGCGTGAATTCCATGTTGAATCCTTATTAGCAATCCGCCGCCGCCGATTTGGTATCTACAGGAAGGCCGCGACGCGGAATACCGCAACCTCCGCTGCTGGCCGGACTTTCTGGATTAGGGGGAGCGTCATGCGTGTACTCTTCGTAACCGCCGAGGCTCATCCGCTGGCGAAAACCGGCGGTCTTGGCGATGCATCCAGAGGGCTCGCGATCGCTCTCAAGCGCCAAGGGATTGATGTACGCATCCTGATGCCGGCTTATCCTCGCGCCTTCACGCAAATCGGACGCCCACAGGCCGTCACCAGGCTGCGCCCGCAACTCGGCATCAGCGACGCGCAACTGGTTGCAGGAAGGCTGCCGGATTCCGACGTTCCGGTGTGGCTGGTGGATTCACCGACGCTGTACGAACGCGAAGGCGGACCATATCAAGACCGGCATGGCTGCGATTGGCCCGACAACGCAAGGCGGTTTGCCTTCTTTGCCTACACGGCCGCCGCCATCGCGATGGGGCGGGCGGGGCTTTCCTGGCGCCCAGATGTCGTTCACGCCAATGACTGGCACGCAGGACTGGTACCGCTGCTTCTCAGCGATGAATGGTCCCCGCGACCGGCAACGGTCTTCACGGTCCACAACATGGCGTTTCAGGGCAATTTTGACCTGGACCTCGCGGAACCGATGGGACTTTGTCTGGCGAGGATAAGCATCGGCGACATCGAGCTTTATGGCAAACTGTCGTTCCTCAAAGCGGGCATCCGCTTTGCGGACAAGGTTACGACCGTCAGCCCCACCTACGCCAAAGAAGTCATGACGCCCGAACTCGGCTGCGGCATGGATGACGTGCTGCGCGAAAAAGGGGCCGACTTCTCCGGCATTCTCAACGGGATCGAGGACTCCGCTTGGAACCCCGCCACGGACCCGTTCCTGGCCTGTGCCTACGACGCGAACGATCGGTCCGGCAAGAGCGTATGCAAGCTGGCGTTGCAGCGGGATTTTGGCCTGAAAGAGGATCGCGACAAAGTCGTCGTCGGGTACGTGAGCCGCCTCACCCATCAGAAGATGGCCGACACCCTGCTGGAGGCGTTGCCTTGGATTGCGGAAAGAGGACTGCATCTTGTCGTGAACGGCCAAGGCGATCCCGACCTCGAGCGAAGCTGGGCAGAGGCTGGCAAGCGGTATGCGGGCACTTTGGCGGTGAAGATCGGATACGACGAGCGCGTTGCCCATCGCCTGCATGCCGGCAGCGATGTCCTGCTCGCACCGGCACGATTCGAGCCCTGCGGGCTCACGCAGCTTTACGCGCTGCGCTACGGAGCGCTGCCCCTCGTCCGGCGAACGGGCGGCCTAGCGGACACCATCGGGGACTGCGATGCCGAGGGCATCGAAAACGGAACTGCCACGGGATTCGTCTTCGACGAACCGACGCCGGCGGCGATCATCTCGGCCCTTGATACCGCGCTCGCAATGCATCGCACGCCTCTGCTGTGGCGCAGGGTCCAGCGCCGGGCCATGACCCAAAACTGGAGCTGGGACGCGAGCGCGGCAAAGTACGTCGACTTATATGATGAGATCGCGCATGGGTCCTCATCCGTCGCAGAAGAGGATGCCTGGGACTGGCGCTATGCCAGTGATCGTCCGGTTGAAAGCGTATCATCTGCTCCCTGATTACCATCCCGGAGCGCTGGAGGAGCGTATGGCAGATGCAAACATCGTATCGGAATTGAAGCTGCGGATTCAATCCAGGCAGCAACGCGTCGTTCGCAGAAGGGCAGTCGTCCTTGACTACTCGCCCTGGGATGTCATCAGTCTCGAAACGGACGAGCCGGGCGATGGCGTGGCGGAAGATCTGGTTCCCGACCGTCCGCAGGTTTCCTTGCAGCCGGTTCGCCGGGGCGGCTGACGCAACAACACCAACGTCCGATTCAGAATGACGCCGGCGCAAACCAGTGGCCGAGTTTGATGACCTCGATGAGGTGCCCCAACGTCAACGGTTGCCGCGTATCGTCCCGCAGGCCCAGCAGCCTGGCAAAATACAGCCAGCCGGCCTCGTTCTCGTCCGGGAAATACTGCGTAAAGCTGAATCCGACGAATGAAACCCCGAAGCACCGCGAAATCTCCGTCAGGAGTTCGATCGCGTCGTCAGCCGCGATGTTCAGGTCATGGTAGAGCGACGTTGAGAGGGGAAGGGTATCGTCGCAGCCCGTGATCGCCTGAATGATCGATGACAATCCTGCTTTGATCGTGTCAATGCTGCGCATCTGGAGCTCCTTCGTTCCGCCTTCCGTTCAGATAAGGGTGTCCCCGGCACGGAGGGGCCAGTGCCGGGGACTTGATCGCAGCAGCCGGTTGGGGGCTACACAGAGGGGTCATGTCCGATGTGCCGTTTGTTATCCCGGCGCCGCGATGGCTTGCGTTGATGGGAAATGGAGACTGCGTTTCCTCCTTTCTCAGCGAACGATTCCGAATGGAACGTAGGAACGGGTTGAAGCAAGATCATGAATTTCTGCTTTCCGTGCTATTCATCCAAATTGATCAATCGCGCTCTCAATGCGAAAGCAGCGCCGGCCGCTTGGGATGAGACAGCAGATCGAGGGTCACGCTGCCGAGCACCCATTCCCGCAATCGGGAATGTCCGTACGCACCAGCGACCAACAGGCCTGCCTGCATGTTCGCGGCAATCGAGGCGAGCTGCACGGCCTCCCAGCCTGCGGCCCGCTCCACCAGCGACTCTGCCCTTATGCCGTGCCCTCGCAACCATTCCACGACGTCCATGACGTCCCGGGTCGCTTTCGACATGCTCTCGGCGTCGATCACTTCCACGACCGTGATGTTCTTCGCGTTTTGCAGCAGTGGCAGCGAGTCCCAGACCGCCCGTCGCGCCTCGCGTGAGTTGTTCCAGCAGATGAGCACCCTGTCGAGATCGAGACCGCAGAACCCCTGAGGCACGAGCAGGACGGGGCGCCCCACGTTCATGACGATGTCGCTGATGTCGAGGCGTCTTCTTCGTTCGATCTCCGAAGAGCCGTTCATAGGTGACAGAAGCACCAGGTCCGCACATCGGGCTTGGTCCGCGATGAACTTGGGCAGCCCGTTGGTCGTGGTGGCGGACCGCCAATGGAGTTCCGGAACCCGGCCTTCCAGCGTATCACGGAAATTCTCTTCTTCAGCCCTGAGCTGCTTTTCCACGAACGCCCGATCGATCTCGATAGGGTCTTCCGCCTTTCCACTGCTGTCCTGTGCGGCATACACTGTGGGAAAGAGCGGCGTGAGAGTCTGACAAACCGACACTCCGGTCACGCCGGCGTGGAAGCGTTCGGCAACTTCACCGGCGACGGACAACAGATCGTGATTAGGAGCGCCGAGTGTCAGACAGACCATAAGAGACTTGTACGTCATAAGAACCTCCCGGCCGGGCGCGGGGTTTCGAGAACCGTTCTCAGTTTGTCCCCGACATCGCTCCGAATGCCTCGTATCGCAGCAACGAATAACCGCCCGACCGGTGAATGAGAACACGGCGTGTGATACACTCGGCATTAAAGAGGACTTACCAATGCGTCGCGCTGATCTCTCCGCCTGCGCTCAGCCACACGGTGCGACAACTTGAAGAACGCCTTGGTGTGCGGCTTCTGAACCGGACGACGCGAAGCGTATCGCTCACCGACGCCGGCAGACAGCTCGTCGACGAACTGCGTCCCGCAATGGAGAAGATCTCGGGCGTGCTGGACAAGGTCCACAGCGAGCGCGACGATCCCAGCGGACGGCTCGCCATCTGTGCGCCGATGATCGCCGTACAGATCGTTTTGGGGCCCGTGTGGCGGACGTTCCTGGCGACCTACCCCAACGTGCATCTCGAAATCGGGACGTTGGATCTTCCCCCCGAAACGGTCGCCAAGGGTTTCGATGCGGGCATCACGTTCCGCGAACTGGTCGAAATGGACATGACCATCGTGCGCGTCACCGGGCCGGCGAAAGTGGCGGTTGTCGGTGCGCCGTCCTACTTCGCCGAAACCCCGCCGCCAAAGACGCCGGAAGACCTTGGCGCGCACAATTGCATCCAGCTGCGCCTGCCCACCACCCGCACCCTGATGGAATGGTCTTTCAACGACACCGGAGAAACTCGCCCATTGGTGGGCAAGATGCAGGCGGCTCCGGTCACGGGCAACGTGACGGTCGACAGCCCTGATCTTGCAATCCGAGCGGCCGTGGACGGCCTGGGCCTGGCGTATACGCTGGAGGCCCATTGCGAGCTGTTCCTGCGCAGCGGCCAACTAGTCCGGGTGCTCGAAGATTGGTCCCCGTTCCTCGAGGGACTGTTCCTGTTTTATCCCGGGCATCGCCAGGTTCCTGCGGCCCTTCGCGCGCTGATCGATATGATCCAGGAAGCGCGGCACACCGCCCCAACCGTCAAAGCGCACGATAATCCCTTCGCGTAGGGCGATCCAGTGGGCACCGCGGTCAACAGCACGCGCCTGCTGCCCGCTGAGATGCACCGAGGCTCTGTGCGTCGGATTCGGACGCCGGCTTTTCATTCGGTACTAAAAAGGAATTAGCAATGCCGTTGTCCGCCTACCGTTATCTTCGGAGTGAAGGATAGTCGGGAGGATGAGATGCTCGTCAACGAGGGTCAGCTTCTGCTGCGCCCAGCTGCCCGCACGCTGTTTTGGCTTGGCGTCGCTTATATAGCGCTTGGCGCCGTTGCACTCGCTCTTCCGCTTGTCTCAACCCTGGCCATAGCGGTCTACCTTGGCTGCACACTGCTGGTATCGGGAGCGTTCCTGCTCGTCGGCTCATTTGCGCTTCGCGGCACCGGTCCGTTCTTCGGAGCCTTGCTTTTATCCCTTGTATCTCTGGCCATGGGTTCCTTCCTTGTGGCCAATCCGCTGAGCGGCGCGGTTGCATTGACGCTCGTGGTCGGAGTCATTTTCGCCATCCAGGCCGCGTTCGAGTTGTTCCTCGCCTTCGAAATGCGCCCAGGCGGAGGTTCGGGCGTCATGACCATGTCGGCTATCGCCTCGGCGCTCGTCGCGCTCTTGATCATATCCGGCTGGCCGGGAGGCGTTTCGCAGGTGGCTCTCGGCGTGCTGCTCGGCGTCAACTTCATGACGTCCGGCTTCGGCTATATCGCGCTGTCTCATGCATTGAAGCGCGAAGCATACCGATCCGAACTCAGGCACCGCAGCCACAGCTAGATGCCGCTGGAATAGCCCCATCCCCAGTCGGCGCCGGGCGAAACTTCATGTGGTACGAAAGAAGTTTCAGCAATGCCCGCCGCGCGGCCGGCTATCATATCAGCGTGAATTAATCGGGAGGACCACATGTCCACTCAAGAACTCCGTTTCGGTCAAGCAGCACCTGGGTCCGGCAGACTGCTTTTTCTGGGCATCGCCTTTCTATCACTGGGCGTTGCAGCGCTTATCTTTCCCACTCTCTCCACGTTGGCTGTGGCAGCGTTCGTTGGTTTGGCGCTCATCGTTTCCGGTGCGATCCTGCTGTTTGAATCGTTCACGCTTCATGGCGCGGGCTCAGTTGTCAGCACCATGTTTGCCTCTCTCTTGTCGCTGGCGGCAGGCGTCTTCTTGTTGGCGAGCCCAGCGGCCGGCTCGGCGCTCCTGACCCTCATGGTCGGCGTCACGCTTCTTCTGCAGGGCTTCATCGAATTCGTGATCGCCGGCGAGTATCGGCGGATGGGAAGTGCATGGGTGCTGGGCTTTTCGGCGCTGGCAAGTGTCGTGATTGCCGTGCTGATTTTCGCAGGCTGGCCCTCCAATTCCAGAATTGTTCTTGGCGTTTTGATCGGAATCAACTTCCTCACCTCCGGAGTGGCCTACATCGCGATCTCCCGAGCCCTGAGGCGGTCGATGTGAGCGGGTGTTCGGCCTGTCGGCAAATCAGCACTTGTATGCAACCGGAGTTTCACCGCACTTGCTTCATTCGGTACTAAAGAACTTTCAGCAGTGCGTGCGCCCGACGTTGGTTACCATAACAGCGGATGATGAAAAGGAGGCCGACATGCTCGGCAACGAGGTTTTGCATGCTCGCTATGTTCCAGCCGCCGGCAGGCTGCTTTGGCTGGGAATCGCATTCCTGGTTCTCGGGATTGCGGCGCTTGTGTTCCCCATGGTGTCAACACTGGCCGCGGCGATCTACGTCGGCCTGGTGCTGTTGATCTCAGGTTCATTCCTGCTGTTCGGATCGTTTTCCATTCACGGCACGGGACCTTTCTTCGGTGCTCTGCTGCTGTCACTCGTTTCGATCGCGCTGGGCGTCTACCTGGTGTGCAATCCGAGCGCCGGGGCCGTGGCGTTGACGCTCGTGGTCGGCATAGTCTTTGCACTGCAAGCGGCGTTCGAGTTGTTTCTGGCGTTCGAGATGCGGCCCAGCGGCGCCGCCGGCGCCATGGCCTTGTCGGCCATTGCGAGTGCCGTGATCGCGTTCCTGGTCCTCGCCGGATGGCCGGTCGTATCGCAGATCGTGCTCGGCATCCTGGTGGGCGTGAACTTCCTGACGTCCGGCGTCGCATTCGTTGCGATTTCCCGCGCCCTGAAGCGTTTGATGTGAGGATCGAGCCATGGCACGCCCGAAAATCGGCCTTGCACTCGGAAGCGGCGGCGCGCGCGGCTGGGCGCAAATCGGCATCATCGAGGCGCTCAACTCGTACGGCATCGTTCCCGACATCGTCTGCGGCACCTCGATCGGTGCGCTTGTCGGCTCGGCCTACGTCACCGGAAGGCTGGGGGCGCTGAAGAACAAGATGGAGAATTTCGGGCGGCGCCAGGTCGCGGCCATGTTCGACGTCAATCTCACGAGCGGCGGCCTGATCGAAGGCCGTCGTATCGAGAGCTTCCTCGACGAATTGGGCATCTGTGGTGCCATCGAGTCCTTGAATGTCCGTTTCGGCGCGGTTGCAACCGACCTGAGGTCGGGCCGCGAAATCTGGCTGCAAACAGGACCGATCGGCCGCGCAGTTCGCGCCTCGGTCGGTATCCCTGGCATCCTTAGCCCGGCCAGACATGACGACGACGGCTGGCTGGTGGACGGCGGCCTGGTCAATCCCGTTCCGGTGTCTCTCGCGCGCGCCTTAGGCGCCGACATTGTCATTGCGGTGCGGGTGAATTCGTATCCGTTCGAGGCAATCCTCGCCCGCGCCGCAAACGACGCCAGCACCAAGACCGCACCCACACTGAAGATACCGGAATGGCTCAGCGGCGCCGTGAACCCGATCCTGGAGCGCGTGTTCCGCGCCGGTCCCCAGTCACCGAGCTACTTCGAGGTGCTGTCGAATTCACTCGACATCATGGAAGACCGCGTCACCCGGATGCGTCTAGCCGGCGAACCGCCGGACGTACTCCTGCGCCCGGTGTTGAATGACTACACGTGGCTCGATTTTCACCGGGCCAAGGAAGCAATTGCCGCGGGCCACGCTTGTGTCGACGCCACCGGACCGATGGTACGGCAGGTTTGCGGACTAGCCAGTAAACCCATGCTGGATAATCGCCCAACGCCAACCGCGACCGCAGAAGCTAAGACTTAGGAGGAATCGAATGTCGGATGAGACTCTTGCGCAAAAGGACCCGGTTAGCGAAAAGGAATTGCCTGAGTTGCTGGCGAAATACGGCATCACCTGCGTCCCGATCAACAATTACTACTATCGGGAGTTCCATTACACGAACTTGAAGGACGCCATTGCACAGTCGGTCCGCGACAAGGCAGCGCCGGCACGGCGCCCTCACGGCTGATCTGCGTTGTCGAAGCGCGTTCGCGCTCTCGATCAATGTTGCTCGATCGATGCAGTCGCTTTCACGCGCGCCTCGACTGTGCGCGGCAGGGCGTCGGCGACCTTGCACAATTCCTGCCGAAGCCACTGGTGTGCGGGGTGGTTGTCGAGCCGTCGCGGCCAGATCAGATCTGTTTCCATGACGGGCGAAGCCATCGGCAGACGGCGCAGGACGAATAACGGGAAATGCGGCGCCACGATCTCGATGGCGCGCTGGCGCCCAATAAACAGGAAATCACCGTCGAGCAGTAAAAGAATCGTGGTCAGCGTCGGCGTTTTCAGCACGACACGGCGTTGCAGGTTGTGTTTGGCGAGAGCCTCGTCGATGAAGGCGGTGGTGAAGGGAACGGACGTCAGCTCGATCTGCGGCAATTCGGCGACATCCTTAAGTGTGAGTTCCCGCTTCCTCGCGGCCGGATGCTTCTCGTGCAGGACAGCAATGAACTCATCCTTCAGCAGCGTCTTGTGGCAGTACTGGGCTCTGGTTTCGGTGAAGGTACCCGATGCGAGGTCAAGGTCGCCGTAGTCCATCAGATCCAAGACATTGATCGGAGGCGGGCAGGGCCGCATATCGACCAGCGCATGCGGTGCCTGAGCAAGCACGTGTCGGGCGAACGGATGCGCGAGCACCAGGGCTGAAAACGTGTCGACACCGATTCGAAAATGGGTTCGGGCCGTGGCTGGATCGAAGGTCGGCGGCTGGATCGCGTGTTCAAGGCCCGAGAGCGCTTCTCGTAGAGACTGGGCCAGTTCCTCCGCGCGCGGTGTAGGCTCCATGCCGCCCGGAGTTCGCGTGAATAGGTCGTCCTTCAGCATATGGCGCAGGCGCGCCAGCGCATGACTGGTTGCGGGTTGGCTGAGTCCCAGACGCTGCGCGGCGCGGGTCACGTTGCGTTCGTGCATCACCGCATCGAACACGACAAGCAGGTTTAGATCGATGGCACTCAGTCGCACGGCAGGGCGCTGCATAGCACGGGCTCGCTTCTAGGCGGCAATTCACGCTCCGCATACGCACATTTACAGAATGCATTTCCGCTTTGTGATCGCAAGCATCATATACCAGGGCGTGTGTCGCAGAAAGCGCGCGCAGGAGTAGTCAGAGCTTGGTCGATCCGAATCAGATTAGGAGCCCGGAAGTCAGGCGGGTGTACGAGTACTGGCTAGGCAAGAAGCAACCCGACAAGTTGCCCAGCCGCGCCGATCTGGCGCCCAAGGAGCTGAAGAGCTTGGGCAGCTGCACGTTTCTGATCGATGTTGTCCGGGCGCCGCTGCATTTCAGAGTGAGGTTCTTCGGTACGCGGCTGGTTCATTGGGCGGGCTGTGACCTGACGGGGTTAGTGATTTATCAGCCCGAAAGCAGCGCTCCTTTGCAGCCCTGGCGCCAGCTCTTTCAGGAGTACCGCTCGGTCGTCGAGGCTCGCCAACCGCGCTATGACGAGCATAGCCGGGAATGGGGTAAGGAACACCAACGGTTCGAACGCATCATCGCGCCCCTGTCGGGCGACGGCGAGGCCGTCGACATGCTGTTTGGCGCGCTTGACTTGCACGCAACCCCCGCATTCGTTCTTGCATCACGAACGCCGGAGGTCGCTACAGATGATGAGAGGGGTACGCCGCAGCGTGCTGCCACTAAGGTCGCAAAATGGGATATGGGCAAGCGAAGGACATGAATCCCCCGGTCTCGGAGTGCAAGCCCAGACAGTTGAGGCGACCGCACGCGCGAGACATAGAGGTCGGACAGTCCATTCGCCACTACCGGAAGGCCGCGAAGATGAGCATGAAAGTGCTCGCGGACCGATTGGGTGTGTCTCATCAACAGGTAGAGAAGTACGAACGTGGCTTGAACCGAATCGCTGCCGGGCGGCTTATGGAAGTGGCGGACATTCTCAATGTGCCCCTGTCGGCCTTTTTCCCCCCACAGGCCCGCGCGGCAAACGGGGAAATGTCTGCGGTCGAAGCGAGCCCATTCATGAATGGCGATGGCGCAAAAGAAGACACACAGGCGGTCGAAGCATTTCTTCTGGTCAAGGCGTTCTTCGAAATCGACGATCCCGCGCGGCGTCTCGACGCCCTGGCCTACGTCCGTTCGCTCGCAGAGGGCAAGGTGCCATAGGCGGTCGCCCAGGACTTTGAATGCGCATCTTGCTTGCCGATCATCACAACCTCTATCGCGAAGCCGCGGCGGGCGCCGTACAGCAGGCATTCCGTGATGCATCAGTGCACCAAATTGCTTCTTCGGACGCTCTTCTGACTTCGCTCCCGAAGTCCCCGTACGATCTTGTCGTCGCGGCTCTGGAGATGCCCGGTCTGTCCCTTCAGGAAGTAGGCCGGATCATTCAACGGTGCCGCCATCTTCCCTTGGTTTTGGTCTCCGGGGTTGTCCGTCCTTCGCTTTTGCGGAGCCTGATCCTGTACGGCGCCGCAGGCGTGGTGCCGCGAACAGCAAGTGTCGATTACCTCGTGCAGGCGTTGCGTTTCGCGCTGGCCGGCGGTCTCAGCATACCTCGCGACTTCGTGTCCGGCGTTGATTCACAAATCCTGCCGTTTCGGCAAAACGGACCCGATTGGATTCCGCGGCTCACCCCGCGGGAGCGAGAAGTTCTCTACGGCCTCTGCGCCGGCGAATGCAACAAGCAAATCGGACGCGCGCTCGGCCTCTCCCCGGTCACGGTCAAACTTCACGTGCGGAGCATTCTGCGCAAGATGCGCGTCAAGACGCGCTCGGAGGCCGCCGCCACGGCCGAGTTGGCAGGAGCCTCCACGCCAGAGAAGGCGCAGGCCGCAGGTATGTGAGTACCCCATACCTTTTCGCTTCTCTGTCCCATACCAGCTTTACGCACTCTTAGGCGCTGCGCCTCATCGTTCGAGCATGCACGGAACACTTGCCGTGCGCCTTTGCACTGGATGCGGAGGAATGCTGCCAAACGGGGGCCGTCGTGAACGCCATCAATCGTCTTTCCGTCTCCGCGCGCGTCGGGGTTTTATTCGGGATATTTGCCGCGCCGCTTCTTCTGCTTTCCTATTTTCATTTCGGCCGGCCCGATTTGGCAATCGACCATCAGGTGGCAGCGGTCGTCGCGTTGACGCTGTGCGCGGGCGTTCTGGTCGTCATCATCACGACGAAATCGATCGTGTCTCCGTGGAGCGAAGCGAAAGAAAAGCTCTTCGGCATCAGCCGCGCTTGGTGCTGGATCGAATACAAGCTCGACGGCACTATACTCGGCTGCAACGCGAACTGCGAAAAGGTCCTGGGCTACCGGCAGGCTGATGTCGCCGGCAAGCATCACAGCATTTTTGTCGACCCGGAGTATGCCAAATCGGGCGAATATCGGCTGTTCTGGGACAGGCTCGCCGGCGGGGAGCACATTTCGCAGAAGTACAAGCGCAGGAATGGGGTCGGCCAGGAGATCTGGATACAGGCGAACTACATCCCGGTGCTTGATTCGGCCGGCCGGCCGAGGACGATCGTCAACTACATGAACGACATCACGGCGCTTGAGCGC
>Ga0335069_10012412_pt1 | contig 11984 bp, 8 predicted proteins | sample Lox_Sample_11_FD_206714 | JGI IMG/M metagenome (GOLD analysis project Ga0335069, IMG submission 206714) | Soil microbial communities from Loxahatchee National Wildlife Refuge, Florida, United States - Lox_Sample_1.1 | ecosystem: Environmental > Terrestrial > Soil > Wetlands | place: USA: Florida...
CTCCCTGGTGCTGGGGTTTCCCTTCTTAAGCGTGGGCATTTTGACCGGATTTGTATGGGCCAGCCGCACCTGGAGGGGGCCATGGCAGTTCGACCCAAAGATTCTGGCCTCCCTGGTAACCTGGCTGATTTACCTGGTGCTCTTATCGAATCGCGTGAGCGGAGGATGGCGCGGGCGGCGCGCGGCCTATTTCGCGATATTCGGGTTCGCTGCCATTCTCGTCACCTTTGTAGGCATCAGCCTGCTCAGCGGCGAGCACGGGTACATTCCGAAGCTGCGGGGGTAGAAAGCCGGGGTTCGGGGTTAGGGGTTCGGGACTCGGGGTTACTCGTGTTCCAGGATTTGGCGGAGATCGATGCGCAAATATTGGATTCTGGCAGAATGCTCCGCTGGCTGGCGGTACGCTGAAGACTCGCACGGTTGGGTTGGGAGCCCGAATCCCGAACGCCGGATCCCGAAACCCGGCATTTTATAATGAATCTGACACTGCTCGGCATCAATCATCGCACCGCGCCGGTGGAAGTCCGGGAGAGGATGAACATCCCGGAAGCCCGCCTGGCCGAAGCCGTGTCCGACTTGGCGCATCGCGCCGGGATCCGGGAGGGGATGATTCTCTCCACCTGCAACCGGGTGGAAGTTGCGACCTCCGCCGAGGACGAAGTGGATGCGGAGTCTGTCATCCGCCGCTTTCTGGCGGATCATCACCATTGCGACCTGGGACAATACGCCCACTTCTTTTACCGGCTGCGGCAACAGGACCTGGTGAAGCATTTGTTCCGGGTGGCGTGCAGCCTGGACTCCATGATCCTGGGCGAGCCGCAGATACTGGGGCAATTGAAACAAGCTTATGCCACGGCGCGCGCGGTGGGAGCGATGAACGGCTCCCTGAACGAAGTGGTGAACCAGGCGTTGGCGGTGGCCAGGCGGGTGCGGCGCGAAACCGCGCTGGGATCGGCGGCAGTCTCGGTTTCCTACGCGGCCGTGGAATTGGCGAAGAAAATCTTCGGCGGCCTGCAAGGCAAAACCGTCTTTGTGGTGGGCGCCGGCAAGATGAGCGAACTGGCCGCCAAACACCTGCTGAGCAGCGGCGCCGGCAACATCCTGGTGAGCAATCGCACCTACGAACGCGCGGTGGAACTGGCAGCGGCGTTCCACGGCAAGCCGGTCCCCTGGGAAGAGCTCTATGAACAACTGAGTTCCGCGGACATTGTGATCAGCTCCACTGGATCGCCCGAAACCATCATCCAGAAGAACCAGGTGGAAAGGGTCATGGGCCTGCGCCGGAACCGGCCCATGTTCTTCGTGGACATCGCCGTGCCCCGCGACGTCGATCCGGCCGTCAATGAGCTGGACAATGTCTATGTTTATGACATCGACGACCTGGGCCATGTAGTAGAGGCAAACAAGAAACAACGCGAGCGCGAGGCTGTGTGGGCCGAGGAAATCGTCCTGATGGAGGTGCAGAGGACGGTGAAGCGGCTGGCGTCGCGCGACGTGGTGCCGACCATCGTGGCGCTGGAGGAACGGCTAAACCGCATTCGTACTGTGGAGATGGAGAGATATCAGGGGCGCCTCGCCACCTTAAACCCTGAGCAGCGCCAGGCCGTGGAGGCCCTGACCCGCGGCATGATGAACAAAATCCTCCACGGCCCCATTACCGAACTCAAGAGCGGAGCGGGCGAACCCGAAAACGCCGCCCTGGTGCGATTGATTCACAAGATTTTTGGGTTGGGAGAGTGAAGAAGGTTGAAGGGTGAAGGATAAAGGTTAAAACGATGCGGGTCCCATATGGGCCGTTGCGTTCGTGCTTCAGCCTTTACCCCTTACCCTTTCCACTTTAACCTTGATGGCTGCGCGATTAATCATTGGCTCCCGCGGCTCCAAGCTCGCGCTATGGCAAGCCCATTGGGTGCGCGACCAGCTTGTGGCCGCCGGGCATGAAACTGAAATCCGGATCATCAAGACCACGGGCGACAAGCTGCAGGCGGTGGCGCCCGGTGAGCCTCTACCGGAATCCATGGCGAAAACCGTGGCCGAGGCCGGCAGCAAAGGCCTCTTCATCAAGGAAATTGAAGAGGCGCTGCTGGCACGAGAAATTGACGTGGCGGTTCACAGTCTGAAGGACCTGCCCACGGATCAACCGGCGGGGTTGGCCCTGGAAGCGGTACCGCCGCGCGAGGACGCGCGGGATGTCCTCATTTCCGCCCATGGGGAATCCCTTGAAAGCCTCCCACCTCGCGCGCGTGTGGCCACCAGCAGTTTGCGCCGCCAGACCCAATTGCGAACCTTGCGTGACGATCTGGTCTACGTCGCCATGCGGGGGAACCTCGACACGCGACTCCGCAAGCTTGAGCGAGGGGATTGTGAGGCGCTGGTGCTCGCGGCAGCGGGCGTCCACCGTCTGGGCCTTAGCGGGCGCATCACGGCCTACTTCAGTTTTGACCAGATGTGCCCGGCAGTAGGACAGGGGGCGCTGGGTATCGAGACTCGTTCTGACGACTCGCGCGCCCGCGAGGCCGTCTTACGCCTCGACGACGCGTCCACTCACCTGCCCGTCCGCGCCGAGCGCGCCGTGCTGCGCCGGTTGGGCGGCGGCTGCCAGGTGCCCATCGCCGCGCACGCCTTTATGGAGAATAGCAACTTGAGTCTGCAGGGCTTGGTCGCAAATTTGGACGGGACCCAGGTCATTCGCGCGGGGGCGAAAGGTCCGGCGTCCAACCCTGAAGACTTGGGCGCCGCCGTGGCGGAAAGTCTCTTGCGGCAAGGGGCCCGGCAAATCCTCGATGCGATCAAGTGAGGAATCGCGGCGCATTGAGACATTGCAGCAGTGCAAGCCAAAAGTTAAAGTGCATAGGTCAAAGCCGATAGATGCGCGGATCCTTTTGGAGTGCGGCAGCTCGCTGCCGCTTTTGCACCCGGATTCTCGCTGCCGGTTCAGGCGCCGATCCCACCTGGGCAGGACCGGCGTTGCGCTCCTGTGCCGCCAGCGAGCTGGCGGAGAGCAAAGCGGTAGCGAACCGCCGCACTCCAAAGCGCCGCGGGCGGCCAGCTCGATACTGACAACTGACAACTGGCGACCGAAAAACTAACATGACTCCCGGCAAAGTCTATCTCGTAGGTGCGGGGCCCGGAGACCCGGGGCTCCTGACGCTCAAAGGCAAGGAGATCCTGGAGCGTGCCGACTGTGTGGTTTACGACTTCCTGGTGAACAAAAGCCTCCTGGGCTTGGCGCGACCGGAGGCCGAGAAAATCAGTGTGGGGCGGCGAGGCGAATCCGGCCGCTTGCGTCAGAGCGAAATCAACCAATTGCTGATAACGCGGGCATGCGAGGTCAAGATGGTGTGCCGTTTGAAAGGCGGCGACCCATTTGTCTTCGGGCGCGGCGGTGAGGAAGCGCAGGCCCTGGCCGATGCCGGAATCGAATTCGAGATTATTCCCGGCGTTTCAGCGGGGCACGCCGTGCCGGCCTACGCCGGGATTCCGGTCACCCACCGCGATATTACTTCCACCGTAACCTTCATCGCCGGGCATGAGGATCCGGAAAAGGAGACCTCGCGCTTGGATTGGTCTCAGCTCGCGAACTGCCCGGGCACACTCGTTTTCTTCATGGCGGTGAGGAACCTCCCACGCATTACGCAGGCGCTCATCGAGCACGGACGCGACCCCGCCACCCCCGTCGCCGTCATCCAGTGGGGAAGCTTGCCGGAGCAGAGAGTGGTGGAGGGAACCCTGGCCGACATCGCCTCCCGAGCCTCCGCCGTTATGACGCCTGCCATCACCGTCATTGGAGATGTGGTGAGGCTGCGGGACCGATTGAATTGGTTTGAGCATCTGCCGCTGTTTGGCAAGCGCATTGTTATCACGCGCGCTCGCGATCAGGCCGGCGTGCTGCGGGAAGAATTGGCAGCTTTGGGGGCCGAGGTCATCGAAATCCCTACGATTGAGATCCGCCCGCCGGACTCGTGGGAACCGCTGGACGCTGCCATCCACAAGCTGGAAGAGTTTGACTACCTGCTGGTGACCTCGGCGAATGGCGTGCGTAATTTCCTGGCGCGCCTGGCGGAGTGCGGGCGCGACGTGCGTTCCCTGAAGGGATTGACGATTGGAGCCATAGGCCCCGCCACCGCCGCCGAATTCGCCCGCACGGGAATAAAGGTGGATCTGTTGCCATCGGAATATATCGCGGAGGGGTTGCTCGCCGTGCTCGGCGCTCGCGATCTGCGCGGCAAAGCGTTCCTGATTCCACGTGCAAAAGTGGCGCGGGATGTGGTGCCGCGGGTGCTCGAGGATCGCGGTGCGCGAGTGGAAGTGGTGGAGGCTTACCAGACTGTCACCCCACAGATTTCCCCGCAGGAACTCCGTCACCTGCTCACGCCGCCGCCCGATGTCATCACGTTCACCAGTTCCTCGACCGCCACGAATTTCGCCAAGCTGGTGGGCGAAGATCGGCTGGCGGAAACTCTGCGCGGCGTCGTGATTGCCTCCATCGGTCCCGTCACATCGCAAACCCTCCACAAGCTGGGCCTTCCCGTGACGATTGAAGCAGAGGAGTCAACCATGCACGGATTGGTGCGGGCGGTTGCAGTGCATTTCGGGAAGGATCGAATGGAAACAATCGAAGCGGTCAACGAAGCTCTTGCAGAAGAGGGCGAAGGCCGCCCGGCAGCAGAGGTGCACGCGGAATTGAGGAAGAAACACTTTGCCGTCCGCCAAGCCCGCCGCCACCCCCGCAAAGGGTAAGTGCCGACCCCAAGGTCGGCGCTACAACAGCGCTGGCCGTAAGTTTTGCCTTCAGACCTTTGCGATTTGCTTTTTGGCTTGCCCTTAGCTCTTACAAGTTGAGCAACTCTCTGAGCTTGCGCGTCTGGGCCCGGCTGACGGGGATTTCCGTCTGCTTGCGATCCTGCATTTTGAGCTGGTAAGAGCTCTTGAACCAGGGAACGATTTCCTTAATGTGGTTGATATTGACCAGGTAGGAGCGATGCACGCGCCAGAAGATCTGCGGATCGAGATTAGATTGAAGTTCCTCTACGGTACGGAAGTTGGATTGGCCCTCCAAGTCGCGCGCCACGATACTGATAACCCCGTCCTCGATGCTGGCGTAGATGACATCTTCGGAGTTGACCAGGAAGAGCCGGTTGCTGCTTTTCACCACCAGCTTGCCTTTTTGGGCAGCCGGACGCTGCTCCACCATCTGCACCAGGCGATCGAGCTTCTGGCTGGCGGCGTCCGAGGTCTCGAGCCGGCGGCGCACCCGCTCGAGTGCTTTCTCCAGGCGCGGCTTGGCGATCGGCTTCAAAAGGTAATCGATGGCGTTCACTTCGAAGGCCTGCACGGCGTACTGGTCATACGCGGTGGCAAGGATGAAAAACGGCATGCGAGTCTTCTTTTCCAGCAGGCGTTTGATCACACCAAAGCCATCGACTCCGGGCATCTGCACATCCAGGAAGACCAGGTGTGGATCCAGTTCGCGCACCATGCTTACGGCTTCCACGCCGTTCTTCCCCTGGCCGACCACTTCGACGTCGGGAAAGCCTTTCAGCAGGAACGCCAACTCGTCCCGAGCGGGTTGCTCATCGTCAACAATCAAAGCCGTTATTTTCATGAAGAATGAACCCTCTCGGCGGCGCAATATCCGAACCGCTCAGCCGGCCAGGACCCCACCGTCGGTCCATTATAGCTGAGGTAGGGCCGCCCGAGAAAGGCGGCAAAACCACCTCTTCCCAGAAAAGTAGCTTGAATTCCTCCCAATTCCCGTCTACTTTGATCTTTTCAGGGCTATTAACAACTCAAACCAAGGCTCCTCATCCGCCGCTGCGGAGTCGGCAGGCGGACGGCTTAAGTTTTCGCGTTCGCAACCGATTGGGTAGATAAGGCGCGAAGGAATGTGGAAGCTCACCAAGCCGGATGGAAATCAAGGCGAGCCGAGCACGCCGGAGGACCGGCCCCCGCCGGGGATTCTGGCAAATTACCTGGGCGCGGTTGTTACCCTTCTCGCCGGTGTGCTGGCTTGTGCAGCCTCCGCGCCGGCGCAGTCTCATCAGCGAGCGAATTCGGCACTTTGCATCAATGTCACGGTCATGCCGGTCGTGACCGCCCTCCGAGACGCTAAATGGATTCTTTCCACCCCCCGCCTGGGCAGTCCGGATATGGCCATCAGCGTGTCTGCCAGCCAAGGTGAGCCGCTGGAGGACCTTCGTAAACTCACGGAGAGCCCGTGGGCAGAAATCGTCTTGAGGGCCAAACGTAAGCCGCCCACGCTGGCTCAGTGTAACAGTCCTGACCGGCTTTTGGCCAACGAGCATTCCGCCCAAATCCCGCCCAATCCCAACGACCCGGTGCTCTCCGACGATGGGGTCCTTCTTCAAACCAACACGTATGTGCCGGATTAGGGAGACCCAAGACCTTCACCGTGTTACTTTTTTAGGTATACCACCTTAGTGCTATGTTAATAAAATTGCGATGTAGTAATCAGTACGGCGGTACTATTGCGCGCGGCATGGAAGTACTACAAGATGGCGGGTGAGAGGATTCTAATGTGAGGGTTTTAACGAATGTACCCTCACATGAGGCCCCTCGGAAGGCTGGAACGAGCAAAGTACGAACGAGAGGGTTCCAGTCCCACCGCTTTGGAACGATTCAGAAGCGGTGGAGAGCGGTAAAAAGGAGAAAATCAATGAAGCTTCGGATAGCGCTTTTGCTGACCGTCTTAGTCTTGATCTCGACACAGGCCTTTGCGAACACTCAAGCGGCAAATGCGAGCACAGTTTCACCCACTCTGAAAATTAACGTGACGGTTCAAAAGGCCATTCAACTCACGCTCAGCACGGGATCCATGTGCACGGTGGGCGGCGGATCGGGCACGGATTATGCCATCACCTTCGGCCCGGTCGATGCTCTCGGCATCAGCACCCCAACCTGCGGTAGTGTTTATGCTCCCACCACGCCGGGCGTCACGCCTTCGGTCTACTATACGGACTACAAGCTGACGCCGGCCTTCTCCGGCCAGACAGGCGCCTCAACCGGTACGATTACGGCCTATGTCTCGACCAACTTTACCAACAACACTGTGCTGGCCGTCACGCAATCGAATGCGGCCCCGGCGAGCATTGCATCGTTTTCAGCCATGTCGACGAACGTCGCCACGCCGACCAGCGTGGGTACTACGGTGGCCAACGGTACCGCCATCACTCGCTACGTCGGTGTGCAGGTATCCGTTCAGAACGGCGCCGGTGCCTTTACCGGCAATGACGCTGCGACCGTTACATACACTCTGACCGTGCCTTAACGCACGTTTGGCAGTTTGGGATGAGAAACGAAGTGAGGAAGACCGAGTGTCAGGCACAACGGATCGTAAGGGTCCAGACGGGACCTGCGTACGAATGCAGAAATGGAGGAAGCAAGGAGGCCTGCGAGCGGGAGGGATGGGTGTTGTGCACAGATGGGCCCTCCTCCTCGTCGCTTTGCTGCTGGCCACGCCGCTTGCAAGGGGAACCCTTACGCTCCAGTCGGCTGCGGGGGGTATAACGATTGGGGGCGCACACCCCAACTTTACCGGGACCCTGGGAAATGTGAATGGGCTAGGGGTGGGCACCCCAAGCGCAGGAGTAAGCGTAATCACAACGGGGGTCCCGGGCGGGGTCCTCTACACCACATCTTATGTACTGCACGTAACGGGCGTGGCCGCGAATATGGGCGTTACTGCCTACGTAAGCAGTAACTTCCCTCACCCAGCAGTCCTGATTCTATATAGCTGCCCCATTAACACCAATTGCACCACCTTCAGCAGTTTTTCTAAGTTGTCAACAAGTGCTGCGGCACCGACCACCATAATTCCCTCCCCCGGAGTCGGGAACAACTCATCGAGTACCGCCACTCTGGGCTTGTTCGTATCAAACACCAACGGGGCCGGGGCCTTTACGGGCGCGAATTCCGCGACCATAACATTCGTTATGAAAAGGGTCTCAAACGGGAATACGAACGATACCGTAGCCCTGGCGTTGAACAATGAAACCGTGCAGAATGCCGTTCAACTCCTTCTGGCGACAGCGAGCGGCCTTTCAATCACTGCCGGATCAGGCACGGACTATGCCATGAATTTCGGGAATGTGAATGGTCTAGGTCTCGCTCCCTCCGCTGGTCTGACCGTCACTTCTGTTTCCGGTGGGGTGGTGTATGCCACCTCTTACCTTCTGCAGCCGACCTTCTCGAGCTTTACATCGACGACGGGCACCCTTGAGACGTATGTCTCGCTGGACTTTACCAACAACACAGTCCTCCAAACGGAAACGGCCACGGCGATAGGAGGTCCCTTTACGCCTATCTCCAAATCAAGCGCCACTCAAACCGTGCTGACCTCCAGCGTGACGAGTGGAACGAATTTTACGAGCTACCTCGGTCTGTTCGTGAGCAATGTGAACGGCGCCGGAACCTTTACTGGCGCAGATAATGCCAATTTAACGTATACATTGACGGTGCCCTAATGAGACGTGGTGTTCTTGCCTCAACCCGGTTTCGATTGTCCTGCTGGCTCGCAACGGCCCTGGCCGTGGTGGCGGGACTGGGGGCAGTTGCCCCTGCGGCTTGGGCCCAGTCCTTGGGACTTGTTCCCGCCGAAGTTGACTACGCTTTCAAACCCGGCCAGCCGTTTGAGTTCGAATTGGCGAGCACCAATCGCAGCCCTGCCCCCGTATACATGCGGGTTTCGGTGACCGATCTCTGGTACAACGATAAGAACGAGAAGGTGTTTGGACCTCCGGGCTCCTCGCCACGTTCCGCCGCCAATTGGATCGAGTTTGTGCCCCGGCAGATTGAAGTTCCCCCGCAAGGGACGGGCAAGGTCAAGGTGCTGGTAACTCCACCGCTCAGTGCGGTTGGCGGGTATTACGCGGTGGTGTTCCTGGAGTCCAAGCCCGAGCTGGTCCCCGGGGCGGGCAAGGATGGAAAGGGCGTTTACACCAATCTCCGGTTAGGCTGCCTGGTTCTATTGAGCGCGGCGCGCACACAGATTTATACAGCAGAGGTATCGGACGCCCATGTCACGCCGCCTTCGGGAACACAAGCCCTCAAGGTTGACTACGTTCTGCTGAACAAGGGCAACACCCATCTCTTCCCCCGGCCGGCAGTAGCCATTTTCAAATCCGGCAAGGACTTGGTAGGGAAAGCCGAGGGAGATACCAAGCGGTTTCTTCCCGGCCAGAAGGATTCCATGTCCGTATCCTGGCCGGGAGCCCTGCCCCCTGGCAGCTACATGGCGGTGCTGGCGATTCAATACGGCGAAGACAAGGTCTACACCCAGGACTTGCCCTTCACGGTTGGCTCGACCCCATGAGAAGGATTTTTCCATGGCGCTCGCAGTACGTGCCTTGCCAAAGGTTGAAGCCGGCCTTTGCGACGCGCCCCGGGTTCCACTTCCTGAGCATGGCAATCCTCATCACGGGTTTGGCTGGGCTCGAACCCTGCCACGGGATTGCCCAGGACGCCATTCCGCAGCGGATTGAGGTGATTTGGCACTCGGGGAAGACCGTGGCTCTCCCCGGCGTGGAGCGAGTGATCCTACTGGATGATTCCCTCTGCAACGTCCAGGTTTCGCCGGACAAGGTGGATTTCTCCGGGGAGAAGCGCGGCACCAGCGTGGCTTTTATTTGGGTCAAAGGCCAACGTTACACGGTGGTGGTGTCGGTGATCCTGCCTCCCACTGCACCGGAAGGTCCGCGGCTATCGCAGAGCGAACTGGAGGCCTTGGGCAGCGGCATGGCCGCGTCCAACGCGCGGATTGCCACCGGCTCGGGCGCGCCCGCCGACCTCCTTCTCACCCACAATTTCAACTGGATGGAAAACAACGGGGCAAGCCGCCTGTTCATCAATGCTCAGGTGGAGAATACCAATCTCGCGGGCGCTCCGTGGATCAATGCAACCTCCGCCTCCGTGCAATACTATTCGCCCCGCCTGGATCTCTCCCTGATCGATTTCCCGCTCAACCTTACGGGAATATCCGAAGGACAAATGCAATCATCGCCCTACACGCTCTTCAACATCTTCGTGATCCGGGGAGCGGATGTCAGGTTAAAGCGGGGCGCCAACCAATACGAGTTCTTTGGCGGGTCCACTCCACCGGCCTATTTCCTGAGCCTTCAAGGCACTCGCGATACTGGAGGGTTCACCTTCAGCCGGCATCAAAGCAAGAGTCTGGATCTGTTTGCCACCAGCGCGTGGTTGAACGCGCCCATCTATCTCTTCGGGCCCAGCATCGAGCGGCAGAATAGTGTGTTTCAAACCGCCGGTTATAACTACCATCCGAATCACCGTTGGGCAATTCAGGGAACAGGCGGCGTCAGCAACCGTGGCGGCTTGGTGCAGCAGGGCGTCACCTATAACAGCGAGAGGTTTGTGGGATTTATATCCGGGACGTCCTCTTCGCCGAGCTTTCCTCTGAACCAGATGCAAATGCTGTTTGCCGGGGGAACCTCCCTCGCCGCGGGGTCCACGCTGATCCTGAGCAAAGCAACTTCCGGCAGCTTCTATTACCAGCACAGTACGATCAAGCCGGCAGGGCTTACCCTCAGTCCGGGGACCTCCGATTATCTCAATCCCCATTTCACTTTCGCGATGAGTTCGAGGGAAAACGCGACCTTCAATTACACCTACACGAGCAACGTGGGCGGGTTCACCTCCCAGACGCGCTCGCACGGGAACCGGTACGATTTCTCCCTGAACTCCCAACTCCCCCGGCGGACCGTCAATACAGCGGAGGTCACGGTGGGGTCACTCAGCGATCCTCTCCAGCTCAATGCGGAATCGGATCTCACCCTGCTTGACGCCGTGAACATCCCCATCCGGGCCGGATCCCTCAATGTCGGGTTCCAGCATTCCCGGAATAATCCCTCCCTGGTAAGCCGCATGGAGCAGGAAATCAATCTGCTTTCTCCGGCTCTGCAGCAGCTGTTTCTGGAGAACCCGGTGGCGTTCGTGGAGTCCAACGACCTTCCCCCCGCGATTCGCAGCCTGCTCAACAATCTCCAGCCCACCAATACCGAGGTAACCCTTCAGGGGCAGTTTTCGATTCGCAATCGCCTCAATTTGAGCCCCATGGTCGGCTATTACCGGGCGGCTGAAGGGTTGGGCCAAGAGACCAACTCCTATCTTCTTGGGTATAATCTGACCTATCGATTAACCCGTACCCTGCAATTGCAATCTTCGCTTTCCAATATGCTCCTGTGGGATTTTCGCCAACAGGGATTGCGGCGAACCAATGTGTTCAGCATCGGGATCGCGAAGCGGCTGAGCGGTCACGAGTCGGTCCTCCATCCGTTCCAGGCGCGCCGGGCCACGATCGAGGGGCAGGTTTATCGCGACAACAACGTGAACGGAAGGTATGATGCAGGGGAACCGGGGTTCGAGGGTGTGCGAGTGGAATTGAACAACGGGGAGACCGCTCTCACGGATGCCCGGGGCCAATTCAGTTTCTCCGGGCTGAAGCCGGACGTCTACACGGTTAGCCTCCCCGTCGACCAATTCCACGAGCCGATTCGGATGACGAGTACGTCATCCGTACAAGTCGACATTCTTCAACCGATGGTGGCGAGGGCGGATTTTGGGATCGTCAATTTCGCCCGCGTGATGGGAAATGTCTTCAACGATTATGACTTGACACGGAGAAAGCAACTCGACGCCCCGGGGATTCGCCAGGTGCGGTTGACTTTGAGTGGGGGAAAGAAAGAAATCCCACTTCTGAGCGACTCAAGCGGGGATTACGAGATCGATGATGTAAGCCCGGGTGATTACCTGCTTTCGGTTGATGCTTCCACCATCCCGCCCAACTATCAAGTCGAGACCGCCTCCTTCCCGATTCATGTCGCTCCCACCTCCACGGTCGTACAAGACGTGCCCGTCCTAGCCTTGCGATCAATTATGGGCCACGTCCTAATGAAACCCACCGGCGCCAACGGAGGCAAACTGAAAATTCCCGGGGTCGTCGGCGACGC
>Ga0335069_10012413_pt1 | contig 11984 bp, 8 predicted proteins | sample Lox_Sample_11_FD_206714 | JGI IMG/M metagenome (GOLD analysis project Ga0335069, IMG submission 206714) | Soil microbial communities from Loxahatchee National Wildlife Refuge, Florida, United States - Lox_Sample_1.1 | ecosystem: Environmental > Terrestrial > Soil > Wetlands | place: USA: Florida...
ATGAACCGGCCCTTGAAATCCATCAGGGTATCGACATGGATGAAGAAGAGCGCGTACACGGCCACGAATCCCAGGCCGAAACCGCCGGCCAGCCAGCTCTCATCGCGGCTGTCCGCATCCCGGCGCCGCGCAAGCCAAAGGCTCACGCAGGCAGCAGCCACCAGGATGAAGTGGGTGCGAAAGAACGAAAAGACACTGGCCCAGCCAAGGCTGCTGACCAGGGCTTTGCCGGTCAGCTTGAGGTAGAACGGGTTGGGCAGGAGCGCGCCGAAATGCACGGCCTTCCACACGAGGTAAGGGGTGCCCAGGGCCAGCAGAACGATGAAACCCAGCCCGAGCGGCTTTAGTCGCTTCGTCGGCTCGCCGCCGAGGCGGGCGCAGTAAATCAGGATCATGACGGGATAGAGAAGGATCGCCTCCGGCCGCAACAGCATCGCAATGAACAGGAGCACGCTGAATTGCGCGGAGCTGCGCGCCCGCCGGGTTTCCAGGAAAGCAATACCCTCACGAAAAGCCATGAGCAGCACCAGCGCATAGACAACCGTCTCGAGGCCGGCCAGGCAAAGGGTGCGGGTTTGCGGGGTGAGCAGGATCACGGCGGCGATCGATAGGGCCGCCGGGAGCGAGGAATTCCGTTTCGCCTTCGCAGAGTGGAAGAGCACGGCGACCATGGTGGCCGCGCTCAGGTAGCTGAGGATGCGCGTGACCAAGAGTGGACTTATGCCGAGCCTGATGAACGGCGCCAGCAACACGACCAGCAGGAAGTTCGTATAGCCTTCCGTGGCCGGGTATCCAGGATTCCAGGTGATGCCATACCCCATGGCGAGATTCTTGGCGTAGCGATACGTGATGAACGCGTCGTCGAACACGTAGGGCCAATCCGCGATCGCCGCGCTGACGAATCCAAGAAGGATGGGAACGGCAAGAATCACGAGACACAGAATCGCGTTTCTTCTCGTGCTCATGCTGTTTGTCTGCCCATGGCAAGAGCTTTGCCGCACGCGGCGAGACTACCTGGACTGGCAAGCCGATGATAGCAAAGAGGTTCCCGCGCGGGTTGCCTGCTGAAGAAAAGGGCGCGAGAATCCCCGAGCATGAGCGTAGAGAACCCGTTCATCTTGCCGCCTTTCGAGCCACCGTCTCCCCTGAAGATTCCCTTCGTGGTGCTGGCCGTGTTGTTTGGCGGTTCAGTGGTCTGTGGATACTGGATGTACTCGGAGCGCGGGAAAGCGAATACCGCCGCGCGGATCGCCACCCAGGATCTCAAGGCCAGCCAGGCGCGAGCCGCGGCGCTCGAGTCTGACAAGGCTCAGCTCGAGAGCGAGAAGACCCAGTTAGAAGCCGACAAGGCCCAGCTCGAAACCGTGAAGAGCGAGCTGGACTCCGTCAAACGCGAATTGGCCAAGACGGTCCAGGCCAAGGATGAGGAGGTGGCCGCGCTCAAGCGGATCTCCGACAACGTGCGAGACAAGATGAAAGACGAGATGAGCCACGGCGAAATCCGTCTGATGGAAGCGGGCAGCAAAGTGCGTCTCCTGCTGGCCGACAAGGCCTTGTTCGAGTCGGGCGACGTGCAGGTTTCCAAGCACGGGGAGGGCGTGCTTACGCGTTTGGCCGAGGCCCTCGCCGAAATTCCCGATCAAGAGATCCAGGTGGCGGGCCACACCGATCGCGCGCCGGTGAGCAGCAAGCTGGCGGCCCAATACCCCAACAACTGGGAGCTGTCCGCCGCGCGGGCCACCAGCGTGGTGCGCTTTCTGACCGAGAAGGGCAAGCTGCCCGCGCAACAGCTTTCCGCGAGTGGCTACGGTGAGTACCAGCCCATCGCGAGCAACAAGTCCTCGGCTGGCCGTGCCAAGAACCGCCGCATCGAAATCCTCCTGACGCCAACCCCGGCACCCGCGACCAAGTCGAAGATCAAGGCAGCCGTGGCGGCCAAGAAGGCCGAGAAGACCAAGAAGTCAGGCCAGAAGCCCAAGGTGCTCAACGCCGCGGGCAAGCCCCACAAAGTCGCCAAGAAATAGGCGAGGACCAAGACGGGTTCAACCACAGAGGCCACAGCGCAGCCTTCCGGCCGCAATCATGCGATGGTCCGCGGCCGGCAAAGCCGGCCGGCTCCCCACGCGTTTACCCAAGACCGCGCCATCACTCAAGACGGATTCAACCACAGAGGCCACAGAGGGCACAGAGGATCTGATGGTTCCGGAGTCTGATCCGAACCCTTTCCTTCCTGTCCGGCTCTGTGGCCTCTGTGATCTCGGTGGTGAAATCCGGATCGGTTGAATCCCGACGGAGCCGTGGCTAGCAGCCATGTGAGCCCCGGATCGTCGCCGGCCCATGTTACGCTTGCGTCCATGAGGTTGCCCGCTGCCCTGCCTGGCGTTGCTCTTCTGGCTTGCGCGTGCGGGTCTACGACCTCGCACACCGTCGCTGATGTTCAGCCGGGCGGTGCGACGGTGTCCGACGCGGGCTCCGGAGCGGGCGGCCGCGCGGGTGCCCTGCTTCACCCCGGCATTCTGGTGTCGCGGGCCATGCTCGATTTCGTCAAGGGACAGATCGCGGCCGGTGCCGAGCCGTGGAAGAGCGCCCTCGGCAAGGCCTCGGCGAGCAAGCTCGCCGATCCGGCGTACCTGCCGCACGCCATCGCCGACGTCGATTGCGGACCCTATTCCAATCCGGACGTCGGGTGCACGGACGAGAAGAACGACGCCGACGCCGCCTACACCCACGCGCTGCTTTGGTACTACACCGGCGACGCGAGCCACGCGGACCGGGCCATTCAAATCATGAACGCGTGGGCCTCGACCATCCAGCAGCACAGCAACAGCAATGCCCCCCTGCAGTCGGCGTGGGTGGCCGAGGTCTTCCCGCGCGCCGGTGAAATCATCCGGTACACCTACTCGGGCTGGGCCGCGGCGGATGTGGCCAAGTTCGCCGCGATGCTGACCAACGTGTATCTGCCGCAAGTGATCGCCGGCAGCCAGGCCAACGGCAATTGGGAGCTGAGCATGATCGAGGCGATCATGAACATCGGCATCTTCACGGATGATGCGGCGACCTTCCAGACCGGGGTTTCGATGTGGCGCAGGCGCGTGCCCGCGTATCTGTACCTGACCAGCGATGGCGCCACGCCGGTGGCCCCGCCCACCGGCAGCTTCGTCGGTGACAAGCTGACAGCCTACTGGTACCAGCAAACCCAATTGGTCGACGGCCTTTGCCAGGAGACGTGTCGTGATCTGGGCCACGTGCAATACGGCCTGGCGGCCATGGTCAACGCGGCCGAGACTGCGCGCATTCAGGGGGTCGACTTGTTCAGCGCGGAGGCGCGCCGCTTGATCGCCGGCCTGGAATTCCACGCCGGCTTCCTGAACGGCGGCGCGGTGCCCGCCTGGCTGTGCGGCGGCACGCTCACTGCGGTCAGGCCCGACCCGACCTGGGAGATCGCGTACAACGCCTACTCCAACGTGCTCGGACAATCCTTGCCCGAGACCAAGAAACTGGTGCAGACCATTCGTCCCACGGCGATCGATCACCACATGGCGTGGGAGACCCTCACCCACGCGGAGATTGGGGCGGTCGGCTTGCCGTGAAGCGGGCTGCGGGCGTCTGGCGGAAAGGGGGCCTCTACCGAATTCAGGAAGACAGGAAGTCTTGAAGAGGGGTGTGGCCGTTTCGTTCCTGCCTTCCTGGCTTCCTCAGAGTCGGGCCGCTGGGCCTCGGCCCAGATTCTTCGAGGGCGAAACTCGGCGTGGCCGGGTGAGCTTCAGGTCAGGTCTTCGCGCTCTGGACGACACAGCCGCATCGTCGCGAATCTAGCGCACATGCGGTCGAAGAAGGCCTTCCGAAGCGAGACCGGCTGACCTTCTTTCGGCCTGCGAGCTTGCAGCCAGGCTTACCGCGGGTGCCAGTGCCCCGGGTGATGGACCCACTGGCCGTCGGGGCGATGCTCCCATCGATGGGCTTCCCAAGCGTGACCGGCCGGGCTGGCCGACCACCTCCCCGCCACCCAGACGTGCCGGGCACCCTGCCAGTTCCAGAAGCCAGGAAGCCAGATCGCGCCGGCAAAGGGTATGGCGGGCCGAATCTCCTCGATCGGCGCGGGCGGCGGCGTGCCAATGACGACTTCATGCACCGGCGGGGCCGGTGGTTGATACACTTCCTCGGCAACCGGCTGTTCGGCGGGACGCCAATGTCCCTCGTAGAACATCCAGCCCCCATTCACGCTTTCCCACCGGGCCGGTTCCCAGGCGTAGCCAGCGCCGGGCGGGAGCGCCCAATGGCCCGCGAGCCAGACATGCGCGCCTCCGCGCCAGCCCCAGTAGCCGCCGATCCATGTGTGGCGTGGGGACGGCGCGGGGGGCGCGACCTCCATGCGTAGTGCGGGTGGAGCAACTCTCACGCGCACGCCGGGCACGTGCCGAAATTGCGCCTCCGACGCCTGCGGAGCGAGGCAGACCGCCGAGACAATCACGAGTGCGATAGCAAGGTTTCTCATAGGACCTCCAGATGAGAGACTTGTTTCGAGTGCCGACTATTCATTTCAGTGCGGCATTCCATGGACAAGTGCGGCACCCAGCATACCGCGAAAGAAGCCGATGCTGACAGGCCGCCGATGGGTCGCACCCCGCCAAGCAGAGGATCTATGAGGAAGCCAGGAAGGTAGGAAAGAACAGAGCCAGATGGAGATTTCCTGCCTTCCTAGCTTCCTGGCTTCCTTAGAGACCATCTTGCCAAGACTTCCTGGCTTCCTGGAGGCCCACCCCGGATGACGGCCGGTTGGGGCGGCAGCGTCGCCCATCTACGAGTGCGACGCTCGCGTCAGGGCGCCGATGGCGCGGGGGCCAACATCTCGCCGAGCCAGCGGCTTGCGCGCGCGCGAAAACCCGGGCCGTAGCCTCGGTTGATATGCCGGATGACCAGGTTCGCATCCACGAAGAAGCTCGTGGGCAGGCGATCCTCACCCCACTCGCGAGCCAAGCTCCCGTCCGAGTCGAGGGCAACCGTGGTCCGCGCCGGCCACGCCGTGCGCGCGATGAGCTGCCGGAGTGCCGGCGTATCTCCCTCGACAGCGACAATCACCAGGCCGAAGTCGGCGTGCGACTTCGCGTGGATGGCCAGCACGTCGGCCAGACTCTCTCGGCATGGCGCGCACCAGCTCGCGAAGAACTCGACGACGCTCACCCGTCCGCGCATTTGCTCCGCGTGCATTGGACCACCAAGCAAGACCTTCACTTCCGGGAAGGGAGCCGGATCGCCTACATGTGGTCGACCTGATACCAAGGCGAGCAGGGCCGCCACGAGAGAGCCGCGCATGCTCGAATTGTACCAGGCCTGTCCGGGTCGACGAGTCGGGTCGCGCGGCCGACCGCCCGCGCTGGGAGCATGCTCTTTGCAAGAGATGGATTCTGTCCGCCGTTTTCCGAATGGAGTACGATCACAAGACCATTGACCCGAAGGAGCCACACATGAAGCGAATCCGAAATAGGGTAGGTCAGGTGTCGTTGCTGCTGGCCATAGTGGGCGTCACTCTGTCTGGCGATCTGGCATGTGGGGGTGGGAGCGCGACTAGCAACGGCAATGGTCAGGGGGGTGGCGATCCCGCTCTGATCGGGACGTGGTCCGGCAACGAGGTGGGGGATACTTCGACGGTCTGGACGTTCGTGATAGATGCCACCACCATGACGGTAGCGAGCTCGGGCGTCGAGGAATACGCCGGAACCTACACGGCCGACCCCACGAGCAATCCCAAGCGCCTCACCGCGCTGATCACCAGTTGCCCCTTCACGGCGTACATCGGCAAGACCTCGAACGGCATCTACCAGGTCGAAGGGAACGGCCCGAGCACCCTGACCTTCGCTGGCAACGAACCCGGCAACCCGGCCGTGCCAACCTCGTTTACCCCTAGCGAGACCCGTGTCTTCGTCCTGACCAAGCAATAGCCCCCGCACGGGTTCCGGCCATCCACCGGAACCCGTCCTGCAGTCGCTGGTGAAAACCTGCGTGGCTGAATGGCTACGGCAGGAACTTGATGCCAGTGACGCTCACGTCGATGGGACACCCACGGCCGGCGTCGGGATCGATGTTCATGCCGGTAAACTGCCACTGCATGCCAACCACCTGCGCCGCGTTGGCCGCGGACCAGTTCGAGAAGCTGCTCAGCGGGGTCACCACCGTGGCGGCGGTGGTGGATGGAACCGCTACTCGCTTGACCACCGGGAAATTGTAACAGCCCGCGGATGCGTCTTGGTAGCAGCTTCCGGGCGGAGTCTGATCGATGGGCTGCTGATCGAACGTCTTCATCTGCAATTCCAGATCGCAGCCCGGCGACGTGCCCGACAGGGTGAACTGGATCTGGGAGAAGGAGGTGACGGTCGCGCACGCGTAGAAGGCGAGACCGGCCCCGCCGTAGTCACCCGAGGTGACCGAGCCCGTAATGTGCAGGGCGCTGGCCTCCACGACGGCCTTCATGGTCGAGCTCTTGGGCCCGGCGTACGGGTAGATCGCGCCGTAGAGCCCCTGGGTGTCGCCCCACTTGCCGGACGAGCCCTTCCAGTCGGTGAAATCGGTCACGCCGCCGTTCACTAGATTGTTCGGGACCACCGCATTGGAGCAGTCGAGACCATTCGAAACCGGCCGGGTGTCCGCCCCTGCGTCCTGGCTGCCCGACGGCAGGTTGGCCTGGCCTGGGGTTTCGCTGGTCGCATCCCAGCTCACGAAGGTGACCACGCTGCTCGCCGGCAGAGCGAAGCTGAAGCTGCCGCTGCCGTCCACCGGGACCGCGCCTTGCGCGGCCAGATCGTAGTCGGCAGAGGTGACCCAGGGCGTGAGCGTGCTGAAGGCAATGCCATCCAGGGTGAATTTCTGGGTCGCCGTGCTCGCGCCGGTGTTGATGGCGACGATCGCCAGGTGGGTCGAGTCGCGATACGCTTCTACCAGCACGCCCGGCTGCGGGTTGTCGGTGGCGTCGATGCGCTGGAAGCCCGGACGCACGAACTTGGACCAGTTCCCGAACGCGTAGCCGCGCTTGAACATGTAGGGGCTGCCCATCGACTGGTCGGGCTGGATCAAGGCGGGGTTCCGCCTGCTGGCGGTGTCGAAGTTGTCTTTGGTGACGTAGATGGCCCACCAGCTCCAGGAGTTCATGTTGGCGATCGCCATGTGATCGTGGATGTGCTTGGCCATGTCGATCGCGCTCGTCATGGTGGGATCGGGCGTATCGCCCTTGGGGTTTTCCTGCGACCACTCGGTCTCCCACCACGCCTTGCCGTTGGCCTGTGGCTTGTTGTACTTGAGATCGATCTGGGCGCTGCCGTTTTGGTACGGGTGAGTGGCAACGACGGACACGGCGCTCTTCGCGCTCGGGTCGGCCAACAGCGGGGTTAGGTAGCTGTCGACGTTGGGCCAACTGGCCGTGTCGGGGGTGACGATCTTCACCGAGGGACAACGTTGGGCGAAGGTGGGACCCAGGTTTTGGCCGATGAAGGTGGTGAGCTCGGTCGGGGTCCACTGGGCGTTGTCCCAGGTGGCCGTGTAGTCGGGCTCGTTCGCCGGCGAGAGGCCTAGCAGGGGAACGTTGTTTTTGGTCATGAGGTCCACGAAACCGGCCAGGTAGTTGGCGTAGTCCGGGTAGTGAGAAGGGTCCAGCTCGTTCGAGCTGAAGGTCACGGCGGCATCGCCGGTTTGCGATCCATTCCTGCTGTTGTGCACTTTCCAGATCGGGGGCGGCGTCCAGGCCGTGGCCCAGACCTTGGCTCCGCGCGCGATTGCCTGCTGCGCTGTCTTTAACTCCGGCGCGGTGGCGACCGGGTTGGCGCCGGCCGGCTCGGAACCATCGCTTTGCGTGTCGTCCGGCAACCCAATCATGGTGCGCAATAGGGAGAGCCCGATACCCTTCTTGGCGTCGAAGAGCTTGTCGGCCACGTCGTCGCTGATATCGCCGCCGAAGAACGCCGAGGAAGCCCCGAACCCGTCGATGGTTTGCTCAGCCGCGGACCAATTGACGGTGACGTCGACGTGCTGTTGCGAGTCCGACTTGCAGGCGACCGTGCCGGCGGAAATAGCGACAGCGAACACCAAGGACCAAAGATTCTTCATCGGAGCGGCCTCCCGGATATCGTTTCGTTGAGCCTGCGACACTAGCATTCATTCGGCTAGCCCTGCGCGAGATTTGTCGGCCGGAGGCGAGATTTGCCGGCTGCTAGGCTTGGTGCCGCGCGACGGTGATTTCAGACATGGACAACGCGAGGCCGCACGGCAACCTGCGGGAGCGCCGGTTGCTACGAGACACTCCTCCACAATAGCGGAGGGTCCCCGAGATCGCTCAGCCTGAAGTTGATGGTGGCTTGGTGCGATGAATTCCCTTCCAAATGGACCTGAACCTCGTGCTTGATCTGGGGACCGTTCTGGTTCACCTGGTGGAAGTTCTTCACATTGATGTCCTGAAAATCGGGCCGCACGCCGTCGGGATTGACCATCGGGTTCGCATCGTAGCTGGACGTGACGTAAATGGGATACACAAGGGCGTTTGCCCGAAGCGGCGCGCTGGGGGAGGCGGCCCACCACGGGCAAGCAAGCGCCGAGTGGCTGCCTTCTCGGACCCCCTTAGTGCCCGCAAGTCCAGACCGTTTGCGACGAGCCGGCGTCGCTGATCGCATGCGGCGAAAGCGCCGAGCTGCCACCGTCATCGGACGTGCCCGTATAGATGCCCCCGCAGTGAGACTGCTGGTACGGCCCTCCGCCGGACGAGACCGTCTCACCCACGCAGAAGCCGGCCTGGCACTGGACCTGTATCGCCGGCGGAATGCAACGCAGGCACGTCGTGGGATCGGGGTTGAGGCCGGCAATCGACGTCACCATCGCTGCGTACTCGACCTTGCCGACCAGGTATGCTTTTGCCGTGCAGGTATCCACGGCCACGCAGCAGTCAGCGCTGGTCTGACACGCGGCCGGAAGGGTCGGGGTCATCAACGCGCCGCCGTCGCGCGCATCCGACGAACCGGTGCCGCCATCGGGCGGGGGCTGCATGCTCTCGTAACAAGTCGACGAGCCGAGCCGGTTGAGACAAAGCAGGGGACCGCAACACTGCTGGTTGGCGCACGACTCGCCCACCAAGGCACACGCCCCGGTTGCTCCGTCGCTGGTCACCGGGGTGTCCGTCTGACCGGCGCCATCCTTGACCCCCGCATCCGCCGCCCGGCATTGGCCATCGTAGTCCTTGGACACGCGGGCCATCAACCTCGTGCAGTCGTTGGTGTAGGTCTTGCCATCACAACCACACACGGGCTGGTAGTCTGCTGTGCAGCTTGGCGGCCTCGGCGTGCAGGTTCCCATGAAGTCGCAGCAGCACTGCCCGGGCGCGGTCTCGCAGACGTCGTTGGAGGATGCGCACGCAAGGCCCGCCTCGCCGCCGCAGGTCTTGCCCGTGCTGCCGCCTGCGCCCGCCGAGCCGCCTCCCGCTCCGGCTTGCGTCGCGCCTCCGGTCTGCGTGACGCCACCGGTTCGGGTGGACCCGCCGGATCCCGCTGTCGCGACGGTGCCTGCCACGGCCGTGTTGCCGCCGGCGCTGCTCGTGCCTCCTGACACGGTGGCCCCGCCGTTCGAAATGGACCCAGCCTTTCCCGTCACCCCGCCGCTGCTCGTGTTGCCACCGCTCCCGCCGACTGTGGTGTGCGACGAGGTGGTGCCTCCATGGCCCGCGGCCGTGTCCGCGCCGGAAATCTGCGCGTCCCCATTCTGGCGGCCGATCTCGACCTGGCTGCTGCCGCAGCCGGCACCCCATCCCGCCAAGACCGCAACCATCAGGACCGCCGGAATCGCCCAATGATGGGACCTTCGCGGGCTATGGCCGCCAAACCTCGGGTGCTGGGCTAGTCTCGTCATCGCAAACCTCCATATGTCCGAAACGGTACGGCCATACTGTTCCCGACGCCGCTCATTTTCGTTAAGCGATCTTTCTGGTCGCGCGATTTTTCATGCAGACGGAAACACTGGCTAGGGGAGATTCGGGGCGCGGCAAGAGCTCAGGCCGGGCGTGATGGCGGGCCAGCCTTGGCGCCCAAGGCTGCCTGCACAGTGGCAGTCAGCTCGTGGCGGGTGAATGGCTTGGCCAGGATCGCGTCGATGCCCACCTCACTGGCGGTGTGTCCTTCAGCCGCGGGGCTGAAGCCGGTCATCAACACGACTTTGACCGAGGGGGATATCTCCCGCAGACGGGCGGCCAGCCGAATACCCGTCATTCTTGGCATTGTCTGGTCAGTCAACACCAAGTCGAACGCATGGGGATCCGCGCTGAGCAGGTCGACCGCTTCCTCGGGACCGGCAGTCGCCCGAACCTCGTAGCCCTGACTCGCCAGCATGCGGCAGCCAATCGTGCGCACCGATTCCTCGTCGTCGACAACCAGGATGCGCTCGCGCCCGGTCGAGGTCCCCCTGCCGTCCGCCGGCCGCGCCGGCGTGGGCGCCTGTGCGGAGCGCAGCCACACTTCGAAGGTCGTCCCATGCCCAACCTCGCTGTGCACGGTTACCGTACCGCCGAAACCCGTGACCAGCCCCTGCACCACCGACAGGCCGAGCCCGGTTCCTCCCGAAGATTTTCGCGTCGTGAAATAGGGCTCGAAGATGTGGCCCAAGATCTCGGGCGGTATCCCGGGACCGGTATCGCGCACGCGCAGGCGCGTGCAAGGACCAGGCGCGAGCGCAGGCGGAACGTCGCCAAAGCTGGCTTCCACACGAGATAGCTCCACAAGCAATACACCGCCCGTGTCGCTCATCGCTTGAAATGCGTTGGTGCAAAGATTCATCACGATCTGATGGAAGCCGGTGGGATCGGCGATCGCCCACAACTCGACATCTATTCGATCGACGACCTCGATGCTCGCCGGCAAGCCCGCGCGCAGCAGCTTGAGAGCCTCACGGGCGATCGCGCCCACCTGCAGCGGTGTTTTTTCGCGCGGGCTCTTGCGGCTGAAGTCCAAGAGCTGGCGCACCAAATCGCGCGCCCGCTGGCTGGCTTGCATGATTTGCTTGAGGTCGTCGCGTGCCTTGCTGTCGGCCGGAATCGATTCGCAAGCGATTTCGGCAAAGCCCAGCACGGCGGTCAGAATGTTGTTGAAGTCATGGGCAATCCCACCGGCTAGCGTGCCAATCGCTTCCATCTTCTGGGCTTCGAGTAGCTGGGCTTCGGCCTTGCGACGTTGGGCGGTTTCGTGTTCCAGACTCTGCGTGCGTTCCTTCACCCGACGAGCCAGCCAGTGATTGACGAAAATGAGACCGCCCAAGATGAGGAAGCTCGCCAGGAGTGTGGCTCCCACGACCACCGCCCAACGCGTCTCGGTTTCGATGGGAAGCAGGATCGATTCAACCGCGCGAATTCGCCCTGACTGCTCGTTGAAGCCACGCGCGCCGGGATAGCGCTCCTGCAACCAAATGGGCGCGTCGGCACGATCGCCGTGACAACGAAGGCAAGCCTGCGTGTTCTCGAGAAAGGGCGCGACGTAGTACAAGAACTTCTGGCCCTGCCGTTCGACGATCTCGTTGTACTGGTTTTGCTCGCGATGGCTGTTGAAGAACGAGATCAGCGTTGCTTCGCGCTCGTCCGCCTGATTCATTGGGTCGCGTGGATTGTCGGCGGCAATCTTGTAATAGATCGGCTGCGAGCCCAGCTTGCGCCGGGCTTCGTTGTAAGCTCGGTGCTGTTCGCGTACTACGTAGTCAGGCGAAGGGCCGGGCGCATGGATTTGTTCAGCAGTGGCCTCCGTGGGCTTCGACGCGAAAGGTGCGGGCTGCATCGCGTAGAGCAGCATGGCTCGATGGGAGATCAGCAGGCTGCGCGCGCCGCGTTTCGCCTGAGACACCAAGAACGCCTCGGAGATCCAGAACACGAGGACTCCGACCAGGCCCGAAACGGCCAATGCGGCGAGAATCTTCACAGTGGCTCGACTATGTTTCACGAAGCCTACTCGCCCACAAATAGGGAGCCCCATTAT
>Ga0335069_10012414_pt1 | contig 11984 bp, 9 predicted proteins | sample Lox_Sample_11_FD_206714 | JGI IMG/M metagenome (GOLD analysis project Ga0335069, IMG submission 206714) | Soil microbial communities from Loxahatchee National Wildlife Refuge, Florida, United States - Lox_Sample_1.1 | ecosystem: Environmental > Terrestrial > Soil > Wetlands | place: USA: Florida...
ATGCAGAGTGGCTGAGGGACGGGCCCTGTGACGCCACGACAACCTGCCTGGGCAAACCAGGAGTATGGTGTCAACTCTCGCTGGCTTCGGCCGGGAACATGAGATTCGGGGGATGCAATAGCACTCTTGGCTAGCGCATCTCGCAAGTTCGATCGAGTCCATTTCAGTTCGCTCCATCGTGGAGCCGTCACGTGCCCGTGCAGTCACTCGCGCCAATGCGAGGGGACCTGTGACGACTGCGTATGCGTTGCGATGTCGGGAATGCGGCAAGACCTATGGGGTTCAGCCGCTCTCCTATTGCCATGAGTGCTTTTCTCCGCTCGAGGTCGCATTCGACCTTGAGTATGCCCGCACCCGCTTTACTCGCGAATCGATTGCTGCCGGCCCGCTGAACATGTGGAGATACCGTGCGCTGCTGCCCGTTGCAGACGATTATGTGCCGCAGACCCCGGTGGGTTTGACGCCCCTGGTGACAGCTCCGCGGCTTGCGTCGCACATCGGTGCGCGCAATCTGTTCCTCAAGAATGACGCCGTCTGCATGCCAACGTTGAGCTTCAAGGATCGGGTTGTCGCGGTTGCGCTGGCCAATGCACAGGCGTTTGGGTTTGACACGGTTGGCTGCTCATCTACGGGCAATCTCGCCAATGCTGTCGCCGCACACGCGGCTCGGCTTGGGCTCAAGACTTACGTTCTTGTGCCTTCCGATCTCGAAGCGGCAAAGATCCTGAATACGCAGGTCTACGGCGCGACCCTGGTCCGTGTGGATGGCAACTACGATCACGTGAACCGGCTCTGCACGCAGATTGCCGAGCGCTACAACTGGGGATTCGTCAACGTCAACCTCCGGCCTTACTACGCGGAGGGTTCGAAGACCGTAGGTTTTGAGATCGCCGAACAACTGGGCTGGCGGCTGCCGGACAACGTGGTGGTTCCCATGGCAGGCGGTTCCCTGATCACCAAGATCCGCAAAGCCTTTGACGAACTCATCGCGCTCGGGCTTGTCGAGGACAAGCCGGTGCGGTTCTTTGGGGCGCAGGCCACGGGCTGTTCGCCGATCACGAAAGCAGTGAAGCAAGGGACCGATCAGATCGAGCCGCAACGGCCCCACACGATTGCGCGGTCCCTGGCGATTGGCAATCCAGCCGACGGCGTCTATGCCGCTCGCGCGATTCGCGCGTCAGGCGGCTGGGCGGAGGACGTCTCGGACGTAGAGATCGTCTCGGCGATTCAGGAGCTGGCGGAGACCGAGGGCATCTTCACCGAGACAGCTGGAGGCGTGACGACAGCGGTCACGGCACGTCTCTATGCGCATGGCCGCATCCAGCCCGACGAACTGACCGTTGCGTGCATCACGGGCAACGGCCTGAAGACCACCGATGTTCTCACGGGAGCCTACGATCAAAGCCGTTCGATCCGTCCGCGGCTCTCCGATTTCGAAGCGTTTGTGGAAGAGAATGCAGATGCCAATGCCGAGTTCAGCCTCGCAGGAGAAAGTCATGTCCGTTAAAGTCGTTTTGCCGAATGCGTTCCAGAAGCACACCAACAATGTGCGCGAGATCACAAGCTCAGCGGCCAATTTGACCGAGTTGGTTACCGACATCGAGGGCCGCTTTCCCGATCTGAGCAAGCATCTGCGCGGGGAAGATGGCCAGATTCGCCGCTTCATCAACTTCTATGTCAACGAAGAGGATATCCGCTTCTTAGGCAATGATAAGTATGCATTTAAGGAAGGGGATGAAGTGCTCGTGATTCCGTCGATTGCGGGAGGTTCATGTTAGGCCGGGCCCGAGTCGAAGTTACGGAAGGCCCTCCAAATGGAGGGCCTTTTTGTTAAGCACGAGTTACTGCTGGAGCAAAGTATTTGCAACGTATTTGCTCCTCGTTCACCTTCCTCTTACAATGTCCGGCGGATACTACTCCCGTGATTCCGCAAGCAGGGAAGAGGTCTCCGTTCGCTCAATCACCCGGTTCCACGCAAGTAGTGGAAATCCAGGAGCCGACTTTACCCCTCTGCCTGCCGGTTGCTCCAGCACGCTCCAGAGTCCATGCTGAAATTGGCAGATATCGACTGAGACTTGCCGAATCGGTCGAGGATCGCGATGCGGCGTGCAGGCTGCGATTCAAAGTTTTCAATATCGAGATGGGCGAGGGTCTGGAAAGCTCGTATCAGACGGGCCTCGATACAGATCAGTTCGACTTATTCTGCGAACATCTTCTTGTCGAAGACAAAGCGACCCGCTGGATCGTGGGAACTTATCGCATGCAATCCGGAGAGACTGCAGCACGCAATCTCGGCTATTACTCCGAGCAGGAGTTTTACTTCGCCCCATACGAGCCGCTTCGTTCCGGCATCCTCGAGTTAGGCCGGGCTTCGATCGATCGGGAACATCGGACTCCAGAAGTCCTGACACTGCTCTGGAGAGGGATTGCGCAGTATGCTACCGACATGGGACTGCGCTACCTGATTGGCTGTTCTTCACTGAACTCCCAGGATCCGACGGAAGGCTGGCAGATGTACCGCCAGCTGGAGAACTACCGGGTCCCGCCTGAGTTCGCGACAGAGCCGACACCTGGGTATGCCTGCCCCACCGAGCAGGAGGGCGCAGACGCACAGCCGTCGGACTCTCCGTTGCCGGCTCCGCCCAAGGTCCCCAAGCTGCTCAGGACCTATCTCGCTATCGGCGCGCGCATCAGCGCACCTCCAGCGTGGGACCGTGAGTTCGGCACCATCGATTTTCTTACGCTGCTCGATCTCAAGATGCTCTCGCAGTCCGCGCGCAACCACTTCCTGGCGCCCCTCACTCCTTGAATCTTCTCGCCTGCCGGCGCGCTGTGGCGCTGGCCTTTGCGTTGGTTGGTTGTGTCTTACGCTTCTGGACGGCTCGCATCCGTGGGCCGCTCTCTCTGGAGCGACAGGCCGAGTGGTTGCAGCAGTCAAGCCGTTCGGTGCTATCCAGCCTGGGGATCCGGTATCGCGTGGAGGGTAAGCCACCGACACGTGGTCTCGTCGTCTCGAATCATCTCAGCTATCTCGACATCGCAATCTTCTCGGCGACGATGAAATGCTTCTTTGTGGCCAAGGCCGAGATCAGTAAGTGGCCCTACTTTGGGGAAGCGGCGCGGTCTGGCGGCACGCTCTTTATCGATCGCTCCAGCCTTGCCAGTGCCGAAGATGTGTCCGTCCAGATTGCAGAACGTCTCTTGCTTCCGGTGCCGGTTCTTTTCTTTCCGGAGGGGACGAGCACCGACGGAACCTCGGTACTTCGCTTTCACTCGCGGCTTTTCGAGCCGGCGGTTCGTGCACAGGCGCCGGTCACAGCTGCGGCTATCCGCTACATCCTCATGGATCACGTCGAAGAACGCGAACTGTGCTGGTTCGGCGACGATGGCTTTTTGCCGCATTTGTGGAAGGCGCTGGGGACCCCTGGCTTTGTCGCGGAGCTGTACTTCGGCGAACCACGGATCTATATCCACCGCCGAGCTGCCGCCGACCAAACGCGGGAAGAGATTGTGACGATGCGCGAAGGGCGTCTTGTGGAGAGCACTTCTCGCATCTAACAAGCTGCTCGGAGGATGGAACCGCACGCACTCACGCTCTATGGAGAACACTGTCCCTCTTCCGTTACACTCACAACACCGAGGAGCTTCCCCATGCCTTTACCATCCGATGAACGCGTTGTTGCACTGGCCAATCAGCTGCTGGCGCAATTTGACCAGCTTTTTGGAGTTCACCCCGGTTTTCGCGCCGCGCATGCCAAAGGCGTGCTTCTGAGCGGTCTTTTCACGCCGGCCGCAGGTGCGCAAAACCTCACCAGGGCCCCGCATGCGACACGTCCGTCCACGCCCGTCACGGTGCGCTTTTCCAACTCGACCGGCATTCCACAGATTCCTGACAATGTTCCCGATGCCAATCCGCGCGGGCTGGCGATTCGTTTCAATCTCGCTGAGCACGTGCATACCGACATAGTCAGCCACACGACGGACGGTTTCCCGACTCGCGATGGCTATGAGTTTCTCGAGTTTTTGAAAGCGGTTGCTGCCAGTGGCGCCGACGTTCCGTCTCCCAAGCCGGTCGAGGTATTTCTTGGGGCGCATCCTTCGGCTTTGGCATTCGTGCAGGCTCCCAAGCCATTCCCTTCGAGCCTTGCACGCGATACGTACTTTGGGGTTACTGCATTCGTCTTCATCAATGCTGCGGGCCAGAAACGGTTTGGGCGTTATCGCATTGTCCCGGAGCAGGGAAACGACTACCTTGGCGAAGACGCCGTTGCAAAACTTCCGTCCAACTATCACTTCGATGAGATTGTTCAGCGGGTGAAAAGCGGGCCCGTTCGCTTCAAGGTCCTCGTTCAGCTTGCTGCTGACGGCGATATCGTCGACGATGCGACCAAGCATTGGCCGGAGTCGCGCGAGTTGATCGATTTCGGGACGGTGGAGCTGAAAACAACGGTCCCCGACGACTTTGCGCAACAGAAGCACATCATTTTCGATCCCATTCCGCGCGTGGATGGCATCGAACCATCTGAGGATCCACTGCTCGAACTGCGGGCGGCCATCTATCTGTTGAGCGGCAGACGGCGCAGGGCGGCAAAGGGTGAAGAACCTGCGGGCTGATGATGGATTTCCGGTGCGAGTTTTGCAGCGCCCAAGGGGTGCGGGGGATGGTATCGTCTAATCCATCCAGAAAAGTCGAAGATGGGCGCCAAGCCGGCAGACGTTGTTCAATTCACCTTCCCGAGTTCTTTGTCCCGAGTTTCTTTGTATTGATCGCAACACTGCTTTTCAACTCGGAGTCCTCCGGAAGAGCCCGTTGCATCTGTGTCGCACACGATTTCTGATCCTGACTGTTTTACGAGGGAGTGCGTATGACTCAGTTTTCTGAAGAAACTGAAGCCAGTCGTGTCCTGACGCTTGAGGAGATCACCAGCTTGACCCAGGAAGGCGGAAAACCGGCCGATACGTTGATGAACGTCGTGGCATTGATTGCCTCGCGTTTCCGAACAGACGTTTGTTCGGCCTATCTTCTTGAGCCCGACCGCTCGAATCTCGTGCTTGCAGCGACGATCGGGCTGCATTCGCGTGCGATTGGCACACTCCGCATGCCGCTCAGCGAAGGGCTCACCGGCCTGGTTGCTGAAGAAGTCGTTCCAGTTGCGGTCGACGATGTCCGCAACCATCCCCGGTTCAAGTACTTTCCCGAATCTGGTGAGGAAGAGTATCACTCCTTTCTTGGTGTGCCGTTGATCGATCGCGGTGTACTGCAGGGAGTGCTCATTGTGCAGACCAAGGAGCCGCGGGTCTTCCGCGAGGATGAGATTCGCCTGCTCTCGGAGGCAGCCAGCGAAGTCGCGCCTGTGGTGAGCGAGGCGCGTACGCTGGATCGTTTCATCGCTCCGGCACAGGAGCGGCTTTGGACGTTGGCGCGCAATCTCTGGTGGTGCTGGGACGACGAATGTGTCGATCTGTTTCGCGACCTCAACCCGAAGCGCTGGCGCCAATTGAATCAGAACCCGATCGCCCTGTTGAACGAGCTGCCTCTCGTCGAGATTGAGAAACGTGCGGCCGAGATGTCCCTGCACAGCAGGATTAACTACGTCTTCCGGCGCCACCAGGAGTATCTGGCGGCAGAGAATACATGGGGCGCCGAGCATGCCGGTGTGCTGCGCACACGGCCGGTGGCCTACTTCTCGGCCGAGTTCGGTCTGCACGAGTCGTTACCCATCTACTCAGGTGGATTGGGTGTTCTGGCGGGCGATCACATCAAGAGCGCATCCGACCTCGACATTCCGCTCGTTGGCATCGGTCTGTTTTATGGGCAGGGCTATTTTCTGCAGAGGCTCGATGGGACCGGCTGGCAACAGGAAGAGTATGTGCACACCGACGTCAATCAGTGCCCGATGCAGCCGGCGATCGGCGAAAACGGCGAGCCCATCGTTGTCGAAATTCAGACGCGCAACGGCTCGATCCGAGCCAAGGTTTGGCGTGTCAAGGTGGGCCGCTGCGACCTGCTCCTGCTCGACTCCAACGTCGAGGGAAATGCGCCGGAAGATCGAGAGCTGACTTCACGACTCTACGGCGGCGATTCCCGCACCCGCATCCGGCAGGAGCTGCTCCTCGGTGTGGGTGGGTTCCGGGCGCTCAAGGCGATGGGAATTAACCCCGGCGTTCTTCACATGAACGAAGGCCACAGCGTTTTCGCTGTACTCGAAGCGATCCGCAGCCGTATGGAGGAAGAAGGGCTGGACTTTGTGACCGCGGCAAACCAGATTCCGCGGGAGGTCATCTTCACCACGCACACACCGGTGCCGGCCGGGCACGATCGATTCAGCGCTGAGTTGATAGAAGAACATCTTGGGCCTTTGCGCGATCAGCTCGGACTGTCGCAGGACAATCTCATGGGCTTCGGCCGGGTGAATTCCTACGACTACGGGGAGCAGTTCTGTATGACGGTTCTGGGACTGAAGCTCTCGCGTCGGGCCAACGCGGTTTCGTCGCTGCATGGAGAGGTCTCGCGCGCCATGTGGTGGTCGCTCTATCCGGAGAAGCCGCAGGACGCGGTGCCGATCGGGCACATCACCAACGGTGTGCATGTGCCGTCGTGGCTCGCACCACAGATGGGCCGGCTCTACGATCGCCATCTCGGTGTGGGATGGCAGGGCCGAAGCAGCGCTGCACGCACATGGGAGGGCATCGAGACCGTCGACGATGGCGAACTTTGGGAGACGCACCTGGCGCTGAAGTCACGTCTGATCGAGTTTGCCCGCCGTCGCGCGTGCGAACAGGCCGAGCGGCGCGGCGAGCCGGAGGAGAAGCTGCAAAAGCTGGGCAAGCTGCTCTCGCCCGACGCGCTGACGATTGGCTTTGCGCGCCGCTTTGCGACGTACAAGCGCGCCAATCTCGTGTTGGCAGACATGGAGCGCCTCGCCGCGATGGTGAACGATCCGAAGCGACCTGTACAGTTTGTCTTTGCCGGCAAGGCCCATCCGCACGACGAGCCCGGCAAGCGAGTTTTGCAGCAGATCGCCGAGATGATGCGCAACGCTGAATTCTCCGACAAGTTCGTTTTTGTCGAGGACTACGACATCAATGTGGGGCGCTTCCTCGTGCAGGGCGTCGACGTATGGCTCAACAACCCGCGGCGACCGCTGGAAGCGTCAGGCACGAGCGGACAGAAGGTCGTGCTCAACGGCGGACTCAACCTGTCCGTTCTGGACGGCTGGTGGGCCGAGGCCTACGACGGGTTGAACGGATTTGCCATTGGCGGCGGCCGGACGCACACGAAGATGGATGTGCATGATACGCGCGACGGCGAAGATCTCTACCGCGTGCTGCGCGACGAGGTGATCCCGCTCTTCTATCAGCGCGACCAGGATGGGCTGCCGCGCGGCTGGATTAAACGGATGAAGCGCACGATCAGGACCTTGGGATGGCGCTTCAACGCGGACCGGATGGTCATGGACTATACCCGCAAGTGCTATATCCCGGCGGCCGGCGGCACCTCGAGCGAGATTCGGCCGATCTGCTGATCGGGGCTGGGGAAAAGCCGTCAGGCGCTGGGACGCGGCGATCCTGTAGAACCGCGCAGAACGAGGCTTGTCGATACCAGGAACTCACGCTGCGTGTGTATTCCTGCGGGTTCCTCGGCCTGCTGGCGGAGCGCTTCGAACGCCGCACGTGCCAGTTCGCGTCGGGAAAGCCGGATGGTGCTGAGCGGCGGCAGGGTGAACTCGGCAAAGTCGATGTCGTCCAGGCCAACCACAGAGAGATCTTGCGGAACGCGCAACCCCTGCATGTAGGCCGCGCGCAGCACTCCGATGGCCGTCATGTCGTTGGAGCAGAGAATCGCTGTGGGCGGCGTTGCCAGGCCCTGCAGGCGATCGAATCCGGCGACGCCGCCTTTCAGCGTGTGATCGCATTCGATGATCCATTTCTTCTGAATCGGCAACCCGGCAGCTTCCATTGCCGTCCGGAAGTTGTTTTCGCGCGTTATGGCTGAGTGGATGTTGTGAGGCCCGGCGAGAAATGCGATGCGATTGTGGCCAAGCCCGGTGAGGTGATTGACTGCGGCCTTGATTCCGCTTTCATAGTCGAGCAGGATCGTGCTTGTCCGCGGGTTGTCGAGGCGAAACTCGGCCAGAACCAGCGGAATCTCGTGGAAGGCAAGCTGATCGAGCACCGGTTCTTCTTCGCCGAAGGTCAGCATGGCCACACCCTCGACTTTGCGTTCGATCATGCGCCGCACACAGGTCGTCAGGATGGCTGGGTCGCTATTGGAGGAACTCACGAGGATTTCGTAGCCGTTAGCCACCGCGATCTCTTCGAAGTTCTGGATGAGCTCGGGGAAGAAGGGATTGGTAATGTTTTCAACAATGATGCCAAGGATGCGGCTACGGCCGGAGACCAGGCTGCGCGCATGAGTGTTGGGGAAGTAGTTGAGCTGCTCGATTGCCTGCCAGACGCGTTTGGTCAGTTTGTCGCTGACCAGAGGCGAGCCGTTGATCGTCCGCGAAACGGTGGCAATCGACACCTTCGCCATCGCTGCCACAGCGCGAATGTCAGGCGTTTTATCGGCGGGCTTACGTGCTCCTCTTCGTGCCACCCAGCAATCCTAATGCAGAAGTAAAAGAATAGTTAAAGAATAGACCCAAATTCTGCCGCGGAACCCGAGCCGGGTCTGGGTTCTGTGCAATTCACGAGTTATCTGAGATCAGCAGACGGAGATCGCGAAGATTCTGCCCGGTTGGACCGGTGACGATGGTGTCGCCAATCGAAGTGAAGAGCGGACATGCGTTGAAGGTGCGCAGTGACTCCTCGGCATCGAAACCAAACGCGCGAGCCCGCTCCACAGTCGTTGTGTCGGAGATGGCGCCCGCCGCCTGGGTGTTGCCGTCGATGCCGTCGGAGCCGGCGCTGAGTACGGTCAACAATTCACCCCGATGGCGCGCCAGCTCAAGCGCACAATGCAGAGCAAACTGCTGGTTGCGGCCGCCTGCGCCCGGTATCCGATCCATGGTCACGGTGACTTCGCCCACCGAGATCAGGCAGAACCGCTTGTGCAAGGTGCGCATCTGATGGAAGCGATCAAGCAGATAGCGTGCCGCGTCGGCGTAGTCCCAGTCGTCACACGAGTTATCCACAGCAACGGAGAATCCGGCTTTCTCGGCCAGAGAACGTGCCGACTCCACCAGGTCGTGGCTTGAAAGCAACACCTCGAAGACTGAATCGCGGAACGCCTCTTCTTCGCCGGAGAGTGCAGCCACACCGGTGAACGTCCGGCTGTTCGTCGCAGCCAACTTTGGCAGCTTGGGCAGAAAGGTCTGTCGCCAACCCTTGTTGCCGGGCGATTCCGGCAAATCCGTGCCTTCGAAGAAGGCGCGGATTGAAGGCGGCAGCTTTCCTGCCAGATCGTATTTCTCAAGAACTGCGCGGGCGTCCGCCACGGTCGAGTGATCCGGAGACGATGGTCCGGAGGAGAGGGCATCCAGAGCGCGCAGCGGCACATCCGGCAGTAGCAGTGAGACCTTGGTTGCCTCGGGGGCTGCGATCGCGAGCCGTCCGCCTTTCACTGCGGAGAAGTGCTTGCGGAGGGTGTTGATCTCGTCGATGGGCGCTCCGGAGGCGAGAAGAGCCTCATGAAAAGCGATCGTATCTTCGAGGCTAATCTGCGGATCCAGGGGCAGATCGAACATCGCCGACCCGCCACCGGAGACGAGGAAGAAGATCAGCGTGTCCTTCTTTGCCTTTCTCAGCATCGCAAGGGTCGCGCGTGCTGCGTCGAAAGATTCTTCATTCGGTGTCGGATGGCCGCCTTCGAAGTAGCGGAACCGCCAGTTGCGCTTCTTCGGCAGATACTTCGAGCAGCAGATGCCTCGCACGCCCTGGCGGCGCTGCATCCGGTTCATCAGGACCTCGAGCATGGGCGAAGCAGCTTTTCCGATCGCAATGACGAAGATCTTCTTGAACTTGGAGAGGTTGATCGCCTCGGGTCCGCTGCCGTCGGGGATAAGACGACGAACGAGGTTCTTCTCGAAACGAAGCCGCCTGTCGAATGCCGATTCGATGTTGCAGGCTGCCAGCGCCCCGGTAAAGATTTCAGTTGCTGTTGCGTGGAGAGAATCCAATGCGGCGTCACTCACAGGAGTCACGTGCCTTGCTCCTTGAGCCAGCCGGCGAGTTCGTTCTGCATCGCCTCAAGCTGGCCGGTAAAAAAGTGATCGGCGCCGGGTACAAGCACCAACTTTTTGGGCTCGGCCGTGGTGGCGGCCAAATGACGGAGATCCGGAGCAGGCGCGAATCGATCGCGATCGCCGCTCAGAAACAGTGTGGGAATTGTGCTATGGGATAAGAACGAATAGTGATACTCGCGGTTTTGCGTCCGTGTGGGTAAACCAAGCGCGGCAATTGCGTGCACATTTGAAGTGGATTGACCGCAACAGGCGAGCAAGGCCATGGCAGTGCCAAAGCTGAAGCCAACCACAACCACAGGCCGTTTGAATTGGCTTTCAAGCCAGCGCAGGGCTGCCTGGACATCGCCGGCCTCGGCCCTTCCGTCGTGTTCGCCTTCGCTGAGCCCCGTGCCGCGAAAATTGAAACGCAGGACCGGCCACTGCAGGCCAAACTTCGGCGCGTTAAGCGCCTTCATGGCGTGGTAGACCACCTTGTTGTGCATGGTTCCGCCGCCACTGGGATGTGGATGGCAAACGAGTGCGGAGAACTTTGCCGCGTGGTCTCCCTGGTTCAGGATCGACTCGAGCTTTCCGGCCGGACCGGCAATGGAGAGGCTTCGCATGGTGCCTTTTCCGGCTCGTTGCGCCGGGTCAGCGAAGGTGGATGTGGCAACCATTCCACACCCTATTTTACGCGCAGAATTCTTTACGCATACATGCTGGTTTCACATTGAAATAGATCGCTCAACTTGCCAAGCAGGGGCTGCCAAGGGGTTCGTGAGCAGGGCGGACCCGCCCGCCCATCCAACTGTCCGTAAGGTATTCTGGCAACAGCATGTCTGCACGCCAGCCGCTCGACCCAGTCCAGCTCACACGCGAACTCGTTGCAATTGAGTCCACGACCTATCGCGAAGGAGCCGTCGGCGATTTTGTCGCCCAGTTCCTGGCCGCGCGCGGGTGGAGTGTGGAAAAGACGTCCGTTCCGCAGCCCCCGGAGACGGCGGATGCCGGTCCTCGGTGGAATGTGTACGCGGGACCCGCTGGAAAACCTGAGCTCGTTTTCTCCACGCACATGGATACCGTCCCTCCGTACATTCCCTTCACCGAAGATGCGGATTTTATGTACGGCCGGGGCGTGAGCGACGCCAAGGGGATTATGGCCGCGCAGATTGTTGCTGCCGAAGCATTGCGCGCGGAAGGGCTATCTGTGGGGCTGCTCTTCGTAGCAGGGGAGGAACGGGACTCAGCGGGCGCCATCACGGCTAACGAGACACCAAAAGGCAGCCGGTTCTTGATCAACGGCGAGCCGACGGACAACTGCCTGGCGTTGGCGTCCAAAGGCGCGTTGCGCGTGATTCTGCGCTCGACCGGCAAGATGGCTCATTCCGCCTATCCGGAACTGGGCGAGAGCGCCATCCACAAGCTGGTCGAAGTGCTGCACAAGATTCGTGCGATTGAGTTGCCCATAACCGAAGATGTCGGCCCGAGCACGCTCAACATCGGTCAGGTGCATGGCGGGCATGCGCCGAATGTGATTGCCGACCGGGCCGAGGCCCACATCCTCATTCGGCTCGTAGGAGACTCCGCGCCGATTCGGGCAGCAGTCCTCGATGCTGCGGCGGGGTTGGCAGAAGTCGAGTTCGCGCTGGAGATCCCATTTGTGCGCCTGCGCGCAGTTCCGGGCTTACCGACGATGATTGCCAAGTTCACCACCGATATCCCCAAGCTCACCAACTGGGGCGAGCCGCTGCTGTTGGGGCCCGGTTCCATTCATGTCGCTCATACCCCTGACGAGAAGCTGGCCAAGAAAGAGTTGCA
>Ga0335069_10012415_pt1 | contig 11984 bp, 8 predicted proteins | sample Lox_Sample_11_FD_206714 | JGI IMG/M metagenome (GOLD analysis project Ga0335069, IMG submission 206714) | Soil microbial communities from Loxahatchee National Wildlife Refuge, Florida, United States - Lox_Sample_1.1 | ecosystem: Environmental > Terrestrial > Soil > Wetlands | place: USA: Florida...
CACCTCCCCGACGTCATCGTATTGCCCTTCGTCTAATTCGTTGTGTCCCTTCAGATACAGACGCCCACTACGGAGGTCGACGTCCAAAGCGATGGAGTCGAGTCGGCGCGGGTTCTGCAGCTGCAAGATCTTCGCTCCGACGATTGCAGCGGGCGGCTCACGCTGTGCCACGGCGACCAACTCCGTCAGCGCATCCGGCTCGGGCCGGGCGTCGTTGTTGACAAACCAGATGAACGCCGCACCCGATGCTAGGGCGTGCCGCATCCCAAGATTCGCCCCGCCGGCGAAGCCGAGATTCTCATCTACATGGATGTACTCGGCATCCGGCAGTATGCCCGTAATCTCCGCCGCGGAGAATTGAGTACACCCGTTATCCAGCAATACGACCGAGTGGGGTCGGTACGATACCATCGCCAGAGCGCGCAGACACTCAAGGGTGTCGTCACGCCCATGCCAGTTCAGCACCACGGTTACGACGCGTGGAGGGTGCTGTGACTGTCCGTTCTCAGGCATCCGGGTTGCCGATGCGCAGCACGGACAGAGTCGCAGCGGCGCGCACGTCTGCGTCAGGATCGCGTTGCGCCAACCGTTGCAAGACTGCGGCGGTCTGCGGCCGCCGGAGCAACCCTAGTGTCTCGGCGCCGTAACGCCGGACCAAGGGATCTGGATCCTCCAGACTCCCCAACAAGCGCCGCACGATGTCTGTGGCTCGCGTGGTCGCGAGCGTAACGGCAAAGCCCGCGGCAGCGCGTGTTTGCGGATCCGAGTCGTGCTCTGCCAGTGACCGCAATGTGGCGCCGTCATCATCGCTGATCAAACCCAGTGCCACGACGCTGCCGGCGCGGACACGGGGATCGATATCGGTCAGAGCCCGCCGCAGCGCTTCCAATGCGCGGCGTTCCTCTGCAAGTCCGAGAGCCAGGCTAACGGCAGCACGCACCTCGGCGCTGTCATCGTCCAGGCGTGCCACAAAGGTTTCGTAGTCGGATGGAGAGTAGAGCCGCGCAAGCACGAACGGCATACGGGACATCAGCAGGGGATTCGATTCGCTGGCGACACGTAGAACAGCGGGCACGGCTGTGTCGTCACCCAGCTCAGCAAGCGCATTCAGAAGACAGACCCGCAGACTGACGTCGGTGTCGGCAAGCTGCGCGACGAGCGGTTCCAGCGCGGCACGGTTGCGGAGTTGTGCCAGCCCGGCGGCTGCCGCACAGCGGCCGGCCTGCGTCGATCCACCCAAGAGCGCAATCAAGGGGGCAAGCGCCCGGCTATCGCCAAGCCCGCCGAGAGCATGGGCCGCCGCGTTGACCACTCCCGGATCCGTGTCCTCAAGACGCGCGACTAAATCAGGTACATCGTCCAGCCCCCCGACGATCCCCAGTCCCTGCGCCGCCGCAGCTCGAACGCATGCGTCGGCGTCGGCGAGATGCGATCGCAAGGTGCCGCGTGCGGCCGGAATGTGGAGCGTCGCCAGGCCGGCACATGCTTCGGCGCGCACGCCCGCGTCGACATCCTGCGTCGCCCGGAGAAGCGCCTCGGCCACCGACGGGTCGGCCAACGCCGTGAGGGACGTGGCAGCTGATAGCCGAATCATCGGGTCGGGGTGTTCCACTAGCCGCACGAGGCCGGCGGCGGCGCGACGGTCACCCCACTGCGAAAGCAACGCACCTGCTTTGGCTGCGACGGCAGGGTCTGTCGCGTAGAGTTCTGCCTCAACCGCCGCGACCAGTTCGTCCGATATGCCCGGATCGCTCTCGGGGTGAAGCATGGAAAGCCTATCGAGCGCCGCGAGTTGCTGCGCTGGTCCAACAGCAGCGGCCAAGTGTGGCAACAGCGCTGCGATGTCCACCTCATTCTCACGGGCCGGCTGACGGCAGGCACCGGTGACGGCAAGCAGCCATAGTGCGATCGGAGGAAACAGCCGTCTCTGGAACACCCGACAATCCTAGTGACCGGCGTGCGGAGATGCAAAAGGCTACGTTTACCGGTGCGCCGATGTTTCATTGAATCACCCTTCGACCCCGTGCTAACCCTGATGCAGGTCAGCAAGCGCAGCAGGGCATGTGAAGAGGGACGTACTGGCATACTCAGGCAGGTTGCTCGGCGGTTGGCAGCGATTTAGTTCGATGATGGGTAGAGCATCTGTCTTCTGCGGCGCTCATCCCGGCGCTACGCCTTGCTCGGCAATGTGGGGGCGCGTTTCCGCGCACTCTGAAACAACTCGCGTACGCTGAAAGCCTCAGCCCTTGTCGTTGCCATTGCACATCGTCTTGCTCAACTTTCGGGACATCACGCATCCCGAGGCCGGCGGCGCCGAGGTCTATCTGCAGGAGATCTTTGAGCGCATTGTCGCCTACGGGCACCGCGTTACCCTCATCTGCGCCGGTCACGGGACGGCCGCTTCAAAAGAAGAGATTCGTGGAATCCGGGTCTTGCGCTACGGCAACCAGGCAACCATCAACGTTACAGCTGCCCTCGCCGCTCTTCGGCTGGCGCGACGCGAGCCGGTGGATGTGTTCGTTGAGAGCTTGTGCAAGCTGCCGTTCTTGATGCCGGCATTCACCAAAATTCCTGTGCTGCCCGTTGTCCTGCACCTTTTCGGCCACACTGTCTTCTACCAACTGAACCCAGCACTGGCCTCATACGTGTGGCTGTCGGAGAAGCTGATCCCTCCCATCTATCGCGGGTTGCCTTTTGTCGCGCTGAGTGAAAGCACGGCTCGCGATCTGCAACAGCGAGGGGTCCAGGCGAGCCGCATGGAGATAGTGCCACCGGGTTTGGACCTCGCCCGCTACCAAGCCGGCGGCGCGGGGCGGGCCGGCGAGCCGCTGATCGTCTACGTCGGACGTCTGAAACGCTATAAGGGGCTCGACACGGTGCTGCGCGCCGTAGCGACCGTCCGACAGACTATACCGGGCGTGCGGCTAGCGGTGATCGGGAAAGGGGATGACCGTCGCCGCCTCGAAAAGCTGGCCCACAGGTTGGGCATAGCAAATGCGGTCACCTTCGAAGGATTCGTGACGCAAGAGGCAAAAGTTGGCTGGTTGCGGCGCGCACGGCTGGTCGTGTATCCCAGCCCGCGCGAAGGCTGGGGAATCTCTACAATCGAGGCCGCCGCGTGTGGTACCCCGGTGTTGGCCAGCGATGCCGAGGGGCTGCGCGACGCCGTCCAGGACGGGCAGACCGGCTTTCTCGTCCCACACCGGAACGCGGCGGCCTGGGCGGGGCGTATCATTCAACTCCTGACTGACGCGCCGTTGCAGGAACGGATGGCCGCGGCATCAGTGAAGTGGGCACAGACCTTTGATTGGGACGTCCAAGCGCGAAGGATGCGGAGTATCCTCGAAGACGTTGCGGCAGCCGGCGAACGGAGAGCGGCATGAACAGCGCAATCGTAGTCGTGCCGACATACAACGAGCGCAACAACCTACCGCGCCTTGTCGAACGCATCGTGAGCCAGCAGCCGGCGTTTGACGTGCTGGTTGTCGACGACAACTCGCCGGACGGCACGGGATCGGTAGCGGACGAGATTGCCGCGGTCCATCCCGTTGTGCATGTGTTGCACCGTGCCGGAAAGCAAGGATTGGGGCGTGCCTATGTCGCCGGCTTCAAGTGGGCGTTGACGCAGAGGTACGAGTATCTTTGCCAGATGGACGCCGATCATTCACACAGTCCCGATGAGTTGCCGGCGCTCTTGGCGGCTGCCAAGGAGTACGACTTGGTCCTCGGCTCGCGCTATTTGAACGGGATCCGCGTCCTCGATTGGGACATGACCCGCTTGTTGATCTCCAGCTTCGGTAACTGGTACGCGCGCGCCATCACCCGGTTGGCGTTTTCGGATCTCACTGGCGGCTTCAAGTGCTACCGACGCGAAGTGTTGGAGGCCATCGACTTGGAAAATATCAACAGTATCGGTTACGCGTTCCAGATCGAAATGACGTGGTGGGCTGTGCAGCGGGGCTTCCGAGTCGGTGAGGTACCGATCATCTTTTATGGACGCGACCACGGCGAGACGAAGTTCTCCCGTGCGATTTTGTGGGAGGCGGTCTGGAGCGTGTGGAAGCTGCGACTGGGCCTGGTCCGCAACAGCGTACCGCGCTCGCTGCCAGCGGCGGTACCATGAGGTCTGCGGATGAGCCGGCGTCTTGCTCTTGCTGACACGGCCACCGCCGCGGTCGTCTTTCTCTTCGCGTTTCTCTACTTCTATCTGTTCCATCGTCTCGGTTGGTTCATGGAAGACGAGGGCGTGCTCTATTACCACTACCTGCGCGTCTATCACGGTCAGGTTCCCTATCGAGACTTTTTCACTGGCTACGGACCGATCGGCTACTACGTGCATGCGTGGGCGTTCGACCTATTCGGAGTGTCGATCAATGCGATCCGCATCCTGACGGCGGCGGTGAACGCGACGACGGCCGCCGGCCTCTATGCGGTCGGGCGGCGGGTGACGACGCCGGGTTTTGCGCTGATCCCTCCGGCCTTCTTCGTCGCCATGCAACCGTGGGACATTGCGGTCATGGTGTTTCAGAACTCACCCTACCCTTCTTGGTATGCCCTGGCTCTTACGGTGTGGGGCACGTGGGCGATGTTACGATTTCTCGAGTCGCCGCGCCCTACCACGCGCCGGATTTGGCTGATCGTCGCGGGACTCTTCGGTGGCGCGGGATTTTTTTGTAAGCAAAACACCGGGACGTTCTTCCTTTGGGGGATCACGGGATTTCTGGCTGCGTATCCGGGCGGCCCGGTCAAGGCAGGCGAGCAGGAGAGGCCGCTACAGTGTTACGCACGCTGGGCTTATCTGGCTCTGATTCCGTTGGGCAGCGTCCTCCTTGTGCGCAACTTTCTCAACGTCGCGACGCTGTCGGCATTCATTGTGCCGGTCAGCGCCCTGGCTCTAGCGGGAGCACGTCGGCCGTTTGAGCGCATCGGCTGGTGGGCCGCGGTCGAACGACTTCTATGGGTCGGTGCAGGTAGCGCTTTGGCGATCGCTCCCTGGTGTGTCTATTTTTCTTGGCAGATGGGTGTTGGCCCGTTTTTCAATGCGATCCTCTTTCTCGGTGCGGAAGTTGACCGGAACCTCTACGTGCCGTACCCCTCGCCAACCGGCGCCGTCATTGGCGGGGTGGGCTTCTTGGCTGCATCGGTGCTCATCCTGCGTTGGAAGCCGCGTAGCGTTCGGATGGAGAGGAGCGGAACCTGGCGCTTGCGGCCTGTGCTCCTCCTGATGTCGGCCTGCGTGGTCGGCATCGGCGCTTGGCAGGTGGCCGTGCTGAGCCGCATCATCCACTACCAGTACAACTTGTGGCAGATATACGCCTATGTGAGCGAACGGCTCGACAACTCCGCGGCCTATCTAGCGCTGGCGATCCTGGCGACCGGGGTCGTGCTGACCTGGCCATCGCCCACGGAGCGTGCGGCATGCACAGCGTCCGCGCGTCTGTCTGGGTGCGTTTTGTGGGTCGCCACCTGCACGTTCCTTGGCTACTACCCACGCATGGATTATGCGCATCTGGTTACTGCGCTGCCGTTGGTCTTGGTCGCAGGGGTTGGTTTTCTGCCCAGACTGCGGCAAGTCGCTGGCGTCGACACGGGTGCAGCGCGCGTCTGCTTCAACGTTCTCTCCGTTGTTGTGGTCGGCTTGGTCGTCGGACTCAAATCGGCGCCGCGGCTGTACAGCCGCGTCATGGTGGCACACACAGGAAGCGGCGTGTCCCTCGTTCCGACGCCTCACGAAACCCTCGACCTGGAGCGCGCGCATCTCTACTTCCCGATCTACCTGGAACGGCAGCGCCTTCACATCAATGCATTCCAGGAGTTGATCGAGTACGTGCGTAAGACCACCCGGAAAGGGGACGCAATCTTTGCGTTTCCGGCGCTGCCGATGGTCTATTTCCTGAGTGATCGCGACAACCCTACGCGGCATGACTATTTCCTCGGTGACAACGTCAGCTTTCGCGAGCAACTGGAGGTCATCCGCACTTTGGACGCCGATGATGTCTCGACGGTGGTAGTAGACAACGACCCGACCAATTACTTCGTGGTCAAGAGTCAGGAATTTACTCGACTCATCTGGGACTATCTCGGCCGCCGCTACTACCTGGAACGCCGCATCGGTCCCTACGATGTCCTCCGGCGATACGGCACCGACGAGCACCCCAGGGCGGAGGCCCGTTCAGCTAGCAGTGCAGCAAACTGAGGTTATGCTCCGACCACATCACGCGAAAGCGGACCGAGGAAGCGACGCGCCGTGTAAGTCACGCACAGAGCACCACCAAGGCCGGCGCAGCAGCGAAGCAACAGTACGCACAACCCGCATAGCTGGTGATGCCTTTCCACGGTTTCCTGTAGAAGGTAAATGAAGAACGGGTGGAACAGGTAGATGGCATATGACCAGTTGCTCAATGTCAACACGCTCCGCGGGAGGGACTGCGTCCCGCGCTTCAAGCTGAACAGTCCCATGAGGTTCGCAAGAATGAGTACCATCTCAACCGCCCGCGCCAAGCGGATGTCGGTGAAGATGCCGCGAGACAACACCGCGCTCGACACGACCAGACATACGAACCAACAGCAGAGAATCGTCGGCCGGTAGCGCTTCGTGAATGCAAACACGACGTCGCGGTGGGCCGCGAGCATCCAGCCCAGCAGAAACCAGAACGCCCAGGTATCGCCACGCCGCAGCGTCCAGAATGGATCGAGGAGGAATCGAAAACTCACCTCCGCCAATCCGCTAGTGACAATTGATGCAAGCAGGCATAGCCACATGAGAGGTGGCGGAAAGCGGGACAGCAGCCAGGTCGCCAGCACGAACTGGACGAGTACGAACACGTAGTAGTACGGGCCGAATGTCCCGCCTACCAACAAGCCCTTCAGGAGTGACGTTGTCGCCGCATACCTCGGGAAGAGGATGCCAAAGGCATAGGCCATTGCCGAAGCCACAAAATAGGGCAGCAGGATCCGCCGCGCGCGCCTCAGTACCGTCGCCAGCAGAATTGGTTGAGCGCTGTAGTACAGAAAGCCGGATACGGCCAGGAACGCCGGCACGGCGAAGCGAGCCGTATACCCTACGAATCGGTCGATGCTGGAAACGTTGGGAAACCAGAATGGCGACGTCGAATGGATGAAGACGACGGCCACAATGGAAGCTGCCTTCATCACGTCTAGTTCGTAATAGCGCTGCGTCACCGATGCACGATCAACCCGAGAAACCCAGATTGCAAGCCGCACGCCCGCTTGCCGGCACTTTCCGTGAGCCAGTTGCATGCGCATCGTTCAACGCAACCGTGTTTCCGATGTAACGTGATGACGTGCGAGCAGAGAATAGCGCCGGGACCAGATGCAGGTCGGAGGCGTCTTAACGTCGCACTGTCGCTGGTTGGCCTCGTCCTGCTCGGCGTAGCCAGCGCGCTTGCCGTCGGCGAAGGATACCTGCGATGGCGTCCACGGCCGCTCTGGCAAACGACCGTTACGTTCGGCTCGTTCAAATGGTTACACTACGACCCTTTCCTCGGCTGGCAAAACCTTCCTCAATATACCGGCCTCGGGTTTCGCATCAACGACCAGCATTTCAGAGGTCCCGAGGTATCGATCGCGAAACGACCCGGCGTGTTGCGGGTGGTTTGTCTGGGCGATTCGCGGACATTTGGAATCTGGCAAGACGTCGCGCGCTTTCGCTTCGACAACGCCTACCCCAGCGTGTTGGAGTCTCTCTTGCGCAACCACGGTATCGCGGTCGAGGTGGTGAACGCCGGAGTCGTTGGCTACACGAGCGCACACGGCCTGCGTCAATTGATCACCCGGGTGCTACAGTTGGAGCCGGACATCGTCGTCGTCGCATTCGGATTCAACGATCACTCGCTATCGTGGAACACGGCGCTCCGTTGTCACGAACCACACAACGCCCTCACACGCGACCTCCTGTATGGACTGAGCGATCTACGCATGCTCGAGTTCGGCATGAGCGTGTATCAGGGCATTACTACCTGGCAACCGCCGCCACTGACGGTGCCATGGGTCGAGCCTGACGAATACGTGTACAATTTGCGGCGGTTCGTCCAGGTCAGTGCCGCATACGGAGTCCACCTCATTTTTCTCAACCTGCCACTCCGCGCAATCGAACTGGGTGACAGTGTTCCGGCGTTCCCGAGCAGCGGTCCTACGCCGGCCAACCCCTACGAGATCTATGGGGCACGCGATTTGGCCGGCTTGCACCGCGTTGACCAGTCCTATCGTGCAATCATGGCGGGTGTCGCTGCAGGCACCAGTACTCCAGTCGCCGACGCAGTCAGCGCCTTTGCAGCCAATCGCGGCGTACCACTCTTTGGGCGATATGATTTGGTTCACTGGAACGCAGCCGGGGCACAAGTCGTCGCCACGACAGTGTACGAAAAGGTCATGCAGTTGCAGTGGCTCACCCACCCTGCGTCGTAGCCCCGGGGTGCTCTGTCTGCTCATCCCTCCCACGGGTCGATCCGACGGTAACCGATGGGATCTGGAACGTAGTGCTCTTGGAGCAGTGGTTGTCCCCACATGTCTGCAAGCGGCGCCAAAGGAATGCCCTCATATGTACCGGGCCTCGGAATGACTATGAACTTGGGTCGCTGAGCGAGAACGTACTCGGAGTCGTATTTTTCGTGTCCCGGTAACCCGCTCCCCATTCTCGGCGACTGCTGGTGCGCAATGTGAACATCCGTCAGGCCCGCCATATCGATGACACGGCGGCCGGTGCAAAACTTCAAGATGCCGACACCGACTGCGGCGACCGCGTCGTCGGCGCCGGTCTCTTCATTGATCTGGCGGCAAGTGGACACCTGCATCTTCCAGATGTTGTTGAACAGACGTAAGGAATCTTCTTGGCTTGCCACCAGGGGGCCGTATGTGCAGAGGACGCCCGCCACCGCCGCCCCGCGTACGACAGCAAGAGCGGCTTTGCGGGTGCGGAGCAGGCGCTCCGTCCATCCTACCAAGGCGGCGGTAAACAGCGCGGCCAGTGTTGGAACGATGGGCAAGAAGAAGCGAAACCCCGGTAGAAAATCGCCCCCAATGGAGACGACGTAGACGGTGTACGCGACGAGAAAGACGTACGCCAGCCTCGCCCGCCTGGCCACAGACGGAGCGAGGCTGAACCCCGCACCTAAGAAGAAGTACCAGCCTCCACCGTCAACCACGAAGCTCCACAGATACGACAGGCCACGCATAACCTGGGTGCCACTGGAACCAACCTTCGCGTAGAACGTATTCGGAAGGAGCGCATCGTAGTAAAGCAGCCGCCAGAAATAGTATGGCCCGAAGATCCCCAGGAAGATCCCCGCGTAGCGCCCAGCACGACGTCCTGGGCCTATGCTGACCGCGTCAACACAGGCCAGACCTGCAAGTAGCCATGCCTCCGGGCGGGTCATCGACGCGAGCGCCAGGCAGACGGGAGCCGCTACCGACTCCGCACCAGCACGTATGTGGAGGAAGAGCGCCAGAGTCACGAGACACGTAAAGAGCGTCGTCTCCATACCTGACCCTGCCCACCAAGCCAGGGGCGGATACAGGCCAACGAGTAGTGCAGTCAGGCCCGCCGCGTTACACGACCGGGCCGGAAGAAGCTCACGTGCTAGTTGCCACGCGGCACCCACTGTCGCAACAGCGCCTATGATGCTGAGCGTCAGGCTCCAACGGAGGATGTCTGCTCCCGCAAGCAGCCCGAGCGCCGATAACGCCACCCAGAGGAAGCAGGTATAGCCCTCCACGCGCTCGCCAACATTGAAGACCACTCCGTGTCCGGCCACCCAGTTTTGCGCGTAAGAGAAGGTGATGAAAGCGTCGTCAACCTTCCATGCGAAATATGACGACTGCAGTGTGCACGCCGCCGCTGCAGCGAGGACGATGCCCCACGGCCATCGCCGCGCAAGTACGGTCAGATTCGCCGTCATTTGTGGTCCAGCTGCACAAACGGGCTATCGCGCGTCATGCCTCGCAATGCGCAACCAGATCGAGTGCAGCATCCAAGTCCTTCGCGCCTACCGAAAAGTCCTCCGGCTGGATGGCGCGTTCCATTGTGCTACCACGGGCCTGCTGGCGGACCACGGCGGCGAGCTTCGCGAAGGCGAAGGTAACGACGCCCGCCGGCAGCAATTTGCGCAGACCCAAGGGATCGAGTCGCAGAATGCGCTGCACAGCGTGCGCCCGCCGCCGATCGAATGCGGTTACCAAGTCGTTGCCGAACACGCCGAGGAGATGGACCTGAGCGAACACTTGTTCGAGCAACGCCCGCAGCTCGGCAGCAGTGTACTCGCGTAAGTGATACGGATTTTCGGAGAACGACTGCAACCGGTTGGGTGTCGTGAGCAGCAGCTGTCCGCCGGGCGCGAGCAGAGTCTTCAGTCGTTTGAGAAAGAGCAAGTCGTCACGGATGTGCTCCAGGACCTGGAAATTGACCACCAGATCGAACGTCCCGGTTCCGGCCACTTCGCGCCTGATATCCTCATGGCGAAACGTGAGGTTGGGCTTGGCCCAGCTGTTTTTGCAAACAGCGATGGCGTTTGCCGAGTAGTCGAGACCGACGACCGTTGCCGCCACATCGGCGAGCGTTTGCGTCCCAAAGCCCTCACCGCAGCCGACATCAACGACAGATTTGCCGCGTGCCAAGCCGGCGGCGTAGCAATACGCAGCCAGGTGCCGCGCTTCGTCGTAATCGAAACCCTTCCCCCATCCTGGTCGTTCACCGGTGAAACGGACCGGACCCGATGCTGGCATGAAACCCAGCTAGCGCAAGAGTGCCGGCGGGTGCAACCGTCGGTTTGCTTCGCGGCGTGCGCTTGGTAGTACGTCGCTAGACCATTGAGGATCACGCGACGTGCATCTCGCCGAGCGAATTGACCGCCGTGGAACTGCTCTGCTGCTATCGCTGGTGAGCTTGTGCGGCTGCACCGCCCTGCCGCGCAGGATCGCTTTAGCGCCCTCCGCTGCCGGGGTGTTTCGTGCGGAGCAAACCAACGTGGGACCAGAACCCTACGCAAGCTGGTTCGGTGACACGGACGGACGGATCCTCTACTTCGGCTTGTCCGCATTCTGGGAAGCATCGCGAACGTGTGAGGAGCAAGGAGGACGACACTGTGCCCTCAGTGACTTGAGCGCGCCTGGTGACCACCTCATTGGCCGGTTCGATATGGACCAGGAGCGATTTCTCAACCCATTGCTCGTCCGACATGCCGATCCGCGCGCACCTTCATCTGTCTGGGACGTTCTCGTGCACAGCAACGGGCGGATCTATTACACCACCATGTGGGACGAGTTCGGCTCCGTCCTGCCTGACGGCAGCGACGTCCGCTATTATCCAGATGCCGGGAGCGGACTGAACGAGTTGTGGGAAGGACCCGACGGCGAGATCTACGCCACCCGCTACCTCGGCAGCCATTCCGGCGCCAAGGACCAGAATGGCGCTGTAGTCGTCTTCGGACCGGATGGTGAACGCCGGCGTGAGTTCCCGTTCGCGATCGAGGACGGGGTGTCGATATGCCCGCGCGACATCGCTGTAAACCCTCAGACGCATGACATCTGGATAAACACGGACATGTTCGCTGCGGACGGCTCGCCGGGAGGGCATGATGCGTTTCGCTTAGCCTCCGACGGAAGGATACTAGAGCGCATCAGCACTCCGTGGGTGGCCCTCCTGTCGTTTGATGCCAAGGGCCGCGGCTGGTTCGTCGATGACGACAACGATCATTGGAGCTTGCGCATCATCGAGCCCGACGGCCGCACCACGCACCTTGATCTTGGGAATCACAACCCTCTCGACGTCCCACAGGACGTGAAGCACGCAGGCAACGTCACCCTCATCTCGACATGGGCGTTGGATGTGTTGGTGATCCGTGCTTTACCCGACGGGACCTACGAGCGAGCTACCCTGTCAGTACCGCGCCTCACGGATTGCCCCAAGGACTTCGCGTTGGGCTACACGGCCGTGCTGTCGCGGAGAGGCTTAGTCTACGAAACCGTTG
>Ga0335069_10012416_pt1 | contig 11982 bp, 10 predicted proteins | sample Lox_Sample_11_FD_206714 | JGI IMG/M metagenome (GOLD analysis project Ga0335069, IMG submission 206714) | Soil microbial communities from Loxahatchee National Wildlife Refuge, Florida, United States - Lox_Sample_1.1 | ecosystem: Environmental > Terrestrial > Soil > Wetlands | place: USA...
CCGCGTCTTGCGAGGGCTGCTGCAACGCTTCACGCACCGTCTTCTGAACCGACTCGGCCGCGCGTTCTGCGGCCACATGGCGCGCGATGCTCCTGACTTCGTCGAGCGCTTCCGGCGCCAAGGTCAGTTTGGACGCGTCGGAGCGCTCGAGCGCGGCGAGTCGCGTTGAGACGTCATGCGTGATTTGGTCTGCCAGCGCGGCACTGCGAGCGGTCAGGAGATCTTCGGCGACTTGTTGCGCGGCTTCGGTTGCAGCCGCCTGCGCTGAAGCCAACATGTCGGCGCCGGAACTCGGTGACGCTGCGTCGCGGGATTCGGCGATCTGCCGTAGCTCGGCAAATTGATTCGCCATCTCGCCCCGCAGTTGCTCGGCGACCGACGCGCAGGCGGTGGCGACTTCGTTTGCGGTTCGGCGGCCGACTTCGTTGGCCGCCCGCTCGGCGACGGTCTGCGCTGCTTCGCGGGCCGCCTGTTCCGCCACCGCGCGAACCAGGATTTCGATCTCGGCGGCAGCCGGCGGCACCGCGGTGGACTCGTCGCTGGTGGTGCGTAGTTGGGTTAGTTGCTCCTGTAGCGTACCCAATTGACTGGCCAGCTCTTGGACGCGGGCGTGGAGAAATTCGGCGGCGACCTGCTTCGCCATGGTCTCGCAGCGCGCCAGGATGTCCTGGCGCAATTGCGGCAAGTGCTCTTCGATCGTGCGCGCCACCAGCGTTTGCGTGCCGTTGCGCACGACGGATTCGGCGGCTCCGCGGGCGAGCGTCTCGATCGACTCGGCGGAGAGCGCGATCGGGGTGCTCAGCGAGGCCGGCATCGCCGGCGGGGCCACGGTGGCGGGCGCCGGCCCGCTCTTCGCCGGGGCGCCCCCGAGAGTGCGGATCCATTGCGCCAGTGCGGCGGGCTTCGGGGGCTTCGGCAGAATGCCGATCGCGCCGTGTGCCTTGGCCTTATCGAGATAGGAGTCGCCTTCAGTCGACGTGTACATCACGATCGGAACCGCCGCGGTTTTGGGGTCCGCGGTGATGACCTTCGCGGTTTCGAGTCCGTTCATGCCGGGCATGATGTGGTCCATGAAAATCACGTCGGGCATCTGCGACTCGAGATAGCTCAGGGCCGATTCGCCGGAATCCGCCAAATCCACCGCCACGCTGTGCTGCTCCAGCATGCGGCGCAGGGCGAGTCCTGCGGCCTTGGAATCGTCTACAACCAGTGCGCGTCTAATCGACATAGGGGCTTCTCCCACGAGGTGTCGCGGCACCACCGCATTCGTGGAGCATGAAAGCATGCCGAGAATGCCTTCGCGAGTGTTGTTTTGCACGCCGCGAATTTTGTCCGATGCCTGCCTTAGGTTGGTCGTTCCGCCAAGCCGATGTCGACGATCTTCACGATGTCATCAGGGGTGAATCCCATTCGAGTGAGATTCAGCAGTTCCTCGGACACGCCGACACCGAAGAGAGTGTAGTCGTCGCTGTTGACCGTCAGCCGCACACCGCCATCGAACAAATCGCGCGCGGGATGCGTGGCGTACGTCGCGCACACCCCGAGCGAGCAATTGCTGGTTGGACAGAGATGCAACAGCGTGCCGCGTTGCGCCAGGTGCGCGACCAAGTCGGCGCTCTCGACCGCACGCACACCATGCTGGACGGCGTGCAGATCGAGCTTCTGCACGCTCTCGCGCACGCGGTCGGGTCCGCACAGCTCGCCGGCGTGTGCTTTCAACTTCAATCCGTAGTCGGCGGCCAAACGATACAGCGGCACGAACTCATCGATGACGCCGTCGTTCTCGTTGGCATAGAGATCGAGACTGCGAAACACGCCGGTGTCGAGCCACTCACGCAGGAGCGGTCGAATGGCTTCCGGCGGCAGCGATCGATCGATGCCGATCTCGGGGGCGATGATGATTCGATCGGCGAGCCGCGCGGCCTCCGCCACCAGCAGCGCCGCAAACTCTCCAACCGACATCTCAATGAAGCCCGGCAGCAGCAGATCGAAGCTCGGCTCCGCGTAGGTCACCCCGTCGGCGACGAAGCGTTCGAACGCCGCGCGAATGACCGCCGCGACCACGGAGCGGCCGCGCGCCAGGATCGGCAGCAGGTTGGTGGCAATGTAATCGCCGAACGGCTCGAATCCGCCGAATGCCTTCGGCACCGGCGGCAATGCCTGACCCGCGAGCTGTTCGTAGGTCTCGATCGGTGCCGACAGCAAGCCGTGGCAGTGCAGATCGGCCTTCGGTATCCGCCGCACCGTCGCGAGATCGCGCGCCGCCAGCGCCTGCGCCAGCGTCGCCCGCCAACTCGACTCGTCCACCGAGCGCCTCCTCTGTGCGCGGACTACATGAGCACAGCCGGAGAACAATGACCAGCAGACTTACACGAAGGTGATTTCGATATGCTGTCGGCTACAGCGTTCGCAGCGCCGGCGCGAGTTCGCGCCATTGGCGGAGCGGCAGGGCACGCGGATCGGCATCGAGGACCTGGACGCACACGTGATTGGCACCGGCATCATGGTGCGCCTTCACGCGTTTTGCGATGGTGTCGACCGTTCCCCACGCCACGATCGCATCGACGAGGCGGTCGCTGCCGCCGTCGGCGATGTCGGCGTCGGTAAAGCCGAGCCGCTTCAAGTTGTTCGTGTAGTTGGGAAGTCCGAGATAAATCGACATATGCGCGCGCGCGATCGTGCGCGCGGTTTCGGGATTGGTTTCGAGTACGGCCGCCTGTTCGGGCGCGAGCCACGGCTGCGGGCCGAGGATCTTGCGTGCATATGCTGTGTGCTCAGGCGGCACGAAGTAGGGATGCGAACCGGCGGAGCGCTCGGCCGCCAGTTTGAGCATCTTGGGCGCGAGTGCGGCCACGATTCGCACCGGCGGCTGGCTCGGCGGCGCGGCCATGAACGGCGCACTGTCCATCGCGTCGAGATAGGCGCGCATCGCGCTCAGCGGCTTGTCGTACGTGTGCCCGCGCATGCCGACCATCGGTGCATGGCTGACCCCGATCCCGAGCAGAAACCGATCGGGATAGGCCTCCGTCAGTGTCTTCTGCGCGCCCGCCATCGCCATCGCGTCGCGTGCCCACATGTTGGCGATGCCGGTGGCGATCACGATGCGTCGGGTTCCGGCGAGCAGGAGCGCCGAGTTGGTGAAGGCTTCACGCCCCATCGCCTCGGGAATCCACAGCGCCCCGTAGCCGAGCGCCTCGACTTCGGCGGCCGCTTCCTGCGCCTTCGCAGCCGGTTGGAGATCGAGAGCAAAGGTCCAGATGCCGACACGGCCGATGTTCATCATGGTCATTCTCCGATAATCTTGATCAGGACCCGTTTGGTCCGGTTGCCGTCGAACTCGCCGTAGAAAATCTGTTCCCACGGTCCAAAATCCAGCTCGCCGTTGGTGATCGCCACCACCACTTCGCGGCCCATGACCTGGCGCTTGTGATGCGCATCGCCGTTGTCCTCGCCGGTGCGGTTGTGATGGTAGCGCTCGGGGCTCGGGTCGTACGGCGCCAACTGTTCGAGCCAGCGGGCATAGTCTTCGTGCAGACCCGACTCGTCGTCGTTGATGAACACGCTCGACGTGATGTGCATCGAGTTGACCAAACAGAGCCCCTCACGGATACCGCTCTCGGCGAGCGCCTCGCGCACCTGCGGCGTGATGTTCACGAACGCCATGCGCGACTTGATGTGGAGCGGCAGGACCTTCCGAAAACTGCGCACCGCCCGATACTACTCGGGGCGGCTTGCGACGCAAGCCGTCGACCGCGATTCGGCTCAGTCGCGGGCGGCGGATTCGGGCGCGATGCCGCTGCCGGTGTCGCGGACTTCGAAATCGACCAGCCTCACCGTTGCTGACCGCGCCGCGGTCAATTGAATGCTGCCGATCGCGGTGAACTTCACCGCGTTCGTCAACAGATTCGTCAGAATCCGGCGCAACCGATCGGGATCGGCGGCGACGGCACAAACCCCGGGGGCCAGACTCGCATCGAAGCGGATCGGCCGCTCGCCGACCAACAAGCGTCCCGTCGCCCGCAGCTCATCGAGGAGCGGCTGCGTTCACCGATCTCCGGCAGCGGCCGATCCGATCGCACCGGCTGATTGTGACGGTACACCCAGCCGTTGAGGTTGCCGTCGATCGGCGCCCACTGTCCCACGTACGACTGATCGCTGCCCAGCAAGCGGCAGAGCTGAATTTCGGTGCCCTCGCGGTTGGCCAGCGTCAACCCACTGTCGCTGTCGAGCAATTGGACGGCGGTCTGCAAGGTAACGTCCAGCACCGGCTCGATCTCCAACGATTGCACGATCGTCTGGCCGACATGGCGCAGTTGCTCGGAGACATGCACGCCCGACGCGGGAGACGCTCGCAACCACGCTTCCGCCCACTCCGCGACGAGTTCCTGCACGTGCGGCCGCATGCGCCGGGCGAATTCCTGAAGATGGGTACGGTTCTCCTCCGACAAGGTGTCGTCGGCGAGACTCATCTGACATTCATCGTATGCGAGTCTGTATGCGCGCCAGACGAAAAATGCCTCCGGGAGTCGCAGCCAGCGAACGGTTTTTCCTTGCCTTTGCGCTGACGGGGAGGCTACAGACTCGATCTATGCCCGTTGCCCCGCAGGTTACACGCCCTAGCTCAGCGGTATTCGGTGCGACGCCGGAGATTGCTGAGCTTGAGCGGCTTGCCCGCTACACCGGAACGCCGGCGTACGTTTTGTTCGAGCAGAGCCTCCGGGATAACTATGCGGCACTGCACGGCGCACTCACACCCGCGCAGCCCGTGCGGCTCTACTATTCGGTCAAGTCGAACTTCGAGACCGGCGTGCTCGCAACCTTGTGTGACATGGGGTCGGGCGCCGAGATTTCCGGCGGCGTCGAACGCCTGGCGGTGGAGCGCGCGGGCTTCGAGTGGAGCCGGGTCGTGTTCGACGGGCCGATCAAGGACGAGGCGGAACTGTCGTACGCCATCGCGCGCGGTGTGCACCTCGTCAATGTCGAATCGGACGAAGAGATCGAGACGCTTCGGCGTCTGGCCAGACGCGCGGGGCGGCGCGTGCGCATCGGCGTGCGCCTCAATCCCGAGGTTCCGCCGCCCGCATACGATCGCGTGTTTCGTACCTTTCGTCACAAGTTCGGCTTCTTGATGCGTGACATCGACCGTTTGGCAACCCGCTTGAAGGCGATTGAAGAACTCGAATGGGTCGCACTCATGGCGCATGTCGGCTCGCAGGTGATGCGGGCCGATCGCTATCTCGCCACCCTCGATCAATTCTTCGCGGCCGCGGCGCGATTGCGCGCCGCCGGAATCACGATCGGAGAGATCAACCTTGGTGGCGGTCTACCGGCCGATTCGATGCTGAACGTGCGGGTGCCGCGCCGCTTCGTCCTGGCACGCTGGTGCGAACGTCTGGGCTGGCTGCAAGCACCGGCGGAATTTGCTGCGACGATGGCCGCGCGCATCGCCGAGCATGCGACCGCGCTGCGACGAACCCACCGCCTGCCGCTGACCATCGCGCTCGAACCCGGTCGGGCGTTGGTCGCTAACGCCGGTGTCATGCTCGCGCGGGTGCACGTCGTGAAACCCCCGTGGGTCTTCGTCGATGTCAGCCTGAACGATTTGCCCGAGAAGCTGTCGCTGTGCGAGTGGCGGCTGGCGTGTCCGACACGCGTGGACGAGCCGGTGACGCAGCGCTGGCACATCGCCGGACCCACGCTCGCGACGCAAGACGTGCTGTTCTACGACCACCCCGTTCCCCGACTGCAGCGAGGCGACATCATCGCGGTGCTCGATACGGGTGCGTACTCGATCGCGCGCGCGAATCAATTCACACGGCCGCGGTCCGCGGTGTTCTTTGTCGACGTGAACGGCGAACTGCAGCTCATCCGTAGGGGCGAGGTTGCGGCGGACGTGCTGCACACACAGTTGCCAGCCAACCCGGCGGCCACCGGGAGCTGATGGCGTCCGGTGGACAACCCGTGCATCCGGCGGTCGTCGTACCGGACAACCTCACTGCGCTTGGCATCATCCGCAGCCTGACGCCGTCGGGGGTCGCCTGCACGGTCGGCGTCAGTGATGCACTCGGCCCGGCGCAGTACTCTCGACACGTGCGCACCGCGCCCTGCCCGCCGCCTACGGCCGGCCGTGCGTTCGTCGAGGGACTGATCGTGATCGGTCGCTCGTTCGCGATTCCGCCGGTTCTCTTCGTGACCGATGAATCGTCGATGCTGATGGTCGACCGCTTCCGCGAGGTGCTGGCTTCCCATTTTCGACTAACTCTCCCGTCATCCGAGCAGCTCGCCTGTTGGGTATCGAAGCCCCGACTGTATGAGTTCAGCAAAGCCGCTGGTGTGTCGACGCCTGACACGCAGGTCCTGGCAGGCGACGAACTACCGCGCGGCATCGAATTCCCCCTGGTGCTGAAGCCGGCGCAGCGAGTCATCTTCACCGGCGAGTATACGCTTCGATCGTTTCGCCGCGAGTTCGGCTGCAAGGCGATGCGGGTCAGCGATCCGATCAGCGCACAAACCATCGCGCGCCGCGCTCATGCTCGCGGCTTTCAGATGCTGCTGCAACGATCGGTCCCGGGGGATGTCTCCGACTTGCTGACGGCGGGCGTGTTCCGCGGCACCGACGGCAGGCGCGCCCTATTCACGGCGCGCAAATTGGCGCAGGTTCCATCTGAATTTGGCGATGGGTCAGTCGTCGAGGGCCTACCCATTCCCGAGCTGGCGGCGCCAACGTGGCAACTGGTCGAGCGGGCCGGATTGGTCGGCATCGCCGACATCGAGTTCAAACGCGACGCCGACGATGGCCAACTCAAACTCCTCGATCTCAATCCGCGGCCATGGCTGTGGATCGAATTGGCGACCCGCTGCGGCGTGAATCTTCCCTCTCTGGCGTATGGCGAAGCCATCGGGCAGCCGGTCACGGTCGCGCCGGTTCAGCGTGCCACGAGGGTCAAGTGGTGCTCGGCGCGCACCTTCATACGCACGCTGTCTCAAGGAGACGCGCCCGGGCGTCTCGCGGCCTGGTCGAGCGCGCTTGAGGCCTGGCGGCACAGCGGTGACGACCTGACATCGAGGGGCGACGGTCTTCTGTGGCGTCGCGCGCTGCGCCCGAGCTTTTGGCGCGAAGCACTGCGGGCCGCTCGCGAGCGTCTTCCCGAGCCATGAGCGTCCCGCCGCTTACCGCGGCAACCCCAGCACGCGTTGTGCGATGATGTTGCGCTGCACTTCCGAGGTGCCGGCGTAGATGGTCGACGAGCGCGACCACAGTAGTTCGTAGAACCAAAGGCCGTCGTCGACGGCGCGCGCTTCACCGCGCGGGATCAGCGCCGCCGGGCCGGCGATCTCGACGGCGGTATCCTTCAGGCGTTGCTCCATCTCGCTCCAAAAGATTTTGAGCAGCGAGCCCTCGGGGCCCGGCACGCCGGTGCGCTCGAGTCGAGTGACGTTGCGATACGCGGTGTAGCGTAGAATCGCCGCCTCGATGGCGAACTGCGCCACCTTTTGCCGCACCACCGGATCGTCGGCCGCGCGCCGCCCGGCGCGCGCGGTGTGGTGGGCGAGATCGGCCAGCAAACGCGCTTCGTACTGCAGCCGAATGTGCGGGGTGGTGCCCGCACGCTCATGGCCGAGTGTGGTCATGACCACGTTCCAACCGCCGTTGATTTCGCCGACGACGTGCTCGCGAGGCACCCGCACATCGTCGAAAAACACTTCGTTGAACCACGCCTCGCCGGTCATCTCGCGCAACGGCCGGATGGTAATCCCGGGGCTCTTCATGTCGACGAGCAAGAAGCTGATGCCCTTGTGCTTCGGGCCCTCCTGGCTGGTGCGCACGACCAGCATCACCCAATCGGCGTGATGCGCGACGCTGGTCCAGATCTTCTGTCCGGTGACGCGGAATTCGTCCCCGTGCAACGCGGCCTTGGTGCGCACCGACGCCAAATCGGATCCGGCGTTCGGCTCGGAAAATCCCTGACACCAGATCTCTTCGCCTTTGAGGATCTTTGGGAGGAAGCGCTCCTTCTGCCACGCCGCGCCGCACGCTATCAGCGTGGGGCCAACCAGGCTCAGCGCGATCTTGAGCGCGAGGATGTCGGGCGCGCGAACGCGCGCGTATTCTTCATTGTAAATCAGCTGTTCGACGATGCTGGCGCCGCGGCCGCCGTACTCCTTCGGCCACGTGATACCGGCCCACCCACCGTCGAACAGCTGGCGCTGCCAGGCGCGCGCGAACGCGATTTGCTCGGACGCGGTTTCCGGCTGGCGATACGCCGGCGTTCCCCAACCGGCCGGCAAGTTGGCTTCAAGCCAAGTTCGAACGGTGGCGCGGAATTGATTCTCTTCGGCTGAGGGCTTCAGATCCATATGCGCTGGCGCTTCCTTCGGAGAGTTCGCCGGGGCTAGCGCAGCTCCAGCGCGATGCCACTCTCACCGCATGGGCACGGACTCGCGGGCATACGCGCGCGCACGCCGGTGGCGTAGCGTACTGCTGGGGTTTCGAATCCGAGGGTGGTGACGACCAGTTCGCCGTCGCTTCCGGCGTACAGCGGGGCGCCGCGCTCGTCGACGATCTCCGCGATGATTTCGTCATCGACATGGAAATTGCCGCTGCTGCACGAACCGGCGACGAAGCTGCTCGCTTCCGGAATCGCCAGCCACCTGCGCTGCCAACCGGTGAATCCTGGCAGCGATGGAGGCGATACTTGGGTGCGTGCGTCACGCATCAACCACACGACGCCGCGCCACCAGTCGCGCGCGCCCGCGGGTGCTGCGGCGACGAAGCGTGCGGCGGTGGCGGCTTCGAGCACCAGCACGTCGGGGCGGACGCGATCGACGAGCTCCCATGCTTGCTTGGCCGCCGCGTCGCTCTCGATCGTGCCGAGCGGCACGTCGAGTCCGCCGATCTCCTCGATTACGTCGCCAAGCAGCAGTGACCCGGGCGTGATCAGTGCGCCCGGCAACGTGTTGGCGACCCGCATGCCCGCCCACACGCCGAATCGGCCGAGGACGCGGGCACCGGCGGCACGTTCGTGCGCGAGGTCGTGCGCCGTCCATGTTAGGACCAGCAGCGCATCGCCGCTGCCCGACACGCCGGTGCGAACCGGCGTTCCGGCGCCGGCGACGCGTCGGGTGCCGTGCGGCAGATAGTCGAGTTGATCGCGAACGAGGTCGTCGCGCCGTGTGAGCGGGATGCGCGCGAGGGTCGTGCGGGTCACCTCGCCGGCTTCACCCAGCCCGGCTTGCGTGAGGCGGTCGGCGTACAACCTGCCCCGCGCGCTCGAAACGCGCGCGAGCAGCTCCGCCAAGGCGGTGCGTTGCGGTGCGACGGTCACCGCTCAGTCTCGCTGGAGCAGGTGAATCACGCACACGCTGCCGCCGCCCATCATGTGACACATGCCGATGCGCGCGTCCTTCACTTGGCGCTTGCCGGCCTCCCCGCGCAGTTGCAGCGTGGTTTCCCAGATTTGCGCCAAGCCGGTCGGTCCACCGGGATGACCGCGGGCGATCAAACCGCCGTCGGTCGACACCGCCACGCGACCACCCAGCTCGAAATCGCCTTGCTCGATGCACTTCTCCGCGTCGCCCGGTTTACAGAGGCCGAGCAGCTCGTAGTACTCCAGCTCCTCGATGGCGAACGCGTCGTGGACTTGCACCAGATCGAGGTCTTCGGGACCGATGCCGGCCTCTTCGTACACCGCCTTGGAAGAGTCGATGCTCATTTGTGCCGGACCGACCACCGGGCCGACGAACAGATGCCCCTTTGCGTATTTCTCGCTCTGCAAGGTCGAGGCGACCACGCGCACCACCGGTCGATCGGGGCGCAGCTTCTTGGCGAGGTCGGCACGGCCGACGATTGCACACGCGGCGCCGTCGCCGATCGGGCACGACATCATTGTGGTCAGCGGCCACGCCACCATGCGGGAGGCGAGGACCTTTTCGACCGTCACCGGCTTGTCCGCCTGGCGCTGACTCATCGGGTTGAGCGCGCCGTTGTTGAAATTCTTCGCGCCGATCTTGGCGAGATGCTCGACCTTCATCCCGCGCTCGTGCATGCGGCGGGTCGCCCACAACGCGAAGAAACCAGCCGGCAAGATCGCGTCCTCCATGTTTTCGGGTGCGGTACCCTGCGTCGACTGCTGGATCATGGCGGACATCTTGTCGAAGCCGAGCACCATCACGACGTCGTAGGTGCCGGCGGCGACCTGTAAGCACGCCTCGCGGAACGCCGCCGAGCCGGTGGCGGAGGCATTCTCGATGCGCTGCACCGGAATGCCGGTGAGGCCGAACTCCTTCATTACCCGCACGCCCGACATGACTTGAGCGAAGATGTGGCCGACGTACGAGGCGTTCACGTCGCGGAACGACAAACCGGCGTCGCGCAGCGCCATCATGCCGGCTTCGCGCGCCATGGTGGCGTTGGTCACGTCGCTCCACATGCCGAAGCGATACATGCCGACGCCGAGAACGGCGACGTCTCTCATTGGGCCACCTCCGATTGCTTCACCGGTCGGAAGCGAATGATCACCAGATCCCGTCCGCCGTCTTCGCGCAGCGTATCCAGTTCGGCCTGCAGCGTTTGTCCGATACGAAACTCCCCCTGTTTGCCCGCCAGCGGCACCTGCACGCGCGGCCCTTCGGGCAGATCGACTTGGCCGACACCGTAGCCGTCCATGTGTTCGAGGTTGGTCGAACCGAACAGCGGGAGATGCACGAAGGTGTAGCTGTACAACGTGCCGCGCGGGCCCATCTCGACGTCGGCGGTGCGCTCGGAGAGGCATTCGGGTCGCGCGCAGATGGCGCGACGAGGCCAGTAGTGTTCGCCGCAGCTCTGGCACTTGGTGCCGAGAAACTTCGGCGGCTCATTGGGGTCGTCGGGCACGGTGAAGTAGCCCGCTTTGATCGGCACACGCGGATTCGCCATGGGCCATGTGGCTACCCCAACGAACGTTTGTTAGTCAAGGTGGCCTTCGCGAGTCGATCTCATCAAATGCTCCTGGCCGGGCAACCGTTCCCAGAGCTGCGAGAGACGAGCCCGCTGAGTTCCCGCCGGTGGGGCGCACGGCGGCAAAGGAGGGCCACGGCTTTTTGGAATCGCGCTGGCAAGCCTCTTGCGGGCTTCAAAAAGGCGGCGATGAAACGCTCGCGGATGGCTCTGGCGATCGCGGCCGGTGTGATCGCCGTCGCAGCAGGACTCTACGTCGCAACCTCGCTGCGATCCGCCGGGTCGGCCGCAAATCGCCGTCTGCTCGTTTCGGGCAACATCGAAGCGCACGAGAGCGTGGTCGCGTTCAAGTCGGTGCAGTCCCGCATCGTCGAGCTACCGTTCGACGAGGGACAATGGGTCGAAGCCGGCGCGCTGCTGGCGCGACTCGACGCTTCGGACTACCAGCAGCAGGTTGCGATCAACGAAGCGGCCCTGCGCGCTCGACGCGCGGAAGTCGCCTCGGCGAAGCAAGCGTTGGCGGCAGCACGCAGCGCGGTGGTCGCAGACCTAGCCGACCAAGCGCTTCGCAGGCTCGACTGGCAACGCGCCAACAAACTCTTGCGCCAGGGCGTCGTGTCCCAAGCCGAGTTCGATCGCGCCGACACCGCCATGAAGCAGTCCGACGCCGTTCTGGAGCGCGACCGTGCGCTGGCCGACGCGCGGGCGCGCGAAGTCGAGGTCGCCCAGGCAACGGTTCGAACGGCGCGCGAGCAGGTACGACTCGCACGCCTTCAGCTCGACTACACGACCCTGCGGGCGCCGTTCGCCGGCGTGATCTTGGTCCGGCAGGCGGAACTCGGTGAGGTCGTGCTCCCGGGAACACCGGTGGTCACCCTCGCCGATCTCGACCACGTGTGGCTGCGCGCATATGTCCGCGAGACCGACCTCGGCCGCATCCGCTGGGGGCAATCCGCATCGATTCACACCGACACCTATCCCGATCGCCGCTACGCCGGGCGCATCTCGTTCATTTCGTCGCAAGCCGAGTTTACGCCGAAGAGCGT
>Ga0335069_10012417_pt1 | contig 11982 bp, 7 predicted proteins | sample Lox_Sample_11_FD_206714 | JGI IMG/M metagenome (GOLD analysis project Ga0335069, IMG submission 206714) | Soil microbial communities from Loxahatchee National Wildlife Refuge, Florida, United States - Lox_Sample_1.1 | ecosystem: Environmental > Terrestrial > Soil > Wetlands | place: USA: Florida...
CCGACGGCGCGGTGGTAAACGCCACCATTCCGCGCGAGCACATCGTGTTGGTGCAGACGCCGCAGGGGTTTCGCTACAGCGTGTTGAAGCAGGCGTTTGACGAAGCGCAGCGCGACGGATTCGTGGGAACAGACGAAGCTTCAGTTGTGGAGCGAATGGGGCATCCGGTGGCGGTGGTGATGGGATCGCCGAGGAACATCAAGATTACGACGCCGTCAGACCTGGAACTGGCGGAGTTCTACGCCGAGCAGGAATCGAAGAAGTTCGTGGCTGGCTGAGTATTAACTACGGATTTCACGGATTCGACGGATTTTTCGGATAAATCTTTTCTGAACAAAATCCGTGAAATCCGTCCAATCCGTCGTTAAATAACAAGAGAGCAAATGCGCATAGGTTACGGGTGGGACTCCCACGAGTTCAAATACGGTGTGCCGCTGAAGATTGGCGGGCTTGCGATCCAGCATGACAAAGGCCTTGCCGGGCACTCCGACGGCGACGTGCTGCTGCATGCCATAACGGACGCGTTATTGGGCGCCGTCGCCGCTGGCGATATCGGAACTTTTTTCCCGCCTACCGATCCGCGCTGGAAGGGTGCCGACTCGCGGGTATTCGTCGAAGAAGCGATGGAGCAGATCCGTCATGCCGGGTACCGCATCGTCAATCTCGATTCGACGCTGATTCTGGCTGCACCGAAGATCGCGCCCATCGCGAAGAAAATCCAGCATAGCGTCGCCGAGTTGCTCAACATCGAGCCCAATTGTGTCGGGATCAAGGCCAAGACGCCGGAGGGCATGGGTACGGAGAATGCGGCGATCGCGCACGTGGCGGTGTTGTTGGAGGAAGTGAAGTAAGCACTCGTCCGCAGCGTATGTCGCCCCTACGGGGCTCAGGACAGCTTTTCCACTTAACCCAGCGCTTACGCGCTGGGCTATCATCTTGCGCCCGCTTCCGCGGGCTCTTCTACAGGCGCAGCTCCGGGCTTTCCTGCAGGTGCAGCCGCGGGCTTCTCGGCAGCGCTTCCGCGGGCTTTTCTGCAGGCGCAGCCGCGGGCTTTTTACAGGCCTTTACCGAATGGCCTTTTTCGCCGCTTGCTCTCCCCGCAACTGGTGCAGGAAGACGCTGACCACGTTGGGATCGAACTGGGTGCCGGCGGCGCGTTCGAGTTCGGCTGTCGCCTCCTGTACCGTGCGCGCTCCGCTATAGGGCTTCTCCCGGATCATGCTGGCATAAGCATCGGCCACCGAGAGAATTCGTGAGGCGAGCGGGATGTCGTCGCCCTTCAGTCCGCTGGGGTAGCCCGTGCCGTCGTACCACTCGTGATGATGGCGGACAACGTCCTGGATGTGGTCGCTGCCGGGGATGGAGGACACGATGTCCGCCGATAATCCCGCGTGCATGCGGATGATGAAGCTTTCATCTTCACTGAGCCGGCCTGGCTTGGCGAGAATGCGTTCCGGGATCACCAGTTTGCCGACATCGTGCACCATCGCGGCAAAAACAATGTCGGCGATTTCGCGCTGTTCGAGCCCCAGTTCGCGCGAGATCACTTCCGCGTGGCGCGCTACTGCCTGGCAGTGGCCGGTATTGTGGCCCTCGCGCGCTTCCGCCGCGCGTCCGAGCACGATGACAGCTTCCTTCATTGGTTCGGGGTCGTCCTGCAGGCCGGCGCACATTTTCCGCAGCGTTAAAACGAGTTCCTCTCCTGCGTCGGGACCCATGTCTTCGCGTTGGAGGAAGCCCTCGATGTAGGAGGCGATGTAGTTGCGCTGCACAGCAACGGTTTCGCCTTCACGAAACTCTTCGGCGGTCGAAACGCGATTGCCACCAGCGTGCTTGGAGACATACATGCCGGCGTCGGCGACGCGCATGATGTCCTCGACCGTCGAGCCATGCAGGGGGAAGCTGGCGACACCAAAGCTGCCGGTGATGTGCCGCTCGTTCAGCATGGGATCGGTGGCGAGCCAGAGGCGCAGGCGTTCGGAGAGAATTTGCGACTGCTCGATGCCGGTTTCGGGCATCAGGATGACGAACTCGTCACCGCCGTAGCGCGCCACGACGTTCGACTGGCGGCACTTCTGTTCGAGCAGGCGGCCGACACGCGCCAGCACCAGGTCGCCTTCGAGGTGGCCCATGCCGTCGTTCACTTCTTTGAACTTGTCGAGGTCGATCATGACGACGGAAAACGCGCGCCCCGCACGCGAGGCGCGCTTCCATTCGCCCTGCACCGCTTCGATGAAGAAGCGGCGGGTCTTGATGCCGGTGAGGCCGTCGGTGATCGACTGTTGTTGCAGCTTCTGGAAGACGAACGCGTTGTGCAGCGCGGTGGAGAGCAGGTCGGCCAGCGTGCGCAGGATGAGCACGTCCTGGTCTTTGAATGCCTGTTCGTTCTTGCTCTCGATGTTGAGGACGCCGAGCAGTGTTTCGCCGAAGGTGAGCGGCAGGCAGAGAACCGAACGCGCGTTGGGCAGCACGCCGAGCAGATGGCTGTCGGACTTCTGGACGAGCATGACTTCGTTCGAGCGCGCCACCTTACCCATGATGCCGACGCCAAGCGGAATGCGCTTGCCGAGTGCCATGTTCGTGGTGCCCGCTTCGGCGCGAATCTCGATTTCCTTGGTGGCGTAATCGAGCACGCCCATGCCGATGTGGTCGAACTCGAAATTCTTCTGGATCTCGGTGACGATCTCCTCCAGCATCTGCTCGGTATCCTGGCTGGAGATTGCGGTTTTCGAGATGCTGTTGAGGAAGGCAAGATACTTGGCGCGGCGCTGCTGTTCGGCGAACAATCGGGCGTTCTCGACCGCGACCGCCACCTGGCCGGAGGCGGTTTGCAGCAATTCCACGTCGCGTTCGTTGTAGACAGACTCGCGAACGTAATTCATTGCTGCCATAACGCCCGCGGAGCGGCCTTCCATGAATATCGGCACCGCGCAGAATGACTTGGCAGCGCGCTCGGGCACGAAGGTGGCGCCAATCTTCAATCGCACATCTTCGAGGTTGGCGGGGATCAGCAACGGCTGCCCGGTGCGAATCACGTGTTCGCTGAGGCCCATCGCGAGCTTGCGGGAGCGCTTGGGCAAAACCTCGCCTTCGATCACCTCGAGTTCGAAGCGCAGCTCGTCGCCGTCGGCGAAGGCGATGTAGAAGGTGTGGGTGTCAACCAGCAAGCCGATTTCGCGGTGGATTGCGAGCAGCACTTCGTCGGCATCCAGGTGCGAGCTGATCACCTGTCCCATCTGCGTCATCAACTCGTACTCGCGGGTACGGCGCTGCGTCTCCTGGATGGCGACGTGGTTCTCCAGCGTCATGCCGATCTGCATGGCCAGCCCCATCAGGAGGCGAACCTGGGAAGGGCCAAAGATGCTGCGTCCGGGATGAGCGAACAAGACCGCTCCGAAGTTCTTGTCGCGGGTCTGCAGGCTGACCGCCGTGATGCTGCGAATCGCATTCCTGGCGAGGAATTCTTTTAGGCGGTCGAAGCGGCCTTGCGGACCAGCGGGCAGAGGCTCGCTCATGGCCGCGATGTTCTTGAACGTGGCGATGCCTCCGCGCCGGTACGCCATGTCGATCAAGTAATCGCTCGTCTCCTGCTCGTCCAACGATTTGACGAAATCCGCCGGGAACCCCAACGAGACGCTCGGCAATGCAGTTCGCCACGACTCGGCGATGCAAATGGCTGCCTGGTCGGCGCGCAGGAGATGAGCGAGGCGCTCCAGCATGTGCTGCATACTCGGCTGCAGTTCGGAGGCGCTCACCAGGTGCGCGTTGTCTACGTCAAGGGTCGAAAAGTAGAGCGTATTGTCCTGCACCATGCGGCGCTCGTGCTCGTAAAGCACGATCACCATGGCGATGCCGAGCAACATCTGCGGCAACGGGCCAAGCACGTGGCCGAAGCGGTTCAGAACTTCCGGCATGACGTTATGGAACTGGCGAGTACAGAGCAGGACCGTCCAGAAGGCGAGCGCAAGGGCGATCAGCCTGAAACCGAGGAAGTCGCGCTGCCGCCCGACTTTGTAGAACCGAAAAGCCGAATAGAGCAGAATCGCGGCAAGATAAACCTCGAGGACCACCCGTCTGCCCTCTCGGGGGAACTCGAAGTGTCCATTGACCCAATGCTGGCTCAGGATGTAGCCGATGAACGCGATACCCCCGGCCATGACCGCCCATTGATGCCATTTGGGTCGAAAGCGCTCTCCGTCCGTGAGATCTACCGACACCAGAATGCAAAGCGCCGTGAAGAGCTGCAGAAGCTTGGCGCCGGCAAACAGAGGTAGTCCACCCACATCGAAGGACAGGCCGATGACAGTGACGTAATAGAGTGTCCAGGCTGCCCATCCGAGTTGCCAGGCGCGGAAATACGCTTCCCGGCTTTGGAGATACAGGTAGGAAAAGATCAGCAGCAGCAAGAGTGCTGTGATACCCGGAACCACGAAAATGCTGACAAATAGGGACGGATCCATGGCTGCCGCGTTACTGCCAGTTCTGGAGAGGGGGAGAAGAGCCCAAACGTCGCATCCCGTCGCTCGGACCGGGATCGACTCTCACAGCGTCCGCACCTCCACCTCCGCCTCCAGCATGCAACATTCCGAGGCATCCGCTAGCTGGGCACGGTGCCGCAACTATATGTTTTTTAAGGGGCAGCGTCAATCGGCGAAAGGCCCGGAGGTACCTTCCTGGCACCGGGCTGCGGATGCCCGTCTCGCCCGTTTTTCCGGATTCTGGAAAAAAAGGACGGATTCGCTCCAATTCGTCCAGTTGGTGGTAGACTCTGCGCCCAACAACAAGTCACGAGCCGCGCTTGCCGCCGCCCGTAAACCACCCATGACCCTCGCAACACTGGCACGGCCTTACCGCGTGTCATGAGGTGGCCCTATGCTTTCGCGACGAATCTTCCGCCTGCTCTGCCTGGCTACCGCCGCCGCTAACGGTCTCGGCAATGTCGGATTACTGGCGACCTATCCGTGGCTGCTGAACTTGCTGCACGTTCCGCTTCCGGGCGATTCGTACTCGTTCGCAGCCGTTTCGGGATTTTCCTTCACCGTCGGCCTCCTGGCGTTCATGGTTTTCTGGAATCCGGAGGAAAATGCCCAATTGCTGGTGATTGGTGCGGCCGGCAAGGCGATCTATGCGTTCTTTACTTTCTATTTCTGGGTGTTCCACGGACTCCACTGGTTCTACCTGACATTTGGCGCGTGGGATGCGGTTTTTTCGGTGATTTTCCTGCTTTTCTACATGCAGGTGCGCAATCACGACCTGGAGATCCTCAACTCCGGCGAGATCTTCAGTTCCGCGACGCCGTCCGGGCGCAAGGCTTTGCTGCTGTTGTACTCGCTGACGGGAACGGGACTCTCGGCGCTGGAAAACGTGAAGGCGGGCCTGGAGGCGAATGGCTATTCCACGACCGAGTACGACATCCAGCCGGTGGAGACGGATTTGTTCCGATTTCCCTTCACGCTGCAGCGCTTTATCCGCATCATGATTCGCGCAATTGTGCGCTGGCCGGCGAAAGTGGAGCCCCTGAAAATCCCGGCGAACCACGATTTTGATCTGATCGTCGTTTTCTGCCAGACGTGGTTTGTCGGCATGTCGGCGCCGGTCGAAGGCGTCTTCCAGGATCCGCAGAACCGGCCCATCTTCAAGGGGCGCGATGTCGCCACCGTGAACGTTTGCCGCGGACTGCACCGTCGCAGCCAGGCGATGCTCATCCGCTGGCTCGAAGCCTGCGGCGGCAACGTCGTAGGCGCGCGCGCCTTCGAACACGCCGGACACGAACCTTCTCGCGTCTTCTCTCTGTTTGCCTATTTGATTTACGCAAGAGTGGGTGAGCCAGCGTGGCTCAAATGGTTCCTTGAGCCAACTTACGGGCTCTCCACCAGGTCGTTGGACGACCTGAAGCAGTTCGGTGCCAGCCTCGCGAACCGTAAACGCGAACCGGTACTCGCGTTTGCCAAGAGAGGAGTCAGCTAATGCCCGGCTACGTTCACAACCTCGTTGATCTGTTCACGCTCGCGCCTGACCACCTTCTAATGTCGCTGGCCTTCCTGGCAGCTATCATGGCGGGCAATGATCTGGTTCGCACCGCACTGATGGTCGAACTTACTCGCAATCCACTGGTGCATATGGTGCTCAATGTGCTGACGCTTCTTCCGGCGTTCTTGATAGCGGCGATTCTATTTGCTTCGGCGTGGCTGCACCCTACGCAGCGCTGGATCAACCTGCTCTATGCGCTGCTGCTCTACGTCGCCTGGTATATCGGAGGCGCGATCACCAAGCTGGCACGCCGCGACACCGAGGGTGCTGATCCCGGCTTCATGAGCGTCGGCGCGCTGGTCACGTTTCCGGTGGGACTGCTGGCGGCATTGATTTTCTAGCCACGAAGGAACAGCGATGCCCGAAATGCTCGAAGCCGTGATCATCGGCAGTGGATTTGGAGGTTCCATCAGCGCCTGCCGCCTCGGGAAGCGATGGCCGGGCAAGGTGCTGCTGCTGGAGCGCGGCAAGCGCTACCGCATGGGCGAATTCCCTCGCTCACCGCACGACTTCTCGCGCAATTTCTGGGCCGTGGCCGAGGAGAAGGTCCGCCGTCCGCAACGCGTGTGTGACGCACAGAAGAGAGCCAAAGGCGATCTGCACGGCATGTTCGACGTGCGTACTTACGACAAGATGGACGTGGTGCTCGGCGCTGGCCTCGGTGGCGGATCTCTCATCTTTGCCAACGTGTTCATGGTTCCGCCGGACGAGGTTCTTGTTGGCGAGCGCTGGCCCTCGACCTGCAGGAAACCTTGCCTCGATCCCTATTACGCGGTCGCCAAGGAGGTGCTTGGCTCAAGACCGGTGCCTCTCGGCGGAGATCCCCGCCGCTTCCTGCGCAAGACACGCGTATACCAGAGCGTTGCACAGAGCATGAAGCGCGACTCGCAACTGGTGGACATCAATGTCTTTTTTGGACGCGATCCTGCCGCACCCCCGCTCGACGTTGGCCTGCAGGACCAGAACCGCTATGGCGCAACGCAGACTTCCTGCACCTACTGCGGCGAGTGCATCGTGGGCTGCAACTACCATGCCAAGAACACGCTCGATTTGAACTATCTGCACGTTGCCGAAACTGTGCACGGAGTCAAAATCCTTACCGGGTGTCTCGCCGAAGAGATCATCCCGCTCACCGCCGAGGGAACACCGGACAAGGATGCCGATGGCAGCTTCGGCTATCGCGTGTCGTTTATCTCGATGAACGATCAGAAAATCGAGAAGGTTCACACCCGCCGCGTCATCGTCTCTGCCGGCTCGCTCGGCTCCACGGAGCTGCTGTTGCGAGCGAAGAAACAGCACGGGCACCTGCTGCGAATGAGCGATCGGCTCGGATCGCATTTTTCAGGAAATGGCGATTTTCTATCGTTCCTGATCGAAGGACCACACACCGACCCGAATCGCGGTCCGACCATCACCCAACGGATTGACTTCAATCTCTTCCAGGACTTCGCGCCGAAGCACGCCTTCATCCTGGAAGACGCGAGCTATCCTGCGTTCCTCGCCTGGTTTCTCGAAGGGGCAAAGCCGCGACTCTCCTGGCTGGCGCCCGTCGTTCATTTTGTCGAGCACCTGTGGGAGAACCTGACTCACGGCAAGTCGCCCGGCACCATCGGCTTCGCCTTCGCCGACCTGATAAAGCACACGATCTCGCACGATTCGGCGGTGCTGCTCTGCATGGGCATCGACAGCTCGAACGGCGTGATGCAGTTGAACAACAAGCAGGAGCTGACGCTTACCTGGCCGCAGGGCGAAAATATGGAACTTTACGACGCGATCCTCGACGCGGGACGCGAATTTGGCGACGCCGGTGGCTACCCGAACTTCATTCCGCTGCCGACGTGGGATTGGCCCTGGCGCAACAACATCACCGTTCACCCTCTCGGCGGATGCGTGCTCGCCGACGACGCTGCGCACGGCGTAACGAGCGCCAACCGGCAGAATTTCGGGGAAGTCTTCGGCTACCGTGGACTCTATGTCGCGGATGGCGCAATCGTCCCGACTTCGGTGGGAGCGAATCCGACGGCAACCATCAGCGCGCTATCGGAGATGGTGGCGCAGGGCATCACGGGAATTGCGCCCGATGCAAAGTTAGTTTGAGGTTGTTTTCGCTAGCCACTAACCACTGACCACTAACCACTGATTTACTGCTTCTTCTCGATCTTTGCCCAAGTATCCTTCAGGGCCACAGTCCGGTTGAACACCGGCGCGCCCGGCTTCGAATCTGGGTCAACGCAGAAGTATCCAAGCCGCTCGAACTGGTAACGTTCTCCTGGCTTCGCCTGAGCCAGCGAAGGCTCGACTTTTCCGCGGATAATCTCGAGCGACTTCGGATTCAGGTTCGCTGTGAAATCTTTTCCTTCCGGAGCGTCGTCCGGGTTCGGCACGGTGAACAGCGTGTCGTACACGCGGACCTCGGCATCCACGGCATGCTGCGCGGAGACCCAGTGAATGGTCGCCTTCACCTTGCGTCCGTCGGGAGTGTTGCCGCCCCTGGTTGCTGGATCGTAGGTGCAGTGGATCTCTGTAACGTTGCCGTTGGCATCCTTCATCACGCTTTTACAGGTGACCAGGTATCCATAGCGCAAGCGTACTTCTTTTCCAGGAGAGAGCCGGTAATACTTCGGCGGCGGCACTTCGCGAAAATCATCCTGCTCGATGAAGAGCTCGCGCGAGAACGGAACCTTGCGCAATCCTGCCGACTCGTCTTCCGGATTGTTGACCGCGTCCATCTCCTCGACCTGACCCTCGGGATAGTTGTCGATCACCACCTTCACCGGGTTCAGCACGGCCATTGCCCGCAGCGAACGTTTGTTCAGGTCTTCGCGGAGGAAGTGTTCGAGCATGGCGAGATCGACGATGCCATTGGTGCGCGACACGCCTACAGCCGTCACGAAGTTGCGAATCGATTCCGGGGTGTACCCACGGCGTCGCAGTCCGCCGAGCGTAGGCATGCGCGGATCATCCCAACCGCGCACCAGGCCCTCCTGCACCAGGCGAAGCAGCTTGCGCTTGCTCATGATGGTGTAGGTCAGGGAGAGACGGTCGAATTCGATCTGCTGTGACGGAAAGATTCCCAACTGCTGGATGTACCACTGGTAGAGCGGCTGGTGATCGGCGAACTCGAGCGAGCACATCGAATGCGTCACGTGCTCGAGCGAATCGCTCTGCCCGTGCGCCCAGTCGTACATCGGGTAGATGCACCACTCGTTTCCTGTCCGATGATGCTCGGCATGCAGGATGCGGTACATCACCGGATCACGCAGGTTCATGTTCGGCGATGACATGTCGATCTTCGCCCGCAACACGCGCGAGCCGTCGGGAAACTCGCCCTTCTTCATGCGTTCGAACAGGTCGAGGTTCTCTTCCACCGAACGATTCCGGTATGGCGATTCCTTGCCCGGCTGCGTCAGCGTGCCACGATACTCGCGGATTTCGTCGGCCGTAAGGTCGTCGACGTACGCCTTGCCCTCGCTGATCAGCTTCTTTGCCCACTCGTAGAGCTGGCCGAAGTAGTCTGACGCGTAGCGCAACTCTTCCCAATCAAAGCCGAGCCAGCGCACGTCGTCCTGGATGGCGTCGACGTACTCCTGCTCCTCTTTTTCGGGATTGGTGTCGTCGAAGCGCAGGTTAGTACAACCGCCGAATTCATCGGCCAGCCCGAAGTCAATGCAGATCGCCTTGGCGTGACCGATATGCAGGTAGCCGTTGGGCTCGGGAGGAAAACGGGTCTGGATGACGGCGTCACCATACTTCTTGTTGCGCACGTCTTCCGCGATGCGCTCGCGCAGAAAATTGGAGGAACTGACTTCCGGAGTGGGAGTAGAAGCGCTCATAAATGCCCTTTGCAGCCTGGGTAATACTTCAGTTTACCTGATGGGAGCAGGGGAGGGGCAGGTGCAGAGAAGCTTTGGGAACCGGTGCGGATATCATAGGAATATGTCTCTCGGCCGCACACTGCGTATCTTCTTCCTCAACCTTGCGCTTGTGTTTACAGGCTATGGCGCTCCCTTACTGGCACAGCCATCGTTGAGTAGCTCAGGGACACAATTTTCCGCCCCCGTCACCCACTACACCCTCCCACCGGACAAACTCGCCAAATCAACGGCTCTGCATCGCACCCGACTAATCACGGCGATTGTCGACTTGGTCTATGGATTCGGGTTGTTGCTCCTGTTTTTGTATGCTCGCTGGGCAGTCCGCTTCCGCGATATCGCTGAGCGCGCCTCCCGCTGGCTGATCGTGCAGGCCTGCGTCTTCGTTCCGCTGTTCATCATTGTTCTTGCGCTGTTGAACCTTCCTCCTCGCATCTACAACCACTACCTGTCTGTCAGCTATGGGCTCTCGGTGCAGGGCTGGGCGTCGTGGTTCCAGGATTGGGCGAAATCGCTGGGCTTGGAGATTGCCGGCGGCATTCTCCTTCTATGGCTGATGTACAAGATCATCCGCCGGAGCCCGCGGTGGTGCTGGTTTTATTTCTGGATGGTCTCCGTCGTGGTGATGGCGTTCGTCGTCTACGTCGCTCCCATCGCGCTCGACCCGATCTTCAACAAGTTCGAACCGCTGGACAAAACCAACCCTGCGCTGGTGACGGAGATTGAGAAAGTCGTGCAACGAGGCGGCCTCACCATTCCTCGCAGCCGCATGTTCGAGATGAAGGCGTCGGCTAAAACCACCGAACTTAACGCTTACGTTACGGGCTACGGTGCCACTAAGCGCGTGGTCGTCTGGGACACCACCGAGCAGAAGATGAACACTCCGCAAACGCTGTTCGTCTTCGGTCACGAGATGGGACATTACGTGCTCGGCCACGTCTGGAAGGGGATGTTGTTCTCCGCCGGGTTCCTCTTCGTTCTCTATTACCTGGGCTTCCGCGCCAGCCTTTGGCTGCTCCGGAGCAACGGTGGACGCTGGGGCATCCTCAACCTTGGCGATTGGGCCTCGCTGCCCGCGCTCATCCTGGTTATTTCAGTCATCAGCTTCTTTGCCGATCCCATCGGCAACGCTTTCAGCCGCACCATCGAGCACCACGCTGACATCTACGGTCTGGAAGTCATCCACGGCATCGTGCCCGACTCGCAGCAGGCCGCAGCACAGTCGTTTCAGATCCTCGGCGAGAACTCGCTCTCCTATCCCTATCCCAATCGTTTTCTCGTCTGGTGGATCGCCGACCATCCACCCATCTGCGACCGCGTCCCGTTCGCTGCGAATTACGATCCGTGGTCGAAGGGAGAGTCGCCCCGGTTTGTAAAATAGGGCCAGCTCAGAACCGAACCTTCGAGGTGAGCGTCGGCACATTGTTCTCTTCCTGTCTCCGCTACAATCGCGCTGAAGATGCGCCCCTTGCTCCTATTCGCCGTGTGTTTTCTCGTCGCGACAACGGCGCATGCTGCCGAGAAAACCACCATTCCCGAAATCTCTGAGGCCATTTCGCTCAAAGATTTCGAGGGTATGCAGCCGCGTCCGGAGATCGCCGGCGCGCTCGGCCACACCGCCGATTTCGTGCAGCAGCTTCCGAGCGACGGCCAGCCAGCGAGCATGAAGACCGAGGCCTGGTTTGGATACACGCATTCGGCGATTTACTTCGTCTTCGCCTGCCACGATCCCGAACCGAAGCAGATTCGCGCGCACCGCACACGCCGCGAGCAGATGACCGACGATGACTGGGTCTTCGTTCTGATCGACGCGTTCAAAGATCAGCGTCACGGCACGGTCTTCGCTGTGAACCCGCTGGGCATCCAGGCCGACGGGCTCTGGACGGAAGGCGGCTCGAACAGCAATGGCAACAGCAACCCCGATCTCAGCTATGACACGGTCTGGTCGAGCGAAGGCCATCTCACGCCCGAAGGCTACATCGTGCTCATCTCGATTCCGTTCCGCAGCCTGCGTTTTCGCTCCGACGTGAATTCGTGGGGCATCGTCATCAAGCGCTTCATTCCGCACCGCAACGAAGAA
>Ga0335069_10012418_pt1 | contig 11982 bp, 12 predicted proteins | sample Lox_Sample_11_FD_206714 | JGI IMG/M metagenome (GOLD analysis project Ga0335069, IMG submission 206714) | Soil microbial communities from Loxahatchee National Wildlife Refuge, Florida, United States - Lox_Sample_1.1 | ecosystem: Environmental > Terrestrial > Soil > Wetlands | place: USA...
TGCCGGCAGTGTACTTTGCACTTGCCAGTGAGCGTCTTTTCATGGGTGATATATTCCAGGCAATTGATTCTTTCAGGGAAGGAATTAAGGCTTACGGGAGGAATTTTTGGTGGGCATTTACCCTTTTGGGATTGCTCTATTCGAGCATTCTCATCTCTCTTGTGTTCTCCCTTGTTCTGATTCTGATTATCAGGATCTTCATGGACGCTGGTCTTGTTTCACACGACGGGATGGAGGACCAAAGGCGACTGGTTCTCCTGCTCGTCCCTGTCATCCTTTCCCTGTTCGGGCCCATTGCGCTCATCGCGGGGATATTTTTTCTTATCGGGGGTTATTTCAAGAAAGAGAATAAGGTGGTGGTGTATGCAGCCCTCTTGTTCTTTCTTTTTGCGCCAACCCTTCTGAATGTGGAAGGTAAATTCTTTTCGGCGCCCTCACCTAGGCTGAGGGCAATAGTGGAAGTGAACGAAGGGAAGAACAACAGGTATGCGTTATGGGCCATTAAAGGGAGAGAAGACTTCGCCTCCCGATTCTCCCATACCCTGGCGCTTAAGAGGGAGGGTAACTTTAATGAAGCGATAGAGTCGTACTTGAGTCTTATGGGAGACTCAAGCAGGTCAGGCCCCCGTCTCTTCGTGAACCTCGGGAATGCATACTATGCGGTTCAAAACAGGGCAGCAGCAGAAGATTCCTATCAGAAGGCCCTCCAGCGTTCGCCCCTCCCCTCTGCGTATTACAATCTAAGCCAGCTTCACAGGGAGATGCTTGACTTTGCGAAGGGAGACGAATATTTCCTCGAGGCTGCCAAGCTTAATCCTGAGGCCGTATCCAAATTCACTTCCCGTTCAGGCACTGGTCCGAACCGTTTTGTAGTGGACGAGATGCTCCCCCCCTCTGCGCTCTGGGAGTACGCGTTAGGGATGGGGAACGGTTCTCTTTACAGGTTTCCTCTCCTCATTACTCTCATGGCGTTTCTGATGATCCCTGGCTTTTATCTCCTCAATAAAGGGACGGGGCATAGGGCGCAAAGGTGCAAGAGGTGCAGCGCAGTATTCTGTAGCAGGTGTTCAAGGGTTATTACGTGGGGAGAGATGTGTCCCCAGTGTTACACTTCGCTCACAAAGATGGATGAGGTGGATTCCAAAGAGAGAATCGCGAGGTTGCTCTCCGTATACGAGAGCAAAACAAGACGGAGGAAAAGAGCAAAAATACTCTCTTGTGTGCTCCCGGGGGCAGGCCAGATATACTCGGGCAAGATACTGCTCGGTCTCTTATTGTTGTGGCCGTTTTCTTTCTCCCTTGTTTTGTTTCTATTGAACAACCTTCCCACCGTGGGGATCTGGCCATTCAGCCATGCCTGGATAACACCGCTCGCAGTGATGCTCATGGCATTCACTTATCTGTTCTCCATTTTGCATATAGGGAGGGGGATACGTAAGGGATGGCTTTAGAAGGATCTCTGACGGATTTTGGTCTTGCGGACATCCTGCAACTGATCTATTTCCAGAAAAAGAGCGGCATTCTTTCCCTGAGCGGGCACAGGGACAAGGTTCAACTGATCTTTTCCGAAGGCAATGTGGTATCGGCAGAGTCACGAAAGCGGATGGAGGATAACAGGCTGGGCAAGATTCTGCTGAAGAAGGGGCTTATAAAAGGAGAAGACCTTAGGTCTACCCTTGAGGAACAGAAAAGAACAGGTGCAAGGATTGGAGATGTGTTTCTCAGAAAAGGACTGGTCACCAAGGAAGATATCAAGGAAACACTCATCTCGCAGATGACCGAGACGGTAGTGCAGCTGTTTTCTTGGAAAGAAGGTACGTACGAGTTTCAGTCCCAGGAAGTTTCGGTGAGCAAGGATCTTGCGCTCACACTGGACACGCAGCACCTCCTCATGGAAGGCTTACGCATTATGGACGAATGGTCCCTCGCAGAAGGGAAGATCCTTCCGGAAACAGTGTTCACCATCACGGGAAAGACAGGTCCCGCATTGACCACCGAGGAAGAAACCATACTCAATTTTGTTGATGGGGAAAATGATGTGAGCATTATCATTGATCTCTGCGGTATGGAAGATTTTCAGGCATCCAGGATATTCCTTTCTCTCCTGGAAAGGGAAATTATTGAACCGGTGAAAGCCGCTCCTGTGAAAGCAGAACGGGTGGCCATCCCGGTTGTCCACCGGGAAAGACCATTGGCAAGGTTCTTTGTCCCTGCCGCATTATGCCTCACCCTTATCATCTCATTGATTGCAGCGGTCTTCCAGGGGACGGGAACTCAGAGGGGGTTTTCCCTTTCCTGGAATGGTGATTCATTTGCCAGGCTAAGAACTGTGAGTACTATCGAAGAGCTGAGATTCATGGCAGAGGTCTATAGATACAGGAATGGTTCGTACCCTTCGCAGATAAATCAGATCGGCGATGCCAGGGATTCCTGGGGAAGACCCTTTATATATAGCGTCGAGAGCGGAAATGTGATGATTTTGAGCACAGGTCCTGACGGGAAAGCGGGTACTGCAGATGACCTGTATTGATGCTTAACCTCAGGCTTTCCTCTCAAAACGTGGACTTTTTTTGGAGGCTGAGCTTTTGTTTGGAAGAAAATGGGTAATAAAGCGGTAGCCTTGTTAAGCGGGGGTATTGACTCGTCAACCGCGCTTGCGATTTTCCTGGCAGAGGGTCACGACGTCTACGCTCTCAGTTTCGACTATGGTCAGAGGCATAACAGGGAGTTGGAGTCAGCGAAGAGGGTGGCACAAAGTTTAGGTGTCGCAAGGCATCTCATCATAAAGGTTGACCTCAGGGAAATAGGCGGGTCTGCCCTCACATCGGAGATGGAAGTACCGAAGTCAGGGATTGGCAAGAAAGCAGATATCCCATCCCCGGTCCCTGTAACCTATGTTCCTGCACGTAACACCATCTTTCTTTCCTTTGGCTTGGCATGGGCAGAGGTTTTGGAGGCAGAGGACATAGTTATTGGTGCGAATACGGTTGACTACAGCGGCTATCCGGACTGCCGTCCTGCTTATCTGAAAGCCTTTGAAGATATGGCAAATCTTGCCACTAAGGCATCCGTTGAAGGGAAACTCAGGTTCAGGATAAAAGCCCCGCTCCTTTTTCTGACAAAAAAGGAGATAATAAGAAAAGGAAAGGATCTGGGGCTGGATTATTCTCTCACATGGAGCTGCTATGATCCGCAGCCAAGAAAAACTCAAAGTGAAGATTTCAGACTTTCAAACTTCTGCACTATCTATGTTCCCTGTGAAAAATGCGACAGCTGCATCTTTAGAGCAAAAGGTTTTGCAGAGGCGGGGATGAAGGACCCCCTCCTGCAGCCTCGCATATAGGAATCTACAGGAAAATTCATGAGAAATCTCTCAAGAAACCTCAGTCAAAGTATTTTTATGCCTATAGTTTAGTTTATTCGAATATTGTTGACAAGCCCCTCTGACTTCACTATACTTTACGATAACGTGTAACTATCGGAGGTGAAAATATGGAAGAGAAGAAAAAGCGAATGGCACTTATTGCATCAAAAGGAACTCTTGACATGGCATATCCCCCGTTAATCCTTGCATCTACTGCAGTGGCCATGGATGTGGAGGTGGAGATATTTTTTACCCTCTATGGTGTGGACATCGTGAACAAGAAAAAATACCATTCTCTTCAGGTTGCCCCCATCGCAAACCCTGCAATGCCTTCCCCTGTTCCATTCCCGAACATCCTTGGCGTGCTGCCTGGAATGACCGGCATGGCCACGATGATGATGAAGGGCATGATCAAGAAAATCAACTGGCCTACGATCCCCGAGCTTCTGCATGTCTGTTTAGAGTCCGGGGTGAAGATGATCGCGTGTACTCCAACCCTGGAGATGACAGGGCTGTCCAAGGAGGACCTCGTTGAGGGGGTTGAGGTGGCGGGGGCTGCTGAGTTCCTGGATTTTGCACTTGATGCAAATATAAGCCTGTTTATTTGATTCGCCGAAACTCAGGAAAAATTAAGGAGGAAAAGAGAGGTGAGATACTGTGGATAAGTCAAAAGCGAACTTAGCCGTCGACCTGAAAGGGCTCGCGTGTCCGATGCCTGTGCTAAAGACAAAGAAGGCGCTGGATTCCCTGCAGCCAGGGCAGGTCCTTCTTGTTGAGGTGACGGACAAAGGGTCGAAGGCAGACATCCCCGCCATGCTTAGAAGGACGGGAAATGAACTTGTTGAGATGGATGAAAAAGATAATGTCTTCAGCTTTCTGATTAAGAAAGTGAAATAGTCAAAAGGAGCAATGCCTGGTCAGATTCAGGATGAAATCGTTGATATGGTGAATGCCAATCTCAAATAGGGTGGCTATTCGCGGAGAGGAGGTGGGGGGAGAATCGATCGAGAAGAAGGAAGCTGAGGGAGTAAGCGGCAAGAAATCAAGGATGAAAAGGAGGGAGTAATGCGAAAATTGTTTTTGTTGCTTCTGGTATTAGTGATGGTCGCAGTCGTGACGCCTCCGGCCTTGGCGACAAACGGGGACAATCTTATCGGTATCGGTCCCATTTCGTGGGGCTTGGGTGGGGTGGGTATCGCCGCTCCTCAGGATGCAATCAGCGCAGTCTTTGCCAATCCTGCTGCCATGTGTTTTGGCCCTTACTGTCCGGGGAGCGAAGTGAATTTTGCGGGAACTCTGTTCATGCCCAATGTGACCGGTTCGGTGACGACCTCCGGCCAGACCGTAAACGCGGACAGTGACAAGAAGGTTTATGCGATACCTGCCATCGGTCTGTCAGTCCCGATCACGACTGACTGGAGATTCGGACTTTCAGCCTACGGCGTATCAGGCCTTGGCGTTGACTACAGGAACACGGGTCTCGCCGGCACATTTCCCGCACCGCCATTTCCTGCGGGAACTCCCCTTATTGCGGGCTCATATACCCAGCTCCAGGCAATGAAATTTGCCCCGTCTATTGCCTATGCGGTCAATCCAAACCTCTCTTTCGGCCTTAACCTTCAAATCGACTATTCTAGCCTCGACCTGGGAAGCGGCACTTCCTTTAATTACGGTGTTGGGGTCCAACTGGGGGCATTGTACAAGCCCTTGGATATGCTCTCCCTCGGCCTTACCTATGTGACACCACAGGAGGTCAATTATAAGAATGTCCTTAATCTTGGCGGTACTGTGGGGAGCCTGAAGCTTGCATCCCCTCAGCAGATAGGGCTTGGAATAGCTGTTGAGCCTATTAAGGACACGCTGCTGGTGGAGGTCAATGGAAAGTGGATAAACTGGGCAAACGCCAAGGGCTATGACGATTTCGACTGGAAGGACCAGTGGGTGTTTGGAATCGGCGCACAGTACAAACCCATCAAGCCACTTGCCCTGCGCATCGGATATAACTATGCGAACAACCCTGTGAGGGAACATAGCAATTTCGTGGGCCTCACCCCAGCAGGTCCTAACATGATTTCCGTTCAGGGAAATAACATGCCGACCTACTATTATGAAACCTTCAGAATAATAGGATTCCCTGCCATCGTCAAGCAGCATATCACCTTTGGAGCCGGATATGAAATCTCAAAGCGGTTTGCGGTGAATGCCGGGTACACCCATGCCTTCAAAGAGGACATCAGTGAAAGCGGTACGAATTTTGCGGGACAGCCGGTGACCCTTAAATCTAGTCTCTATGAGGACAGCCTCGAATTCGGATTCACCTGGAGATTCTAAGGATGAGAGGGGGACAATGTCCCCTCTCACTTGTCTCCCTTCCCGAAAGCCATAACTTGTCCTTTTCCTATCATCCCCTCTCCTGATATTATCTTGGTGTTGTGTTGTCGATTTTTCAGTGATATAATTGTAAAATGGTTAGTAAGTTTAGCAACAAAGCAACTCTGAGGCTGTGTGAGGATACTAAGGTGGTAGCAAAGAAGAGATACAGCATAAGAGGGGTCAGTGGACTCTATGGAGGTTGGTATGAAAAATGATAATTTCTGGTCACCTTATATAGCAGGGGCAGGTCTCGGCTTAACGCTCCTCGCAACCTTTGTTATCGTGGGATGGGGTCTGGGCGCTTCCAGTGCCTTTTCTCTCCTAACAGGGGTCGGTCTGGACAAACTCAGTCCGGCATACGCCCACAAAATAACCTATTTTTCTCAATATCTGAATGTTGAAGCACCGCTACTGAACTGGGTGCTTTTTGAGATCATGGGACTTTTCGTGGGTGCCCTTGTGGGATCCGTTGCAGGCGGAAACTTCAGGGTGAGATTCGATAAGGCTGAGCATATGAGTACTGGAACAAGGCTGATGAGCGCGTTTGGAGGGGGTATCCTTATAGGCTTTGCGAGCAGGCTTGCAAGGGGATGCACCAGCGGGGTGGCACTGTCAGGAGGGGCTCAGCTCGCAATAGCTGGCTGGGTTTTTGTAATCGCAATGTTTGTGGGCGGCTTTGCTGCCGCGGCATTGTTCAGGAGGTTATGGTCATGAGCGCACCCTTTATGGTAAGCCATACCGCAGGCCTTGTGCTGGCGGTGATCCTCGGTTTTTTCTTCGGTCTTTTTCTGGAGAGGGGAGGTCTGGGTGACCCCCACAAGCTTACAGGGGTTTTTTACCTTACTGACTTCAGTGTCCCCAAGGTCATGTTTACCGGAATGCTGGTTGCCGCTACAGGGCTTTATCTCCTTTCGGACCTCAAGGTTCTTGACATGAACAGGATATGGATTGTCCCCGCCTTCTTCTGGCCCCAGCTGGTGGGAGGGGCGCTCTTCGGCATAGGATTCCTGTTCAGCGGGTACTGCCCAGGAACAGCGGTAGCTGGTTTTGCCACAGGGAGGTTGGACGCCCTGGTGACCATGGGCGGGATAGGGGCAGGATCTCTGGTGTTTGCGGTTGTGTATCCCGCGATTGAAGGGTTCTACTTCTCGTCACCCATGGAAGGAGCTACCATTCCCTCGGTCCTGGGCATCAGCCACTGGGTGGTGATGGCCTTTGTCTATCTCATGGCAGGGGGCATGTTCTATGTGATGGAACGGTACGAAAGAAAGAGGTAGCGGAGTTTTTCACGCTTTCCGGCCTTATTCTCCTCTCACTTGTATCTCCCGGGGAATGAAGTATATAATATCTCTCGTAATGGTTCAGTGCGTTGCATAACCCTGAGCAGCGAGAGTTTTGATGCTTATCGGTTACAATACGAATATTTCCCATAAGGGGAGGCAATACCATGTCCAGACAGAGGACAGCGGTCTGAAGAGCCATTCCATTGTGACACTCCTCTATCACCAGGGTGCGATCCTTCGCTCGGTCAAGACAAGTTATGCCCATATTATCGGGAGTCCTGATTTCGAAAAACAGCTCAAGAACCTTATGAAGCTCCAGCACAGGGAAGCGATAAAGGAACTGCTCACAGGGAAGGGCGAGGCGAAGCTGCCCGGAGATAAGCAGGAACCCATTCCCCAGCCTGGGGAGAAGAGTGCGGTGATGCCGGAGAAGAGCGAGAGCAAGAATAAGGCTCCCAAGAGCCTTGATGAGATTCTCCTTGAACATATTTCAAAGAAGGTAAAGAACGGGTGAGCCGGATCACAGCTACAAGGGATGTCGGTCTTTTGCGCGAGCGCGCAAAGGAGGTGAGGAGAGAGATCGTGAAGATGCTCACCGAGGCGGGATCAGGCCACACGGGCGGCTCCCTTTCTGCTGCTGATATTGTGGCAGCGCTCTACTTTTATAAGATGAGGCACAGGCCGGAGGAGCCTGAATGGAGAGAGAGGGACAGGTTTGTTCTCTCCAAAGGCCATGCAGCTCCGGTTCTCTATGCGGCCCTCGCCCTTAGCGGATATTTTGACAGGGAACTTCTCAAGACGCTCCGGAGGATTGACAGTCCGCTCCAGGGACATCCCAGTTCGAAGATGCTCAAAGGGGTGGAGATATCCACAGGCTCCCTTGGACAAGGGTTATCCATTGCCAATGGGATGGCCATGGGCCTGAGGATGGACGGCCTCGGGTCAAGGGTATATTGTCTTTTGGGTGACGGTGAGCTCCAGGAGGGCCAGGTATGGGAGGCTGCCATGACTGCTGTCCATTACGGGATTGACAATCTTTGTGCCATAGTGGACAACAACGGTTTACAGATAGACGGTTTTTGCTGCGATGTGATGAAGATCGAGCCCATCACCGAGAAATGGAAGGCCTTTGGATGGCATGTCATGGACATTGATGGACATGCGATGGAGCAGATTGTTGATGCCCTGGATGAGGCAGAAAGGGTAAAGGGCAGACCCAGCGTGATTGTGGCAAGAACGGTGAAGGGGAAGGGGGTGTCCTTCTTCGAGGGCAAGGCAGAGTATCATGGTATTGCACCCACAAGGGAAGAGCGGGACAGAGCATTGGAGGAGCTGAAATAATGGGCGAGAGAAAAGGTTCTCCCTCACCGGGAGGAACGTCCCAGGCATTGGCTACGCGGGATGCTTATGGCGCTGCCCTTCTGGAGCTCGGGAAAAAGAGGGGCGATGTGGTGGTACTGGATGCAGATCTTTCGGGCTCCACAAAGACCGCGAAGTTTGCCAAAGCCTTTCCTGAGCGATTCTTCAATCTGGGAATATCAGAGCAGGATATGATAGGAACTGCCGGGGGATTCTCCCTGGCCGGGAAACTTCCCTTTGCGTCCACGTTTGCCGTATTTGAGACAGGAAGGGCATGGGAACAGATACGACAGACCATCTGCTACTCAAATCTCAATGTAAAGCTTGTTGCCACACATGCGGGGATTACGGTGGGTGAGGATGGGGCATCCCATCAGGCACTGATGGATATTGCCCTCATGAGGGTACTGCCCAATATGACTGTAATCGTACCTGCGGACGGAAGGGAAACCGAGCAGGTGATCTATTCCATCGCCGACTATGAAGGGCCTGTATATGTGAGGCTGGGGAGGATGAAGGTGCCCCTGGTGACGCCTGAGAGTTACCGGTTTCAGCTGGGCAAGGCACATATATTTCACCTGGGAAAGGACGCAACTATCATTGCCACAGGGATCATGGTCTCCGCATCCCTTGAGGCACGACAGATACTGAAATCAGAGGGGCTTGATGTGGGGGTCATCAATATCTCCACAATTAAACCCCTCGATGCAGAGGCGGTACTCAGGGCGGCAGAATCATCCGGGCTTATCGTTACTGTGGAGGAACATTCGGTAATAGGAGGGCTGGGAAGCGCGGTGAGTGAGATCCTTTCAGAAAAACACCCGGTGAAAGTGAGGCGCATTGGGGTGGGGGACACCTTTGGCCGTTCGGGCAAACCTGAGGAATTGCTGGAGTTCTACGGGCTCACCCCGGACGCTATTGTGAACACGATCAAGACATCCTTATGATAGAGTTTCAGGAGGTATCAAAATTTTACGATACGGTCACTGCCCTCAGAAACATTAATCTTCTCATCGAGAAAGGCGAGATGCTCTTCCTTACCGGCCCGAGCGGTGCAGGCAAGAGCACCCTTCTCAAACTCATTTATGCTGCAGAGATGCCTGATAGCGGCAGAATATCAGTTGCGACATGGGATACTGCGAGGCTGAACGGTTCGACAATTCCGAAGTTGAGGAGGACCATCGGGATCGTCTTTCAGGACTTCAGGCTTTTGCTTAATAGAAATGTCTTTGATAATATCGCGTTGACCCTCAGGGTAAGGCGGGTCCCCGAGAGAGAGGTGAAAGCCCAGGTGCTTGATGCCCTCAAGATGGTGAATCTCCGGCATAAGGCGGACAATCTTCCTTCTGCCCTTTCAGGGGGAGAGCAGCAGAGAGTAGTCATTGCGAGGGCCATTGTGGGCAACCCCACTATTCTGCTTGCTGATGAACCCACAGGGAACCTCGATCCCGACACTGCCGCGGGAATCATGAGGATATTCAGGGAGATCAACGCAAAGGGCACCACGATCCTTATCGCAACCCACAATCCCAATCTGTTCAAAGACACGGGTTTGAGGATCCTCAGGCTTGATAACGCCTCCCTGGTGCGGGAGGAGAAGGGGTAGCCAATGCCCTATTCACTGAGAATTGCGCTCCAGAGCCTGTGGCACGAAAAGTGGATCAACTTCCTTTCCATGCTCACTATCGCCATGGGATTACTGGTGATCACCCTTATGGTATCGACCATCTATAATATCAACCTCTTTGCAAGAAAACTTCCCGAGCGGTTTTTCATTGTGGCCTATCTCGGTGACCGGGTAAATGAGCAGCAGGCCCAGGACATCATTGCCTCCCTCAAGGAACGGAACGGAATAGAGAAGGTGAAATACATATCAAAGGCCGAAGCATTGAAGGAGCTAAGAACATCCCTTAAGGATGCCGAATATGTCCTCGAGGGGTTGAATGAGAACCCATTACCCGCATCCATAGAAATACGGTTCAAGAAAGAAGCGATGGGACCCGAGTCGGTAAAGACGTTCGTGAATTCCATGAAAAAGATAGAGGGTATCGAGGATGTGCAGTATGGGGAGAAATTTCTCCTCTCCATTCATTCCCTTAAGACCGCGATGGAAACCATCGGTCTCATTCTTACTTTGGTAACGACTTCCGGGATCATTTTCATCTGTTATAGCACGGTGAAGATACTCTTTTACCGTAGAAAGGAAGAGATCGAGACACTCAAACTGCTTGGAGCAACCAGGGCGTTTATCAGAACCCCGTTTGTGATAGAAGGGGCCGTCATCGGGGTCGTGGGGGGAGTGCTCAGTATGATTGTCGTTATCACATTTTACCTTAGTGTGTTCCGCCAATTGAGTGCTACCCTGCCCATAGTGAGGACTGTGGTATTCCCCGCAGAGCTGTTCCTGCCTCTTCCCCTCATTGGTCTGTTCCTCGGGATTACCGGTTCCTTTATCGCCATGGGGAGGATTAAATTTTAGTAAGGTAACAATGCACAATGCGCAGAGCAACATTGTAGGAGTCCGTTACTTCAAGCACCTGATGTGGTATGCTGCATTTCTCCTGTTCTTTTTTCCCTGGTCCTTCTTTTCAGGCCTTCTCTTCCCGGACATTGTTTCTGCTGAAGATGCGAAAGAACAATACCAGAAACTCCAAAAAGAAATGGAGACCCGAAAACAGAGACTCGAGCACGCAAAAAAGCGTGAGCGTTCGGTCCTTGAAGACCTTGACCATGTGAGCAGGAGTCTCAGTACCATTGAGGCGGAGTTAAAAAAGCAGCAGCAGCGCATAAGGGAGACCGAGTCAGAGATCGGAAGGGTTGAGCACGAGATATCCGTGATTGAGGGAGAACTGGAGAAAGAGAGGGCATGGCTCAAAAGAAGACTCCAGGCCATGCAGCGGTATGGGCAATCGGGGGATATCCTCTTTCTTCTCGCTGCAACGGATGACCTGGCAGCCCTTGTAAGAAGGTGGAAGTATCTCGAACGCATTGCCATGAAGGATCGGAAGATCATTGAGCAATTTGCGGAGAACCTCAGGTCACTGGACAGAAAGGAAAAACAGCTGCAGGGTCTCCGTGCAGAGCTGAAGAAAGGTCAGGAAAGGCTCAAGCCCATAGAGGCGTCGCTCTCGGAAACAAAAAAGGACAAGGAAATCATCCTCGCATCGGTGAGGAAGGAAAAGGCATCACAAGAAAAATTGCTCAAGGAGCTTCAGGAGGCTTCCAAACGGCTCCTTGATGTGCTGAGGAAGCTTGAAGAAAAGGATACCTATGAGGCAAAGGGCTTTTCAGGGCTGAGGGGGAACCTCATCTGGCCTGTGAACGGAAAAGTGGCCATTCCCTACGGGAGCCAGAGGGATCCCAAATTCAACACCCCGGTCTTCAGAAACGGTATCTATATCAAGAGTGATGAGGATTCAGTGAAGGCAGTGTATGCCGGCAAGGTGGTCTTTGCGGACTGGTTTAAGGGGTATGGCAATCTTGTGATCATTAACCATGGGGAGGGGTATCACACACTCTATGGAAATCTCTCAGAGACTTTTTTGAAAGTTGGAGATATAATAAAGATTAAGGATGCAGTGGGCAAAGTGGGGGAATCAGGAA
>Ga0335069_10012419_pt1 | contig 11981 bp, 10 predicted proteins | sample Lox_Sample_11_FD_206714 | JGI IMG/M metagenome (GOLD analysis project Ga0335069, IMG submission 206714) | Soil microbial communities from Loxahatchee National Wildlife Refuge, Florida, United States - Lox_Sample_1.1 | ecosystem: Environmental > Terrestrial > Soil > Wetlands | place: USA...
CGCTCGCCGCGGATGGTGATGAGCTCATCCTGAACTGTGCCGCCTTCTGCGAGCCGTCGCATGAAGCCGCGTAGCGATTCCTGGATTTGGCGGCGCTGTTTTTCGATCTCTCGGCGGATGCGGGACAGTTCCGACGATGCTTTGTCGTCGAGCGTGCCGTCGGGAAGGATCTTGTTGCGGAATGCGCGCAGAAAGTCGGCAAAGTCGGGAATGCGCTTGGAGAGCTCAGAAGTCGCTCTCCATTCCGTTCTCATGGCGGCGGGAGGATTCAGAGAAATCTTGCGCCACTCGGCAGCGCGGTCGACGACGAGAACGATGTCACGGATGTCGTCAATCTCGAGAGCCGAACCCTCAATCCGTGATTTGTCCACCTGGGTTTTGACGTTCAGCAATCCGGAGAACTCAAAACTGCCCCCAACTCGGCGAAACTCGCGGATCTCAGACGTTAGCAGTTGCTGGTTGCGAATCCAGGCAGGATCGACGGAAGGTTCAAGGGATGCAACCGCATCTTGCCCGAGCGGCGAGGTCGCATACCCGAGCAAAACCTGTAGCAAGGAGGCGAACTCGAGCACTCCGGCGCTGGATCGGGTGAGGGAGCGAGGAGACATCCGGATTTATGGTACAGGAAAGAGTTCAGACTGACGCTTTCAGCTGGTTACGAGGGCACGGGAAAGCTCTTGATGGGAGTTCCTTCCGGTCTGTAAGGCGGCCTGCGGGAAGCGCAAGCAAAAGAGAGCTCCGCCGCCGGCAGGATTGCTGCACGTAATCTGCCCGTCGTGATCCTGGACGACGCCGTACGCGGCACTGAGTCCAAGACCGGTTCCTTTGCCGATTGGTTTGGTGGTATAGAAGGGGTCGAAAACGCGAGCCGGTTCGGCGATTCCAGGACCGGAATCGGCAAATTCGACAATCACGTCGTGGTCCTCTGCCTGAACGCGAATACTGAGAGTACCCCCACCGCACTCCTCCATTGCGTCCATAGCATTGGTAATGATTTCGAGAAAACTTTGCAGGAGCTGGTGCGAGTTTCCCAGAATCGAAGGCAGACGGGACGGAATCGACGTATGAATTTGAATCTTCGCGGTTTCCAGGTGGAGCATTTTCATCTGCAGAGCCCGTTGCAGCAACTCTCCGAGATCGAGCGGGGTTTTTTCAGACTGCGTGTGTTGGGCAAAGCTGAGCAGGCCGGAAACCAGATCGCGGGTGCGGCGCGCCTGCTGGCCAATCTTTTGCGCCATGGAAAGCTGGGTTTCACTGAGCGTGGTATTGGTAGCCAGGAGTTCCGAATATCCGAGAATGGCGGCGACTGGATTATTGATTTCGTGCGCAGCGCCAGCCACGAGCTGTCCGAGAGAGGCGAGCTTTTCTTTCTGAACGACTTGGGTTTGGAGGCGCTTCAGGTTTTCCAGGCTGCGGTTGGATCCGTCAAGCAGCGAAATCAATTCGCGATTGAGCAGGTATTGCCGCAAGAACACGAAAACGCTCAACACCAACATCGCCACCAGCGTGACGATCAAGCGGAAGCGGCGAATTGGCTCAGGTGATGTGTCCATAAGCTGCGCCCAGGCTCCGAGGATTGGCAATGACAAGATTGCTGCCATGGCCAAGCGAGGCGACCAGGCGTACCAGTTGCCGGTGGGTACAGGGACGTTTTCGTTTGTGAGATTGAGTTCGCGCGCCTGCAAGCCTGCAAAAACAAACCAGCACAGCGAGGCAACGAACGAAATCTCATACCAGTTGCCGCTCGCGTATTCTCCGCGAAAAATCGCGACGTCTGCGACTTGTGAGCTCCAGGTGTACAGGCTCACCGCGATAAACAGGTTCAAGTAGACTTTTTTCCAGTCGCCACGCACGCGAATGGTCATCAAGCCTAGAGCAATGACTGGGATCGAGCTCTCGAACAGGTACAACAGGTCATACTTGCGGCCATAAACGGAGGCGTCGGCGATGACGTACTGATCCGGATAGACGATGAATGTGTAGAGAAAGACCCACCACACCAGCAAGATAAGAAAATTCAGGGTGCCGAGATAAGTATTCTCCTCTTCGGCAGGACGGTGGGGACGCACAGCCACGGCCGCGATAAATGGCACCACGTGAACGAACAGGACCATGTCCCCGAAGAACGGGTCGGGAACGGCTTGCCGTAGGCCCACCTCTAAAAACGTCCAGGCGCCGAGGCTAATCGCCCAGAGAAAACAGCCGATGCTCACCATCATCCAGAAAAGGCGCGTTTGACCTCGGCTGGAAATGGCGTTTCTGGCCATCACCACTGTCGCGTAAATAACCAATACAACTTCAGTGAGATCGACAAAAGCAGTGCGAGCGTAACTGGGCGAGCCCCAGACAGCAACGAGGGCAAAGGACGCAAGAATAGCGACTGTGCAAAGTGTCCACCATTTGCGCCCCAGAACCATGTGTACCTAAATTCTATGAGGAGTGCGGCGACTCTCCTGTGAAACGGCGAAGGGTACGGTTACGTTGGTAACCAACTGCCCAAGTAGACGCGCGCGGCCCTTGATCAGGGGTGTGCCCGTAACTCTGCTAAAATCATGAGTTACAGGCTTGACCGTCGCGTTGGGAGCCGCTGCAATGTCTTTCCCAGTCACCCGTCTTCGTCGTCTCCGCCAATCTGAGCCGTTACGCAACCTGGTTCGCGAAACGCGTCTTACTCCGGATGCCTTTGTCTATCCAATGTTTGTCTGCCCGGGCGAAGGCGTGCGCAAGGAAGTGCGATCCATGCCGGGAGTTTTCAATCTGTCGGTGGATGAAGCCGTCAGAGACGCGCGCGAAGCTTATTCCCTCGGTGTGCCGTCGGTCATCTTGTTTGGTCTTCCGGAAAAGAAAGACGAAGTTGCGACTGGAGCGTGGGCCGAGGACGGCATCGTTCAGCAGGCGGCACGGGCCATCAAGAGCGAAGTGCGTGACCTGGTGATTATGGGCGACGTTTGCCTCTGCGAATACATGTCGCATGGGCATTGCGGGATTGTGAAAGCTGCGCACCCGCAGTCTCTGGGTGCAGCCGTCGCGGCACCGCCGCCGATTACGACGGAGTATGAAATCGTGAACGATGCGACGCTGGAGATTCTCGCGCGAACCGCTGTGTCGTTGGCCAAAGCGGGCGTCGACATCATTGCACCGTCAGACATGATGGATGGCAGAGTGGGCGCGATCCGCAAGGCTCTCGATCAAGCTGGGTTGATCAATACGCCGATTCTTTCTTATGCCGCCAAGTTCGCCTCGGGATTCTACGGCCCGTTCCGCGAAGCGGCGGATTCGACTCCGCAGTTCGGTGATCGGCGGTCCTACCAAATGGATGGCGCCAACGTGCGCGAGGCCATGCGCGAGATCGAGCTGGACGTTGAGGAAGGCGCCGACATGATTATGGTCAAGCCGGCGATGCCTTACCTGGATGTGATTGCTGCGGCTAGACTCCGTTTCGATTTGCCGTTAGCGGCATACCAGGTGTCCGGTGAGTACGCGATGATCGAAGCGGCGGCGCGGAACAACTGGATTGACCGCGACCGGGTGATGATGGAATCGCTGCAGTCGATCCGGCGGGCAGGGGCGAGCATGATTCTGACGTATTACGCGAAAGAAGCGGCCAAGTTGCTCGCTTAACCACCAAGGACACGAAGGGAGCACTAAGGCTCTTAGCGCGCGACTACCGGATAGTCCTGCTTCAGCGCCCAAACCAGGGCAACAATCCAGCCAATTGCGGTCCATCCCAGAAACAAATTCAGCAGCAGAATCGCGGTGGTGTCGCGCTTGTGCCTAGCAATAGCGAGGATCGATGGCAGGAAATAGAACAGGAACCCGAAGCCGAAAGGGAAGAAAAGCGGAAAGAAAAACAGATGGGCGAAGAGAAGCATGATGCTCACCTCCTGCTAGATCAAGTCTAGCACCGCTAAACGGCTATGCAGTGATACGGCGATTCCTTCCGCCGGGTTCCGGAATCCAATCTGGGTATCGTAGAATCAACTGTTTGTACACTTCATTCGGATCTCATAAGGGAGCACTACCTTGCCTGAAACTCTTTATGATGTAGCGATCATCGGCAGCGGCCCCGCGGGTTACACCGCGGCGATTCGCGCCGGGCAGTACGGCCTGAAGACGGCCTTGATAGAAAAAGACGGCTTTCTGGGTGGGACCTGCCTGCACGTTGGCTGCATCCCGACAAAGGCTTTGCTGTTCAACGCCGAACTCTGGGACCATCTGAAAGAAGCCAAAGAATACGGCATCGAAGGCGTCGACTCGCGCAAGCTGAATTGGGCAGCCATTCAAGACCGCAAGTCAAAGATCGTTACCAAGCACGCCAAGGGTCTCGAATTCCTGATGCGCAAGAACAAAGTCGAAACCATCAAGGGGTACGGCAAGCTCACCGGTCCGGCGCAAAATGGAGTTCATACTATCGAGGTAAACAACGATGGAAAGGCGAGTCAGATCAAAACCAAGAATGTGATTCTGGCGACAGGCTCGGAGGCGCGCATGATTCCGGGGCTTGATGCCGGAGACAAAGTCCTGACCAACATCGAAATTCTCTCTCTGAAAGAGATCCCGAAGTCGTTGGTGATCGTGGGCGCTGGCGCGGTGGGGGTTGAGTTTGCGTCGATCTTCAAGTCGTTTGGTTCGGAAGTGACGATTCTGGAAATGCTGCCGCGGCTGGTTCCGATCGAGGATGAGGAAATCTCGAAGGAGCTGGCTCGCGTCTACCGCAAGCGTGGCATCAACTTTCACACTACAGCCAAAATGGACAAGGTGGAGCAGACGAAATCTGGTGTGACGGTTACGTTTACGGTAGATGGCAAGCAACAGAAGATCGAGGCTGACAAGATCCTAATTGCGGTGGGCCGCAAGCCGCGCACACAAAATATCGGCTTGGAGAAAACCAAGATCAAGCCGGACCGCGAGTTCATCAAGACTGACAGCTGGATGCAGACTGCCGAGCCGGGAGTTTACGCGATCGGGGACATTGTGCTGGGCACACCCCAACTGGCGCACGTTGGCGCGATGGAAGGAATTTGTGCGGTCACGAAGATTGCCGGCAAGAAAGGCAAGCCGATCAATCCTGAGCACATTCCGAATGCAACGTATTGCCATCCGGAGATTGGCAGCGTAGGCCTGACGGAAGTGAAAGCGCGGGAGGCCGGCTACAACGTTAAAGTCGGCAAATTTCCATTTACTGCCAATTCACGCGCGTCAATCGTCGGACAGCACGAAGGCTTCATCAAGATTGTTTCCGACGCCGACTACAGCGAGATTCTTGGCGTACACATCATTGGGCCACAGGCAACGGAGTTGATTGCGGAGTCGGTCGCTGCAATGGAGCTGGAAGGCACGGTGGAGGATCTGATCTGGACGATCCACGCCCATCCGACGCTAGCGGAAGCCATGCTGGATGCGTCGAACAGCGTGCACGGGATGGCGATCAACGCGTAAATCACCTGTCATCTCGATCGGAGAGAGGCGAAAGCCGAACGGAGTGGAGAGACCTGCTGTTGGGAGCAAAGCAGATTCCTCCATGCGCCTCGCCGCTCTGCGGCTGCGGCTTAGTCGGAATGACAAGGATTTTTGTAGCTAAAAAATAGACTGGCATCTCGACCGGAGAGAGGCGAAAGCCGAACGGGGTGGACAGACCTGCTCTTGGCAGCAAAGCAGGTCCTTCCTCGCGGATCACCGCCCTGCAGCTACGGCTTAGTCGGAATGACAAGGTTGGAAGAACCTACCAGTCGCCGGCCTTCATCAGTTTGCGGATTTTGCGCTTCATCAGGTCACGCTTGAGCGCGCTGATGTGGCTGATGTAGAGCTTGCCATTCAGGTGGTCGGTTTCATGCAGGAAAGCACGGGCCAGTAAATCCTCGCCGGTTTTTTCGTACCACTTTCCATTGATATCCTGGGCGCGGATGGTGACTTTCTTTGCGCGGGTCACCGGCTCACGAAATTCCGGAATGCTTAAACAGCCTTCGGGCTGGGTGTGCTTGCCTTCTTTGTGGATGATCTCCGGGTTTGCGAGAACCAGCTTGGCATCCGGATCTTCCTTGAACGTGACATCGATGACCGCGAGGCGCTTGGAAATACCGATCTGCGGCGCGGCCAGGCCGACGCCGTGGGCCTCGTACATGGACTCGAACATGTCGTCGACCAGCTTCTTCAGCTCGTCGTCAAAAACGGTGACTGGTTCGGCGGGCCGCTCCAGCACAGGATTGCCAAACTTAACGATGGGATAAATCATCAGTAGTTTCTTAACTGCTCCAGATAACCTTCAAAATTCCGGCGAGTCTCTTTCATGGAGTCGCCGCCAAACTTGTCGAGCGCACAACGCGCGAGCGTTAGCGCAACCATGGCCTCGGCCGCAACTCCGGCCGCCGGCAAAACGCAAACGTCGGAGCGTTCGTAGGCGGCTTTCACTGGTTCGCGAGTCGCGAAATCAACCGAGCCTAAGGGGCGCCGCAGAGTAGAAATTGGCTTGAGGTAACCCCGCACGCGAATATCTTCCCCATTCGAAATGCCGCCTTCGATTCCGCCAGCATTGTTGCGGGCACGGGTGAAGCCGGCAAACGATTCCGAGGACTTGTATCCTATTTCATCATGCACGGCGGATCCGGGGGAAGCGGCGGCGGCGATTCCAGAGCCGATTTCGACTGCTTTCACCGCCTGCAGAGACATGACGGCGGCAGCGAGGAGCGCGTCGAGACGCTCGTCCCACTGCGCATAGGTTCCGAGGCCGGGCGGAACTTTGTGGGCGACCACTTCAAATACGCCGCCGACGGAGTCTCCGGTAGCGAGCACGCGGTCGACTTCGGCTTTCATTCGCTGCTCGGTTTCGGCGTCTGCGCAATTCAGCAGAATTTCCGTTTGCTTCTGCAGGTCGGCAATTTTTTCCCAGCTTACCTCGCTGTGGACAACCGCGGCACCCACTCCGGTCACGTGGCTTAACACTTCGATACCTAGTTCTTTGAGGAACAACTTCGCCAGGCTGCCCATCGCAACTCTGGCAGCTGACTCACGGGCCGAAGCGCGTTCCAGAATGTAGCGAGCTTCAGGAAAATCGTATTTCAAAGCTCCGGCAAGATCGGCGTGGCCCGGACGCGGCGAAGCAACTCGCTTGTGTTTAGTGGCATCGCCTTCGCCGACTGGCAGCGATTCTTGCCAGTTCTTCCAGTCTTTGTTTTCGAGGAGCATGGAGATCGGCGAGCCAATGGTCGTCCCATGCCGCACACCTGAGAGGATTCGCGCGGTATCGCGCTCGATTTTCATGCGGCCGCCGCGGCCGTAGCCTTGCTGGCGTCGCCAAAGCTCGCGATCCACCAACGCCTGATCGATCTTCAGCCCGGCTGGCAGTCCGGAGATGAAGGCAATGAGCGCTTCTCCGTGAGATTCTCCGGCAGTGAAGTAACGAAGCATGAAATCAGGATTGTAGCTGAGTCAAACGGAATTTGGGGAACAGCAAGTCTGAACCACAGAGGGCACAGAATTCCACAGAGAAATTCACAGTGCCGTCTTCGGGCGCTATTTCGTCCCGTTGGGAAACACCAGGATCTTGCTCGACTCGCCGGTCTTCAAACGCTCCATGCCTTTGGTGAAGTCTTTCATGGCAATGCGATCGGTGATGACTGGGTGAAGGTCCAGCTTGCCGTTCTTCAGCAGCGCGGTCATCTGGTACCAGGTCTGGTACATACGGCGGCCATTAATTCCCTGGATGGTGATGCCTTTAAAGATGATGTCCTCGGAGAAGTTCAGCGAGATGGGTTTGGAAGTAAGGCCCAGGAGGGAGATGCGGCCGCCGCGGCGAACGATGTCAAAAGCTGTTCGAATCGCGTCGGGATGTCCTGCCATTTCGAGCACGACATCGACGCCAAGGCCGCCGGTTTTTTCCATGACGACTTCCGTCGCATTTTGCTTCGATGGGTCGATCACGACATCGGCCTTCATTTCTTTGGCGATCCTGCGGCGATGCTCGTTCACTTCGATCGCAAACACCTGGGCGGCGCCGACTGCCCGGGCCACTGCGATGGAAAACAGTCCGATCGGCCCGCAGCCTGTAACCGCAACGGTTTTAGCTGCAATCTCTCCGGCCAAAACAGTGTGAACCGCGTTGCCTAACGGGTCGAGGATCGATGCGTACTCCTGCGGGATGGCGGGATCCAACTTCCAGATATTCGTCTCGGGAATGACGACATACTCGGCGAATGCACCGTCGGCATCGACGCCGATGATTTTTACGTTCTGGCAGATGTGTGCGTCGCCGGTGCGGCACTGCAGGCACTTGCCGCAAGCGACGTGCATCTCGGCGGAAACAAAGTCACCTTCTTTTACACTGGTGACTTCGTCGCCATAAGCAACCACTTCGCCGCAGAATTCGTGTCCGGGAATCAGCGGAGGATGAATGCGGTTTTGCGCCCAGCGGTCCCACTCGTAGATGTGCAGGTCAGTGCCGCAGATGGATGCGACCTTTACTTTAACCAGAACGTCATTCCGGCCGTACGCCGGGATTTTGACTTCGCGAACTTCAGCGCCGGGAGCCGCTTGCGGTTTGACCACCGCCAACATTGTGTCAGGCATAGAACACCTTATGAGTACAGAATTAATATGGCAAAACGAGTCATTCTAGCACCGGCTGGAGCTTATTGCCTGTGCTATGCGGACTTCGAGGCGCGCTCCGCCATCTTTCGGTTGAATTCTTCCGACTTTCCCCGCGGGACGCTCAAAGAGCTCCATTCGCTTGCGCGAAAATGCTTGGCGAGAAAGACGATCTGGCCGACGTGGTAAGCATAATGGGCGAGCTGCCGGTTGATGGCCTGCAGCACAGAGTGCGGCTCGTTTCGGATGGTGACAGTGCGCGTCAGATCCTCCGGCTTGAGCTCGTCGAGAGCGGAGAGGGCGTGCGACCAGCCGGTCTCCCACCAGCGCATGATGTCGTCGCGCTTCGCGGTCGGACCGAGCTCAAATTCCTGATCGCGATTGCGGTCGGGCTTCTCGCCGTCTGTGGTCAGGAAATCGGTAAAGCGGGAACGCATGTTACCCGCAAGATGCTTGACGATGATGGCCACTGAGTTGGCTTCGGGATCGAGAGCCGCCAGGAATTCTTCATCTTTCAGTTGTGCGAGGGCACCTTCGCCAAGCTTCTTGTGTCCGCGAAACTGCCGGCGAGCTTCGTCGAGATAGTGGGCAGCGAGATCGGTGGAATTCATATGAATGCGCTATGGATATTGTACAAGCGGAGACTACGGTCTGCCCCAACCGCCGCCGCCTGGAGTCTCGATTCTGATGCGCTCTCCCTTGCGCAGGCGGATGCTGAATTTACCGGGCAGGGTGTGAGTTGAGCCAATGTTGCGGATGATTGTTGTTTTGCCGGGCACAGCGGGAGTTCCACCCTTGAGGCCGTAAGGAGCTTGGATTCGGCGATCCGATAAGAGAGTCACTTCGGCGTCGGTGAGGACTTCGATCTCACGTACGATGCCGTCCCCGCCACGATGCCTGCCTCGACCTCCGCTGTGGGGGCGCAACGAATATTTACGAACACGCAACGGGTAGGCATATTCGAGCGCTTCGGCCGGCGTGTTCAGAGAGTTCGTCATGTGCGTATGCACTCCGGAGACTCCAGGCTTGTTTGGCCGGGCGCCCATGCCACCGGCAATGGTTTCGTAGTAAGTAAAAGGATGGCCAGTGCGGGGATCGATGCCGCCGATGGTGAGGTTGTTCATGGTGCCGGAAGCGGCAGCAGGGATGCGGTCAGGAATGGCTTTCGCCAGCGCGCGGAGAAGCAAATCGACAATGCGCTGCGATGTTTCGACGTTACCGCCAGCAACGGCGGCAGGCGGACGGGCATTTACCACGGTTCCCTCGGGCGCGATGACCTTGATGGGACGCATGAGACCGGCGGTGGCGGGGACATCTTCGGCAAGCAGACAACGAAAGACGTAGAAGCAAGCAGAGTAGGTGATGGCCGCGACGGCATTAACGCTGCCTTCGACCTGGGGATCGGTGCCGGTGAAATCAATGGTTGCGGTCGGCGTTTTGGCGGTCCTGATGGCGATTGTGACGGCAAGTTTCACAGGTTTGTCGTTGATGCCGTCGTTGTCGAGGAAATCTTCGGCACGATAAGTTCCGCGTGGGACCCGTGCCAAAAAGCTACGCATCATTTCTTCCGAATAGTCGAGCAGGTTGCCGCAAGCTTTCCGAACGCGATTGAGCCCATAGCGCTGACAAACCTCGCGCAGACGCTCGGCTCCGGTGTGGCAGGCGGCCATCTGCGCTCCGAGATCACCTTCGCGTTCAGATGGTGTGCGGACATTGTTGAGAAGGAGAGCGAGAACATCCGGGACTATCTTGCCGGCTTGCATGATCTTGACCGGAGGGATTCGTAACCCTTCCTGATAAATCTCTCGACACAGACCCATCGAGCCGGGATAGGCGCCGCCGACATCTGCGTGATGGGCGCGCGAAGCCACGTAGAAAGCGGGGTGTCGGTTGTTTGCGAGATGGACAGGGGCAACCAGGGTGATGTCGGGAAGATGGGTTCCGCCGCTGAAAGGGTCATTGAGCATTGCGATGTCACCAGGCCCGAGAGTCAGGTGATCGAGAGCAGCTTCGACAGACATGGGCATCGAGCCGAGGTGGACCGGCATGTGATCGCCCATCGCGATGACGCGCGCTTTTGAATCGAAAACGGCGCAGGAATAATCGCGCCGCTCTTTAATGTTGGGCGAAAACGCAGTACGCCGGAGAGCGGCTCCCATCTCTTCCGCGATGGAATGGAAGATGTTCTTGAAGATTTCAAGCTCGATGGGATCGCGCGCCATAACGGCGATAGTTTACGTCAGTTAGACGGAGGAGATGTCAGAACTCACGGCTTGTGAGCCGTTTTGGATTGCGCCTCAAGGCTGCGCGCGATGAGGTCGGCGATACCAATGCCGCCGCGCGCGGCCAGTCCGGAAGCCAGTGCCTGGGCGCCGAGGGATTGGAATTGGTCGGCTCCGGTTTCGAGCTTGGTCCCAGGGAGAGTGGCGAAGGTTTTCTCAAGCGAGCTGAGAAGCGTGTTGAGCAGTACGCCTTCGAACTCCTGGGCGGCATGCCGGATTTTGGGATTGAGGGGAGAAGGTTGAGTTGGAGGAGCAGAAAAAATCTTAGATGGGCCCATCAGATCACCTCCAGTTCGGCTTCGAGAGCGCCGGCGGCTTTGATCGCTTGAAGTATTGCGATCACATCGCGCGAGGTCGCGCCAATTCGTTGCAAGCCGTTCACCAATTGCTCGACACTTGCCCCTTCGGTGAGTTCGATGCGTCGGGCCGGTGTTTCTGCCGCTTTCACGCTTTGCTGAGGCACAACTTCGGTTTTGCCAGCAGATAAGGGATTTGGTTGAGACACAGTCAGGTCGGTTGCGACCTCGATGGAAAAATTTCCGTGCAGGATGGAGACGGCGCCGAGGCGGACATCCTTGCCCATGACTACAGTTCCGGTTCGCTCGTTTACCACCACCCGTGCCCGGTGATGCACTTCGACCATGATTCTCTGAATGCGAGCCAATAGCGTAGGCAGATTCCTGGTTCCGGTTGCAGCCGCGTCAATGTCCACGCGGCGGCTATCTGCAGCGGTCGCGATGGGCCGCTCAAGATCGTTGTTAATCGCGTCTGCGATCTCGCCCGCCGTCCCGAAGTCGGGCTCATTCAGAAGCAATGAGAGCCGTGGCAATGTCTGGAGATCGAGAGAGCTGTCGCGCTCCACGAGTGCGCCCCCAGGAATTCGGCCAGCGGTGGGATGATTCACCTGCTTGGTATTGCCGGCGCCGCCCGCGGTGTATCCGCCGAGAGTGATAGCGCCTTGTGCTGCAGCATAGACTTTTCCGTCAGCTCCATAAAGAGGAGTGAGCAGAAGAATTCCGCCCTCAAGGCTGCGAGCGTCGCCAACGGAGGCTACGGTGACATCAAGATGAGTGCCCGGCGCGGAAAACGGCGGCAGAGTCGCGGTGACGAAAACCGCGG
>Ga0335069_10012420_pt1 | contig 11979 bp, 11 predicted proteins | sample Lox_Sample_11_FD_206714 | JGI IMG/M metagenome (GOLD analysis project Ga0335069, IMG submission 206714) | Soil microbial communities from Loxahatchee National Wildlife Refuge, Florida, United States - Lox_Sample_1.1 | ecosystem: Environmental > Terrestrial > Soil > Wetlands | place: USA...
GCCCGGCGTCGCGGGCGTGAAGGCGTTCCTCGGCTCGTCCACCGGTTCATTGCTGCTCGACCAGGAAAGCGACATCGCGGCGATGCTGCGGGCGGGCCGCCGCCGCGTCGCCGTCCATTCGGAGGACGAGGACCGGCTGAAGCAGCGCAAGCGCCTGGCGCTTGCCGGCGACCCACGCACGCATCCCGCGTGGCGCGATGCGGAAGTGGCGCGGATGTCGACCGAACGCGTGATCCGACTTGCCCGCGCGGCGGGCCGCCGCCTGCATGTGCTGCATGTGACGACGGCGGACGAGATACCACTGCTGGCCGGCGCGAAAGAAATCTGCACCGCCGAGACCACGCCGCAGCATCTCACACTTGCGGCGCCCGAGTGCTACGAGCGGCTTGGCACGTATGCGCAGATGAATCCGCCGATCCGGGACGCGGCGCATCGGGCGGCGCTGTGGCGGGCCGTGGATCAGGGTGTGATCGATGTGATCGGCTCCGATCACGCGCCGCACACCCGCGCCGAGAAGGACAAGACCTATCCGGACACGCCATCGGGCATGCCGGGTGTGCAGACGCTGGTCACGATCCTCCTCGACCATGTGAACGCCGGTCGCCTGACGCTGGAGCGCTTCATCGACCTGACGAGCGCGGGCGCGGCCCGCATCTTCGGCGTTGCAGGCAAGGGCCGTATCGCCTGCGGCTTCGACGCCGACTTCACGGTCGTGGACCTCAAGGCGCGGAAGCGGATTGAGAACAGCTGGATCGCCTCCAAATGCGGCTGGACCCCGTTCGATGGGATGGAGACGACGGGCTGGGCGCTCGCCACGATCATCCGCGGCAAGATCGTCATGCGCGACCGCGCGCTGGTGGCCGGCGGGGCGGGCGAGCCCATCCGCTTCGTCGAGACGCTGCCGTCAATGCCTTGACGCGGCGCGCGAATTCGGGTGGCGTGCGAGCCAACGAACAACGGGTGGGCGAACGCCGCATGAAGAGCCGCTTCAAGGCCATTCTGCTTCGCAAGGACGGCGACAAGCAAAGTGTCGAGGACGTCGAGCTGACGCCGGACGACCTCATGCCGGGCGACGTGACGGTCGCGGTGTCGCATTCGACCGTGAACTACAAGGATGGGCTGGCGCTCACCGGCCGCTCGCCCGTGGTGCGCAAGTTTCCGATGATCCCGGGAATCGACCTCGCCGGCACCGTCGAGCAGTCGACCCACGCGGAGTTCAAACCCGGCGACAAGGTGGTGCTCAACGGCTTCGGCCTCAGCGAGACCCACTATGGCGGCTATTCCGAGCTCGCGCGCGTGAAGGGCGACTGGCTGGTGCCGCTGCCGAAGACATTCACGCCGGCGCAGGCAATGGCCATCGGCACTGCCGGCTACACGGCGATGCTCTGCGTGCTGGCGCTCGAGGACGCGCATGTGATGCCTGCCAAGGGCGCGGTGGTCGTGACCGGTGCAGCCGGAGGCGTCGGATCGGTCGCCGTCTCGCTGCTCGCCAAGCTCGGTTACAAGGTCATCGCCTCGACCGGGCGACCCGGGGAGGAGAGCTATCTGAAAGGACTCGGCGCCAGCGAGATCATTCCTCGCGCCGAGTTGTCCGGCGAGCCGCGAATGCTCGGCAAGGAACGCTGGGCCGGCGGCGTCGACAGCGTGGGCTCAAAGACCCTCGCCAATGTCATCGCGTCGACGTCCTACGGCGGGGCGATCGCGGCCTGCGGCCTCGCCGGCGGCATGGATCTTCCGACCAGCGTGGCGCCGTTCATCCTGCGCGGCGTGTCGCTGCTCGGCATCGACTCGGTGCAGATGCCGAGGCCGCGCCGCCTCCAGGCGTGGCAGCGGCTGGCGAAAGACCTCGATGTCGCGAAGCTCGCCGCGATGACCCATACCATTCCCCTTTCCGGCGTGCGCAAGGCCGCCGAGGACATTCTCGCGGGCAAGGTTCGCGGCCGTCTGGTCGTCGAAATCTGATGGATCGGCACAGGGCGTAGCCGGAGATGATGGACTACATCTATCTCATCGTCTCGGGGATCGTGATCGGCCTGATCGTGGCGGTACCAATCGGACCCGTGAATCTCATCTGCATCCGTCGCACGCTGGCCTACGGCCCGATCAACGGATTCATGTCAGGGCTCGGTGCCGCGGTGGGCGACACGGTGTTCGCGATCGTCACCGGCTTCGGCCTGACGGTGATCGCGCAGCTGATCGAGGGCTATTCGTCATATCTCGAGCTGGTCGGTGGGGGCATGCTGATCTATTTCGGCGCCCACACCTTTGTTGCCAAGGTCGAGGCGCTGGACGACAGGCTCGCCTCGAAGGAAAAGGGGACATCGACGCTGTTCCGCGCCATGGCGTCGACCTTCGCGCTGACGATCACAAATCCGGCGACGCTCCTGGGCTTTGCGGCGCTGTTTGCCGGACTCGGCGGGTTGGCCGGCGGTCATCCCAATCTCCTCTCCGCCGCCTTCGTCGTGATCGGTGTCGCGGCCGGCTCAACGCTCTGGTGGCTCGCGCTGACCGCGTTCGTCGGGCTGTTCCACGCCAGCATCAACGATCACGTCATGGAGCTCATCAACAAGGGGTCGGGCATCGCCGTCATCGGGTTCGGCATTGCCGTGCTGATCCATCTCCTGATCAAGCTGACCTAGGGACCGCCGTCCACAGTGAACATGCCGTCGCGCGGGCAGAGGAGCCCGGCGGCGGGCAGCGCCACGAACTTCCTCTGATGCTCGTCGACGCGCCAGGCCGCGAGTGCCGGGAGGGGCGCGCCGGCACCGGAATGGTGGGAAGGGTCGGGATCGAAGCCGGCGCGATTGTCGAGAACCGCGTAGATCACGTTGGACAATTCCTTGCCGTCGCGTTTGCAGGTGCCGCTGAACTCGGGCATCTGACGTGAATGCGCCGGAAAGGCGAGTACGTCGTAGATTCGGCCGTTATTGTCGATCAGCATGTCGTAGCTCGCGCCGCAGATCGTCCAACCGACCATCTGGAGACTGTCGTTGATCTCGTCGGCCCCCTCATCGACAAGGCCGATAGCCTTGTGCCGGTCCTCGATCGCCTTGGCCGTGCCGTCCGGCATGGTCTTGCCGACCAGCGCCGTGTGGACATCGCTGCCGCAGCGCAGGGCGTCGAACGCATCGCGAGCCTGAGCGGGCGCTGAGAACAGGACGGCCGCGACAACGGCGAGCGCAAGCCTCACGCCTTGACCGCCTTCCTGGTCAGCGCCGCCATGCGCGCGATGACGTCTTCGGCCTCCGCCATGATCTCCTCGATGATCTGCTTCGACGGCTTCACGTCATGGATCGCACCGGCGCCCTGGCCCATGGCGAACGCCGAACGCTCGCGCGAAAGGCCCTCGATCTGGCCGCCGATCCCGCCCATGACGCCGGCCTGCGCCGAGAGCATCGACTGCTGCGGGAACGGCTTGATGTCCTGCGGTCGGCTCTCCCAGTCGGCGACCCACTCATTCTTGAACACCCGCATTGGCTTGCCGGAGTAGGAGCGTGTGATGATTGTGTCCTCGTCGCTCGCATCGAGGATGACCTGCTTGTAGAGAGCGCCGGCGTGCGCCTCGGTCGAGGCGATGAATCGCGTTCCCATCCACACGCCCTGCGCGCCTAGCGCCAGTGCCGCGGCGAGGCCGCGGCCGTCGACGATCGAACCGGCCGCGATGACCGGGATCTTCACCGCGTCGACGATCTGGGGAATAAGCGCCATGCCCGCGATGCGGCCGGTGTGGCCGCCAGCTTCCGTGCCTTGCGCCACGACGGCGTCCAGGCCGCCGCGTTCCGCCGCGACGGCATGCTTGACCGCGCCGTTGACGTTCATGACCTTGAGGCCGGCGTCGTGGAATTTCTTCGTGAGGTGTGGCGGCGGGACGCCGAGACCCGAAATGAACGCCTTTGCGCCACCCTCGATGATGAGATCCGCTGTTCGCTCGAGGGATTCCGGCACCGCGGCGAGGAGATCGACACCGAACGGCTTGTCGGTGTTGTCGCGCACCACCTTCATCTCGTGCTTGATCTGGTCAAGCGAACGTCCCGCCATGCCGAGCGTGCCGAAGCCGCCGGCCTCCGAAACGGCCGCCGCGAGCTCGCCGTAGGAGACGCCGCCCATTCCAGCGAGCATGATTGGGTACTTGATGCCGAGCATGTCGCAGATGGGCGTGCGGATGGTCATGGTGGTTCCCTTTGTTTGCTCAAGCGAACCGCTTTTGCGCCTCGCGGGTCAAGCCTAGCGCAACGGAAAGGAAGCCAGAGCCTGCCGTTGCGTGCGCCTGCGGCGCGGCATGAATAACGGCGTTACGCACCGCAGGAACACGTCCGGATCCGCCGGTGAAGAAGATCGTGTGGATGTCGCCGGGCGTCAGGCCCGCGTCCCGGATGCAGGATCTGGCGATGGCGTGGAGCCGGTCCGTCTTGGCGCCGATGGCGTTGTCAAAGCCATGACGTGTCGCCTCGGCGGCCAGCCCGGCTTCGACGAAGTCGAGCAGCAGCGGCGCAGCGCCGGCCTCGCTGAGCGCGATCTTGGCATCTTCGACCGAAAACGCGATGCGGTGGCCCAGCCGCTCGCGGATCACCCTGAGCAGGCGTGCCACCTTCTCCGGCTCGCGCGCGCCTGCGACGAGCTCGACCAGCATGCGTTCGTTCTGAAACGTGTAGGTGAAATTGATCGTCGACCAGGTCGCAAGCTCGTAATAGAGCGAGTTGGGCATCGGCAGGTTCTTCTCGACCAGCTGCGTGCCCATGCCGAGCAGCGGCATGACCGCGTCGAGGCTGAGCAGGGTGTCGAAGTCGGTACCGCCAATGCGCACGCCATCATTCGCGAGGATGTCGCCGGTGCGGTCGGCACGGAGGCGCCGCTTCGGGCCGATGCGGATAACGGTGAAGTCGGACGTGCCGCCGCCGATGTCGGCGATCAGCACGGTCTCTTCGCGCGAAACGCTCTCCTCGTAGTGGTAGGCAGCCGCGATGGGCTCGTAGACGAAGGCGACGTCGCGGAATCCAACCTTGTTGGCGATGCCCGCCAGTACGCGCTCGGCCCTCGCGTCTGCGGCATCGTCGTCCTCGACGAAGCGTACGGGCCGGCCGTGGACGACCGCGGTCAGTTCCCTCCCGGCAAAGGTCTCGGCCTGCTGCTTCAGATGGCGGACGAAAATTTCGACGACCTCGGTGAGCGGCACCATGCGGCTGCCGAGTGCGGTCTTCTCGTCGATCAGGGGCGAGGCGAGGATGGATTTGAGCGCCCGCATCAGCCGCCCGTCGTGCTGGCCGATATAGGTCTCGATGGCGCTCGCTCCGAACAGGATGCGGCCCCTGGTCTCATAGTCGAAGAATACGGCACTCGGGATCAGGGTTTCGCCGTTCTCGACAGGCGCCAGCACGGGCGCGTTGCCGCGCACCACGCCGATCGCCGAATTGGAGGTACCGAAGTCGAGACCGCAGGCGTTCATGAGTCATCCCCGAACAAGACGCGAGAGGGGACGTCATCTATTACGCGCCGGCGGACCTTGCCAGTCTGTTTCTGTTGGGCTAAACGAAGCGCGCTGATGGGATGTCCCAAAAACGGGGCGTCCCTTTTTCCTTGTACGGACTATTGCGCGGGCGCGAGCGCGGCCCGGCGTGGACGCCGCAGCAGCGAGTAGGTCGCCACGACGATCACGTTCGGGATCCACGCGGTGTAGGCGAGCCAGACCGACATCTGGCTGTAGCTCGCAAATCCCATTGCAAAGAACAGCGGAATTTGCAGACGGAGCGTCACGGCGCCGAACGTCATGGCGTAGCTGAAGCGCATCAGAACGCGGTGCAGGTCGAAGTTGCGCGCCACTGCGGCGCGCCACGCCCACGCCGTCGTGCCGACCCAGAGCACGGCAAGAGTGGCGAAGCCGAATCCGGCCACGGGCCCGCCGGAGGCGAACGGAGCCGTCGCGAGCGCCGCCACGCCGCCGACGAGGCACGCGGCGACATAGATGCGGCCGCTCCAGCGGTGCAGGCGCGGATAGCGGGCGCGGATGCGCGGGAAGAACTGGAACGGGCCAAGCAGGAGCGCGAAGGGCGCGACGATCATGTGCGTCAGCGCCTGAAGTGGCACCCGCTCGATCGTGCCGCGGATGCCGGCGTCGACGCCGAGCCAGACATGGGCCGGCACGGCCGTGTAACGCAGGGACTGCATGGCGACGCCGACGGCGAGAAGCGCCATCGTGTAAAGGCTGAAGCGTGTGATCCCTCTTTCCATGGCCCACTCCGGAAGATAATCTTAACGCTGTTAAATAAAACTAGGGCGTCATTTGAACAGTGTCAAGATGAAGAGGGCGCCGAAGGCCGCAAAGAAGCGCGCCTATCATCACGGCGACCTGAAGGACGAGCTCGTCGCCGCGACCGACGCCATCCTCCTGGAGCGCGGCGTCGAGGGTTTCACGCTGCGCGAGGCGGCGCGGCGGGCAGGGGTCTCTCCGGCGGCGCCGGCCCATCATTTCCGCGACGCCAAGGGGCTTCTGGGCGAGGTCGTGCTGCGCGCCTTCCGTGACTTCGGCGACGCTCTCGAGGCCGCTGACCGCCGCGGCGGGCGCGATGTCGGCGCCCGGCTGCGGGCGCAGGGACTGGCCTATGTGCGGTTCGCACTCGCCAATCCGGCGCGTTTCCAGCTGATGTTCCGCCACGCGAAATACGACATCACGTATCCGGGCCTGCGCGAAGCCGGAGGGCGCGCTTTCCGGATTCTGGAGAAGGGGGTGCGCGATGCGTTCGCGTTGAAGGATGAACAACGCATCTCGGACGAGGCCTTCGGCTATCTGATGGCCGTGTGGTCGATCGCGCACGGCTTCTCTCACCTGGCCCTGGGCGGCGAACTCGACCAGGTCGCAGCCGAGCACGGCGGCAAGGGAGCGATACTCGACAGGTTCCTTCCGCTCATGCTCAGGCACTTGCCTGTGCCGCCGGGTGAACGACCTCGCGGCCGCGGCGCTCAGAACTTCGTGTAGCCGCCGTCGATCACGAAGGTCTCTCCGGTGTGATAGCTGGAGGCATCGCTTGCGAGGTACACTGCGATGCCGCCGAAATCTTCCGGCTGGCCCCAGCGCCGCGCCGGCACGCGCGGGATTACCTTCTCGTTGAACACAGGGCTGTGCTGCGCGCCTGCGGTCATGTCGGTCGCAATCCAGCCGGGCGCGATCGAGTTGACGCGCACGCCGTAACGCGCGAGCTCGACCGCCAGCGCCCGCGCCATCGACATGACGGCGCCTTTCGACGCGCCGTAGGCCGAATTGCGCGCCGCGCCTTCGATGCCGGCGGTGCTCGCCACGACCACGAGCGAGCCGTTCGCGTCACCGCTCTTGGCGCGCTCGATCATGTGTTTCGCAGCCTCGCGGAACGTCCAGAACACGCCTTCCTCGTTGACCCCGTGCACCTTGCGGAACAGGTCCGTCGTCATCTCCGTGATCGGCGCGCCGCCACCGATACCGGCGTTGGCGACGACGAAATCGAGGCGGCCCATCTCGGCCAAAGCAGCCTTCATGCCATCGACGACTTCGTTCTCCCTGGATACGTCGACCTTGCGCGCGGCCACGCGCTTGCCGTGCGCCTTGAGGGTCTTCACCGCCGCGGCATTCTTTGCTTCGTTCGTGCCCCAGATCACGACATCGGCGCCCGCAGCCGCCAGGGCCTCGGCCATCCCGAGACCGATGCCGCCGTTGCCGCCGGTGACGAGTGCGACTTTTCCGCTGAGGTCGAATGGCTTGTACATGACAACTCCTGCTGGTCCCTGGCTGGCAGGACCGTAGTCGCCGCGACGCATGCGGGCAATGTCAGCCGTAACCATGAAATTGGGGCTGTCTCCCAAACGACGTGCGGCTGTGGAATACTGCGCATTTAACAAGGTGGGGCAGGGCTTCAGGGCATGACGTCCGAAATCGCGGTGATGAACCAGCGTGCGGTTGCGCTTGCCGCCGACTCCGCGGTTACGCTGGTTGACGGCGCCACGGTCGTCGTGCGCAACGATCAGCGAAAGCTCTACAACCTCCTCGGCGGACAGCCGGTCGGCGTCATGTTCTTCGGCGTTGCCGACATGATGGGCCACCCCTGGGAGCACCTGATCGAGCACTTTCAAAAGAAGGCGAGGGCAGGCGCGCTGCCCCACATCCGGGACTACGCGACCGGGTTCACCGGCATGCTCGACAACCTCGAGGAGTTCTTTCCGAAGGAGCGCCAGCGCGACGACTACAAGCGCCTGCTCGCATCGGTGTTCCGTTACATCTTCCATCTTGCGCAGTACTTGCGCGAGGCGGGCGGCGCCGAGCGACAGAACGTCAGCGACACTGCCATCCTCGAGGAGGCGATCGAGCGCGTATGGCGTGACTATCAGTTCCGCGAGGACGGATCGCCGCGCGGCGATCTCCGCTGCTTTCCCCAGGGATTCGGCGCGACCGTGGGGCGCGAATATTCCGGGACTATCGATGAGCTGATCGCCTACGGGTTCCAGCCCTTCGGCCTTGGCCGGCAGGCGGTCCAGCGGTTGAAGGACATCGCGGTCTTCTGCGTCGTCAAGGACCTGTTCGTCGAGGACGTGACGGGTCTCGTGTTTGCGGGGTTCGGCTCGGAGGAGCGCTATCCCGTCGTCACCACCTATTTCGTTTCCGCCATCGTCAACGGCATCGTGAAGCGTGCGGAGGCCTCGTTCGACCAGATCGACGGCGACACCCGCTCCAAGATCCGAGTCTTCGCCGACAGCGAGGTGACCAATGCCTTCATCCGCGGCATCGACTTCAACCTCGAGCGTCGGGTCTACGGCGCGCTCAACATGCTGATGCACGGACTCGTGGACCAAGTCATCGGCGCCTTTCCGAACGCCGACCCCGCAGTCCGCGATGAGATCCGGCGCCAGTTCCAGGCCAACTACATTCCGCAGTATTTCAATGCCTTCCGCGGGATCATCGGCGACTACCAGCAGCACGCCTTCATCAACCCGGTGCTCCGGGTGCTGGAAATCGCATCGCGCAGCGAACTGGCGGAGACGGCGCGCGAGCTGATCTCGCTCAACGTGTTCAAAAAACGTATCATGGCGCAGAAGCAGACGGTCGGCGGCGCGATCGACGTCGCCATCATCAGCCGCGAAGGCGGCTTTCAGTGGCACAGCAGGCAGGGCGGAGGCTGAACATGGCGGGCAAACTCGGCGGACCGGTCCCATCTCTGGCGGACGGGGCGGAACGGCTGGAACGCATCATTCGCGGCGTGAAGGACCGTCAGCTGTCGGATGCCCACAATGTGCCCGTGCTCAAGCCGGCGACGAACGCCTTCGCGGTCAGCCCCGAGGAGGCGTGGTCCAAGAAGTTCATGACCGCGGGGATCGGACCGACCGACTTCAAGGCGACGCAGATGCCGACCATCGCTGTTTCAGCGCCTGTTGCAGGGACGGCCTTCCGGCCCGCCCCCAAATCCGTCGCGGCGCCAGCGCCCCAGGCTCGCACCCAGCGGCCCGCAACCATCGGCCAGGTGCTGGCCAAGCCCGCGCGCAAGCGGTCCTGGTTCGGACGGCTCGTCCGGGGCACCTAGGCGCCACGGATTCGCCACGGACTTAGGGTTTCCCCCCGGTCTGTCAGGGTCTTGAAACCGGTCACGGCCGCTATGACCTGTTTGAGCAAAGGGGCTGGTTCTGAGATAAATTGCGCCGCCGTGCTGTAAAATGAGGGAGTGTGGAATGAAGCGTTTCGGGGCCATTCTGGCCACGCTAACGGCCTTTTTGTCGTTCGCGACGGTTCAGGTGAAAGCCGCCGACCCGGCGCTGAGCATCGAGGCGAACGCAGCGTACCTGGCCGCGAACGCCCAGAAGCCGGGGGTCGTCGTCCGTCCGAGCGGGCTGCAGTACAACATCATCAAGCAGGGTTTTGGCGACCGCGCCCGCCCGATCGACGACGTGGACGTCTCCTATACCGGCATGCTCATCAACGGAAAGGTATTTGACGGCACCGAGCCGATGACACCGGCGCATTTCACGGTCAACAAGCTTATCCCGGGCTGGACCGAGGCGCTCAGCCTCATGCGGGTCGGGGACAAGTGGCACCTAGTGATCCCGGCCAATCTGGCCTACGGCGCGCGGGGAGCAGGCGATGGGCTGATTCCGCCCAACCAAACCCTCGTTTTCGATATGGAACTTTTGAAAGTCACCCCATATCAGAAGCCGGCACATGATCCGGACGATCCGGACGACGACCGCTGAGGATGCGTCACGGAACTGATCGGCCGGTCCGAAATTTGATAAGTTGCATAAGTTGCAAATGATTAGGCGGGCTGACCCGCACGGTGGGGCAGCGAGAAACGTGTTCAAGATGGTCCTGCGCGGCTGGCGTCAACGGATCGGAGCCGGGAGGCTTCGGATCGCGCTTGCGCTCGTGCTGGTCGTCGGTGCGTCGGTGCTCTTCTGGGCGAGTCGCGACTACACGGTGGTTGCACCCGACTGGGACGGCCAGGTCCGCGGCGTCACCTACAATCCGAGCCATGTCTTCAGCCTGCGCGAAAATCAGCACATCTCGCCGGAGCAGATCGACCGCGACATGGCGCAACTCTCGCTGCTCACCGGGCGCATCCGCACATACACGGTGGCCGGCGGCATGGACAAGGTGCCGGAGATTGCCCGCCGTCACGGCCTGACGGTTTCGCTGGGCTGCTGGATCTCGTCCGATCTCGAGCAGAACGAGACCGAGCTTGCGCTCTGCATCAAGACGGCGCTCGCCAACCGGCGCGTGATCGATCGCGTCTTCGTCGGCAACGAGGCGATCCTGATGGGTTTCGTCACGCCCGACCAGCTCAACGGCTACATCAAGCGCGTGCGCGATGCGCTCCCGACACGCATCAAGGTCACGACCGCGGAGCCGTGGTCGACCTGGCTGCTGACGCCGGAGATCGGCCAATATGTCGATGTCGTGTCGGTGCACCTCCTGCCGTACTGGGAGGGCATGTCGGTGCATGACTCGTTGCGCTTCCTCGAGCATGCGTACAACGACGTGCAGGAGGAGTTCCCCGACAAGCCGGTGATCATCGGCGAGGCGGGCTGGCCGTCGGAAGGACGCACCAAGCGCTTTGCGGAGCCGTCGATCGCCAACGAAGCGTATTTCATGCGGGCCTTCGTCCAGCTCGCGATGGAGAAGGGCTACGACTATTACCTCCTCGAGGCTTACGACCAGCCCTGGAAGGGCGGCAACGAGGGTTCGGTCGGCGCGAGCTGGGGCCTCTACGATGCGCTCGGCAATCCCAAGTTCGCTTTCACCGGGCTGCTGCGCACCTTCCCGGAATGGCGAACCTATGCGTTGTTCGCCTCGGTTCTGACGCTGGCGCTGGGCCTCCTGATCCTGGGCTGGATGCCGAGGATGCGGCAGCAGGGCTATCTCGTGATGGGAGGACTCGTGGCCGTGGTCACGACCGGTCTCCTCATGCTGATCGACGCGAGTTCGCTCGAGTACGTCGAGCCGGCCGATCTCGCGATGATCATCGCCATGGCACCGCTGGTCCTGCTCGCCTCGACCGTGATCCTGACCGAGGGCATCGAGCTCGCCGCCAGCCTTTGGCGCGTCGAGCGCCGGGCGGTGCGCGCGGCGATTCCGGAAAAGAGCCCGCGCGTCTCGGTGCACGTGCCGTGCTACAACGAGCCGCCGCAGATGGTGATCGAGACGCTGAACGCGCTTGCCCGTCTCGACTATGACAATTTCGAAGTCATCGTTCTCGACAACAATACGCCCGACCCCGCGACCTGGCTGCCGGTCCAGGCGCATTGCGCCAAGCTCGGAGAGCGGTTCCGCTTCTACCACTACGACAACATGGCGGGATTCAAGGCCGGTGCGCTGAACGAGGCGCTGCGCCTGACCGATCCGGCGACGAGCTACGTTGCGGTCATCGACAGCGACTACCAGGTCGAGCCCTTCTGGCTGCGCCGGGCGCTGCCCTTCTTCGCTTCGCCCGAGATCGCGCTGGTGCAGGGTCCGCAGGACTATCGCGACGCGCA
>Ga0335069_10012421_pt1 | contig 11978 bp, 10 predicted proteins | sample Lox_Sample_11_FD_206714 | JGI IMG/M metagenome (GOLD analysis project Ga0335069, IMG submission 206714) | Soil microbial communities from Loxahatchee National Wildlife Refuge, Florida, United States - Lox_Sample_1.1 | ecosystem: Environmental > Terrestrial > Soil > Wetlands | place: USA...
TACGAGAACGTGAAGAACTACACCGACGTGCCGATCATCACGCTGCACCAGATCGAGCACTTCTTCGAGCACTACAAGGACCTCGAGGAAGGCAAGTGGGTGAAGATCGGCGACTGGGGCGACGCCGAGGCCGCACGTCGCGCGATCTCCGACGCGATCGCGCGCGCAGCCGCCAAGGGTTGAGCCGACCCAGCGGCGAACGCCGCGCGCGAGATGAACGGCGGGTAGACCGCCGTCTTCTCAGTCGAACGTCTCGCCGTTCTGGCCCCAGCCGAAACCATCGGCGGGCCGCAGCAGCGAGCGCATTCGAATTCGATGATCCTCGGCGTTGCGGCCCGGATTGCCGGTAATGACCACGTGGTCGCCCGCCTTCAGGGTATCGCGCGTGACGCCTTGCCCAACGAGCGAGCCCGCCCCGCCCCATTCGACGCCCCAGCGTTGCATCTGGCCGGTCTTGTCCGGAGCCATCACCGCGACGAAGGCGTGCGGATTGCGGAACACGAAGTCCACGAGCTCGCCGACGATCTCGATCGTCGTGTTCTCGTCGTAGGTAGCGGTGAACGAGTGATGCGCGAGCACGGGCGCGGCGAGCAGCAGCGAACCGGCCAATAGTGCGGCGATTCTCCGGCGCATGGGCTCATTCGTGCGGAGGCAAGTAATACGGCGCCGAGACGGCGGTGCCCGTGGTCGTGAATGAGGGGTGCGAAAGATGGCCCGGCGAATAGCTCGGCACCGGCTCCGACCGGATGATCGACTCGGTATGCTGGTTCTCGGTGGCGCGCGCGAAGCTCTTCGCGGCCTCTCCTTCGCGCCCGAGCACGGTGAACGTCTGCCCTTGCAGAGTGTAGAACGCGCTCTCGTCGTTGCGTAGCCGGATCGCGCGCTTCAGCTCGGCCAGCGAGTCCTCGTAGCGATCTTCACGGTACGCCTTCTGCGCGCGCGCGTAGTGATAATACGGGTTGATGTCCTGATAGTGGCGCACGCGGTCGCGGTACTGGGCGGCGCGCTCGGTGTCGCCGAGCGCCTCGTAGACACTGGCGAGATTCGCGAGCGCCGAACGCTCTTGCGGAGCGATCTCGAGCGCGCGCAGATACGCGGCTTCGGCGTAGTCCAGCCGCCCTCGCCGGCCGTACAGCACGCCGATGTTCACCCAGGGCGACGCGACGTCCGGCCGCACGCGGATAGCTTCGCGCAGCAACGTGAAGCTCTTCGGGTAATCGCGCTTGAGCATCGCCTCCGCGCCCAGGTTCGTGTAGAAGAGCGCCGCCGCATACGCGTCGTCGATCTTTCGGGTCGCGTAGTCCTCGCGGAAATTCGCCTTGTTGAAGTCGATCACGAGCTCGTGCTCGGACTTCGACTCGATCACGGCGTTCACGTGGTTCGCGATCACGACGAGATCCGCGTCGAGGTTCCATTGCGGCGGCACGTCCACGAGCTGATAGCGTGCGTGCAAGCCCGCCTCGCGTGCGAGCGCGATGAACAGCATCGTGAACGACAGGCAGTTGCCGCGGCGCTCGTGGAACGTCCCGCTGACGCTCTGCGTGACGGCCTCGTTGTACTCGAGCGAGAAGAGCCCGCGCTGCTTCATCGCCGCGAGCAGCCGGATGACCCTCGTGGAGGCGTCGCCGACTTCGCTAATCTGACGCACGAACGAGTGCATCTCGTCGTCGAGCGCGAACGCGTCGTCGATCGAGATCACGGGAGCCGAAACGGAGAAGGTGGAGTCGAGCCCTTTGCCCGACAGCAGCTCTTCGTCGGAAATCTGAGACCGGCGGATGCCCGAGGCCGCGCATGCCTCCAGCAAGACGAGGACGCTGACAGCGAGGAGTAAACCTCTCATGTTCGCGATCGACCCGGTTGACCCGGATTCTAGCGCCGCGCGAGCGGCTCCGCGACACCGCGTCTAAGCTCTCGTGAGATCAGCGAAAGTCGATGTCGACCCCGGCCTGAACGAGCTCGCCGCCGATTTTTTGGGCCAAGCCTTGCGCGGCGCGATTCGAGGGGTCGAAGTGGAAATAGCGCTTCGCGACACCGCGCTCCGCGAGCAGCGTGCTCAAGCGCGCTACGCCTTCGCGCGCATGGCCGCGGCGCCGTTCCGCGGCCGGCGTGTAGACGACCGCGAGCGACGCGGCGCGAGGCGTGTTGTGGAGCAGCCCGAGCAGGCAACGCGGCGCGCCGCCCACTTCATAGAGCCAGAGTTGGCCCGCGCCGATGAGCCGCACGCAAAGGTTGCCGTCGAGCGCCGCGATACCCGACTCCTTCGCCGCCGCGTCGCCCCAGTCCTTCGCGAGCGCGGTGTCGCGCTGGTTCGCGCCGCGCAGCGTGCCGGCCGCTGCGACGCCGTGCGCCGGCTCGCCGAGCGAGAACAGGAACGAGCGGCTCACGATGGCCGACGAGCCGCCGTGGCGCGCGATCCAAATGTCGGCGAGCGCGCTCGCGGCGGGGTCGATTCCGCTGAAGCCGGACACGTGCCGGTACACCTTCTCTAAGTCGAGCGACAGCGGCGCGAGCGCATCCTTCGGCAGCGCCGAGACCCCGACACGAAAGGGCGGCGTTCGGTACGCGCAGCCGACGATGTTGTCTCCGTCCTCGATGGTGGCCCAGTACATCGGGCGCTCGTAGCGCGAGTCGTCGGCGCTTGCCTGGCGCGCGCTGGACAGCGGCCCCGCGCGCTCGATCTCCGCGTCGAGCAGCCAAGGCTCGGCGCGATCGAGAAAGGCGCGGGCGTGCGTGTAGCGGCGAACGGTCAGCATGCGATTCGCGGCGATTATGCCATGATGGCTTGGGCTCGAACCGGAGCGCGAACCATGGCGCAGAGAACCAGCGACGCGGGCCGCGACGAGCGCGCGGCGCTCGATATGAGCGGCGAGGACTTTCGCGCCGCGGGCCATCGGCTCGTCGATCAGATCGCTGAGTTCTACGATTCGCTGCGCGGGCGCGCCGTGACGCGCGGCGACACGCCCGACGCGATCCGCGATCTCGTCGGCCGCGGGCCGCTGCCCGAAGGCGGAGCGCCGGCCCGCGAGCTGCTCGACTCGCTCGTGCCGCTGCTCTGCGATCACTCGCTCCACAACGGCCATCCGCGCTTCTTGGGCTACATCACGTCGTCGGCCGCGCCGCTCGGCGCGCTCGCGGAGATGCTCGCGGCCGCCGTCAATCCGAACGTCGGCAGCTGGGCGCTGGCGCCGGTCGCGACGGAGATCGAGGCGCAGGTCGTGCGTTGGCTCGCCGAGCTCGTCGGCTTCGGCGCTCCGTGCGGCGGCATCATGGTGAGCGGCGGCAACATGGCGAACTTCCTGGGCTTCCTCGCCGCGCGCCACGCGAAAGCTCCGTGGAACCTGCGCACCGATGGCATCGGCGCCGACGCGCGCCGGCTGATCGTCTACACGTCGCGCGAGACGCACACGTGGATCGAGAAAGCGGCCGATCTCTTCGGGCTAGGCACGAGCGCGATTCGGTGGCTGCCGACGGACACGGCGCAACGCTTGCGCGTCGACGATCTCGAGCGGCAGATCGGCGCCGACCGTGCGGCCGGCAACTGGCCCTTCCTCGTCGTCGGGACCGCCGGCAGCGTGAGCACGGGCGCGATCGACCCGCTCCCCGAGGTCGCATCCGTCGCGCGCCGCCACGGGCTCTGGTTCCACGTCGACGGCGCATACGGCGCGCCGGCCGCCGCGCTCCCCGAGGCACCCGCGGACCTGAAGGCCTTGGCGCTCGCCGACTCCGTCGCGCTCGATCCGCACAAATGGCTCTACATGCCGCTGGAGGCCGCCTGCACGCTCGTGCGCGACCCCGCCGCGCTGATGCAGACGTTCAGCTATCGGCCGCGTTACTACCACTTCGACGAAGCGGAGGACGTAACGAACTTCTACGAGCACGGCCCGCAGAACTCGCGCGGCTTCCGCGCGCTGAAGGTGTGGCTCTGCCTCAAGCACGTCGGCCGCGCGGGCTACGAGAAGATGATCCGCGACGACATCGCGCTCGCGCGCCGACTGTTCGACGCCGCGCAGCGCCACGCGGAGCTCGAGGCGCGAACGCAGAACCTCAGCATCGTTACGTTCCGTTATCGGCCCGCGGCGGCACGCGCGGGCGGCGAGGCGTGGAGCAAGTACCTGGACACCCTGAACACCGAGCTGCTGAGCGCGCTCGAGCACGAGGGCGAATGCTTCGTGTCGAACGCGGTGATCGACGGCGCTCAATACTTACGGGCGTGCATCGTGAACTTCCGCACGCGCGTCGAAGACGTCGACGCGCTGCCCGAGATCGTCGCGCGCCGGGGCCGCCGGCTCGACGCGGAGCTCCGCCCAGCGTCGCTACGCTGACTAACGCAGCGCGTGCGCGCGGATCGTCGCGGCGACGCAGCAGGTCAGCTTCTGCGCGGTCGGCACGTGCAGAAACTCGTTCGGCCCGTGTGCGTTCGATTCGGGACCGAGCACGCCCGTGATCAAGAACTGCGCATCCGGAAACCTCTCGCCGAGCATCGCCATGAACGGGATCGTGCCGCCCTCGCCCATGTACCCGGCCGGCGCGCCGAAGTAGGCCTGCGACGACTCGCGCAGCGCGGCCTCGAGCCACGGCGCGAGCGCGGGCGCGTTCCAACCGTCGTTCGCCTCGGCCGAGTCGAAGCGCACGTCGGCGCCGTACGGCGGATCCTCGGTCAGCAGGCGCACGAGCCGCGCTTTCGCGTTCGTGGACTCGACGCCGGGCGGCAAGCGCAGGCTCACGCGCAGCGCCGTGCCCGCGCGCAGAACGTTGCCGGCCGAGCCCAGCGCCGGCAGGCCGGCGGCGCCGGTGATCGCGAGCTGCGGGCGCCAGGTGCGATTCAGGATCAGCTCGGCCGGATCGGCCGTCACGGGGCGCGTGCCGCCCTGCCAAGGATAGTGGTTCGCGATGCCGTCGCCGAGCGCCTCCGCCATCGCACGAGCTTGTGCGAGACGCTGCGCCGGGATCGGCGCGTAGAGCCACTCGGGCAAGATGCGACCCGTCTTGGCGTCCTCGAGCCGGTCGAGCACCGAGCGCGCGATCCTGAAGCTCGACGGCACGATGCCGCTCGCCTCTCCCGAGTGCACGCCTTCGCGCAGCACGTCGACGTGCAAATTGCCGATCACCATGCCGCGCAGAGAGGTCGTGCACCAGAGCCGCTCGTAATCGGCGGCGCCCGAGTCGAGACAGACGACGAGCGACGGCGTCCCGATCCGCTCGCGCAAATGCTCGATATAGGTCGGCAGGTCGCCGCTGCCGCTCTCTTCGCACCCTTCGATGATCACGACGCAGCGTGCGTGCGGGATGTTCTGGTCTTGCAACACCTCGAGCGCCGCGAGCGAGGCGAACGTCGAGTAGCCGTCGTCGGCGCCGCCGCGCCCGTAGAGCCGGTCGCCGCGCAACACCGGCTGCCAAGGACCCAAGCCCTCGGCCCAGCCCGTCATCTCGGGCTGCTTGTCCATATGGCCGTAGAGCAGGACCGTGTCGTCGATGGCGCCCGGCACCTCGATGAAGAGCAGCGGCGTGCGGCCGGGCAGCTGCACGACCTCGAGCCGCATCCCGGCGATCCGGCGCGTGCGGCACCATCCGACGATCAGATCCATTGCGCGGCGCATGTGGCCGCTCCGCTCCCATTCGGGATCGAAGCCCGGCGACTTGTTCGGGATCTCGATGTACTCGACGAGCGTCGGGACGATCGAGGTGGCGTAGAGCTCCGCGGTGAGCTCCGACGCGCGTGCGGCGTCGAGCGAGGGCGGTTTGGGCATTGGACGAGTGTACAAACACCGCGCCCGGTTCGCGAACCGCGAGCCTTAGGACTATGCTTTACGCAGGCCTACGCTGAGCCGATTCGACGGCGAGGAGGGAATCGTGAGTCGCGGATTCTTCGGATCTTCGATTTCAGCCCTGGCGCTGCTCTGTCTGGCGAGCTCCGCCGCCGCGCACCATCCGCCGCGGTTCGACCACTGCAAGCTCTACACGATCGAGGGCGACGTCCAACGCGTCGACTGGCGGAACCCACACGTGAATCTGTCGATCAAGACCGGGGACGGTGTGAGCTACGACTTGATCTGGCGCAGCATCCAGCAGTTGACGCTCGCGGGCGTGCAGAAGGACGCGGTGAGAGTCGGGGACCACCTCGTCGTGACGGGCAGCAAGCAGTCGGAAGACGGCGACCACGTCTCGCTGCTGCTGAGCGAGCTCCACAAAGCCGGCGACGGGGTGCAGTGGTCGCAGCCGCCGCAAGGCTGCTGAGCGCGCGCCGCTCTCAGAACGGCGGCGCTTTCGCGTCAGGCCGCGTCACGCGGCTTCACCGCGTCGGGAAGTTTCATCTTCTCGACCAAATCCTTCACGCCGACGCCCCACTGCGAGATCGCGCGCGCCGCTTGAGCGAGCGGCACGTCGAGCTCGTGCACGCGGTCGGGCGTCAGCACGTAGAGCGCACCGGCGAACGGCGTCGGCACCGACGGGACGAAGACCGTGTAGCTGCCGTTGTCGAGCGTCTCGATGATGAACGCGGGCACGTACGCGTCCTCGACCTCCGCGATCGCGGGCTTCCAGCCGGCCTGCTCCGAACGCCCCGCGGCGCGCAAGCTCAGCGAGCGAAACAGGTCATAGCCAGGTAGCTTGCCGAACAGGGAGCGATCGAGCTGATCGCGCACTGCCAAGCCCCGCGACGTCCGTACGAGCAGTCCGACTACGAAGCAGAGCAGAAGCACGAGCAGCAGGCTCAGGATCCGCTCGCCGGGCACCCACGCGGGCAACAGATTCGCGATCGGCTTGACAACGCCGACAACCGTCTCCATCAGCTTGCCGATGAGCAGCACGGCGAGATAGAGCGGCACGAGCACGAGCAACCCGCCGACCACCGCCGTGCCGACGAAGTCGCGCAGGAATTTCATGGCCGCTCAGCGCGAGTATGAGATTCGGTAGATCAGATTCCCGTCGTCGTCCGTCAAGAGCAGCGACCCGTCCGGAAGCTCCGCGATGCTCGACGGCCGCGCCCATGGCTTGCCGTCCGCGGTGATGAAGCCGGTCAGGAAATCGACGTATTCCCCGGTCGGCGCGCCGTTCTTCATCGGCACGCGGACGACTTTGTGGCCGGTGCGGCTCGAGCGATTCCAGGAGCCGTGGAACACCGCGAACGCGTCGCCGTTGTACTCGGCCGGGAACGCCGACTTGCCGTTGCTCGCGGTGTAGAACGTGAAACCGACCGCGGCGGAGTGCGCCTGATACGGCACGTCGGGCGTTATTGTTTTTCCCGCGAGGTCGGGCCGCTCGCCGGCGTGGCGCGGATCCTCCTTGTTGCCCATGTAGTACCACGGCCAGCCGTAGAAGCCGCCTTCCTTCACGCGCGTCGAGTAGTCCGGCACGAGGTTGTCGCCGAGCGCGTCGCGCTCGTTGGTCGTGCACCAGAGATCGCCGGTCGACTGCATCGCGAGCGCGACGCAATTGCGGATGCCGGTCGCGAACGGCTTGCCGGGCTTGTTCGAGCCGACGTCGAACACGAGCACGTCGGCGCGGTTCGCCTCGTTGCCCCACGCGGCGCCCACGCCGTGCTCGGCTTCCCACGACTTGATCTCGGCGGCCGACTTCTTCGGCATGTCCTCCGCGACGTTCGACTGCGAGCCGACGGCCACGAACATCCGCTTGCCGTCGAGCGAGAACACGAGGTCGCGCGTCGAGTGACCTTGCGTCGTGTCCGCGAGCTGCGGCACGACCACCTCGGCCTGCCCCAATGGCTTCATATCGCCGACCTTGTACGCGTAACGCAGCACGCGATTGACCTCGGTGACGTAGAGCCACTGCGGCTGCTTGCCGGCGGGATAGAACTGCAGGCCGAACGGCCCCTTCAGCCCCTCGATGTAGGTCGCGACGCTCGCGACGCTCGCCCCATCGGCGGACGGGTGCAGAATCTTGATGCGGCCGGCCTTTGTCTCGGTGACGAAGATGTCGCCGTTCGGCGCGACGCGCATCGTGCGCGGGCCCTCCGTGTCCTTCGTGAACACGTCGATCTTGAATCCCTGTGGCAGATGAAGGCTCGCGTCGTTCGGCTTCGGCACGATCCGCGGGAAGTCGGCGGCGGACTGGCCGGGCGCCGGCAGCGCGGCGACGTCGATCCGGTGCGCTTGACCCGGCGCGTCGGCCTTGAAGTCCTGCGGGGCCGCTTGGGCGGGAATCGGTTGCGCCGCCCCAGGGCTTGCGACGAGCACGGTGGCGAGCGCGCACACAACGACCGACAGTGAGACGCTTTTGGTCAGCATTTCTTGGTCCCCCTAGGGAATGGTTCGCGTGGTGGCAAGGATTGTGGCACAACGCGCGCGTCGCGGACGCTCGGCGTTGACCGCGACGACCAGCATGGCCGCGCTGCCCGCTGCAATGGTGCCTCGGCGTCAGCCGCCGTCGCCGAAGCGCTTCGTGATCTCGGCGTACGCGTCGATGCGCCGGTCGCGGAAGAACGGCCAGCCGATCCGGCTCGCGTCGATCTCCACGAGGTCGATCTCTTCGACGAGCACGGCCTCGTGCTCCGCGGGCGCGCGCACGACGACGCGGCCGTCGGGCGCCGCAATGAAGCTCTGGCCCCAGAACTCGATCCCGGCCTGCGGCTTGGCGGTAGACGACGGGTCGGGCTCGAAGCCGACGCGGTTGACCGCGACGACGAAGCAGCCGTTCGCGATCGCGTGGCTGCGCTGGATCGTCTCCCACGCGGAGTGCTGGTGCTCTCCGTGCGTGGCCTTCTCGCCCGGGTGCCAGCCGATCGCGGTCGGATAGACGAGGATCTCCGCGCCTTGCATCGCCGTGAGCCGCGCCGCCTCGGGATACCACTGGTCCCAGCAGACGAGCACGCCGACCTGCGCGGCGGCGGTCTGGAACGTCTTGAACCCGAGGTCGCCCGGCGCGAAGTAGAACTTCTCGTAGTACCGCGGGTCGTCCGGGATGTGCATCTTGCGGTACTTGCCGAGGTAGCGGCCGTCCGCGTCGAGCACGGCCGCCGTGTTGTGGAACACGCCGGCCGCGCGCTTCTCGAACAGGCTCGCGACGAGCGTGACACCGAGCTCCTTCGCGAGCCCGGCGAGCGAGTCGCTGGTCGGGCCCGGTACGGGCTCCGCGAGCTCGAACAGCTTCGCGTCCTCGGTCTGGCAGAAATACCGGGACCTGAAGAGCTCCGGCAGCACGATGAGCTTCGCGCCGCGGGCCGCGGCCTCGCGCACGCCGTCGATGGCTTTGGCGAGATTCGGCGCGGGCTCCTCGCCCATCGCCATCTGCACGAGCCCGACCTTGAGCGGACGGCGCGCGCTCATTGCAGCGCGGCCCCGGGCGACCCGCGCTGGCGCAAGTCGCTCATCGCGACGCTTCGCGCTCGATGTCGCGCGTATCGCAATAGGTCGTCTGCGGGAAGCACGCCATGTACTGGTCGAGGATCTCCATTCCCTGCGTCGGCCGCACGACGTTCGCCTGGATCTTGGCGCGCACGAGCTCGCTCATCCGGCGGTGCAAGTCGTTCGGGAAGTATTGCACCTGGGCGAGCATGTCCTGCACGGCCGTGCCGTGGATGATCTTCTCGATCCAGAAGTCGCCGGGCTCCTCGGCGTCCGCGTAGACGTGCGCCTCCGTCACTCGGCCGAACAGGTTGTGCGCGTCGCCGATGATGTCTTCGTACGCGCCCATCAAGAAGAAGCCGAGGTAGTACGGCGTGCCGTTCGCGGTCGGGTGCACGGGCAAGAACCGATTGTCGCGCGTCGACACATAGTGCGTGACCTTACCGTCCGAGTCGCAGGTGAGGTCGACGAGGATCGCGCGCTTCTCGGGTTGCTCGTCGAGCCGGTCGATCGGCACGATCGGGAACGGCTGGCCGATCGCCCAGTGGTCGAGCATCGACTGGAACACCGAGAAGTCGCAGAGGTACAGCTCGGTGAGCTGATCCTCGAGCTCGAGGATCTCCGGCCGCGGCGCCTCGGGGTTGCGCTTCAGCGCGCGCAGCAGGCCGGTGCAAATGCGCCAGTAGAGGCTCTCGGCGAGCGCGCGCTGCGCGAGCGGCAGATAGCCGAGCGTGAACAGCTGGCGCACCTCTTCCACACGCTCGTTCACGTCGTGGAACGCCTCGAGCAGCTCCGACTGCTTGCGCGTTTTCGGCAGCGACGCGAGGATCTTGTTCAGCCGGTGCACGGGCTCGGCCGCGTCCTCGGGCACCGTTAGCTCCTGGTTCGGGTCGTCCTTCGCGTGCGCGCCGAGCACCGGCACGACGAGCACCGAGTGATGCGCCGTGAGCGCGCGGCCGCTCTCGGTGACGAGCGTCGGGGTCGGCACTTCGTTCGAGTCGCACACCTCTTTGATGGTGAATACGACCGCGTTCGCGTACTCCTCGAGGCTGTAGTTGATGCCCGCGTCCTCCTCGAGGTGGCCCTTGTCGTAATTCACGCCGAGGCCGCCCCCGACGTCGAGATACTTGAGTCCCACGCCGCGCTTCACGAGCTCCGCATAGATCTGCGTAACCTCCTTGGTGGCTTCCTTGAGCACCTGGATGTCCGCGATCTGGCTGCCTATATGGCAGTGCAGCAGCACGAGCTTCGCCTGCTGGCCGCTCGCCTCGAGCTCGTTGACCATCTGCATGAGCTCCGAGACGTTCAGGCCGAACTTCGAGTTCGTGCCCGACGACTCGGCCCAGCGGCCGGCGCCGCGCGTCGCGAGCCGCACGCGCACGCCGAGCTGCGACATGTAGCCGGTGCTGAACGCGAGACCCTTGAGCTCGTTGAACTCCGAGTACTTTTCGATCACCGGAACGATGTTCTGGCCGAGCTTCTGCCCCGCGATCATGAGCGACAGCATCGTCCTGTCTTTCACGCCGTTGCAGACGAGCAGCGTATCGCCGTCGATCTGCGGCAGGCACGCGATCAGCTCCGCCTTGGAGCCGCACTCGAGGCCCATGCCATACGGCCGGCCCGCGTCGAGCAGCTCGTCGACGACCTCGTGCAGCTGGTTCACTTTGATCGGATAGATGCCGCGATAGATGTTGCCGTAGTTCGACTCGGCGATCGCGCTGCGGAACGCCTCGTTGACGCGGCGCACCTGAGCCCGGAGCACGTCTTGGAAACGGAGCAGCACGGGGAACTGGACGCCGCGGCGTCGCAGCTCGTTCACGATGTCGACGACGTCCATCGTGGTTCCTGCTTCGTCGAGCGCGCGCACGGCCATGTGGCCGTGCGGGTTCACGAAGAAGAACGGGTCGCCCCAGCTGCTGATGCGATAGAGCTCCGTCGCATCCTGCACCGTCCACTCGGTTGGCGCTGCTCTCGTCTTGCTTTGCGGCGTCGACATATCTGTTCTTCTCCTGGGCTTACTCTCCGAGCACGTGAGCGAAGATCAGCGGCGCGACGATCGTCGCATCCGACTCGATGATGAACTTCGGCGTCGAAGCCGAGAGCTTGCCCCAGGTGATCTTCTCGTTCGGCACGGCGCCCGAGTACGAGCCGTAGCTCGTCGTCGAGTCGCTGATCTGGCAGAAGTAGCCCCAGCGCGGCGTGTCCGCGAGCTGCAAGTCCTGCTGGAGCATCGGCACGACGCAGATCGGGAAGTCACCCGCGATGCCGCCGCCGATCTGGAAGAAGCCGATCGAGGCCTTCTTCGACACCTTCTGATACCAGTCCGCGAGGATCATCATGTACTCGATGCCCGTACGCACCGTGTGCACGTTCTTCACGTCGCCGGCCATACAGTGCGCGGCGAAGATGTTGCCGAGAGTCGAGTCCTCCCAGCCCGGCACGAACATCGGCAGGTTCTTCTCGGCGGCCGCGAGCAGCCAACTGTCCTTCGGGTCGATCTGGTAGTGCTGCTTCAGGACGCCGGAGCGCAGGATCTTGTACATGAACTCGTGAGGGAAGAACTGCTGGCTGGCGTTGTCGGCCCGCTGCCACTCCTCGAGCACCGCGCCCTCGATCCGCCGGATCGCCTCGAACTCCGGGATGCAAGTATCGGTGACGCGGTTTAGGTGACGGTCGAGC